>JAESGE010000160.1_pt1:0-32500 | contig 39232 bp, 32 predicted proteins | sample 9269601 | NCBI WGS metagenome assembly JAESGE01 (sample SAMN14515569, study PRJNA621662) | algae metagenome | isolation source: Tolypothrix brevis GSE-NOS-MK-07-07A and co-occurring heterotrophs from wet... | place: USA: Grand Staircase Escalante National Monument, Utah | collected...
CGGTTCTGCTCCATCATTTGTTTCAGCGCGATGGCGGCCCCCGTGCAGCCTGCGCCGATCATGTTGTGGCCGCAGCCATGCCCGACGGTCGTGCCGCTTGGACCGGGAGTCTGGCGCGGCTCGGCGGCATTGCCAAGGCCGGGCAGCGCGTCATACTCCGGCATGAAGCCGACCTTCGGCCCGCCTGTGCCTTGCGTCCATTCGTAAATGAAGGCGGTTGGATAGCCCCCGGTTCCGATGCTGGTCGCGCGAAAGCCCGCAACCTCCAGTTCGCGGCGGTGAATGGCCGATGACTTTTCCTCCGCCATCGACAGTTCCGGCGTGTTCCAGACTTCGCGAGAGATGCGCAGGATCGCGGCCTCGGACGCTGCGACAGCCCGTGCCGCGAGCGCGGCGGAGGCGGGGGGGCCTGACGGCTGGGTGGCTGGCGATCCCGCGGGAGCCTGCGCCAATGTCACCCCGGCGCTCGACACGGTTCCAGCCGTCACCCCGGCAACCGATAGCGCGGCGACATCGCGGCGGGTCAGACCAGTCGAGTTAGGTTGGGACATAGCGTAGCCTTTCATCCTGATGCGCTTGACAATAACCAGCAACCCAAGTGTTGGCCCCTGATAAGATGTCGCGCGTTTACCTTGAAGGGTAATGGATCTTTCGTCCATGCTTGGCGGATGGTTCTGGCCTGGTGTCCGCCATGGCCAAGCCCTCGCACACAGCCAAGCCCTCGCACATGGCCAAGTCCTCGCACACTTGGCGGCGACGGCGACGGACCAGGCGTGCTGGCTGTCGGTGGCGCGGGTGAACGGGTGCCCCTGCCGCGCGATCAAGCCGTTCCCGCGCGGGAGACGCTCAATTCGACAACATTCTCGACCGGGATTCGATTCGGCGACCGTCGCCCTTATCCCCTGTCAGGTCCTTTCGAGACGTGGGCCGCACGCGGCATTTCGACCTGAGCTGCATGCCGGCGGCGAAATCGCGCCCAGCCGGGAATATCGTGCGCCCGATGTCGTTTTCATGATGGCCATCTCCGAGATGGTCTTCCACAACAGGAGAGTGACATGAAGAAGATGATGACAGCAACGACCCTCGCCGGAGCTGCGCTGGTAGGCGTCGGCATGCTCAGTGCCCAGGCCCGCGTGGCGGCACCGGACACGGCCATGGTTGCCCCGGCAGTCGAGAAGCTGCAGCTGGCTTCGAACAGCTCGTCCAACAGCTCTTCGAACAGCTCATCCAACAGCTCGTCCAACAGCTCGTCGAATTCCAGCTCAAACGGCTCGTCGAACAGCTCGTCCAACGGCTCTTCCAACAGCTCGTCCAACGGCTCTTCGAACTCGAGCTCCAACGGTCGCTGAGCACGAGAAGCACCGATAACGAGGAAGGGGCCGGTTCGCCGGCCCTTTCTGCGTGGTCGCTGGCGCATGACGCGCGACTCTGGGTGCCGGTTTGTGCGTGATGAGCTCGCGATCGGTCTGCCCCTTAGCCCTCGCAAGGTGCCTGCGTGAACCGCGGCCATGGCGTTTGACCGAAGACACGATCCTGTCAGCGCAAGTCGGTCGGCGCAGGTCGGTCAGCGCAGGTCGGTCAGCGCAGGTCGCGGGCCTGCTTGCGATACCAGCCATCACTGGCCTGGGTATGGCGCAAAATCTTGCTGCGATGATCGGCTTCGTCGGATGTTTCGACGCGGATATCCGCGTCAAGTGCCGTCGCATCGCGCTTGAACGGAATAACCTGCACGATCGGCGTGCCTTTTTCGATGGTGTGGATACCGTCCGGTCCGGTGGCGATGAAGGGAAAATGGATCAGCGACTGATAGGTGTCGGTGTCGACCACGCCCGACAGAACTTCGAAAACCGCATGAACCCGGTTAAGCGGCGGCACGAACAGGCAGCTCCAGCCCGGGGGCGTCTCGATGGTCCAGTAGTTGTGGAGCTTGCACGGAGGCCGCGGCTCCATGTGATGGCCCGCGACCTGATAGGCATGGTGATTGCTGACCATGACCTTGTCGAACTCCCACCCGGCGTTGACCGTCTTGCCGTCATCGGTGATTTCGAGGCGCATCGTGGCGGCGGCAGGGATGATCCAGCCCGTCATCATCGCATCCAGGAAAGGCATGCAGCGCTTGATCGTCAGTCCGTGATCGGTCGCGCTGACACGCTCCTTGTCGACTGCAGGCAGCTTTCTGAACCAGTCCGGAAGCACGAGCTTGGCCGGAATTGGCGCAGCGATCACGCCATCATCCTCGGCGGCGCAGCGGAAGGTGATCTTTGGGTCTGGCCGCCTTGCGGCGCGGGCGAACGAAAACATGACTGATCTCCTGCACGAACGGATCGTTCGCTCTGAGAACGCCGGGCGGTTCGGCTTATTCCTGAACCTCGGGCATTTCGGTCGGGAGGCCGGAATAAACGCGCGCGGGAGACGTTTTCGGAGCGGGACTGGCGCTGAAGCCTTGTCCTGCCAGGGAGGCCACGGGCCCGTTCCTGGGATCGCGTTCACAACACAGGGAGCTTCCCATGCCTATTGGGACACCAGACAATGACCGCCTGCTCGGCACCTCGCTCGCCGACCTTCTCCAGGGCCTGCAGGGCAATGACACGCTCGAAGGCTTCGAAGGCAACGACACGCTGCGCGGCGGTGAGGATAACGACGTGCTTTATGGCGATGGCGGCGACGACCGGCTGTTCGGCGATCAAGGCGACGACGAATTGTTCGGCGGAGTCGGCAACGACATCCTGCGCGGCGGCGAGGGCAATGACCTTGTCGAAGGCGAGGACGGCGATGATCAGCTCTTCGGCGAAAAGGGCGAAGATGTAATGTTCGGCGGGATCGGCAACGACTTTCTCGACGGCGGCGAGGACAATGATCGCCTGTTCGGCGGCGACGGAGCCGACACGCTGCTTGGTGGGTTCGGCGATGACGAAGTGTTCGGTGGCTTCGGCAACGACCAGTTGTCCGGCGGCGAAGGCAACGATCTCGTCGAAGGCGGCGACGGCGATGACCTGCTCAACGGCGACAAGGGTAGCGACATCCTGTTCGGCGGCACCGGCAACGACCGGATGTTCGGCGGCGAGGATTCAGATGAGTTGTTCGCTGGCGACGGGGCAGACCGCGCATCGGGGGGCAATGGCGATGACCTCATCTTTGGCGGCTTTGGCAACGACACCCTCACCGGCGATCTCGGCAACGATACCCTCGATGGCGGCGCAGGGATCGACAGGCTGAGCGGCGGTGGCGACAATGACATGTTCGTCCTCGCGCGCAACGCGGTGGATCGCGACATCATCACCGACTTTACCTCGGGAGCCGACAAACTGATGCTCGATGCCGCCCTGTTCGGGCTGACCTCGGGGACCAGCTCGCTCGCGGAATCGCAAGTCGTGGCCCAGGGCGCGGCCGTTGCGGCAGGCCAGTCGACCTTCATCTTCAACAGCGCGAACGGCGTGCTACGCTACGATGTCGACGGTGCGGGGGGTGTGGCCGCAGTCCATGTCGCGACGCTGCAAGGTGTCACGAGCTTGTCCACGAGCGATTTTGACATCGTCTGATTCGACCCGTCCCTGGCTTTGACACATCAAAGCCAGGGACATTCCTTGAAATAGCTCCCGCCCACAGTCGCGCTTTTCTGGATTCTCCCGCCCTGAGAGGGAATCCGTCCCCCCTGCGGAAAGATCATCGATCATCGCAGATAACGGCGTTGCGCGCTGACAAACCAGTTACCCACTTGCGCGCGCAATGCTCTCATGGGCATCGGTCAATCCCGATGCTCCCTTGGCATGAGAGCGGCTCTCGCCAGGATGACTTTCGCCCTCCCGATCCGGCAGCGCGGGCTCTTTAGCCAACAAATTATGGCCTGCGCCGCTGGTCTGGTGGACAGCCCTTGCGGGACGGGGTCAACGCCAGTTGCGACTGATCAGGTCTTCGACATCGCGCGCCGTCAGCGCGCCGCCCGCACCGCCCGCTTCCAGAAGCGCGTCAATCGGTCCCGCCCCAGAGGCGGGCCGGAACACCGTGGATGCCGCGTCGCGTGGCACGGCCAGCTCCAAACGCCACTGGCCCGCGTCCTGGCAAGCGACTCCTTCCGCGCCTGATCCGCTGCGGCCATGGTCCACGCTTATGATGCGGCAGATGCGGCGGTCCGCCATCCGGTAGCTGCCGGAAACCTTGCCGGCGAGACTTGAACCGAACGAAACGCTCTGGCCATCGCGGGCGGTGTCGAGCGTTGCGAGCGCGGCTTTGCCGGCATTCGCCAGCGCGGCGACCGCGGATGTGGGCCTGGCGCTATCTTGCCCGGCGACAAAGCCCGCCACGCCTGCCGCGATGCCGGCAAAACCCGCGGCCAATGCCATCGGCAGCCACAGGCCGCTGGATGCCTTCGCGGCCGTCCCTCGTCTCGATTCCAAAGGCACGATATCGGCCGCGTTGCCTTGCCCGGCCGCGCCCGCAGCCGGCTGGGCCATGATCGCCGCAATCAGCCGTTCCGGCGGCGGCTCGTTGATCGGTTTCGAGAACGCCCCTTTCAGACGATCGCGGGTCGCGCTGAACGCGACGAGGCGCTCCGCCAGGGCTGGGTCGGTTTCAAGTGCTCGGGACACCTGCCGCATCATGTCGTCGTCGAGTGTTCCATCCGCGAACATCATCAGCACCTCATCCTGGATGCCATCATCGGGGGGTGGCCGCACAGGCGTCATCTTTCAGGTCCTCATTCGCCTGCGTCGAGCGCGCGCAGGCGAGGTTCTAGTCCAAGGTCGTTGGCAACCGCCTTGCGGGCTCGCGCCAGGCGGCTCATGACAGTTCCGATGGGAATGCCAAGAACCTCGGCTGCCTCCCGGTAACTCAATTCGTCGATGCATACGAGCATCAGCACGGTGCGGAATTCTTCCGGCAGGCGAAGCACGGCCTGCTCGACCGCCGACGCTTCCGACCGCAGCTCTGTTGTCCGCACCCCGTCATCCCCCACGAGATCAATGCTTTCATTGACATCGCCATGCGGGCCTTGCCTCTGTGACTTTCGCATCTCGTCAATCCAAAGATTGCGCATGATGCGAAACACCCACGAGTCCAGCCGCGTGCCAGGCTCATAACTCCGCTGTGCCTTGAGCGCGCGTTCGCATGCCGCTTGGACAAGGTCGTCCGCACGGTCCTGCGACCTCGCAAGCGAAAGGCCAAACCGTCGCATCCGCGGCAGGATGGCAACAAGCTCCAGTCTTATATCGACAGCCATTCCAAACCCTTCGGCTGCGAGTCTCGCATCTGGACAACGAAGCCCTTGTCCTTATTATTCCCACAGTCGCGCTGTAACCAAGGTTACTTCTGGCATGTTATGCGAGGTAGCCTCGTTGGGCATACATCAGTCCCTACCGTCAGCAAAATCCATGCTTGGACAATCTGCCGGCTCGGCGGTTCGAAAGCGACCATGCATTCAGTCCAGGATGCTTCGTGGCGCGATCTCGCGTTCGGTGCTGGTGCTTTCGATGCTTGCGCTCCTGCCTGTAATGCTCCCCGTTGATCAGCGTGAACTGTGGTTTGCCAGCTATGCTGACGATGATGGCGGTGGCGGTGATGATGGCGGTGGAGGTGGCGGCGGCGGCGGCGGAGGTGTTGGCGGCGGAGGTGTTGGCGGAGGCGGAGGTGTTGGCGGCGGCGATGGCGGCGGCGGCGGCGATGGAAGCCTGATGCGGCAGGGCATCAGCGGGCGCCCGTTCGTCTGCGGCTTCTTCTTCTGCAAACCACAACGTGCGAAACGTAGCGTTGCCCGGCCCCGGCGGTCGAACGCCACCACCCAGCAGTCCGAGCTTCGCCGATCCGAACCGGTGCAACGGCAGCAGCGGCCTGAACTGGTCGCCTTCGATGTTTCGACGCTGGAAGCCGAGCGGATCAGGCTCGCACGGTTTATCGTGGTCGCCGAAAGTCCGCTGGGCACGGCGCCGGGCCGTATCCTGCGCTTGCAGGCCCCTCGGGGCGTCGGCCGCACGACCGCGTTGCGGCGTCTTGCCGAGGCCGCCCCTGGCGCTGTCATCGCTCGCAATGACAGCTATCGCTCCTTCTTGCGGCCGGCCTCCGAGCGGGGTCGGCATACCCGCGGACTTGTTCTCGCACCCGCCGTCAATTGCGCGGCGGGGGCGACCATCGCGATGGTCGACACCGCGGTGGATGTGGCGCATCCCGCGCTGGCGGGCGCCAATCTCAGCATGCTTGAGATGCGTGCGCCGGACCGTCAGCCATCGACCGCTCGACATGGCACGGCCGTCGCATCCATGTTGATCGGGCGCGAAGGCAGCCCGGCGCCTGGACTTTCGCCTATGGTCAGGCTGCTTGCGGTGGATGCATTCCATCGCAATGAAGCCGGCCATGATGTCAGCGATGCCTACGACCTGGCCCGCGCACTTGATCTGCTGGCCAATCAGGATGCGGACGTGATCAACCTCAGTCTGGCGGGGCCTGACAATCGAGTTCTCGCCAATGTCGTTCAGACGCTTCTCGACCGGGGGAGGATTATCGTTGCCGCGGCTGGCAATGATGGCCCGCATGCCAAGCCGTTGTTTCCCGCAGCTTATTCAGGGGTCATTGCCGTGTCGGCGGTCGATGGAAACGACAGGCCGTGGCGACGCTCGGCGGCGGGGCAGCACGTGGCGTTTACCGCGCTGGGGGTGGGGCTGTCACTTGCCGGTCGCGATGGCGGTGCCGAAGTCTATAGCGGCACGTCCTTTGCCGCGCCGGTCGTGTCGGCGATGCTGGCGGCAAGGGAGTTGAGGCGGGGGGGCGTGACCCTGAACGAGCGGCTGGTGTCCCTCGCGCGAGATCGCGGCGAACCGGGGCGCGACCCGGTTTATGGCCACGGCGTCGTCGAACCCACCGACGCTTGCAAGCCCTTATAGCCGGCTTAAGAATAACGCTCTCTCCCGGGCGTTGTTTCAGTCCCGGTCATCGCGCTCGCAGGCACGATCTGCAAGGGTGCCGCGCCGCCAAGAATACCGCTTTGATGCTCGTGGTTGGCATCAACATCGCTGGCATGGGTCACCGCATCGCGGCCTGAGTTCATGGCGGTCTGGAATAAACCGGCCTGCCCTGTCGTTCTCATCTCGATACAGCCTTCCACGCATCCTGCCTTCTCACCTCGGCCGCGCCGATGAGGATCAGGTCGCCGCACTCGTCGAGATTATCATGATCAGGACCTTTGCCATGTCGGTCGTCACATCGCCCGCGCTGGCGTCCGGTGCGGCCGGAGCGCAGCCGTTCAGGGGCGAACTTGCCCTTGAATACAACACCGCCAACCACCATCACGTCCGTTTTGACGGGCAGGCCCGGTCCATTCGCGACGGCCGGCGCGGTGAGCCTGACGCGCCGTTCGATATCGAGACGCGCGGGCATGTCGCCTTCAAGGTCTATCGCGGCGACAGGCCCGATGCGCCGCGCGATGACCCATCCCGCGCTGTGGCGCGTGAAACACGGGCCAAGAAGATCTTCCACCTGTCCGGACGCATCGCGGCCATCGTCAAGTCGTCGCCGCGCGGCGCGCTTGTCCAGTTGAGGCCCGTCACGTGAGCGCGCAGGGCGAAAGGGCGGCACGCCCGGCATCGGTGCTGGCGGCCTGCTTTGGCGCCAGCCCCTCGGCGGCTCTGCATCTGGCGCTGCTGTCGGGGGTTGCCAACATCCTGATGCTGACTGGACCACTGTTCATGATGCAGGTCTATGACCGAGTGCTGGCGAGCCGCAGCCTCCCCACGCTGGTTGCGCTCAGCCTGATCGCGGTGCTGGCTTACCTGGCGATCTGGCTGCTTGATCTGTTGCGCAGCCGGATTGCGGGCCTGTTTGCCGAGCGCCTTGCCGATGAGGTGCTGCCTTGCGCCAAACGGGCGGCGGTTGTGCTGCACATCCAGCAGGGCCGCACGTCGCGTGACAGCGATGTTCTGTTCCGGGACATCGAGACGGTCCGCGCGTTTGGCCAGACGCAAGGGCCGATGGCTTTTCTCGATCTCCCCTGGCTACCGGTTTACGTGGCAGTCGCCTTCCTGCTTCATCCGATCATCGGCTGGAGTGTCGTGGCTGGCATCGTGGTCCTAAGCGCCATGACCTGGCTGGGCGAACGGCTGTCGCGCGCGCCCTCCACCGCCGCCATGCGGGCCTTCTCCGCTCGGCAATCGGTTTTGCAGGGCATCCAACGCAATGCGGAAGCCATCCACGCCATGGGCATGGAGACGGGCGCGTGGCAGCGCTGGTCCCGGCGCGATGACGAAGCCATGAACGCCCAGAACCGCATCGGCTGGATCAACAGCGCGGTTGGCGGCCTGTCACGCACATTCCGGCAGATCTTCCAGTCGGCTGTGCTGGCGATCGGTGCCATGTTGGTGATCTCCGGCGAGATGTCGGGTGGCGCGATCATCGCGGCAACCATCCTCGCTGGCCGGGCGCTCGCACCCATCGACCAGGCCATTGCAAGCTTGCGCCCGCTGATGGAGGCCCGCGCGAGCTTCAACAGGCTGAAGCGCCTCGAACGGGAGATGACGCCTGCCGCCGTCCGCATGGCGCTGCCGCTCCCCACCAAAAGCGTGCAATTGGTGGACCTTTGCGTGGCGGTGCCCGGCCAGCGCGGCACCGCCTTGCGCCATGTCTCGCTCACATTGCGAACGGGCGATGCGCTTGGCGTGATCGGACATTCCGCCAGTGGCAAGACAACCCTGGCGCGCGCCATCGCCGGCCTATGGCAGCCCAGCGCGGGACAGATCCTTCTGGACGGCGCCGACCTTGCCCATTTCGACCGCCTGCAACTCGGGCCTGCCATCGGCTTCATGCCACAGGACGTTCAGCTTCTGGATGGCACCATCAGCGAGAACATCGCGAGATTTCGCGATGATGCGACACCCGAGCAGGTGATTGCCGCGGCGCGGGCGGCCTCGTTTCATCAGCACGCATTGGCGTTCCCCGATGGATATGACACGCAGATCGGGCCGAACGGCGCGCACCTGTCGGCCGGACAGCGTCAGCGCATCGGTCTTGCACGGGCCCTGTACGGCAACCCCTTTCTCCTCGTGCTCGATGAGCCGAACGCCAATCTCGATGCCGAGGGCGAGTTGGCGGTTGCCCGAGCCGTGCGCGGCATCCGCCGCCGCGGCGGCATCGCCATCGTGATCGCCCACCGGCCGAGTGCCATCAGCCAGTCAAGCCATCTTCTTGTGCTCGAACGCGGCGAGATGTCGGCATGCGGGCCCAAGGATGAGGTTCTGGCCCAGATCAACGGCACGAGCCGCAAGGTCCTGCCGGAACCCGCCAAGCTGCTTGCAGGAACGTGAGATGACGAACCACGCACATCGCCTGAAAACCCAGACCCTGCGTTCGTCGATGCTTCTGGCGGCCCTCGCGGCAGTAACCGTGACATTGTCCGTCACCAGCCAGCTCTCTGGAGCGGTGGTGGCCCCTGGCGTCGTTGCCGCCGAGAACAGCTCGAGGCGCGTGCAGCACCAGACCGGCGGCATCGTTGCGGAAATCCTTGTCGGTGATGGCGAGTTGGTCCGCGAGGGCCAGCTCGTGCTGCGGCTGGATGCAACGCTGGCCCGGGCCAATCTTGGCGTCATCACCAGTGAGCTTGGGGCCCTGATGGCACGGCGCCTGCGGCTTCGTGCGGAACTGCATCACGTTGACCACATACCGCCGCTTGACGCAGTGACCGATGAAGGGTCCGACCTGTCGGTCATCGCCAAAGCCCTGGCAGCCGAACAACGTCTCATGCAGTCACGGCGCGAACTGCGCGAGGGGCAAGCCGCCCAGTTGCGCGAAAAGATCAACCAGCTTGGCGAGGAGGCTGCCGCCACGATGGCGCAGATCAGCGCCTCCAGCTTGCAGCGCAAGATCGCCACCAGCGAGCGGGTCGATCTGGATGATCTGCTGCGCCGCCAACTGGTGACCCGCAACCGCGCCAGCCAGATCCACCGCGAGCTTGCCCGGCTCGAAGGCGTTCTTGGCGAACTGAATGCTCGTCTCGCCCAGATCAAGGGCAAGGTCAGCGAGACCGAGCTGATGATCCTGCAAATCGGCAGCACCCATCTTGCTGAGGTGACGCGGGACTTGCGCGATACCGATGCCCGCATCGGCGAATTGACCGAGCGACGGGCGGCAGCTGTCGATCAGCTTGCGCGGGTCGATATCAGGGCACCGATCAACGGCCACGTGCATCAGCTCATCACCCGCACACGCGGCGGTGTGCTGGCCGCTGGCGAAACCGCGATGCTGATCGTGCCCGATCGCGAGAGACTGGTAATTGAGGCGCGCATCAACCCCTCTGACATTGATGAGGTGCGGCATCAGCAATCCGCGCGCCTCCGCTTCAGCTCGCTCGCCAGTGCGACGACGCCGGAGCTGTCAGGTAAGGTCCTGCGGCTCTCGGCCGATCTGTCGCGCGATCCTCACAGCGGGTTGGCATTCTATGGTGTCGCGATCGAGGTGGCCGAACATGAACTCGCGCGGCTGGGCCCCGCCCGACTGATGCCCGGCATGCCCGTCGAGGCCTTCATCGTGACCGCGCAGCGCAGCATTGCAAGCTACCTGGTCAGACCGTTGACCAATCAGTTCCAGCGGGCGATGCGCGAGAGCTGAAGCGCCTCACACCCGACGAGTTCAACTGCGAATGCTCGACTTTGGAGTCGCAACGGTTCACGCATCGACCCGGTGCACCCTCTGCCGGGACTGCGCACAGGGATCCTGATCGAAGGACGTGATCGGCCGGGTTCAATCTCCGCTTCGCGGAAGGCGACGTCCTATACTCCACCCATCTTGCAGACCAGATCCCATTCGGCTTCCGTCACCGGCTGGACCGAAAGACGCATCGAGGTGACGAGCGACATCTTGGCCAGCGCCGGCGTCGCCTTGACCGCCGCAAGCGTTACCGGCCTCGGCAGGGGCCTGACCGCCTTGAGATCGACGACGACCCAGGGCTCGCCCGATGCCGCGGCCGGATCGGGATAGGCCTCGCGAACGACCTCGACGATACCGACGATCTCGAGGCCCTCGTTCGAGTGGTAGAAGAAACCCCGGTCGCCGAGTTTCATCGCCTTGAGATTAAGCTTGGCGGAGTGGTTCCGGATGCCGTCCCACACGGTTCCCTTGGCCCCGGCGGCGACCTGCATGTCCCACGACCATTTGAACGGTTCGGATTTGTAGAGCCAGTGAGCCATTGAATCGGGCGTCTTTCGAGGCAAGAGAGGAAGCGAGAGGGGTCGACGGGGGACGTGGCGTTCCTCGGCACTGTTAGCGCGAGAGGAAGACGGCTTCAATCGCGCCGAGTTAGCCCACTTCCGGCTTCTCCTCGGGCGGCGGCAGGGCGCCCTGATCGTTCCAGAAGCGCACCATTTCGCGGGTCAGCGCCTCGTATTCCCCTGGCTTCAACTCGACCCGCACCTCGCCTTCGCCGAAGGGCAGGATCAGCACGAAGCGCTCGTCGCCATCCCCCCGGCGGCGACGGCGCTCGATCACCGGACGGGCGAGTTCCGAGCGGGCCAGCCCGCTGCCCAGCGCCACCGGCAGGCTCTCGGCGATCAGTTCCGTGCCGGTATTCGCCTTCACCGCCGCCAGGCCGCGCGCGACGCGCGTCAGGAAAGTCGGGCCGCCATCACTCATGACGCCATCCTTTTTGATTTGTTTTTCCGCTTGTTTTTCAATTGCTTGATCAATCATGACGCGGATGGTCGAGATCGCCGCCCTCGCCCCGCAGCGGCCGCGCCAGCAGGCCCGCCACCGCCTCGCGGACGCTGACGGTCTCCGACAGCAGCGCGTCGACCGCATCGACGATGGGCATGTCGATCCCCCTTGCCCGCGCCATGCCGGCTAGGACCTGCGCCGTCAAGGCCCCCTCGGCGAGCTTGCCGCCCGTCGCCTGCGCGAGCGTCCGCCCCTGCCCGAGCGCCAGCCCGAGGGCAAAATTGCGCGATTGCGTCGAACCGCAGGTCAGCACCAGATCGCCCAAGCCGGAAAGTCCCATAATTGTAATGGCTTGCGCCCCATGTGCCAGACCGAAGCGATGCAGTTCCGCAAAGCCGCGGGCGACGATTGCAGCCCTGGCGCTCTCGCCAAGCCCCAGTCCGATGCTGATTCCCGCGGCGATCGCCAGCACGTTCTTGGCCGCCCCGCCGATCTCGACGCCGCGCACATCCGTGCCATGGTAGATCCGGAACGTCGGCGATGACAGTGCCTCGGCAAGGCGGCGGGCAAGCTCCGCATCCGCCGTCGCCAGCGACAGCGCGGTCGGCAGCCCGCGGCTGACATCGGCGGCGAAACTCGGACCGGACAGGATGGCCGGTGTCACGCCGGGCCAGGCGTCCTCGATCACCTGCGTCACGAACTGGCCGGACCCCCGTTCGATGCCCTTGGCCGCTGAAATCACTGGCATTTCCGGTGCAATGGTTGCCCGCAAAAGGCCCAGTATCTCGCGTTGCGCCTGCGTCGGAACGGCCAGGACGAGCATGTCCAGACCCGCAAGATCGCCAGGATCGGAAGTCGCGGCGATCGTCGGATCGACGACAATTCCAGGCAGGCGCGGCGCGCTTCCCGTCGCGCGAAGGGCCGCGATCGTCGCAGCGTCCCGGGCCCAGAGCACGACCCGGCGGCCCGCTCGCGCCGCCGCCAGTGCGATGGCCGTGCCCCACGCGCCGGCGCCGACGACGCCGACGCTGGAAAACGGCGCCGCCATCAGATCGCGGCGCGCACGGCCGTCCGCACGGCCGGCAGGAAGGCATCGAGTTCGTCCGCCAAGGCGAGTTCGCCGTTGAAAACCGGCGTCACGAAATATCCAAGACGGATCGGACGGCCGCTGCCATCGGGGCTGGGACCGGTCGCACTCCAGCGTTTCTGACGCAATTCGGGTAAGGTTGCATGAAAGAACTGGCGATGCCGCGTATATTTGGTGCGAATCCGCGTGAAAACGTAGGCCGCCTCGCCAAGCCAGGAAACGTTCTGAAGGCCGCTAAGCCCCGTGGTTTCGGCAAAGCAGCGCAGGGCCGTCGCCTGCGGTTCCTCGTCTTCGAGCGCCACACCACCGGGAATCTGCAAGCCGACATCGGGAAAATCCGTCTGCCGGAACACCAGCAGCTCGGAGCCGCACGTCAGGTAGACATAGGCGAGGTTCTGCTCGCGCGGCAGTCCTTTCGGCCGTGAACCTCCTGATGTTTCAGGTGACTTCGGTAAAGGTGTCTGGGACGGCGCGGCGTTTGCGGACCGTGCCGGGTCGAGCTTTGCTCCCTTTTTTGCGGACAAGTTCATGCTGATTGCTCCAATCGCGCCTCGAGCGGCCAGCGCGGCCGTGCGAGCGCATCCATTCCATCGACAAGCCCGAGCCGGAGTCGTTCCAGCCCCGCCCAGGCGATCATCGCGCCATTGTCGCCACACAATGCGACCGCCGGGGCGACGCATCTGAGCCCGGTTTCCGTCGCCAGCCGCGACAGGCCGCGCCGGATCGCCTCGTTTGCCGCCACACCGCCGGCGACGACAAGCGCCGTGGGCTTGACACCGGCCTCGCGGCAGGCCCGCAGACCGGCCCGTGTCCGGTCGACGACAACATCGACAACCGCTGCCTGAAACGAGGCGCAGATGTCGCTGACATCCTGGTCCGACAGCGGCGCGATGCGTTCCGCGGCCAGCCGCACGGCGGTTTTCAGCCCGGAAAGCGAGAAATCGGGCTTTTCGCGCCCTGCCAGCGGCCGGGGGAAATCGAACCGCTCGGGATCGCCCCGCGTCGCTTCCCGCTCAACCGCCGGACCACCGGGATAGGGCAGCGAAAGCATCTTGGCGATCTTGTCGAAGGCCTCGCCGATGGCGTCGTCGATCGTCGTGCCGAGCCGAAGATAATCGCCGACACCCCGCACGGCGAGAAGCTGGGTATGGCCGCCCGAAACCAGCAGCAGCAGATAGGGAAAAGCCACGTCGTCCGTCAGCCGCGCGGTCAGGGCATGGCCCTCCAGATGGTTGACCGCGATGAACGGCTTGCCGATGACCAGCGCGATCGCCTTCGCCGCCGTCAGTCCGATCATCACGCCGCCGACCAGTCCCGGTCCAGCGGCGGCGGCGACCGCATCGAGATCGCGCACGCCGATGTGCGCCGATTCGAGCGCGCGCGCCACCACATGGTCGATCGCCTCGACATGGGCCCGGGCAGCGATTTCCGGAACGACGCCACCATACGCCGCATGCGCCGCGATTTGGCTCAGGATTTCGTTCGACAGGATGCGCGGCGCGCGGTCGACCCCGAACGCGACAATGGCGGCGGCGGTTTCGTCGCAGGTGGTCTCGATACCCAGAACGCGCATGCTTGCTTCATGTCCAATTACGGGTTGGCATAATGATCCGCGCCGTCCTAAACCTCGACTATACACGGTTTAGGTTCGGATGGCTGCTGTCGTAGTGCCCTCCCTCACGAAACGGAAGCAAATCGAGATGGCAGACACGGCAGCGTCCCTCAATCCGGCCGAAAGCGGCAGCATCCGTCTCGTCATCGGCACGCGCGGCAGCCCGCTTGCCCTGGCGCAGGCGCATGAGCTCGCCGGCCGTCTGGCAGTAGCCCACGACACCACCGCCGACCATTTCCCGCTCGATGTCATCAAGACCACGGGCGACGCCATCCAGGACCGGGCCTTGTCGGAATCGGGCGGCAAAGGCCTCTTCACCAAGGAAATCGATGCGGCCCAGCTCGATCGACGGATCGACCTCGCGGTACATTCGGCCAAAGATTTGCCGACCAGCCTGCCTGACGGACTTGTCATCGCCGGCTACCTGCCGCGCGAGGATGCGCGCGATGCCCTGATCGCTAGCGGACCGGAAACCCTCGCCGCCCTGCGCCATGGGGCGACGATCGGCTCAGCCTCGCTGCGGCGGCAGGCGATCCTGCGCAAGGCCCGGCCCGACCTGGAAATTTCCCTGCTGCGCGGCAATGTCGGCACGCGCATCGCCAAGGTCCGCGCCGGCGAGATCGACGCTACCATCCTGGCCATCGCGGGCCTGCGGCGGCTTGGGCTCGCGCATGAGGCAAGCGGCGTGCTGTCTCTGGAGGAATGCCTGCCAGCCGTCGGACAGGGCGCGATCGCCATCGTCATCCGGGATGGCGATACCGCAGCCAAGGCCGCGATGGACAGGATCATCTGCGCCGATACCGGCGCCGCACTCGCCGCCGAACGGGCCTTCCTCACCGTGCTCGATGGTTCGTGCCGCACGCCGATCGCCGGCCACGCCACGATCACTGGCGGCACGATCCGGCTCGACGGACTGCTGTTGTCGCCCGATGGCAGCGACAGCGTCGCGGGTTGGCGCGAAGGTCCCGTAGCCCAGGCCGCCAATCTTGGCACCGAACTTGGCCGCGACCTTCGCGCCCGCGCGCCTGCCGGTATCTATGCCTAGCGCGAACCGACCCTTGGCGGATCGGTCGGGCATGAAGTCGTTGCGGGTTCTGGTGCTGCGCGCCGAAGGGGACGCCCGGCAGACGGCATTCGCCTTGGCCCGGTCGGGCCATGAAACGGTTCTGGCGCCGCTCCTTCGCATCGAGCCTACGGGCGAGCCGATACCGGATGGGCCATTCGATGGGGTCGTCATCACGAGCGCCCATGCCGTGCCCGTCCTAGGCGCGTCCTTTCCCACGGTGCCGACGCCGGCCGAGCCCGGGGCGACCCCGTTTTCGCTCATTGCTCTGCCGGTGTTCGCCGTCGGCGACCGCAGTGCGGAAGCGGCCAGGGCCGCCGGGTTTTCCGATGTCCGTTCAGCGCGGGGCACGCGGGCCGAACTCGCCGCCTTGCTGGCATCCGCGATGAAACCGAACGCGCGTTTGCTGCTGGCGCTCGGGCGCGATCACAAGGCCGATCTTGCGCCGCGTCTTACCGAAGTGGGGTTCAGGCCGGTCGTTTGGCTTGCCTATGAGGCCCTCGCCGCTACTGAGCTCCCGGCTGTTGCCGTCCATGAATTGAAGACCGGCACGATCGATGCCGTCCTGCACTATTCGCGGCGCAGCGCCGAGATATTCATCGCGCTGGCAGCCCGGGCGGGTCTGGGACCGCAGCATCAAGCCTGGCACATTGTCCTCTCCGAGGACATCGCCGAACCCTTGCGCGTTGCGAAGGCGGGGCCCGTCGCCATCGCCGCCCGCCCCGACGAGGAGGCGCTGATCGCAACGCTCAACGAAAAAGCCTGGAGCAATAGGCCTCGCAATTCGTTTGTGACCGGTGATAAACCTGAGGAACATGCCGGCCTGCGGGCGGACGCCATCACCAGACCCTCGGTTGGAGAGAACATGAGCCCCGCCGACAACGATCTCCCGGACCCGCCCAGACAGGCCTCGCGCGCCTCGGAACGGGCTCGTGCCCGCCGGACGCCGCCAACGATCGAGGGGGAGATGACAAACACCACGACCATGCCGCCCGTCAGCGAGCCGACGGCGGGCACCGGAGCGGGGCCTCACGCTGAATCCGGCTCAGTCGGGGCGAAAGCGATTGATGCGGTGGAGATGGAGACCGGCACTGCCGCGGCCGACCCGAGCGGCGTTCATGCCGAGACCAAGCCATCCAGCAGCCTCGGCGACAATTCGTCCAAAACATCCGTGCCCGACGAAACGGTTGCGCCGTCGGCGGATTCGACTCCTGATCCGGCACCGGAGCCCGTCGCAGCCACCCCACCAGGCTCAAGCCGGGGTCGGGCGGGCGTGATCGCGGCCGGCCTTCTCGGTGGGTTACTCGGTCTTGGCCTCGCCCTCGGTCTCCCCCGCCTTGTCCCGGCACTCGATGCCGGCGATGCTAGATTGACCGATCTTCAGCGGCGTATCAGCCAGTTACAGGATCAGGCCGCCTCGAAGCAGGCCTTGCAGGGGGTCGAGACGAAGCTTGGCGCCGCAGCCATGCTCGCCGCCAAGGCCGAGGCGGATGCCGCCGTCGTCTCGCAGCGGCTTGGGCAATTGCTGTCCTCCGCGCCCGGTGGCAGCGATCCGGCTTCCATCGCCAGCATCGCCGACCGCGCCCGCCGGGCCGAGGCGCAGGCGGCGGAAACGGCTTCCCGGCTAACGACGCTCGAACAGGCCGCGCGCAGTCCAGCGGAACCCACTCCCGCCCTACGCGCCTCCCTTCGCCTCGTGCTGCTCGACCGGATCGACAAGGCGCTCGACAGCGGTCGCCCCTTCGCGGCGGATTTGCAGGCCCTTGGCCTGAGCGACCTCGCTCCCGCTTCCGCGAAAGCGCTGGAGGCTGTCGCCCAGAGCGGTGTTGTTCCATTGGGAGCCTTGCAGGCGGAGTTTCGCGCCCTGCGACCGGCTCTCGAAAGGGAAGGCACGAGCGAGGCGCCCGCGCTGACCGACCGCCTGCTGCGTCTGGTGCAGAGCGCGATAAGCGTTCGCCCCCTCGGTGCGCAACAGGGCGGCAGCACCTCGGCGATCGTCTCGCGGCTCGGGCAGGCGTTGTCGTCGGGCGATTCAATGAAGGCCGCAGCCGAATGGGCCGCGCTTCCCGAGCCGGCTCGGCGGGCGGGCACCGAGTTCGGGCAGCGGCTTAGCGCTCGCGCCGCCGCCGAGCAGGCGGTCGCCGATCTTTCCAACGAGGCGCTTGAGTCCCTGAAACGCGGATCGCTCAAGTGAAACGGCACGCCATCGACGCGCAACAGGCCGCACCCGAGTTACGAGGGCCAGGACCAGGGCCGGAAGCCAGAAAGAGGCACAGATGATCCGGGTATTTGCTTTTCTGGCGGCCGTTGCCGCCTTGGCGACCGGTGCCGTCTGGCTCGCTGATCGGCCAGGCAAGGTCCTGATCACATGGCCCTGGCTCGGTCGCGAAATCGAAACCTCGGTCGCCGTGGGGCTGATTGCGGTACTGGTGCTGGCTTTCCTCGCGATGCTCGTCTGGGCGGCGCTGCGTTTCGTGCTCGGCCTGCCGGGAAGCGTCGGCTTTGCCGCCCGCAACCGGAAGCGGGCACGCGGTTTCAACGCCATCTCGCGCGGCATGGTGGCGATCGGTGCCGGTGACGCGGTGTCGGCGCGCCGTCATGCCTCCGATGCGCGCAAGCTGATCGGCAACGAACCGCTGGCCTTGCTGCTGGAAGCACAGGCGGCGCAATTGTCGGGCGACCGCAACGCCGCGGAAGCGACCTTCAAGACCATGCTCGATTCGTCCGAAACGCGCACGCTTGGCCTGCGCGGCCTGTTCGTCGAAGCACGGCGCCGAGGCGACACGGAGGCGGCACGCGCCTTCGCGGATGAGGCGGTCCGTCTGTCACCGTCGCTCGCCTGGGCCAATGACGCGCTGCTGGAGCATTACAGCGCGACCGGAAACTGGAACGCGGCCCGCACCGCCGTGGAGCGCCGGGCCGCTCTCCGCCTTTCCGACAAGGACCAAGCTCGCCGGCAGCGGGCCGTCCTGCTCGCGGCGGAGGCGCTTGCGACCCGGGAATCCGAGCCGGAAAAGGCAATGGTGGCTGCGTTGGAAGCCAGCAAGCTCGCTCCTGGTCTCACCCCCGCCGCAAGCCTGGCGGGCCGGATGCTCGCGCAGCGCGGCGACCTGCGCAAGGCCTCGCGGCTGCTCGAAAATGCGTGGAAGGTCGAGCCTCATCCCGACATCGCCGCCGCCTATCTCGATGCACGCCCCGGCGACAGCGCCCTCGATCGCCTGGCGCGGGCGACCAAACTGATGAACTTGCGTCCGTCCGATCCTGAAAGCGCGCTCACTGTCGCCAATGCCGCCATCGCGGCCCGCGATTTCACCCGGGCCCGGGCCGCGCTTGCACCACTGCTGGCCGGCGGACCAACGGTTCGGGCGTGCCTTGCCATGGCTGACCTCGAGGAAGCGCAACACGGGGCCGCGGGCCAGGTCCGCGAGTGGCTGTCGCGGGCCACGCGCGCGCCTCGCGATCCGATCTGGGTTGCGGACGGCCTGACCTCGGATCATTGGCTGCCGGTCTCGCCGATCGACGGGCGGCTCGACGCCTTCGTCTGGATGGTTCCACCGGCCGCGATCGGCGCCAGCAAGGAGTCGATGATCCTCGACGCCACTGACACCACGAAACCTGAACCCACGCCAGGTGCCGACCATGACCTCGATGAGGATCGTTCATCGGGAAGCAAGACGATCGAACTTCTGCCCACCGTTGCCCCTGTCGCGTCAACGGATGTATCGAAAGCAGCGGTCGCGGTGGTCGCAGACGATCCGCCCGCCGGTCCTGTGGATACATCGGGACGACCGGCGGAAACGGGAATGACGCTGGCACCGGCATCGACATCCGTTTCGTCCGCGCCGCTCCATTCCAGCGCGCATCCGACGTCAGCGACGTCATTCGCGGTAAGTCAGCTCCCCGTCCCCGCCAACAGCGCGTCCGAGGCCCATGCCGAGAACCAGACGCCGCCAGCGTCGGGTATGGGGCGCGCGCCCTCGCGTCAGCCGACACGGTCGGAGGAGGCGGCGCATCTGCCGCCGGACGATCCCGGACCCGAGCCGGAAGTGGAGGAGGTCGCGCCTCGTCGGCGGTTCCGTCTCTTCAGCTAGGCTTGCTCTTCAGTTGGTTGCTCCTCCATTCGGTGTGTGGCGCGATCGCAAAGCCGACGATGCTCCGCCTTGACGCCTAATGATCATATCATATGATCAAACAGCCATGCTCAGGAACAAGGGTATTCACCGTGATGCGGTTGAAGTGATTGCCGGCTGGATCACCGGCGGGCGCTACAGCGTGGGCGACAGCCTGCCAGTCGAAGCCGCGCTCTGCGACACGCTCGGTATCAGCCGCACGGTCGTGCGCGAAGCCGTGAAGACCCTTGCCGCCAAGGGGTTGCTGTCCTCCGGACCGCGAGTGGGTACACGGGTTCTGCCGAAGGAAAACTGGAACCTTTACGATCCCCAGGTGATCGGCTGGCGTCTCGAAGCCGGCGTGGATGAGGCCTTCCTGCGCGATGTGATCGACCTGCGCCTGGCGATCGAGCCGGAGGCCGCGTCCTTGGCGGCAGTGCATGCGAGCTCCGCCGATCTGGAGGCGCTGCGGGACAGCTACGCCGCGATGGCGCGAGCCGTGGAGACTCGCAACGGCTATTTCGATGCCGATCTGCGCTTCCACACCACGATCCTGGGGGCGACGCAGAACCAGTTCTTTCGTGCCTTCATCCCGATTGTAACCGCCGTGCTGAAGGTTTCGATCCGTTTTTCAGTGAGAAGCCAGGAGAGCGTGCAGGCTTCACTACCGCTTCACGAGGCGGCAGCGACTGCGATCGCCGCTCGGGACAGGGCCGCCGCCGCCCATGCCATGCGGACCCTGATCGCGCGCGCCAGCGAGGACATTCGCGCGCGGGTTATTCCCGATCTTGGTACGATCAGGGGAGCGGCATGATGCTGAAGACGATCGAGGACGGGTTTTTCCGCGCGCTGGAGCACCTGCTGGTCCTGCTGCTCGTTGCCATGGTCATCATGGTCTTCGGCAATGTCATGCTCCGCTGGCTCGCCGATGACGGTATCCAGATTTCCGAGGAGATGAGCCGTTTCTTCTTCGTCTGGCTGACCTTCATCGGTGCCGTCGTGGTCGCGCGCGAGAACGCGCATCTTGGCGTGGACGCCCTCGTTCGCTCCCTTGGGCCGCGCGGGCGTCTCGTGTGCATGGTCCTGTCGGATCTACTCGTTCTACTGTGCTGCTGCGTCTTCTTCTGGGGAACATGGAAGCAGGCGCCCCTGAACGCCACCAATGTCGCGCCGGTTTCGGGGCTCAATACGCTCTGGGTTTTCGGCGTCGGTTTCTTCACCTCGTTGGGCATCGGCATGATGACGCTCCTGCGCCTGCTGCGCGCCGCCACGGGCCGGTTGCGCACGGGCGAACTCGACGCTTTCGCCGGTACGATGAGCGACGAGGACCTGGCGCATTCGCTGAAGGGACGGCTTGAATGACCGTTCTCGTTTTCCTGGTCTCGCTCTGCGGCGCGATGGCGCTCGGCATGCCGTGCGCCTTCGCGCTCATGGTCTGCGGCATGGCGCTGATGAGCTTCATGGTCGCGAACGGCATCTATCCGGCCTTCGACGCGCAGGTCATCGCCCAGAAGATGCTGGATGGCGCCGATAGTTTCATCCTGCTGGCGATCCCGTTTTTCATCCTGGCCGGCGAATTGATGAATGCCGGCGGCCTGTCGAAGCGCATCGTCAATTTCGCGCTGTCGCTGATCGGCCACCGCCATGGTGGCCTGGGCTATGTCGCGATCATCGCCGCGGTCATCATGGCGTCCCTGTCCGGCTCGGCGGCGGCCGACACGGCGGCATTGGCCGCGATCCTGATCCCGATGATGCGCAAGGCCGGCTACGACGTGCCGCGCTCGGCCGGCCTGATCGCGGCGGGCGGCATCATCGCCCCGGTGATTCCGCCGTCGATCGGCTTCGTCATCTTCGGCGTCGCCGCCAATGTGTCTATTCCGCAGCTTTTCATTGCCGGTGTCGTGCCGGGCGTGATGATGGGCATCAGTCTCGTCTTCGCGTGGTGGTGGGTGGCGCGCAAGGAAACGATGACCCCCTATCCCAAGCGGAGCTGGGCCGAGCGCTGGCAGGCGACGCGGGACGGCGCCTTCGCGCTGGCGATGCCGATCTTCATCCTCGGATCGATCCGCTTTGGCTTCGCCACGCCGACCGAGGCCGCGGTTGTCGCAACGGTCTATGCGTTGGTCGTCGGTATGTTCATCTACAAGGAACTGAAGCCCAACCAGCTTTACGGTCTCTTCCTGTCGGCCGCGAAGATGACCGCGATGATCATGTTCCTCGTCGCTGCGGCACTGATCTCGTCGTGGCTGATCACGGCCGCCAATATCCCCGGCGAAATCGGCGAGATCCTGCAAAGCATCTCGGCCAACAAGACCGTGCTGATGATCATCATGATGGCCCTCGTGCTTGTCGTAGGCACCGCTCTCGACTTCGCGCCGACGGTTCTGATCCTGACGCCGGTGCTGATGCCGATCGTCAAGCAGGCGGGTATCGATCCGATCTATTTCGGCGTTCTTTTCATCATGAACAACGCGATCGGGCTGATCACGCCCCCCGTCGGGATCGTGCTGAATGTCGTGTCCGGCGTCGCGCGCGTGTCGATGACCGACGTGATCCGTGGCATCAATCCGTTCCTCCTCGCTCAGAGCCTCGTGCTGTTCCTGCTCATCCTCTGGCCACCCCTGGTGATGGCGCCATACCGGCTGCTACAGGGGCGGATCGGATTTCTGCAATTTGTCCAGCAATTGCTGGGCTACTGAAGGGCGGCCAACGCCCAAACCTCAAGGGAAAACGACCATGACCAAATGCAAATCCAACAAGACGATGCTTCTCGCCGCCGTCGGTGCCTTCGCGATGATGACCGGCGCGGCGAGCGCGCAATTCACCGAACGGACGATCCGCGTCTCCAACGGCATCAACCAGGAGCATCCGGTCGGCAATGGCATCGCCAAGATGACAGCCTGCCTCACCGAGAAGTCCGGCGGCAAGATGAAGCTCCAGGCGTTCTGGGGCGGGGCGCTGGGCGGCGATCTTCAGGCCACGCAGGCGTTGCGCTCCGGCACGCAGGAAATGGTCGTCACCTCGACCTCGCCGCTCGTTGGCATCCTGCCCGATCTCGGTGTGTTCGACCTCCCCTTCCTCTTCGCCAATGAAAAGGAAGCCGATGCGATCCTCGACGGAGGCTTCGGAAAGTTCATTTCCGACAAGCTGCCGGCCGTCGGCCTTGTCAACCTGTCCTATTGGGAGAACGGCTTCCGCAATCTGACCAACTCGAAGAAGCCCGTTGAGAAGGTCGAGGATTTCCCCGGTCTCAAGGTGCGCGTGATGCAGAACAACGTCTTCCTCGACACCTTCAAGACGGTGGGCGCCAATGCCGTGCCAATGGCCTTCCAGGAGGTCTTTGCGGCGCTTGAAACCAAGGCGATCGACGGGCAGGAAAACCCGTTTGTCACCATCGACACCTCGAAGATGTACGAGGTCCAGAAGTTCCTCTCGGTGACGCGCCATGCCTATACGCCGTTCATGGTGCTGTATTCGAAGACACTGTTCGACAAGCTCTCCGCCGACGAACAGAAGGCGATGGTCGATTGCGCGGCTGTCGGGCAGAAAGAACAGCGCACCATCTCGCGGACGCTCAACGACACCTCGCTCGCCAATCTCAAGAAACAGGGCATGGCTGTGAACGAGATTGCGCCTGAGCAGCAGAAGCGCCTGCGCGACGCAGTGAAGCCGGTCTACGAGCGGGCCGCGACCTCCGTCGGCAAGGAAACCGTCGACCGGATGCAGGCCGAACTCGCCAAGCTGCGCGGCACGAACTGAGCGCCTGCAACCCTCCACAGTCGAGAAAACAGCGGGCCGGAGTCTGACTCCGGCCCGACAACGGACGATGCAATGAAAATCACCGCTCTTGAAACACTTCGCCTCCAGGAGTTCGGAAACCTGATTTTCGTGCGCCTTCACACCGATGAGGGCGTGACCGGACTAGGCGAAACCTTTCTCGGACCGCAGGCGGTGGAAGCCTATCTGCACGAAACCGTGGCGCCGAAGATTATCGGCCGCGATCCGCTTCAGATCGAGGCCATCAATGCCACCCTGTCGGCCTATTATCTCGGCTGGCGTTCGTCGGGTGCCGAAACCCGCGGCAATTCCGCCATCGACATCGCGCTCTGGGACATCTTCGGCAAGGTCCACGGCAAGCCGGTTTGCGACATGCTCGGCGGCCGCTCGCGCGATACGATCCGCGTCTACAATACGTGCGCCGGCTACCGCTACATCCGCGATGCCAGCGCGCAGACGGTCGCCAACTGGCACGTCGGCGCGCAGGGTGGTCCCTATGAGGACCTCGAAGGCTTCCTGAACCGCGCCGACGAGCTTGCCCATTCCCTGCTGGAACAGGGCATCACCGGCATGAAGATCTGGCCGTTCGATATCGCCGCCGAACGCTCGGGCGGCTTCGACATCACGCAGCAGGAATTGTCCACCGCGCTGGAGCCCTTCCGGAAAATCCGCAAGGCCGTCGGCGACAGGATGGACATCATGGTCGAGTTTCACTCGCTGTGGAGCCTGCCGATGGCAAAGAAACTGGCCGAACGCCTCGCCGAATTCGACACCTACTGGCATGAGGACCCGTTCCGGCTCGACAATGTCGGCGATCTGAAAGGTTATGCGCGCCATTCCAAGGCCTGGGTCTGCGCCTCGGAAACCCTGTCCTATACCCACGCTTTCCGCGAATATCTCGAAACCGGCGTGGCCGGCGTCGTCATGCTCGACCTGTCGTGGTGCGGCGGCCTGTCGGAAGCGCGCAAGATCGCCGGCATGGCGGAAGCCTGGCACACGCCGGTCGCGCCCCATGATTGCACGGGGCCGGTCGTCTACACCGCGTCGTGCCATTTCTCTCTGCATGCCCGCAACGCCCTCATTCAGGAAAGCGTGCGCGCCTTCTACACCGGCTGGTACACGGAACTCGTGACCGCCCTGCCGACCATCCGCAACGGCGAGGTGACGCTCGACCTGGCAGCGCCGGGTCTCGGGATCGAACTTCTGCCCGATCTTGAGAAACGCAAGGATGCGGTGCAGCGTTTCAGCAGGTAAACGGCAGTGCCGGGCGCGTCATCTGGTTTGCACGCCGTCGCTTGAATGTGCGATCACCGGCAAGGCACCATATTGCAACAGAAATCGACAAATACAGGCAGGCTAGTGGGCTGGACGAACCCCAGCAACGTCTGACAGCCAAGCGCCAAAGCGAACGTGGCACGGACCTTGCTGCGCTCCAGCACCCTGCCCGCCAAGTGCCATAGCCGCCCGCCTCATGACCTCGCCGCCATTGCCCGCGACCCTCGATCTGCAATCACTGCGCGCATTTTATGCCGCCGGTGGATCGCCCGCGTCCGTCGTGGCGGAGGTCTACCGGCGGATCGCAGCATTGGACGATCCGGGGATCTTCATTACGCTGGTGGACGAGATCACGGCGGTTGCCGCAGCCGACGCCCTTGACCCTACCTCTCGCGACCGCCTGTCCCTGTTCGGCGTGCCCTTTGCGGTGAAGGACAACATCGATGTCGCCGGCCTGCCCACCACCGCCGCCTGCCCCGGCTTCGCCTATCAACCCGCCATGACGGCGGCGAGCGTGCAGCGCCTGTTTGAGGCGGGCGCGATCCTCATCGGCAAGACCAATCTCGACCAGTTCGCGACCGGACTTGTGGGCGTGCGCACGCCCTATCCCATCCCGCGCAACGCCATCGACCCGGCGCTGGTCCCCGGCGGGTCCTCATCCGGCTCGGCGGTCGCTGTCGCACAGGGGCTCGTCACCTTCGCGCTCGGAACCGACACCGCCGGCTCGGGCCGCGTTCCTGCGGCGCTGAACAACATCGTCGGGCTGAAACCGACGCTCGGCGCGATCTCGACCTCCGGCGTGGTGCCCGCCTGCCGCACGCTCGATTGCGTGTCGATCTTCGCGCTGACGGTCGACGATGCATCGATCGCCTACGCGGCAATGGCGGCCTTCGATACGGCCGATCCCTATTCGAAGAGCGTCGACGTCACACCGCCCGGCCCCGTGCCCTCGCAAGTCGTGGCCGGCGTGCCCCGTGACGAGGACCTGAGATTTTTTGGAGACGACCGACAGGCCCAGGCCTGGCAGAAGGCGCTCGCTATCCTGCAAGACCAGGGCGTCCGACTTGTGCCGGTCGATCTGTCGTCCTTCTTCGAGACGGCGTCGCTGCTCTATGAGGGTCCCTGGATCGCCGAGCGTCATGCCGCCATGGGGCATGTATTGGAAGCGGAACCCGATATCGTTCATCCCGTCACCCGCCAAATCGTCGAGGGGGCCAACGGCTTTTCCGCCAGCGCCCTGTTCAAGGCGCAGTACCGGCTGGCCGCGCTGAAACGCGAGACGGCGGCGATCTGGAAAACCATCAACATCCTCGTTGTGCCGACCACGCCGGTTTCGCCGACCTTGCAGGACCTGGCGGCCGATCCGGTCACGCCCAATTCGCGCTGTGGCACCTATACCAATTTCGTCAACCTGCTCGATCTGGCGGCGCTCGCCGTGCCGGGTGCTTTCCGCGACGATGGAAGGGCGGCGGGCCTCACCCTTGTCGCGCCCGCCGGCTGCGACGGTCTGCTGGCCGGTATCGGCCGGGCGTTCCATCGGGCAAGCGCGGTTCCGCTCGGCGCGACGGGGAAGGCAATGCCCGCCTCCGACATGAAGCATTCAGTTCCGACGTCCGACACCTCGATCGAGATCGTCGTGGTCGGTGCGCATCTGTCGGGCATGCCGCTCAATCACGAATTGACCGGCAGTGGCGGCGTCTTTCGCCGGGCTGTCGCCACCACGCCCGATTATCGCTTCCACGCCCTGGCCGGCGGGCCGCCAAAACGGCCGGGTCTGCTGCGGATCGCCGAGGGAACGGGGTCGCCCATCCTGACGGAGGTCTGGGCGCTGCCGGCCGAGGGCTTCGGCCGCTTCGTGCGCGGCATTCCAGCGCCCTTGTGCATCGGCACCGTTCGTCTGGCCGATGGCACGGCGCCCAAGGGCTTCCTCGTCGAGCCAGAAGGGTTGGCCGGCGCGCAGGACATCTCGCATTTCGGCGGCTGGCGCGCCTACATCGCATCGCTCACCTGAGGAACGGCATCGTATGAGCACATCTAAGGCATTCGATGCCGCAACCTATGCAAGGACGATGTCCGCCGCGCTCGATCTGCCGCTGACGCCGGAATATGCGCCGCAGGTTGAGGCCAGTCTCGCGGTCGCCTTCCGGCTGGCCCCTCTTTTCCTCGATTTTCCATTGCCGGACGACGCTGAACCCGGACCGGTCTTCGTGGCGGGAGAATCACGGCCATGAAACCCTGGACCGATGTACCGGGTCATACGATCGCGACGGCCATCGCAACCGGAGATGTCACGGCAAGAACCGTCACCGAGCAGCATCTCGCCCTGATCGCGGCACGCAATCCCGAATTGAACGCCTATACGCAAGTCACGGCGCAGCGTGCCCTGACCACCGCCGATGCGATTGATCGCAAGCGCGCGATGGGCGCGACACTGTCCCCGCTCGCTGGCGTGCCCTTCGCGGTCAAGAACCTGTTCGATATCGAGGGGCTCGTCACCCTGGCGGGTTCGAAGATCAACCGGGACAACCCGCCCGCGGCCGCCGATGCCACCGCCGTCGCGCGCCTGGAAGCGGCTGGTGCGATCCTGCTCGGTGCCCTTGGCATGGGCGAATACGCCTATGATTTCACCGGCCGAAACGCCCATGACGGCAATGCGCTGAACCCGCATGACACCACCCGCATGACCGGCGGTTCGTCCGGCGGCTCGGGCGGGGCCGTGGCTGCCGGCATGGCGGCGATCGCGCTTGGATCGGACACGAACGGCTCGATCCGCGTGCCAGCCTCGCTTTGCGGGCTGTTCGGCCTGAAGCCCACCTATGGCGCGCTGTCGCGGGGCGGCACCTTTCCCTTCGTCTCCAGCTTCGATCATGTCGGGCCGCTCGCCCGCTCCACTCTCGATCTGGCGCTCACCTATGACGCGATGCGCGGCCTCGATCCGCGCGATCCGGTCTGCGGCGGCGGACGAATCGACGCCACCGCACCCCTGGTCGCGGAAGGTATCGGCGACCTCCGCATCGCGAGCGCGGGCGATTACTTCACGCGCATGGGATCGCCCGAAGCCTTCGCCGCCGTCGCGACCGTCGCCGCGGCCATCGGTGTCACGGCAAGCGTGAGCATTCCCGAGGCCCAGCGCGCCCGCGCCGCCGCCTTCGCCATCACCATGATGGAAGGCTCGGCGCTGCATATCGACCGCATCCGGGCGCGGCCTCAGGATTTCGACCCGGAAGTGCGCGACCGGCTGATCGCCGGCGCGATGCTGCCCGGCCAGTGGTATGTGCAGGCGCAGAAATTCCGCCGCTGGTATCAGGGCGAGGTGCTCAAGCTGTTCGATCATGTCGACGCGATCCTGGCGCCGGCGACCCCGACCTCCGCTCCGCACGTCGATCAGCAGACCTTCGTGCTCGATGGTCAGGAGCTTCCCGTGCGGCCCAATCTCGGCCTGTTCACGCAGCCGATTTCCTTCATCGGCCTGCCCGTGGTCACCATACCCGTATGGCCCGCACAGGAGGGAGTCACGCAGCGGATGCCCATCGGCGTGCAGATCATCACGGCGCCGCATCGCGAGGACATCGCCCTGCGGATCGCCCATGATCTGGAGCGTCGCGGGATCGTTCGCGCCCCCGTGGCGAAACACTGAGGAGGCACCCGTGGAAATCAACATCCCGCATGTGAAGGCCGAGATCGAGGCGGCGTTCCAGGAATACGAGCGCGCCCTCGTCAGCAACGATGTCGCGGTGCTGGATGCGCTCTTCCTCGAAAGCGAGCATACGATCCGCTACGGCGTCGGCGAAAACCTCTACGGCCATGCCGAGATCGCGGCCTTCCGCGCAGCCCGCCCGTCCGTTGGACTCCAGCGCACGCTGGAACGCACGGTGATCACCACTTACGGCCACGACATGGCGACGGCCTGGACGTTGTTCCACCGCGCCTCCGCCGCCGGAAAGATCGGCCGCCAGAGCCAGGTCTGGATGCGCACGGCAGACGGTTGGCGGGTCGTCGCCGCCCATGTCAGCCTGATCGACCAGCCTTAGAGCGCCAGCGCCGGCCGCGCCCTATCGTGACGGCGGATGCGGGATCGCGGACAGGAGTTCCTTGGTGTAATCCGCCCTGGGCGAACCCAGCACCTTTTCGGTCGCGCCTTCCTCGACGATCTGGCCTGACTTCATGACGATCACCCGGTCGCAGAGCAGGCGCACGACGTTGAGATCGTGGCTGACGAAGAGATAGCTCATCCCGAGCCGGCCTTTGAGTTCCTGGAGCAGGTTGAGCACGACGGCTTGCACCGAGACGTCGAGCGCGGCCGTCGGCTCATCGAGGATCACAAGGTCGGGTTCGAGCGCGATGGCTCGGGCGATGCCGACACGCGCCTTCTGCCCGCCGGACAGCTGGTGCGGAAACCGGTCGAGCAATTCGACAGGCAGCCCCACCAGCCGCGCCAGTTCCTCGCAGCGGCTCCGCAGGGCGTCACCGCCAGAAATTGAGCCCATGCGCAGGATCGGGTCGGCGATCGCGCGCTCCGCCGTGAAGCGTGGATTGAGGCTGTCCGTCGGGTCCTGGAAAACCATCTGGATGCGGCGGCGCACGTCCGAGGCGGCGAATTGCTTAGCCGGCATCGCGCCGATATCGATACCATCGAAGACGATGCGGCCACCGCTGGGGTCGATCAGCCGCGTGATCATCATCGAGGTGGTGGATTTTCCGCAGCCGGATTCGCCGACGAGCCCCAGCGTCTCGCCCCGGGCGACATCGAAGCTGATGCCGTCGACGGCGCGAAAGGCCGGTGCGGCGACCGCGCGCCCGGTCAGCTTGGCCACGAGCGATCCGGTTGACGCCAAAGGATATTCCTTGACGAGATCGGTGACGCTGAGAAGCGGCGCGGCATCGGCACTGGCGGTCTCGCGCCCGATGAATTGCGGCTTCGGTGCATCATCGGGCAGCAGATCCGCGAGGGCCATGCCGAGACGCGGTGTCGCCCGCATCAGTTTGCGCGTATAGGGATGCTCGGGTGCGCGGAAGATCGTCGCCGCCTCGGCCGTCTCCACCACGCGGCCTTTTTCCATGACGACGACACGGTCGCAATAGGCTGCCGCCAGTCCGAGATCGTGGGTGATCAGCACCGTCGACATGCCGCGTTCGCGGGTCAGTTCGACGATCAGTTCCATCACTGCTTTCTGGGTCGTGACATCGAGGCCGGTGGTCGGCTCGTCGGCGATCAGCAGTTGCGGCTGGCAGGCGAGCGCGAGTGCGATCACCACGCGCTGGCACATGCCCCCCGAAAGCTCGAACGGATAGGCGTCGTAGCGCTGTTCGGGCCTAGCGATCTTGACCTTCTGCAGCGCCTCGATGGCCTTGGCCTTGGCGGTCGCGCGCGTCGCCTGCACATGCTGGAGCAGCACGTCCTCGATCTGCCGGCCGACCTTGCGGATCGGGTTCAGCGCGGCCCGCGGGTTCTGGAAGATCATCGAGATTTCGCGGCCGCGCAGGTCGCGCATCTGTGCTTCCGTCGCCGTTACGAGGTCGATTCCTGAAAAGGTGATGGAGCCCTTCGCCACCGAGCCGGCTCGGTCGAGGATGCGCACGACGGCGTAAGAAGTCACGGATTTGCCGGAGCCGGATTCGCCGACGATGGCGACTGTCTCGCCCTTGCCCACCTGGATATCGATCGCCTCGACGGCCTTGACGGTACCGCGCCGCGTGGCGAATTCGACGGTCAGATCCTTGATGGCGAGAAGCGGCGGTGCGCTCGGGGCCTGCTCGTTCATGGCGCTCACGTCCGCCGCTGCGGATCGATGAGATCGCGCACGCCATCGCCCAGCAGATTGAAGCAGAATACCGCGATCATCAGCGCGAGCCCCGGAAAGAACGCGATCCACCACTCTCCCGAGACGATGAAGCTCGCCCCTTCCGCCACCATGATGCCCCATTCGGGCGTTGGCGGACGCACGCCGAGACCGATGAAGGACAGACCGGCCGCGTTGAGGATGGCATAGCCCATGGTGAGCGACATCTGCACGGCCATGATCGGCATGATGTTGGGCACGATCTGGGTGAGCAGCAGCCGCCACTCCGAATTACCCGAAAGCCGCGCCGCCTGCACGAAGCCGGCCTCGCGCCGCACATTCGCCTCGGCCCTCGCCACCCGCGCGTAGAGCGGGAAATTGATGATGGCGGTGGCAATGACGATGTTCGTGACACTGTTGCCCAAGGCGGCGACGATGCCCATCGCCAGCACGAACAGCGGAAACGCCATGATCGTATCGGCGATGCGGCCGACGAGCTTGTCGACCCAGCCGCCGAAGAACCCGGCGGTGACGCCGGCCAGGCCGCCCAGCACGAAGACGAGCGCCACCGAGAACACTGCGATCGCGAAATCGAGCCGCGTCGCCACCAGCACCCGGCTGAAGATGTCGCGCCCCAGTTGATCGGTGCCGAACCAGTTCTGCGCGCTCGGCGGCTGGAGCGCCCGCGCCGTATTGCTCGCCAGCGGATCGAATGGCGCGATCATCGGGCCGAACACGGCTGCGAAGACGATCAGCGCGAAAAGTCCAAAGGCAAGCCCCGTGACCGGATTCTCGACGACGATATGACGGCCATGAGCCCAGAACCCAGGTGAAACGGGCGCCTCGAAGCGCAGAACCGGTACGGATTCGATGCTGCTGTCGCTCACCGCCTCAGCCCTCCAGCCGGATGCGCGGGTCGATGACGCCATAGGCCAGATCGATCGCGAGATTCAGCACGACATACATCACCGCCATGGTCAGCACGAAACCCTGGATCGGCGCATAGTCGGAGGCGATCAGCGCCTCCACCGCATAGGAGCCGATGCCGGGCCAGGCGAAGACCTTTTCCACCAGCACATTGGCGCCGAGCAGGAACGAGAACACCATGCCAAGCGTCGTCACCACGGGCAGCATGGCGTTGCGAAAAGCATAGGCGCCGATGACCTTGGTGTTGGTGAGGCCGCTGGCGCGCGCCGTCCTTACGAAGTCGGCGCCCAGCACCGCCAGCATCGAGGCGCGTGTCATGCGCGTGATCGGCGCGAGCGAGAAGATCGCCAGCGTCACCGCCGGCAGGATCAGTTGCGCCAGCGCCGCGCGGAAGGCCGCGAAATCGCGGACCAGCAGCGTGTCGATCAGCAGAAAGCCCGTGATCCGCGTCGGCTCGGAAATGAAGACATCGAGCCGCCCTAGCGGCGCCGGCGACCATCCCAGCACGAAGTAGAACACATAGACCAAGAGAAGCCCGGTGAAGAACACCGGCAGCGAGACGCCCGCCGTCGCCACGACACGGCACAAATGATCGATCCACGAACCCTGCCGCACCGCCGCGAGCACGCCGAGCGGCAGGGCGACCAGCATGGCGAGCAACAGGCCCGACAGGGTCAGTTCGGCCGAAGCCGGCAGCCGGGCCGCGATATCCGTGGTCACAGGCTGGCCGGTCGTCAGCGACTGGCCGAGATCGCCCTTCGCCAGCGCGATCACATAGGTCACGAATTGCTGCGGCAGCGGCTGGTCGAGGCCGAGCTTGCTGCGGATTTCGGCGATGGCCTGCGCCGAGGCCGTCGGCCCGGCGAAATAGGCAGCCGTGTCGCCCGGCAGCACACGGGTCAGCAGGAACGTGACGATGATGACGCCGATGATCGACGGCACAATCGTCAGGAGCCGGCTGCCGATCAAGCGAAACATGCACTCCCCTTTCTTGCCTCAGCTTGCGCCCTGCCGGCTCGTCACCGCTTACGCTTTCGTCAGGTAGCGGAAATCCGGTTCGCGGCAGGGCTGGAACTGGTAGCCGCCGATGCTCTTCTGCATGGCGACATCGTGGGTCGGCTGCGCGATCGGCACCATGGGCACCTCGCGCGCCACCAGCGAGACGAAATCGACGACGCTGCGGTCATAGACCGTCTTGTCGCTGGTGAACCGTGCTTCATCGACCAGCTTGTCGAGCGCGGGGTTCTG
>JAESGE010000161.1_pt1 | contig 38627 bp, 36 predicted proteins | sample 9269601 | NCBI WGS metagenome assembly JAESGE01 (sample SAMN14515569, study PRJNA621662) | algae metagenome | isolation source: Tolypothrix brevis GSE-NOS-MK-07-07A and co-occurring heterotrophs from wet... | place: USA: Grand Staircase Escalante National Monument, Utah | collected 2006-04-16
TGGAACAACAATTCAGGATTTTGTTCCTTTTCGATTTTCGGAACCACCTTCGCAGAGAGACGTTGCCGTTGTGCAAGACGGAAACTCGAAGCGCATCCGGCGCACGGGATCGTTTGCGTTCCAATTCAAGGGAGATCGAATCATGAGACTGCTTGCATCGACGATTCTCGCCTCGGCGGCGCTAGTTGCCACGCCGGGCCTTGCTCAGACCGCGCAGCAGGCGCCGACACGTACGGAGAGCGGTGCTAATCAGACGGGAAACCAAAGGACTGTCGAATCCCTAACGGGCCAGTCCGTCTATCGCGAGGGTGGTCAGGAGTTCGGCCGTGTCAACCGTGCCGTGCGCGCCGATAATGGCCAGGTTTTCGTCGTGGTAACCGTCGCCAACCGTATGGTCATGGTACCTGCCGGCCAGATCAGCTTCCAGAACGGTCGCCACGTGATGCGCAGCAACGAGGAGCAGATCAAGGCCTATTCCGAATACCGCGACGGCATGCCCGGCTATCGCGCGCTGGCGACAAGCGATTCCATCGTCCTGGCGGTCGCGAACCCGCAGGACACGCGTGCTGGCGACGGCGCACGCATCGTCGTGCAGCAGCCGGCGCCGGCGATTCAAGTGCAGCAGGCGTCGCCGCAGGTCACGGTGCAGCAGGCGCAACCCAACGTAACGGTGCGCCAGGCACAGCCCGAGATCCTCGTGCGTCAGCCCGCTCCGACCGTGACGGTGGATATTCCGCAGCCCGAAATCATCGTGCGCATGCCTCGCCCTGACGTGGACGTCGCCCAAGCGCGGCCACAGGTCGAAGTGCGCCAGCCCCAGCCGCAGGTGCAGATTGTCCAGCCCCAGCAGCCGCCTCAGGTGCAGGTGAGCGGCGCCGAGCCGCAGGTGACGGTACAGCCTGCACAGCCGCAGGTCACGGTGCAGCAGGGACAAACGCAGCCTCAAGTGCGTTACGAACGCGCCGAGGCGCAGGTACGTGTGAACCAGGCGCAAGGCCAGCCGACCGTGCGCATCGAACAGACGCAGAGTGGGCAGCAGGCTCAGGCGACGCCGCCGACCGCGGGGACTCCTGCGCGGGACACCGCCAGCACCGCCTCGATCGCCGCGGGTGGCAGCGGACAGTCGCGCCCATTCGCGGTGCAAGATTTAATGAACCGCGAGATCTACAACGTGCGTGGCGAGCAGCTTGGCGACGTGGAGCGAGTGCTGATCGGCCAGGGCGACCGTGTTCATGTCGTGATCGGCCATGGCGGCTTCCTGGGTCTTGGCGAGAAGCAAATCCTGCTGCCACTTGAGCAAATCCGTGTTCGAGGCGACCGGCTGGTCATGCCGGGCCTGAACGATGACCAGATTCGCGCCATGCCGGAGTTCCGTATGAACGCCACGCAGGGCTACCGCGAGGCCGAGCGCGGCTACAACGCCAACATCGGCCTGTATTCCGAGTAAGGTCCCAGAAATTAAAGGACAAGGCCGGCAGTGCCAAAGCATTGGCCGACCTAACTTTTCTGCAACAGGGAGATGACCGATGCGTATCACCCCTCTCGCGGGCGCCCTGGCGCTCGCTTCCGCTCTCGCTGCCTGCGGCGAGGATCAGACGGCTCAAAACGATCAGGGCGGCGCATCAAACCCCGTGCCGCCCCCTAGCGAACGGGCGGTCGCGCCGGGGACAACCGGATCGACTGGCCTTTCGCCAAACGCCGCTGGAGGCGATGCCTTCCGCGAGGCCGTCGGGCGAAGCTTCTCTGGCGGCCCTATCACCTTGCGTCTCGGCGCCGACCAGCGCTTCACCATGCGCGGTGAAAGTGGCAGGGCCGTCACGGGCCGCTATGCCCAGGCCGACGGCGTACTCACCCTCGACGAGGCACAGGGTGACACGATGGGAGCGCGCTTTCCCATGAGCTGCCGCTTCGAACCGCAAGCGAATGGCGCGTTCCGCCTGGCCGATGTCGATGGCTCCTGCCCGCATTTCGGTGCGGTGACTTTCACGCCCGAGGGCTGATCGACGGCGCAACTTTGTTCATGGCGAGACGTTTCCATTTCGCGATGTCCCCATGTCGCGCCATGAATCAAGGAGGCCACCATCTCATCGCTCCTGTCGGGCACGCGGATCGCCAGTTTCTGGGAATGGCTGCGCGTCAGCTTCTGGTTCCTGCCGTCGATGCTGGCGCTCGCGGCCTTCGCCCTTTCGTTCCTGCTGGTCGAACTTGATCGCTTGCTGGGACAGGAGACCGCTGGCGAATTCGGCTGGCTCTACACTTTCGGGCCCGAGGGCGCGCGCGCCGTGCTCTCGGCGATCGCCAGTTCGATGATCACGGTGGCGGGCCTCACCTTCTCGATCACGATGCTGACCCTGCAACTCGCCTCGTCGCAGTTCGGTCCGCGCATGCTGCGCGATTTCATGCGCGACCGTGGCAATCAGGTCGTGCTCGGCACCTTCATCGCCACCTTTCTCTATTGCCTGATGGTGCTGCGCACGGTGCGGGGCACGGACGAAGCGAGTTTCACGCCCCATCTCGCCGTCGCCTTTGGCGTCCTGCTCGCGGTGGCGAGCCTCGCCGTGCTGATCTTCTTCATCCATCATGTCGCGACCTCGATCCGCGTCGAGACGTTACTGGCCGACCTCGGCCGTCAGGCGCTGGAGGCGGTGGAACGGCTCTATCCGGCGGAGATTGGCGCAGCGCCGCTCGAGGCGAAACCCGTCGACGAGATGCGCGAGGACGACATGCGGAGCGCAACGCCCGGCGCCACGACGATGCTGACCAGCATGAGCAGCGGCTACGTTCAGCGCATCGATCACGAGAGCCTGATGCGGGTGGCGTGCGCGCACGATCTCGTGCTGCGGATCGAGGCCAGACCGGGAGCCTTCGTTGCCGCCGGATCGCCACTCCTCGGTCTCCAAGGCCTAGCGGAACTCGACGAGGAAATGGGCGCGGCCCTCCGCGAGACGGTAATCGTGGGACACGATCGCACGCCGCATCAGGATCTGGAACTCTCATTGCGCCGCATCGTCGAAATCGCCCAGCGCGCGCTCTCGCCCGGGATCAACGACCCTACCACCGCGCTCTACTGCATCGACCGTCTGGAAGAGGTGCTGACCCGGCTGGCCGTGCGCCCGACGCCCGCGGCGCGGCGCTTCGATAAGGCAGGCCGGCTGCGGGTGATCGCACCGCCGCCACGCTTCGAGGAACTGGCGCTCTCCGCCTTCGCGGCTGTCGCCCGCTACGCGCTGGAGGATGCCGACGTCATCCACCGGCTGCTCCAGGCGATTGAGGCCGTGGCGGACGCCGCCCCGCTGGCGGCTTCAGCGGACATGCGGGCACTCCACTCCGAAACCGCCCGCGTCAGCATCGCAGCCATGACCCTGCCCTGTGACAAGGCGGTCGTCGCGAATGTGCTGCGGCGTTCCGGCTGTCGCGCGCCCGCGCCCTCTGAACCGGGCCGACATGATGCCGCGCGTTGATCGCGACGCATCCGGTCCACCCGGCTTTGGCTGGGACCACCCTCGACCCGCAAGCGCGGCTTGTGAGCGCGGTCGCCAAGCGAACGATCTTCCGCTTCACGATGCGCGTTCCGCGGGCTCCACCCAGAAGCGCAGGACAACCACGCGGAGCACGGCGAGAAACGGCGCCGCCAGGATGAAACCCCACATGCCAAAGAACGCGCCCAGGATCGTCAGACCGCTGATGATGAGGGCTGGCGGAAGTTCGACGCTCCAGCGCTGGATGATGGGAGCCAGCACATAGCTCTCCACAAGCTGGACCAGGAGGTAAACGCCCGCTCCCCATAGCGCCATCGTAGGTCCCTGAGCCAGTCCGGCCAGAACGATGACGGCGCCGGCCACGAACGAGCCAATGTACGGAATGAAGGCAAGAAGTCCGGTGAGCAAGGCCAGCACGAGAGCCCCAGGCATGCCGACCAAGAGGAGCGCCACATAGGTCAGTACCGTGATGATCGCCATCGAGGCGAGCTGGCCGACGATCCACCAGCGGAGCGTCTCTGCCGTTTCGTCCAACGCCGATCCAAGACGCTCCCGCTGGTCTACCGGCGTCAGGAGAAGCGCGCCCCTTCGGTAGGTCGCCGGATTGATCGCCACATAGAGGCCGAGGAAGAAGACGACGACGACGTTGCCGATCACGCTCGCCAATCCGCCGAGCGCGGTCGTCGCGGATTGCAGGAGCGCGCCGGCATTGGGGAAGAACGTGCGCAGGACCGGGCCGATGCCCATTGCACGATCCGCATCTTGCGAGTCGTTCCCCGCCGACCGGGCTTGTCCCGGCACGTCCGGCCCGGCTGGCGGTGCTGGCGCGGCCTGCGCCGGGGGAGAGGAGGGATTCCTGCGCTCGGGCGCAGGCGCGCCGCGAAATTGTCCGCGGAGCGTGCGCAGCTGCTCCTCCACGGTCGTGAACAGCTCGTCCGCCTGACGCGCGGCCGTATAGCCGCCAAGGCTGACGGCGGTGACGATCCCCGAAACGAGCACAAGGCCGACAATACCGAGCCGCCAGGAGCGAGACGCCGACCAGACGATTCCGAGCGCCCGCGTGCAGGCGTCAAGGAAAACGGCAAAGAGCAGTCCCGCGAAAATGAGAAAAAGACTGCTCGAGGCCTCCCAGAACAGGAAGAGGCCCGCCGCCATCGCGACGATGGTGGCTGCCGTGGCAAAAATATTTCTGGCGATGGGGGCAGAGCTCGCCGCTGATTGTCGCGCCTCCTCGTGACGGTCCATCATGGCTTTGCCTCCAAGCGCTTGATGAACGCCGAGGGCCGATGCCGGTTCCCTTCAAGAGTGCGGCCGCAAGGGTTGCCGATGAGGCGACGGGGTGAGGCGAGCGGCGCTAGGTCAGGTGTTGTTCGCGCCGATCGAAAAGACCGGAGATCGAAAGACTTACACCCGGTCAGATCTGGTGGCGCACCTAACGTGAACACCTTCGCCAAAGGAGCCTGAAGCGGAAATCAGCAGAGGCACCAAGTGTCCTGGTAAGCGGACCTCGGGGGGCGGGGATCAGAGCAGTGGGATGCCTGGATTTTCTGCCCGCGCGACACTCGCCATTTTCAGGAGAGCATCCTGAACATGGAGATAAGGTGAAGGATGGCGAACAGCGTCGCCAATCCAGCCGGAGCGAGGACCATGGGAAAGGCGAGTATGGCGCGGGCCGGACCCTTGCCGGGTGCGTCGAGCCTTGGCGGGCGCAGCACGGTGAACACCATCGGAATCATCAGAAGCAGGATGCTCAGGCCGGCGATATTCCAGACCAGTTCCTGACGCTGGCTCCCAAACCCTCCAGTGAAGGCAATGAAGCCGGACCAGAGGCCGAAGAGAGCGTCTGGAATTCCGACGGCGAATCCGATCCGCCGCGGAAACTCGACACGCCAGGCCTTGATGACCGTACCCACAGCCATAACGCGCAAGCTGTGCAGCGCAGGCACCGCGATGGCCGGAAGCGCGGCCAGTGCGGCGAACCAGGCATCGTGCAGCGTCGGCACCAGCAGCAGTCCCGCTAACGACACCATTACCGTCGGGGAAGGGACCCAGAGCCATGGCAGAGAAGCCACGCCGAGGTTCGACAGCCAGCCCGATCTTGAAAGCCCGGCCACATAACCCAGCCAAAGACCGATGGCTGCGAGCCATGCGGCAACGGCGATCGCTCCCTCCGGACTGATCGTGTCGGCCCGCAATCCCAGTGCAATCCCCCAACCCCAGAAGCCGATATGGCTTACAGCCAGAAATATCATTACAGGCATCGCGGTGCTCTTGGCTTCATAGGGTTGCGATCGTCAGATTTAGCTCGTTCTTGCAGGGCGGTCTGGTCTGGCCCTTGTCGCAAGCGCCAGTCCGGATGTCGTGGCCATCGCCGTGCGCAAGGCAGATGATCTGCCGAAGGCTGGCACCCAATTGGCTGTCCGATGATCATCATTGATCGCCGGTTCCCGTCTGCTCGGGACAGGCGGCTTGCGCTGGCGCAATCGGTTCATTGGTGGCGATGACCGCCCTTGAAGCCTGCCTTTCAAGATGCGCGACGCGACGCTCCAGATCAGCCAGCGGATCGTGGTCGGTTGCGCATTCGTCGAGGGACTGCCAGAACGCCTTCATCTGTTGAAGCAAGCTCATGTGATGGCGCTGTCCAATAGGCGTTCCGCAGGGTCCATGGCTCATTCCGCTGCCAGCCGGATGGTTGTCGACCGCTGCTCGCCATCGGCTGACGTCGCCATGAGCTTGAGGTTGTCCACAGGGCCGGACATCAGCGCACCTCATGGGATTCCCGCACGGTGCGCGCCGGAGACGCCATCCTGAACGCGAGGCCTGCTCCCGCCAGAGCGACGGCTGCGGCGGCATAGCCGAGGACAGACAATCCGGCGGTAGCGATGGCGATCCCGCCCAGCGCCGCGCCAAGACCCTGACCGAGGAAGACCATCGAGCCGTTAAGGGCGAGGATCACGGGTCTGGCATCGACCGGGGCCGTAGCGACGAGCCGGGCCTGGATGATCGGTGTCCGTGCGAACAAGGCGGCGGCGCCCGCGATCATGGCGAGCGAAAGGGCGAGGATGACCGGACCTCGCGGCGAGGACAGGATGGGCGCAGCGCTATCTACGGCAGCAACCTGCAACAACGAGTAGAGGCTCAAGGCGAAGGCCGACACGAAGAAGCTCTGCATCAGCACACGGCTTGCCCTCGGGCTGTCCGCTGACTTGATGCCGATGACGATGCCGAAGATGCTGCCGACCCCGATCAGGGCCTGCATGGCGCCGATGCCGGAGCCGGTGAGGCCGCTGATGGCGGTTACGACCGGGCCAATATACGCGATGGTGGTGAAGGTGGCGGCGAAACCGATCAGCGTCAGCGCCAGAGGGCGGGCCACCGCAGGATCGAATGTGACGCCGAAACTGGCGAAGCTCGTACGTGCGCCGCCAGGCATGTCCGGCAGGACGAGGCGGACCGCCGCGGCCGCTGCGAAAGCGATCAACCCGGCATAAACGAAGGTGCCGCGCCAGCCGGTGAAGTCGCCGATGACGCTGCCGACGGGGATGCCGAGCACGAATGCGAGCGTCATGCCCGCCAGCACGATGCCCATCGCCTTGCCGCGCTGCTCCGGCGGCGCAAGCTCGGCGGCGGCGAGCGAGGCGATGGGACCGACAAGCCCTGCCGCGAGGCCGCAGGCGATGCGTACCCCGATGAGGATCGACAGCGACGGTGCGACCGCCGCAAGCAGATTGAGCGCGCCGATGAAACAAAGACCAGTCATCAGCACGATGCGGCGCGGCAGGTGGGCGACCGCTCCGGCGACCAGCGGCGCCGTGACAGCGCAGGTGATGGCGAAGGCGCTTGCCAGTTGCCCTGCGGCGGCCACCGACTGGCCAAGCTCAGCGGCGAGCGCCACCAGATGTCCGGCATAGACGAAGGCCTCTGTACCCATCGCGAAGCTGGCCAGCGCCAGAATGCCGATCCGCCTGTCCATCGTCCTCGCTCCACTTCGCTCTTGCTTATTGGTTCGTCCAGTCCGGATCGTCTCAGGCCGTGTGGGCAAGCCACGGGCGCGGCTCGAACGTCAACGCACTGGTTCTGCAGTGAGTGGCCGGGCGAGATGTCCGAGCCTGTACGTGGGGGCGCCAACTGTTGTGCTCGACATGTCAAGGTTTCTGAGGATGAATTTCGATTATGTCTATCATCTAATTTATTAGATGATAGCAATCACCTATCTTGTCAAGATTGCATCGCGATATGCTGCGGGGAGAACGACAATGCGCCACCCAAGGAGGCGACCGCCGAAAGTCGGTGGAGGATCGTCGACACGGCCTCCCCTTTGTTCGTGACGCGCGGGGTCGCTGCAACGTTCTTCAAGTGCGTTCTATCGCTACAAGATCGCGCGAGCCTTGAAGTTCTTGTCCGCAATGCCGTGCAGCGCTTTCAGGCCGATGAGGACGAGGGGCGGGAAGAAGAGTTTCTGCAACTCTTGCGCATCTGCAAACGCTTTTACAGCTACGTCGCGCAGATCATCAGGCTTGGCGATACGACGCTCTAAAAGCTCTACTGCCGGTCTTGATTTCGTTAACCGACGGAAGCGTTGATCCTTTCTTGGGATTATCCCAAAAAGGGTTTCGTTCATTTTCAGATGCTATGTTTCAGACATGTTGCACTTGGAACAGATGGCCGTTGTGGCACTTGCGGGCTTCGGTCTGATGTTGGGTGGGTGCGTTGCGCCCACTCCTGAACGCCCTGTTTATCAATCGACCTATTTCCGCCCTGGTTGCGATCCGGGCTACACGAAGACCGCGCAGTATATGCATCAGGGCAAGCTGGTCGATGTCATCCAAGACCCGTGCGCAGAACCAAGCCCAGAGCTACAGGCGTTCCTTCGTGGCAAGGGATTGCACGGCGAAGGTCTGATGCGCGCCGGTCGGCACATTGCCCGGAATGCTTATCCGCGATGGGAAGCAGGCTACAAGGTCTGGAGGATTTTACAGGAGCCAAGTCGGCGCAAATTCAAATGTGTGCGCGTTGAGGAAAAAGAATATGAATGTGAGTGACGATCTTTCGGTTGTTGTCGATAAGGCTCATATCAATTTAATATTAAATAGTCAAAATTCTAATAATCCGCTTTATATTTCAGTATTTGTTACATTACTAATGTGTTTTATTGTTTATTTTTTAGGAGCCGCTTCAATATGGTGGTATGTACTTATCGTAGTTGTCGGCGCGAGTGAAGGTTTGAAATTGCGGTTCAAACAAACCGAAGAACGAAGCATATATTTGAACATGCAGGCATCGATAAAGAAACAAATGAATGCTCTGGTCCGCCAGCGTCAAATGCTTGTTCGTATCGATGCCTACGGCAATGAGATAACGGATAAATGGCATAAAGAGGTTGCGCGTTTCGTTGACAGCGTCCTACTGCCCGGCATGTCCAAATCCGAACGTGCAAGGGTGCAGGCTGATCAGGTGACATTCAACCGTGCACTAAATGTTCTGTTGATTTGGCCTGTAGCTGATGAAGCAAAACGCCGCACTGTCGGAAAGTGCTTTGATCCGACGATGAATGCACGTGAATTCGAAGCCCATTGCGCTCGCGTTCTCCAGTCTCATGGGTGGCAAGCAACCACCACTGCTGCCACAGGTGATCAAGGCGCTGATGTGATCGCGGAAAAACAGGAACATCGGGTTGTCCTTCAAGCCAAGCTCTACAACTCACCCGTTGGCAACAAGGCGGTTCAGGAAGCCCATTCTGCCAAGTTCCACTACAAGGCATCGGCAGCGGTCGTTGTCACGAATTCGAGCTTCACAGCTTCAGCCCAGCAGTTGGCGCAATCGACTGGTGTGCACCTGTTGCACCACAGTGAACTGCCTGAACTTGAAGTGATGATCACTGACACTGATGATGCCGCTCAAGAATTAAGCCATAAGCTCGTCTTGGCTGGCTTCATGCCCGGAATGTCACCGTGACAGCCAAAGGGCAGGCCAGGAACAAAAAACCGAAACCTTCTTACGAAATTCAGCCGCACTGGCCCGCGACCGACGCCCCGAAATTTGCCACCGGGGTAGGCCGTTCGATAGCTCGAATGGCTTCACGATACCCGACGCGGTGATGCCCCGGTGCTGCCCTAGAGATTTGAGCAACTCTCGCAGATCATCTAAGCTTTTGAAATGATTGGCGCACCCGACACGATTCGAACGTGTGACCTCTGCCTTCGGAGGGCAGCGCTCTATCCAGCTGAGCTACGGGTGCTTCACCGCGATTCCTACAGGATGCGGCGGCGGCGGGCAACCTTGCTTTGCGGACGGCCGGAAGGTCGCGCCGGTTCCTGTCCCACATGCCTTTTTGGCGATTGTTCGATGAGGATCGCACGGTTCGCCGTTGGCGTCGGCACCGATGCGACCGAGCGCACTCAGGAGGTGAGGCGCGGCCAGCCCTTCGCCGCTCCTCGCCGAGACGATGTCAAAATTCCGACCAGCCTGAGTTGCCGCCGCCACTGGCCGCAGCCGACGCGCGCGCGCTTGCCGATGGAACGCCGGGCTTCAGCTTCGACTGGGCGAATGCCGTTTCAGCCAGTTTGCGCAACCGCTCAGGCTCGGAAGCGGAGGGGTTGTCGGCGCTGCTCTTTCCCGGTTCGTTGTGAGCGGCATCCGGGCGTTGGACCGGCGACCGCGCTGGTTCCACGCGCACGGGATGGGCCCGGGATCGGTCCGGTCGAGAACTCTCGGGTCGGGAAGTTTCGGGTCGCAACGTCGCCTGCCGGGGCCGCTCGACGCGGGCGCGGGAAGCACGTGGGTCGGTGTCGTGGCCGGACGAGGCGAAGCGATCCTCGCCATGGATGTCGACGCCCTGGCTGCCACGATCACCGGTCTGGAAGCGGCCGATAAGGTCGTTCAGCCGGCCGATCTGATTGCCCAAGCTCGAGGCGGAGGCCGCGCTTTCCTCGGCAAGTGCCGCGTTCTGCTGCGTGATGCTGTCCATGTGGCCGACGGTTTGTGCCATCTCCTCGATACCATGCGCCTGTTCGCCGGCGGCGGACGAGATATCCTTGACAGTCGCCGAGACGCGACCCGAAGCGGCGACGATTTCTTCAAGTGTATCGCCGGCAAGACGAACAAGCTTGACCCCTTCGGTCACCTGCTGATCGGAGGAGGCGATCAGCGCGGTGATATCCTTGGCGGCCCCGGCGGAACGCTGTGCCAGCGCCCGAACCTCGGCGGCAACGACGGCAAAGCCCCGGCCGGCATCGCCGGCACGCGCCGCCTCCACCGCCGCATTGAGGGCAAGCAGGTTGGTCTGGAACGCGATACCGTCGATCACGGTGGTGATCTCGGAAATTTTCTTGGAGGCACCCTCGATGCGCTCCATGGCCTCGATCGCGTTCCTGACGATCGCGCCGCCGGAATGAGCCACCCGCGCCGCCTCGTCGGCGAGCTTCACGGACTGGCTCGAGGCCTGTGCCGAATTCTTGACGGACGCGGCGAGCTGCTCGGTCGTCGCCGCCGTCTCGACCAGGGCCGAGGCCTGCTGCTCGGTGCGCAGCGACAGATCGCCAGCCCCGGCGCTGATTTCGTGGGCCGACGTCGCGACGAGGTTCGAGGTCGCCTTGATGGTCGAGACAATGCCCATCAGCGCAGCCATCGTTTCGTTGAAACATTCCGTGATCTTGGCGAAGTCGGCTGGAAGATCATTCTTCATCCGGTAGGTGAGATCGCCTTCGGAGAGGGCGGTCATCGCGACGGTCACGGAACTCATGGCCCGCTCACGCTCCTGCGCCTTGACCTGTTCAGTCGCCTTCAATTCACTCTCGGCCTTGAGGCGCATCTTTTCGGAGGCTTCCAGGTAGACCGAAATTGAATAATCAATGTCGAGCAGAGCGGCCTTGACGATCGCGCTGATTTCGGCTGCCCTGTCGGGTGCTCCGCCAATCTTGCGGCCGAAGCGGCCCTTGGGCCAGTTTTCCTCGATGACATGCGAGATGATCTTCTCCAGGATCAAGGCATAGCCGCCGATATACCAGCGTGGCTCAAGCCCGATGCGGGCATGGATATCGCCCACGCGTGTCACGGCGTCGACGTAGTCGCCGTCGAACTTTCCCTTGGCGATCCCCTCCCAGTGGGAATTCTGACGCCGCTTGGCGCTCTCAATCTGCGCATCGCCGCTGAAGAACCGTGCGGTTTCAGGGAAGGCCTTCATCTGGGCGTAGAAGGCCTCCAGAGCGGCAGGCATCGCGACGATGATCTGTGACTCGACATCCTGGAGACGCTTGCGCTCGGTAGGGCCGAGGCCCATGAAATCGAGCCTCTGCTTAAGAGCATTGTCACTGGCCATGACGATATCCTGAGGTTGAAATACGTGCGGAACAAAGTTCGCGTATCGATATTACAACCCTGAATTGTTTAATGACAAATTTATAAACCAAAGGTTTTATCACCCTTGTCATATTATTTTTGATAATAATAAGTGTTTTCAGTAGTTTAAAAATTTCGCCGACAAACACTGCCTTCTGTTTATCTGAGCCTTGCTGCCCTTGCACCGACAACGGAGGGCTTCGACCCCATGTGAAGCCGTGCTGGCGGAGCAGCAAAATGGCATCCGCGCATCCCAGGATTGTCCACTTGCTTTGGGACGCCAACTCGTCCTGCATGCGGCGTGGCCCCACGGATTATGGATGCGGGCGAAAGGTGTCATGCCGTCGATGAATGCAATCCGCGATGAAGGTCATCCCCCGTCAGGCGAAGGTCCCGCGACGCAGGGGCAGCGCCTCCCGCTCGAAGGCTCGGCGGCTTTCGACGCGGTCGGCGGTTGGCTGCAAGGCGTGCTGAATTCCGCCGTCATCGTCACGGGATTCAAGCGCCTTTCGGGTGGGGCCATTCAGGAAAATTGGGTGATCGAGGCAACGGTCGACGGTGTCGAGCGCTCGCTCGTCCTGCGCTGCGACGCCGCCGCCACCATCGATGCAAGCCATGGCCGGGCGCAGGAGTTCGCGCTGTTGAACGTTGCCCATGCGAGCGGCGTGCGCGTACCGAGGCCAATCGGCTTTTGCAGCGATTCCGCGGTCATCGGAATCCCGTTCGCGGTGATGGAGAAAGCGGAAGGCGTGGGTTTTGCCCAGCGCATCATCAAGGATATGGCTCTCGGCGGCGACCGCGAGGCGCTCACCCGGGAGATCGGCCGGCAGATGGCCATCATCCACGACATTCGCCCGCCGCGATCCGAATTGACCTTCCTCGCCGCCCCGTCTGAGGATCCTCTTCGGGCCGAGATCGCGACGCTGCGCCAGGCCCTCGATCGGTTGAACGTGTGCCGCCCGGCCCTCGAATGGGGGCTTGTCGAACTTGAAGATCTGGACCTGCCAAGGCGACCGGCATGCTTGACCCATCGCGACCTTCGTACCGGTAATTACATGGTGGACGAAAGCGGACTGACGGCGATCCTTGATTGGGAATTTGCGGGATGGGGCGATCCGATGGCCGATCTCGGCTGGTTCTGCGCTAGATGCTGGCGCTTCGGGCGGCCTGATCTCGAAGCGGGCGGCATCGGCACGCGGGCCTCGCTCTATGCCGGCTATGAGCGGCAGGCGGGTTATGAGGTCGATGACCGCAGCGTGCGTATCTGGGAAATCATGGCGCATCTGCGCTGGGCCATTGTAGCGCTGCAACAAGGCGCACGACATCAATCAGGCGTCGAACGCTCGCTCGAACTGGCGTTGACGGGCAGGATCGTGCCAGAACTCGAACTCGCGATCCTGCTGGCGACCTCGCCGGCAGCACTCCGGAACTGGAAGTCATGACCTGCGAAACGACAGGGGCGGCGTTGCTTGATATCGCGTGCGAGACACTCGTTGAAGACGTCTTGCCGGCGCTTGGAGGCGATGCTCGGTTTCGTGCGCTGATGGTTGCCAGCGCGATGCGGATGACGCAGCGGGAAGTCGAGCAGGCTCCGGCCGTTGCACGCGCGCGGAAAGCCGTTCTCGATGCGGCTGCGGCCCGCCTCGCCGAACCGGTGGCCTCGATGCAGGCGCTTTGCGTTGCCTTGCGTGCCCATAAGCTCGCAAGCGACGAGACGATCCACCTTGCCCTTCGAACGCTCGGTGCGATCGAGACCAGCATCACCAAGCCGTCGGCGCTGTCGCCCGAAGACGAAAACCTGGTGACGAAGGTGTCGCTCGCCGCGGGCGACGCATCATCCTGGACTTCGGGATCATGACAATTCCCCGCCTCGAACTTGCCGGGAAGACCATTCTCATCACCGGCGCCTCGTCGGGTCTGGGAGAGCACTTCGCCTTGCTGTCGGCGCGCGCCGGAGCGCGGGTCGTGGTGGCGGCGCGGCGCCACGACCGTTTGGCCCGTCTTGCCGACGCGATCACCGCCGAGGGCGGAGCGGCGCAGGCGGTCGAACTCGATGTCGCGGATCTGGACTCGATCGTCGCCTGTCTCGATCGCGCCTGGCCGATCGATGTCCTTGTCAACAATGCTGGGATCGCCGAAGCCGGCGCTGCCTTGAAGCTCCCGAGCGCGGCCTTCGATCGGGTGATGAACACCAATCTGCGCGGGCCCTGGCTGATGGCCACGGAAACCGCGAGGCGCTGGATCGCGGCGGAGCGCGGGGGCGTGATCGTCAACATCGCGTCCATCCTCGGCTTACGCGTCGCCGGCGGTGTCGCGCCCTACGCGATCTCGAAAGCCGGGATCGTGCAGATGACGCAGGCGCTGGCGCTGGAATGGGCGCGCCACGGCATCCGCGTCAACGCACTGGCGCCGGGCTACCTTGCGACCGAACTCAACAGCGATTTCTTTCAATCGGCCGCGGGTGAAGCCCTTCTGAAACGTGTGCCAATGCAGCGGCTCGGCCGGCTCGATGAACTTTCCGCTCCGTTTCTTCTGCTTGCCGGCGATGCCTCATCGTTCATGACCGGATCGATCCTGACGGTCGATGGCGGCCATCTCGTCTCAAGCCTGTAGGACCGGAACATGGATTTCACGCTGCCACCCGACCTCGATGCCGTCGCGCGGAAGACGCGGGCCTTCGTCGCCGCGCATGTGCTGCCGATAGAGGCCGATCGCGACAATTGGGACGAACATGACAACATCCGGCTCGACGTGCTGGAATGCTTGAGGGCCGAAGCGCGGGCAAGCGGCCTGTGGGCACCGCAGGCGCCGGTCGGCTTTGGGGGCATGGGCTTGCCGATGGTCGGGTGGGCCGCGATGTACGAGGAGGCGAACCGCTCGATCTTCGGGCCGGTTGTGTTCAACTGCGCGGCCCCCGACGACGGCAACGTAAACATTCTGGCCAAGGTCGGAACGCCCGCCCAGCAGGAGCGCTGGCTGCGACCGATCGTTGAGGGAAAGGTGCGCTCGGCCTTCGCCATGACAGAGCCAGCGCCAGGCGGCGGGTCCGATCCCGGCATGATCCAGACCCGCGCCGAACGGCATGGCGGCTGCTGGAGAATCAGCGGCCGCAAATGGTACATCACCGGCGCCGCCGAGGCGGCCCACTTCATCCTGATGGCCCGGACCTCGGACGATTCGCGTAAGGGCCTGACCGCGTTCCTGTTCCACAAGGACCAGCCCGGCTGGCGCATCGAGCGCCGGATCGGCATCCTCGGACCGGAAGAGCATGGTGGCCATTGTGAATTGTCGTTCGACGGGCTCGAGGTCGCCGATGAGAATGTCCTGATGGGTGTTGGCGAGGGCTTGAAGGTCACGCAGATTCGGCTCGGGCCGGCGCGTCTGACCCATTGTATGCGCTGGCTCGGCCTTGCCCGGCGGTCGATGGAGATCGCGCAGGATTATGTTTCCCGGCGCGAGGGTTTCGGAATCCGGCTCAAGGATCGCGAAAGCGTTCAGATCAAGCTCGGACAGGTCGCGCACGACATCCAGATCGGCCGGTTGCTGGTGATGCATGCCGCGTGGAAACTCGACGGGGGTGCGAAGGCACGCAAGGAAGTATCGATGGCCAAGGTGCATGTGGCGAACGCCCTTCACCGCGCCGTTGACACCGCCATCCAGCTTTGCGGCGCTCGCGGCTACTCGCGGGACACGGTGCTGGAATGGATTTATCGCTATGCCAGGCAGGCACGACTGGTGGATGGAGCGGACGAAGTGCACAACATGGTGCTTGCGCGCTTCTATGCCGAGGAGGCACAGGGCTTCTGGCACTGGGGCGCGGCGGATCTCGCCGACGGGTAAGCGCGCCCGAACTCGAACGCCATGACGACCGAACAGGCCTTATTTCGCGGAGTTTCTGCCATGATACAGAGCCTGTTCGACCTGACAGCCAAGACCGCCCTCGTTACCGGGTCCTCGCGTGGGCTGGGGCGAGCCATGGCCGAGGGCCTGGGGAAGGCAGGCGCCAGTATCATCGTCAACGGCACGAATCTCGCGAAAGTGGACATCGCCGTGGCGGAATTGCGGGCCGCGGGTCTGAAAGCCGAAGGCGTGGCCTTCGATGTCACCGACGAAGCAGCGATCAAGGCCGCCTTCGCGAGCTTCGATCGTGACGGCGTGAGCATCGACATCCTGGTCAACAATGCCGGCATCCAGTTTCGGAAGCCGATGCTCGATCTCGAAACCGCCGACTGGCAGCGTGTGATCGACACCAACCTCACCTCGGCCTTCGTCATCGGACGCGAGGCCGCCAGGCGCATGGTCGGGCGAGGGAGCGGCAAGATCATCAATATCGGCTCGCTGACCAGCGCGCTCGCGAGGGCGACGATCGCGCCCTACACGGTGGCGAAAGGGGGCATCAAGATGCTGACTCAGGCCATGGCGGCCGAATGGGCGGCCCATGGCATCCAGACCAACGCGATCGGCCCCGGCTACATGATGACCGAAATGAACCAGGCCCTGATCGACAATCCCGACTTCGATACCTGGGTGAAGGGCCGCACGCCGTCCAGGCGCTGGGGCAAGCCGGATGAACTGGTCGGGACGGTAATCTTCCTGGCTTCGTCGGCGTCTGACTACGTCAACGGCCAGATCATCTATGTCGATGGCGGGATGCTGGCTGTCCTGTGAGTGCCGCTGTCGCGCTCAGACCACGCGGACGGCCAGGCCGCCCAGACCCTCGATATAACCTTCCATCAGATCGCCCCGCTCGATCGCGCCGACGCCGGACGGCGTGCCAGACATGATGAGATCGCCGGCGGCCAGATCGAACAAGCCGGAAAGATAGGCGATCATCTCCGGCACTTTCCAGATCATCTGGTCAAGGTCGCCTTGCTGGCGCATCTCGCCATTGACCTTCAGCCAGATCGCTCCGCGCTGCGGATGGCCGATCGCCTCCGCGGGAACGATCTCGCTCATCGGTGCCGAATGCTCGAAGGCCTTGGCGATCTCCCATGGACGACTGGCCTTCTTGCATTCGTCTTGAAGGTCGCGCCGTGTCATGTCGAGACCGACCGCATACCCGAAGACATGGTCGAGCGCGTCCTCCACGGGGATCTTGCGGCCACCCTGGCCGAGACAGACAACCAGTTCGATTTCGTGGTGAACATTGGAACTGCGGGGCGGATAGGGAAAATCGACGTCGCCGGCGATGACGTTGTCGGGGTTCTTCTGGAAAAAGAACGGCGCTTCCCGGTTGGGATCGCCGCCCATCTCGATGGTGTGCGCGGCGTAGTTCCGCCCCACGCAGTAAATGCGATGGATCGGAAAGCGGGCTTGCGTACCTCGCACGGGGACGAGCACCTGCGCCGGTGCCGGCACGACCGTGGCATCAGATGTAAGCGGCATGGGATGTTCCTTCGTCGGCTATCGCTCCCGAGCGGACCCGCCGCGAAAATCGATCGGGTCGCATGCGATTTTTCGCGACATTAACGAAGCACTGACACAGCACCAACTAAAACGTTCAGATGATTCGCTGTCGTGAGAGTAAAATGGGTGAAGTTGTGTATCTGAGTTCGCGGCGTCCGCAGCCTTGCGCGGCCGACGACATGGATCTCGACATCGATCTGCTGACGGCGGTTGACGTAGCCCTGCGCGATCTTGCCGATATCTCATGCCATGTCAGTATCGAGGCGGCCCGCGAGCAGGCCCAAATCTGCCGGGACATGCTGAAACAGGCTTTCGAGGCAGCGTTGCACGAACGCTAGATTCGTGGGCGCCCCTCTCACAACGGCCGGCCGGATCTCACCCGGTTCGAGAATCATGGCGCCTGGCCCACGATCGCGCGGGGAGGGGTCAATCCGATATTGATGCCAACGATAATGATCGCCGACCCGATCAGAACCCAGATATCGAAAGGTTCGCTGTAGAAACTCCAGCCGATGATTGCGATCAGCGGAATGCGTAGGAAATCCAGCGTCACGACCTGCACCGTATCGCCGATGCGCAGGGCCATCGACAGACAGAATTGCGAGGACAAGCCGGCGATCGCGAGAGCCAGGGTCGCCGGACCCGCCAGGCCGAAGGTCGGTCCCGACACAGCCGCCGTGATCGGCAGCGTGAGCCAGCCGACGAAGTAAATCGGCAACTGAATGATCATCATCCAAAACAGGATGGCGAATACGCTGTCGCGCAGGGCGAGCCGCCTGGTCAGAACGATCGAAACGGCAAAGCAAATCGCCGCCGCAAGCGGCAGCAGCGATACGACGTCGAATGACATCGGGGCCGGCCGCAGGATGATGGCGACACCCAGCAAATTGATCAGGATGCCCAGGATGGCACGGTGGGTGACGCGTTCGCCAAGGATGAAATATGCCAGAATGGCAGCCCAGGCCGGAGCCGTGAATTCCAGCGAGAAGACGGTTGCCAGCGGCAGCATCGCGATGGCGAGGGTCCAGAGCATCCCACCGAAGGCATGAGCGAGATTGCGTGGAACATGGGCGAACATCGCCCGAGGAACCAGGTGATTCCGCAAGTCCGGACGAACCAGTAACGCCGTCAGCAACATGATCAGGCCGCCGCCGGTCCGCATCATGCCGATCTCGAAAATATTGTAGATCGAGCTCAACTCACGAACGGCAAGGGCAGCCGCGACGAACGAGGCAAGGGCGCCTGTCATCCAGAAGATGACCGATCGCATCCGCCTGGCCGCCGCGAAAGGCGTGCCGACGCTATCTATCGCAAGGCCTGTTCGAGGATCGCCATGCGCATGAACTTCGACAGGCGCACCTGCTCGAAATAGCGCGCGTTGGGAAGATCGTCGCAGGAGGGATCGAGTTCATCGAGACGGGGCAGCGGATGGTAGATCAGCGTGCCCGACTGGGTGGTTTCGATATCCTCCGCTGTAACGACATGGCTGCGTGGCGTCGCCCGGGGCGATATGTAGCCGGAAGCCGCCATCTCGCCGATATCCGACATATCGTAGGGTGCCATCATCAAGGCGTCGCAATAAACCAGGGCGAGGCGCAGGCTGTCGATGATCCGGAAGCGAATCTGGCTCTCCTGCAAGGTGGCGATCACATCCTGCGGCACCGGAACATGCGAGGGCGGGCAGAATAGAATCTCGGCTGGGCGCTCGTGGCGCAGCAACTGCACGAGGGAACGAACCGTGCGTCCGCGGGGATCGCCGCCGAAGCACAGGCTCTTGCCGCGAATGCTGCCAAGGCCGCGGCGCAGAGCATGAATGTCGATCAGGGCCTGCGTCGGGTGTTCGTTCCAGCCGTCGCCGGCATTGATGACGGGTTTGCACGAGCGCGACGCCATCCGTGCCGCCGCTCCGACCTCATGATGGCGCACCACGATCGCATCGCACAGGTTCGAGACAACGGCGCCGCAATCCTCAAGCGATTCGCCAGTACGTTTGTTGGAACGCGAGCCGGTCATGTCGTCCATGCCGATGGCGTAGCAGCCCATCGCGACCGTCGCCGCCTCGAAGCCGAGCCGCGTGCGCGTGCTGGGCTGAAAGAACAGCAGCGAGACGGTCATTCCCGAAACGCGCGAGGGACGGCGCATCTCGAAACTCTCCGCCGCCTCGCACAGCATGTCGATATCGTCGATCGAGAGGGATGCCGCACTCAACATGTGGCCGGCCGGAAGCGGGCAAAATCGACTTGTCTGCAATGAGTCTTTGATCGAAACGAAGGACACGCGCATCTCCCGCTTTCATTGATTGAATTAACAATATGTTAAGCAGTTTACCTATTTTGCCTGTCGCGCCAAGCAACGCCTTAATATTTGGTTAACGATCGCGTGAGGCCTCGTTTCGCCGCAAGAGTCGGCTTTTTTTGGGAGCGTTCGCTGTCCGCGCGCCGGGAGCGAGCGCGTTGTTTCCGCTGCGCGGCCCGTGTGTTCCACTTATTGTAGTTGTTTTTGAAAATACGCGCATGACGCGAACATTGAGTGTTTCTTAAAGGATTGGGCGCATTCTGAACGTTCAGGATCGGCCTGGTTTGAGAACCTTTGTTATCAAAAATGCAAATTCAAATGGCGCCAGATCAGGTTTTCGAGGAGCAGCGATACTTCAAGCTGGTCACCGAACTTTTCAACGTTCCGAAGTCGATCCTGTTCGCGTCGTTCATGGCGCTGTTTATCGTGACGGTCTGTATCGTCAGCACGAAAGACGTTTATTATTATGGCTTCCTCGGCCTCTTCTTCGTCACGGGGCTGATGCGCTGCCTGTCGATGTGGCTGTTCCACTATAAGTCGACGATTATCAATTCCGTCGTGGCCGCGCGGCGATGGGAATTGCGGGCTTTGATCGGCGCCTGGAGCTTCTCGGCGCTCACCGGGATGATCGGTGCCTACACCGTGACGTTCCATTCCGGATCGGACGTCGAGATCCTCGTCATCGGCTGTGTCGTCGGCTACATCGCGGGTATTTCATCGCGCAATGCCAGTCGTCTCTCCATCACCATCGGACAGATCGGGGCGATCTATGTCCCCTTCGCGATCAGCCTGTTCGCGCGGGATGATCTGATCCACCTGTCGCTGGCGATCTTCATCACATTCCTCTGCCTGAGCGCCGTGCTGATGGCCAAGAGCGTGCATGACACCATCGTCGCGCGCCAGAAAGCCCAGGGTGAGCTTGAACTCCTTGCCCTGCATGATTCAATGACCGGGTTGCTGAACCGCAACGCCTTCATGATCGAATTCCGCAAACTGCTGCAGAACGCGACAGGCGCCCAGGCCACGGCGCTGATCTCGATCGATCTCGATCGGTTCAAGGAAGTGAATGACAGCCTGGGCCATGCCGCAGGCGACCTCGTTCTCAAGGAAACCGCCCTCCGGATTTCGAAGTTGTTGCCGCCGGGGCACATCCTGGCGCGGTTGGGTGGCGACGAATTCATGCTGGCGCTGCGTGACACCGGCGTCACGGAAGCCGTGCGCCTCTCGACCCAGATCGTGCACAGCCTCGCCGATCCCTTCGCCGTCGTTGGAACCCAGGTCATTTGCGGCGCCAGCGCCGGAATCGCCGTCGCGCCGCGCGACGGGACGACGATCGAGGACCTGGTCCGGCACGTCGATCTCGCGATCTACGAGGCCAAGAGTTCCGGCCGGGGTCGCGTTGTCTTCTATTCGCCGGCTTACTCACAGAAATATCAGGAAAGGGTGGCGCTGGAGCGCGATCTGCAACTTGCGATCCTCGGCAACCAGCTTGAACTCCATTACCAGCCGATCGTCGATCCCCGCACCGGGCTGGCAATCAGTTGCGAGGCCTTGCTGCGCTGGAACCATCCCCAGCGCGGCATGATCTCGCCGGTCGATTTCATCCCGATCGCCGAAGCCACAGGCCTCATCGTGCCGATCGGGGCGTGGGCGTTGCGCGCGGCATGCACCGAGGCCAAATCCTGGCCGGGCAATGTCACGGTTGCGGTCAACCTGTCGTCGCTACAGTTTCGCGCGCCAAGCAACCTGATTGAAACCGCACGCCTCGTGCTGGAGGAAACCGGCCTGCCGGCCAGCCGGCTCGAACTGGAAGTCACCGAGACAGTGCTGATCGACGATACCGAGCAGACGCGCGATATCATCGCCGCCTGTCACGACATCGGCGTGCGGGTCTCGCTCGACGATTTCGGAACGGGCTTCTCGTCGCTCGCCTATCTGAGCGACTTCCCGTTCTCGAAGGTGAAGATCGACAAGAAATTCTCGCAAGGCATGGGCCGCTCGCTGAAAGTTCGCCAGATCGTCAAGGGCATTGCCCAGATCACCAAGGAACTGGGCATCGATCTGGTCGCCGAGGGCGTCGAGACCCACGGGCAACTCCTGCGGGTGCGCGAACTCGATATCAATGCGGTGCAGGGTTATTATTACAGCAAGCCGGTGACCGCCGCCGAAATTCGCCAGCTGATCGCGACGCGCTTCGTCGGCGCCAATGGCGAAGGTCCGACCGACACGCTCGCGCAGAGCGTCGCCTGACCCGATCTAGGGCGTGCGGTGCGTGACACGCGGCTTGATCGGTCTTGCCGTATCCAGCCCGAGCACGGTTTCAAGCCCGCGCGCACCGCAGAGCAGGCGCGCGTCGGCGCGGGGTGCCGCGACGATCTGTAATCCAACCGGCAGACCGTCCTTCGTGAAGCCACAGGGGAGCGAGATCGCTGGGCTTGCGGTCAGGGTGATGGCGTAGGCGATCCCAAGCCAGTGCACGTAATTGTCGAATTTTACCCCATTGCAGGATTCGACAAAGCGCTGCTCCACGGGAAAGGGCGGGACGATCGTCGCCGGCGTGCAAAGCAGGTCGTGGGTCTCGAAGAATGTGACCATCCGCCCGTATATCGCTGCCCGCGCCGCTTCCGCCCGAGCCAGATCGTCGATCGACAGCGCCAGCCCCTGTTCGATGTTCCAGATCACTTCCGGCTTCAGCCTGTGACGGTCGGTCTGAAGGAGACCTTTCTTCGAAATCGCGAAATTGGCGGCCCGCAGGACGTTGAAGGTATCGTGCGCTTCATTGAAATCGGGATGAGCTTCTTCGACCACCGCGCCGAGTTCGGCAAAACGGAGCGCCGCCCGGCGACAAATGTCGGCGATTTCGGCGTCGACCGGCGTGATGCCGAGATCGGCCGAGAACGCGACGCGGCGTGGCTTCCAGCCGGATCGGGCGGCTGCCAGGAACGAGGTCGCGGGCGCGGGCAGCGACACCGGATCGCGGATGTCCTCGCCGGACAGCGCATCGAGGAAAAGCGCCACATCCTCCACGGTGCGGGCCATCGGGCCTTGGACCGACAGGAGCCTGTCCATGGGAAAGCCCGGCCGCGTGGCGACCCGCCCCGGCGAAGGGCGCATGCCGACGATGCCGCAGAAACTCGCCGGATTACGCAACGAGCCGCCGAGGTCCGAGCCATGTGCCAGCCAGGCCGAGCCGGTCGCGAGCGCCGCTGCCGAGCCGCCCGATGAGCCGGCGGCGGATAAGCGTGTGTCGCGGGGATTGCGCGTTGGTCCGAACACCTCATTGAAGGTGTTGGCGCCGGCGCCGAATTCCGACGTGTTGCTCTTGGCGTAGATAATGCCGCCATTGGCCTCCAGCCGTTCGACCAGGTGATCGGAAGTGATTGGTACGAAGTCGGCGTAAATCGGCGATCCGTAGGTCGTTCGCACGCCCGCGACATCGGTCAGGTCCTTGATCGCGACAGGCAGACCCATCAGCGGGCCGCGCTCGGCTGCCGGTCTCGCCATCAGGGCGGCGGCGGCCGCATGCGCGCGGTCGAAACACAGGGTCGGCAAGGCATTGACGTCGGCGTCGACGGAGGCGATGCGGGCGGCAAGAGTGTCGAGGCAATCATGGGGCGTGATTTCGCCCGATTGCAGCAGGGCAACGATCTCGACAGCGCTGCGGGATATGAGACTGTCGTCGGCGGCCATCGGGCATTGTCCTGTACTTGAGTGAGCCGTGTTGGCGGTAGACTGTGGCTTGGCGCTCAGGACGGCGCAATGGCCGGGCGATGGTCGTTGCCGGGATTGTTTCCCGCGCTGCGTCCGGCGAGATATCCGAGCGCGACCGCCGTCAGCAAGCCGTTTCCGGAGAGGTAGCCCGAGGCTTTCGAGCCGGATACGCCGCAGGCCGCGCCACCGGCGGCATAAAGGTTGGGGAGCGGTTTTCCATCCTGATCAAGGACGCGCCCCTCATTGTCGACAACAAGGCCGCCTTGCGTGTGGAAAAGGGCGCCCGTCACCTTCACCGCATGGAACGACGCTACGAGATCGGGCAGACCGGTAAAATGGCGACCGAAAGCATCCTTGTCCTGGCCCGCCTTCAGGCGTGAGACGTGGTTTGCCGTGTTAGCCAGCGCTTCTTTCGGCAGGCCGAGTCGAAGCGCGAGAGCGCCGATATCGTCTGCGGTTACGATTGCTCCCGCAGCCTCGGCCCGGCGAAAATCCTCGAACTGCCGGCAGATGCCGGCGATGCGGCTGTCGAAGATCGTGAACGCGATTCCGTCCGGCTGAGCGATGACGGGCGCGGCCTGTTCCGAATAGCCGTGGCTTTCATCGGAGAAGCGCAAGCCCTCGCAATTGACCTGAAATCCGCCCTCCATGATCGTCGCCCAGGTGACAAGGATGCCATGGGGGTGCGCGACCGATCCGTGGCCCTGATGACCGGAGAGGTGCCGAAGCTGCGCGCCGAGCGCTTCGCCCCAGCAGATCGCGTCGCCCTGGTTGCCGGGGTGGCCGAAATACAGGGCTTGCGCGAGTTCGGGAATATGCCGCGCGACTAGGTTCCGATTTCCGCCATAGCCGTTACAGGCGACGATGAGCGCGCCGCAGCCGATACGCTCGGAGGCTCCATCGGGGCGATTCAGTTCGATACCGCGAATTCGCGCGTTCGCGTCGGCGAACAGCGTGGTTACACGGGCATCGCAGAGGATGTCGACGCCGGCCGCATTCGCCGCCTCCCGCAGTCGGTCGATCAGCTCCTCGCCGGACCGGGACGGCAAGCCGTGCATGCGAAGCGCCGAATGGCCGGGATAATTGAAATTGGTGATCAGTGAGAGCGGCAGATCGTGCCGGTCCGCCAGCCATTCGAGAACCGGGCCGATCGTCCGGGCCAGAAGCCCGACCATCGCCTGATCGGGTTCATCATTGGCCTTTCGGAGGATATCGGCGGCGAAACGCGATGGATCGTCCTGAATGCCCGCCTGCACCTGCCACCGCGTGGCAGGTGCCGGGATCAGCCCCGCCGAGAGCGCCGTCGATCCGCGGGGCAGGCTGTCGCGCTCAATGACGAGGACGTCGATATCCTGCTCGCGCGCTGCGAGGGCTGCGACCATTCCCGCCGCGCCGGCACCGATGACGACGAGTGGCACCATCGTTTCGAAATCAACCGGCTCGAACGAGACACGGCTCATGCTGCGGCGATCTCTGCCATTACGCTTGCAATCGTCGCCAGCCGCGCAACGGGACCAAGCGCCGCCATCGCGGTTTCGTGCGTCTCAGGAGTGAAGGCGGCGCAACCGTCGGTGAGCACGGTCGCGCCGATATCGCGGACATGGGCGTCGCGCACCGTCGAGGCGACGCCGCCATTGCTGACGATGCCGCCGACGACCAGGTGCGCGATGCCGCATTTGCGCAAAACCCATTCGAGCCGCGTCATGTAGAAGGCGGAGTAGGCGATCTTTTCGATGACGATGTCGACAGGCTGGAGTTCCTCGACCGTGGCATGACCCCAGCCGCCGGGGACGAAATCGCCCTTGGCCAGAAACGGCCTTAAGGCCAACAGATGCGGGGAGACGATCGGCTCGCCGGCCCGGCCGGGCACAAGCGTGAACTGCGTCGCGATGACCATGCAGCCCTTGTTCCGCATCGCCTCGGTCAGGGGCTTGAGGCGGGCGGGCAGCGCTGCGATGGCCGAAGCCCCCTGTCCGCTCCGGCCATAGGCGCCCTCCGGATGGAGGAAGTCGTTCTGCAGGTCGACCAAGAGCAGGGCGGTTCGGCCGGGATCGAGCGACGGCTGCATGAGTTTGCCTTTCACATCGAGCTGATCAGGAGGTTGCCAAGCGTGTCGGTGACCGCATGCAGGCCGGGATCGACAACGATGGTCGTGTCGGGCTGTTCCAGGATCGCCGGGCCTTCGATGACGGTTCCCACCGGAAGATCGAGCCGCGACCAGATCGCAGTGTCGTGCCAGCCGCCATCGAACCATACGGGCCGCGTTCCGCGTCGCGCCGCCTCTCGCGTGCTGGTACCTGAAGGGGCCAGTGCCATCAGGTCGAAGGCCGGCCGCCGACCAATGGCCGCAACCTTCAAGGTGACGATGCGGACCGGAACGCCGGGCAGCAGTCGGCTGAAGGCCTTTCCGTAGGCTGCCTCGAAGGCTGCGCGAACCTCCTGCTCGTTGACCGCACCCTCATGACCGGCCGTCAGCGGCACGTTCACGGTGTGCGTCTGTCCGGCATAATGCATATCGAGTTCGATACGGGTCTCGATACGCTCGACCGGCAGGGACGCGGCCGCAACGACGCGTTCCGCCTTGGCCGACAATTCCCGCAGCGGCCCTTCCAGCAAAGCCGCGTCAAGACCGTCGAGCGCGAGGTTCAGCGTCCGCACCTCGTCATGCCGGATATCGGCGATGATGCAGCCGAGCGCGGAGGTAATGCCCGGATAGCGCGGCACCAGCGCCGATTTGAGCCCGACGTCGCGGATTAAGGCCCCGACATGAAGCGAACCGCCTCCGCCGAAGGGGAGGATCGTGAACAAGCCGGGATCATGCCCACGTTCGATCGAAACCAGCCGGATGGCGCCCGCCATCTTGGCGTTGGCGACGGCGACGATCGCTTCGGCCGCCGCCATGGCATCGAGGCCGAGCGGCGCGCCGATGACGCTGGTGATCGCCGATTTCGCACCCTCGATATCAAGGCGCGCGAGCTTGCCGCCGATGGGACGTTCGGCATTGATGCGACCCAGCACGAGATTGGCGTCGGTCAGGGTCGGTCGCGTATTTCCCTGTCCATAGGCGACAGGACCAGGCCGCGAGCCCGCGCTTTCAGGGCCGACATCGAGGAAGCCGCCCGCATCGACATGGGCAATGGAGCCGCCGCCGGCGCCGATGGTGGTGATCTCGATCATCGGCGTGCGTACGACCAGGCCGAAATCGATCGTGGTCTGGGCGCTAAGCGCCGGTTCGCCGCCCGCGACCATCGACACGTCGAAGGATGTGCCGCCGAGATCGGCCGTGATGATATCGCTCAGTCCCGCCGCCTTGGCGATGGCAGCGGCGGCGATCACGCCGGCGGCCGGCCCCGACAGGGCTGTGCGAACCGGCAGTCGGCGGGCGGTTTTCGTCGACATGACGCCGCCGTTCGACTGGACGATGTGGAAGCTGCCGGGGAAACCTCGGCTCGTCAGCGCATCTTCGAGACGTGCCAGATAGGAGCCGACGACCGGCTGGAGGCTGGCATTGATGGCGGTGGTCGAGGCGCGCTCGAATTCGCGGATTTCAGGCAGGATATCCGAGGAGCAGCCGACATGCTCGTTCGGCCATATCGCGCGCAGCACTTCCAGCGCTGCCTGCTCGTTCGCGGGGTTTGCGTAGGCGTTGATGAAGATGATCGCCACCGCTTTCGCGCCCTTGGCCAGCAAAGTTCGGGCCGCGGCTTCGACGCCGGCGAGATCGACCGGCTCGCGGATCGTGCCGTCCGCCAGAACGCGCTCGGCAACCTCAAGCCGCAGGTCGCGCTCCGCCACCGGCACGAAATCGCCCCAAAGACCCCAGGTCTGCCGTCGGTCGCGGCGGCGCATTTCCAGCACGTCGCGGAAGCCGGCGGTCGTGATGACACCGATACGCGCGCCCTTTCGCTCCAGCAACGCGTTGGTACCGACGGTGGTGCCATGGACGATCGCCCCGAGATCGGCCACATCGCCGAAAACCGACAAGCCGTCGATAAAGCCGCTGGCCTCATCGCCGCGGTTGGAAGGGACCTTGGCGACCGAGAACGTGCCGGTGGCCGGATCGAAGCAGGCGAGATCGGTGAATGTGCCGCCGACATCGACGCCGACGATGCGGGTTTTGGCAGATGTCATCAGCGTGCCGCCCGAAGCGAAGCGGTTGCCGCCTCATCGACAATGCCGCTGGCATCCACGGCGACGCCGTAATCGATGCATGCGGCTTGCGGTGTGATCAGCGCATGACGCACATCACGCGCGACGTCGGCCAGATTGCGACTGAAGGCCTCTCCCCAGCCCCCGCCGCCGGGGGTTTCAAGGCGCACGCGCTGTCCGCGCTTCAGCTTTACGTCGGCGACCTTTGACGCCATCGGCGGGGTATGTTCGCCAGCATCCGAAGTCCAACTGAAGCGGTTGAGTGCCGCCGGTCCCCCGCCGGCCACGCCGAACGGTGCGAAGCGCCCGCGCTCGCCGAGCAGGAAGGCATCGGTGATGCCATCGGCCAGCGCCTCGATCTCGTAGACCGCACCGAATCCGCCGCGATGGCGTCCCGGTCCGGCGCTGCCCTCGCGCAGCGCCCATTGCGTGAACAGGATCGGGCTTTGCGCTTCGAGAATTTCCGCCGGCGGCATGGTGGCGGTCGAGATCGCGTTGTTGCCGTGATTGAGCCCGTCGCTCTCGGGGTTTCCGCCAAGGCCGCCGCCGAAGAACGAGAACATGACCCAGGTGGCGCTGCCCCCTTTGCCGCCGGGTCGTTTGCCCGCAAGGGACAGCGCATTGATCGTGCCGAAGGGGGCGGCCGTGGCGCGTTCCGGAGCGACCTGAGCAAGGGCGCCGAAGACCACGCCGATGGCGCGCAGGATCGTCTCCGTATAGCCGCCGACGGGACGCGGATGGCTTGCCGCGAGGAGGGTCGTCGACGGTATGACGAACGTGATGGGCGCGAGGCAGCCGGCATTGGCCGGAACCTCCGTGAAGACATGCTTCAGCGCGACATAGCAGCAGGCGACGGCCGTCGAATAGGCGATGTTCAGCGGGCCGGAGCAGGGCGGCGACGAACGCGAGAAATCGAGCGTCATCCTGTCGCCGGCAATGGTCAGGTCGAGGGCGATGGTCAGCTTTTCGTCCACGATACCGTCATTGTCGAGATAGTCCTCGAAGACATAGGTGCCGTCCGGCAGGGCCTCGATGCGGGCGCGCATCATCGCCTCGGCGCGGGCTGTAAAGGCATCGAAGGCGGCGGCGATCGTGGCCTCGCCATAGACGTCAAGCAGTTCGCCAAGCCGGCGCTGCCCGAGTTCCAGCGCATTGAGCTGGCCGTTGAGGTCGCCCCAGTTCGACAGGGGCACGCGGCTGTTGGCTTGCAGGATCGCGACGATGTCATTGTCGATCCGGCCGGCGCGGATCAGCTTCACGGGGGGAAAGCGCACGCCTTCCTGAAAGCTGTCCGTGGCTTTCGCGTTGAAACCGCCCGGCACATTGCCGCCGATGTCGATCCAGTGCCCGACCGAGGCAATCCAGCAGAACAACTGGCCATTGCGAAAAATCGGGCGGACGAGGCGAAAGTCGTTGAGATGCGTGCCGCCGTCGTAAGGATCGTTGAAGAGATAGGTATCGCCGGGATCGAGACCGCCATCGCGCGCGACCTTGTCGATGACCGCTTTCACCGCGAAGGCCATGGCGCCGACGAAGACCGGCAGGCCGCGCGTTCCCTGAACGAGCGTCGCTCCCGTGGTCGGGTGATAGAGCCCGTGGCAGGCATCCCGCGCTTCGGCGATGATGGGATTGAAGGCCGAGCGATAGAGCGTCGCGTCCATCTCGTCGGCAATCTGCTCCAATCGCCCCTTCAACACGGCGAGCGTGATCGGATCGGGCAGGCTCATGGGCGCACCGCGGTCTTGCCGGCGACGGGAGGCGAAATCGTTTCCGTCTCGGCGTAGCTCTTGCCGAGGTCGAGCATCGCCGGCGTGCCGATCACCTCATTCAGGCCGACAAAATCGAACATACGGTCCTTGAAACCGGACGTCGTGCCTTCGCGCTTCAGGGCGGCATAGAAATCCTGCGCCTGCCGGGCGATGGCCCGCACGATGCCACCGGGGAAAATCAAAAGGGAGAAGCCAAGATCCTGCAACGCCTTCGCATCCTGAAGCGGCGTCATGCCGCCTTCGACCATGTTGACCATCAGCGGCAAGCCCGGCCCGAGCTTGCCGCCCAGTTCCGTCATCTGCCGTTCCGACTCGGGAGCCTCGACAAACAGCACGTCGGCGCCGGCTTCTGCGTAGAGCAAAGCGCGATCGACCGCGGCTGCGAAACCCTCCGAGGCGACCGCATCGGTTCGGGCGATGACCAGCGTCTCCTCGCTGTGACGCGCATCGACCGCGGCCTTGATTTTGCCGACCATCTCGCGCGGGGAGATCAGGCTTTTGTCGGCAAGATGGCCGCAGCGCTTGGGGTAGGTCTGGTCCTCGATCTGAATGGCGTTGGCCCCGGCGCGTTCGAACACCCGCATGGTGCGCTGGACATTGAGCGCGTTGCCGAAACCCGTATCGGCATCGACGATGAGCGGCGACGACACCCGGTCGCGGATCAGCGCGATGGTTTCGGAAACCTCGTTCGAGGCGACGAGGCCGATATCCGGGCGCCCGAGCCGCGTGTAGGCGAGGGCCGCACCGGACAGATACAGCGCCTCGAAGCCGGCCGCCTCGGCCAACGTGGCCGTCAGGGCATCATAGACGCCGGGGGCCACCAGAATTTCGGGTGCGGTGAGCCGCTGTCTCAGGGTCGCTCTCATGTCAAAGTCCCAGATAGGTTTTTTCGAGCGCCGGGTCGGTGGCGAGATCGCTGGCTTTTCCGCTGATCGCGACCGACCCGTTTTCGAGAACATAGGCGCGGGCCGCGATGTCGAGCGACTGCACCACGTTCTGTTCGACCAGCAGGACGGCGAGACCATCCGCCGCGATCCGGGCGATGAGCGCGAACATTTCCTCGACCAGCAGCGGCGAGAGGCCCAGCGACGGCTCGTCGAGAATCAGCAGCTTCGGTTCGCCCATCAATCCACGGCCGATCGCCAGCATCTGCTGTTCGCCGCCCGACAGGGTGCCCGCCCATTGCGTGTGGCGTTCGCGCAGGCGCGGGAAAATACCGTAGACGCGATCGAGGTTGGCGGTGCGGTTGCCCTTCGCCCGGCGATAACTGCCGAGTTCGAGATTTTCGCGCACATTCATGTCGGGAAAGATCTTGCGGCCTTCCGGCACATGGATGAGGCCCGCTGCGACGATGTTCGCCGGTGATGTTCGCCCGATATCGACACCGGCGAAAACGATGCGGCCGGCATCGGCGCGGATAAGGCCTGACAACGTCTTGTTGAGCGTGGTCTTGCCAACGCCATTGGCCCCGAGCACGGCGACGATCTCGCCGCTGCCGACAGTGATGTCGATGCCGCGCAGGACAGGCGCCCCACCATAGCCGGCGACAAGGCCGCTGACCTCAAGCATGAAAGGCCCCGTTCGAAGGCGCGCCCTGCTGTTGCGCCAGTCGGTTTGCCGCGCCATGACCGAGATAGGCCTCTATGACCCGTGGATCGCGCGCCACCTGTTCCGGCGAGCCTTGCGCGATCATGCGCCCCTGGGCGAGGACATAGATGTGATCGCTGAGCGCCATCACAGCCTGCATGACGTGCTCGACCATAAGAATGGTGACGCCGCTGTCGCGGATTGTTCGCATGACCGGGATCATGTCACGGATTTCCGACGGGTTGAGCCCGGCCAGCACCTCGTCGAGCAGAAGCAGGCGTGGTCCGGTCGCCAATGCCCGAGCCAGTTCCAGCCGCTTGCGGCCTGCCACCGTCAGCGCAGAGGCAGGGCGATCGAGCATGGCCGACAATCCGACCAGACTTGCGACACGTTCGGCCTCGGACAGCGCTTCGGCACGCCGGGGATGCCGCAGATAGGCCCCGACGGCGATGTTCTCCCGGACGTTGAGCCCGGCGAAGGGCTGAACGATCTGGAACGTGCGGGCGATGCCCATGCGCGCGCGCAGGTGAGCCGGGCTGCCGGTGATGTCGGTCCCGTCGAACTGGACCTGACCCGAGGTCGGCGTCTCGAAGCCGGAAATAACGGCGAAAAGCGTTGTCTTGCCGGCGCCATTGGGTCCGATCAAGCCCGTGATCGAGCCCTGCGCCACCGACAGGCTGGCCGTGTCGACCGCAACCAGTCCACCGAAACGCTTGGTGATGCCGACCACGTCCAGCATCAGCCGCGCTCCGTCGCTGTCCGGCCGAAGCGGCGCCGGATACGCCCCACAATGCCCTCCGGCAGGAAGGCGATCGCCAGGACAAGCAGGCTGCCGAAAATGATGAGATCGATACCCGGTACCCGGCCCGAAACGGCGCGGGCGATTTCGCCAAGACCGTGGAGCGCAATGGCGCCGATCACGGGGCCGAGCACGGTTCCCAAGCCGCCGATGATCGGCGCGATCAGCGCTTCGACCGAAATCCAGGTCCCGAAGGCGATGCCGGCATCGAGATAAAGGAAATACTGGCTGTAAAGTCCGCCCGCAGCCGCCGTGATCGCGGCCGAAAGGGTGATGGCCGCGAGCTTGACGCGGAACGCATCGACGCCGAGCGCACGTGCCGCAGCCTCGTTCTCGCGGATCGCTACCAGGTAGGCGCCGAACCGCGATCTCTCGATCGCGTAGGTGATCCAGATGACGGCAGCCACCAGCGCCAGGGCAATCCAGAGAAAAGCGGCCCGGCTGGCGAACTGGAAATTTTCCGGGCGAATATCGAGCTTGATCAGCACTCCGGCGGCGCCGCCAGTGAAACTCGACGCATTGGCGAGAATGCGAAAGACTTCGGCGAAAGCGAGCGTGACGAGGGCAAAATACGAACCGCGCAGGCCGGACCGGAAGCTGAGGAAACCGATAGCTGCGCCCACCAGCGCTCCCAGCGCGATGCCGGCTGTGTAAGCGAGCCAGGGATTGATGCCGTATCGCGCCTGCAACAGCGCCGTGCCATAGGCGCCCATACCGAAAAATGCGGCGTGACCGAACGAAAACTGTCCACCGTAACCGGCCAGGATGTTCCAGCCCTGAGCCGCCAGCGCGATGATGAGGGTAAAAACGAGGAAGTTCAGGACCGTGTTGGCGCTGACGAACAGCGGCACACAGGCCAGCAGCGCGATCAGCGCCAGCGCCGCGCCAGGGCCACGATAGATTTGTGCGATACGACGATTCATGCGCGCGCTCCGAACAATCCGGCGGGGCGAAGCAGAAGCACCAGAATGAAGATCAGGAAAATGCCGATCTGGCCGAGGCTTTCACCCAGGAAAAGCCCGCACAGGCTTTCCACCACGCCGATGAAGAGAGCGCCGAGAAGCGCACCGGGAATCGAGCCCATGCCGCCCAGGACGACGATCGTGAAGGCCACGAGCACGAAGGCATTCCCCGCGCGCGGCGTGACATAGAAGGTCGGCATCAGCAAGCAGGCGGCGACAGCGACGCAAGCCGCGCCGAGCCCGAAGGTCACGGCGTAGACATGGGCCACGTCGATGCCTGTCAGGGCCGCCCCCATCCGCTCGCGGGCGACGGCGCGGATCGCCTTGCCGGTATCGGTCGACGTCAGGATCAGCCACATCGCCAGCGCGACGCCCAGGGCGACGCCAAAGGCGGCGACGCGAGGCAAGGCCAGGAACGTGAAGCCGAGGTCGAGCGAGGTGAAGGCATAGGGCACGTCGATCGAGCGGGTATCGGAGCGAAACGTGGCCAGAAGGGCGTTTTCGATGACGATCGACAGGCCCAGCGTTACCAGCAGCACATTGGAATCCGATCCGTGACTGGCCGGACCGATGATGTAGCGCTGGGTCAGGTAGCCCAGCCCGAAGAACAGCGGCGCGAGGATCACGATCGCCACGTAAGGATCGATTTTGAACACCGAATGGGCGACGAAGACAGCGAACATCGCCGCCGTCAGCGTCGCGCCATGAGCGAAATTGATGATGTGCAGCACGCCGTAGACGAGCGTCAGTCCGAGCGCGATCAGCGCATAGACCGAGCCCGTCATGACGCCGTTCAGCACGGCCGCGAGGATGATCTCAGGTGCGAACATTAGTTTCAGGCTTCGCGCCGACGCATTTGTCGGTCGAATGACATGGTATTCCCGCTTGCGACGGCGTGATGGCAGGTCGGCGTGTCACCGCGCCAGCCAAAATCTCAGTATCGGGAACAGGTTATGCCGGAACCGGGAAGATCGGTTTGGCATCGGCGAAATCGGCGGGGAAGATCACCTTGATATCGCCGTTCTGCACCTGCGTGTTGACCGGAGCCGCCGAGACATTCTGTCCGTTGACGAATTTCGTCGTCGCATAGGGCATGATGTGGCCGGTGAAGCTGGAGGAAGCGAGAGCCTCCGTGAGCTTCGCCTTGTCGGTCGAGCCCGCGCGCTCGATGGCGTCGGCCAGCAGCAGGATCGCCGAGTAGTTGAGCGGAATGTTGTAGGTCCAGAATTTCCCTTGCGATTCCACGGCCTTGCGCAGGGCTTCGGCGGCGGGCTTGCGCGGATCGTGCCAGTGGTTGCAGTCCATGACGAATTGCGCCGCGTCCGGAAACTCCTTGACGAAGCGGAAATTCGAGGCTGCGCCGTTCAGCACGGCGTAGATCCCCTTGGGCTTGATGCGCTGCTGCTGCATCGTCCGGGCGAGCAGCACGAATTCGCCGTAATAGCTCGAAGGAATGACGAGATCGGGGTTCTTCGCCTTGATCTGCAACGCGACGTTCGACATGTCCCGCGAGGGCGTCGGATGAGCGATTGTGTCCAGCACCTCGAAGCCGCGCTTGGGCAGTTCAGTCTGGAGGAGCTTGGCGAGCCCAGCACCGAACAAGCCATCCTCGTGCACGAGGACGACGGTCTTCGCCGGTTTTCCGGCAGCGTCGTTGATCTTCACCAGGTTCTCGAGGGCCTGCTGCGTCACTGCGCCGAAACCGGGACCGAACCGGAAGGTGTTCTTCAGCCCGCGGTTGACGATCTGGTCCGAGACCCCGACATCGACGATATAGGGCAGGTCGTAGCGGGCTGCGGCCTGCGTGGCCGCGAGGCAGATCGGCGAGGCGAAACCGCCGACGATGGCCGCGACCCCGTCCGCCGCCATGCGCTCGACTTCCGCCGTTCCGCCTTCCGGCGTGGAGCGGGCATCGCCGAACACCATGCTGAGCTTGGCGCCACCCATCGACTTGATGCCGCCGGTGTCGTTGATCGCCTTGATCGCGGCTTCCGCGCCCATCAGACCCTGCTGGCCATCGAAGGCGAGTGCACCGGTCACGGGCTGGAGCACGCCGACCTTGATGTCGGGCGCCTGGGCGCGCAGGACGCCGGGCATCGCGAGCGTCGCGGCGGCGGCTGTCGTACCCCGGAGAATGGTGCGGCGGTCAAAACCGTTATTTGAAGTCGTCATGCTGGGCTCCCCTTGTCGACTGTCGTGATGGTCAATGGCCGGCAGTATGTGAATGGCGTCTGGCGGGTCTGGCGGGCTGTTGTGGCGTTCGGCTCGAAGGACCTCGATCGACAGGACTCCAGCGCCGGTTGCCCTGTTGACCGGTTCGCGTCATTTCCATCTGGAAGACGTAGCGATCCGGGCGATACAGGGCTTGCAAATGCTCGACGCCCCGATCCGACCGGTCGAAAACCGTGCGCCTGATGCCAAGCAGCGCCGATCCGACGTCGACATCCAGTGCCTCGGCGGCTTCGGGGCCCGCCAACACGGCGCTGATGGATTGGCTGGCGCGTTGCGTCTGTACGCCTGACCGCTCGAGAAGGGACAGCAACGGCTTGGCCGCGAGTTCGCTTTCCGACCAGGTCACGCCGATGCGTTCGGGCACGCTGGTGACGAGATAGGAAAAAGGCTGCCCGTCGATGAGCCGGACGCGGATCGAGCGCTGGATGCGTTCGCCGGGGCTCAGCTTCAACGCTTCAGCGATATCGGGAGGGGCGATTTCGTAGCCGAAGGACAGCAACCGCACCGCCGTTTGCCGACCCATCTCGACGATATGGGCCAAGAGATTGGCGAAATCGGCGGCGATCGGCTTGGTCTTGCCGTCGCCGGTCACGAAAGTGCCGGCTCCGGGCTGGCGGCGGATCAAACCGTCGCGCTCCAGCGCATCCAGCGCGCGGCGCACGGTGACGCGGGAAATCGCGTGCTCGAGCACGAGTGCCGGTTCGCTCGGCAGGCGTGCGCCCTCGGCCAGAACGCCGCTTGCGATCCGGTCCCGCAGGAGCAGATACAGGGTTCTGGACTTCGAGGTGCCGATGCCGGTGTCCATCGCGGAGAGGAGCCTGCCTTGTGCGGAGAAGACGACTGACTTATTTATAATACAGATCATCGCACGCTATAAGACAGATGGGCCACGTCAAGCCCCAAGAAGCATCAAGAAGCCTAGAGAAGCCTCGAGATCGAACCTTGATAAGCGAGACTGAATGAACGCGCCTTCCGTCCCGCCCTTGCCGGAACGATCAGCCCGCACCCTGTTCGAGCGGCTCTGGTCGAGCCATGCGATCGTGACCCGCGAGGACGGCGAGACGCTGCTCGCCATCGACCGGCATTTCGTTCACGAGGGCTCACACCATGCCTTCGCCCGGATCGAGGCCAAGGGGCGGCCGGTGTCGCGGCCGGACCTGACCTTCGCGGTCGCCGACCATTACGTGCCGACGCGCGACCGGGCGGGTATCATCGCCGACGAGGGCATCCGAGGCATGGTGGACAAACTCGACGCCAACACGGCGGCACATGGCATCCGCCTCTTCGGATTGAAGGACCCCCGGCAGGGCATCGTCCACGTGGTCGGGCCGGAGCAGGGGCTAACGCTGCCGGGCCTCACGGTGGTCTGCGGCGACAGCCATACCTCGACCCATGGGGCGCTCGGCGCTTTCGCCTTCGGCATCGGCGCTTCGGAAGTCGCGCATGTGCTGATGACGCAGACGCTCTGGCAGCGCCGGCCGAAGACGATGCTGGTCGATGTGAAAGGGCGTTTCTCTCCGGGCATCGGTGGAAAGGATCTCGCATTGGCCCTGATCGCGCGCATCGGCGCCGACGGGGCGCGCGGGCATGTGATCGAATATGGCGGCGAGGCGGTACGGGGACTCAGCATCGAGGGGCGGCTGACGCTCTGCAACCTCTCGATCGAGAGCGGCGCGCGCTGCGGCATGGTCGCGCCGGACGAGACGACGATCGCCTATCTGCGCGGCCGGCCCTATGCGCCCGATGGCGACGCGTTCGAGCGCGCGGCCGAGACTTGGCTCGCCCTGCGCAGCGACGATGATGCCCATTTCGACCGGCGGCTGGAACTCGATGCGAGCGAAATCGCGCCCATCGTCACCTGGGGCACGACGCCGGAGGAAGCGTTGCCGATCACCGCGCGCGTTCCCGATCCAGCGCGCATCGACGATGGCGCACGTGCCGCGCAGGCCCGTGAATCGCTGGCCTATATGGGGCTCGATGCCGGCATGGCGTTGACGGACATCGCCATCGACCGGGTGTTCATCGGCTCATGCACCAACAGCCGGATCGAGGATTTGCGTTCGGCGGCGGCGGTTCTCGCGGGGCGGAAAGTGCGCGTGCCCGGAATCGTCTCGCCTGGATCATCTCTCGTCAAGCAGCAGGCGGAGGAGGAGGGTCTGGCCGATATCTTCAAGGGGTCGGGGCTGGACTGGGTCGAATCCGGCTGCTCGATGTGCGTCGGCATGAACGGCGATCTCGTGAAACCTGGCGAGCGCTGTGCTTCCACCACCAACCGCAACTTCAAGGGTCGGCAGGGGCCGGGTGCGCGCACGCATCTGATGTCGCCGGCGATGGTGGCCGCCGCTGCCATTCGCGGGCATCTCGCCGACATGCGGCCGATGCTGGCAGGGCGGATGTGACGGGAATGATGTGACATGCGACCATTCCGCCGCCTGACCGCCGTCGCCTGCCCGCTGCCGATCGCCGGCATCGATACCGACCAGTTGATTCCGGCGCGCTTCATGAGCCGGCCCCGCAGCGCAGGCTATGGTCCGTTCCTGCTGCATGATTTGCGCTTCGACGCGGCGGGGGGACGCCACGCTGACTTTCCGCTGAACCTGCCCCGGTATGAACGGGCATCCATTCTCGTCGCCCGGCGCAATTTCGGCTCGGGTTCCTCGCGCGAGGCGGCCGTCTACGCATTGGCCGATCATGGCATTGCCTGCGTGATCGCGCCCTCCTTCGGCGACATCTTCGCATCGAACGCGGTGAATAACGGCGTGCTGCCGGCCACGGTCTCCGAGGCCGAAACCGAAATGCTTCTTGACAGGCTGCGGCAGGCGGACGTGCCGGAACTGATCGTCGATCTCGATTGCCTTTCCATCGCGGCGGGCGACGCGACTTTCGGCTTCAGCATCGACCCGGTGTGGCGGACCAAGCTCCTGAACGGCTGGGACGATCTCGATCTGACGGCAAGTCATGCCGCTGAAATCGCCGCGTTCCAAGAGCGGGACGCAATACTTCGGCCGTGGGTCAAGCCGGGGACCGGCTGAGCCCTCAGTCGCTCTCCTCGACCGAGCGGGCGATCGCCGCGCTGCCGTCGTCGTCATCGAGCTTGCGCTTGAGTTTCGGCGCGCGAATCTTCGGCAACTTCTCGGCGATGCCGTAAAGCTGCTCGCGCCGGTCCATCTCGCGCCAGACATCGTCGGGTGAAATGCCGGTTTCGGTCCACAGCACGACGAGGTTGTAGATCAGGTCGGCGCTTTCGAGGATCGTCTGCTCGCGATTGCCCTGAATGGCGTCAAGGCCCACCTCGACCGCTTCCTCGGCAAGTTTCTTCGCCATCTTGGCGAGACCCTCGCTGACAAGTTTCGCCGTGCGCGAAAAGGCCGGGTCGCGCCCGCGGGCAGCGAGCACGGCATCGTGAAGCCTATGAACCGAATCAGTCATGGCCTCAAGATAGGCGGGAATGTCTCAGATTTATGAAATTAATCATTAGCCAGCGCAATTTTTGCCGGTATCCAGGCAAAAGTTTGCACGACCTGGCGATAGACACCGCTTTTGAACGGCACGATCAGTTCGGGCGTGGCTTCAAGGTCCTCCCAGCGCCAGGCATCGAACTCGGCCTTGTGGCCGCCGGCGGGGGCAAGGACGTTGATCTCACTGTCATCGCCGTCAAAGCGGAAGGCGAACCACTTCTGCGCCTGGCCCTTGTACCGGCCTTTCCAGGCTTCGCCCGCTATGTCGGCGGGCAGGTCGTAGGCGTACCATCCCGGCGCCTCGGCGAGTAGCGAAACAGAAACGATGCTGGTCTCCTCCCGCAACTCGCGCAGCGCGGCGCGGTAGGGGTCCTCGTGCGGGTCGATGCCACCTTGCGGCATCTGCCATTCGTGGTTGACGGCGACATGCTCGCGCAAGGCCT
>JAESGE010000162.1_pt1 | contig 38512 bp, 34 predicted proteins | sample 9269601 | NCBI WGS metagenome assembly JAESGE01 (sample SAMN14515569, study PRJNA621662) | algae metagenome | isolation source: Tolypothrix brevis GSE-NOS-MK-07-07A and co-occurring heterotrophs from wet... | place: USA: Grand Staircase Escalante National Monument, Utah | collected 2006-04-16
AGGACCAGAACGCGCGGATCTCCATCATGGCGAGGGCCAATGTGCCACTATGCCGGATACGTTTGTGCACGACCAAGCAAAGTCATCAACAACCCTATTGCCAACGGGGCGGGCCATACGTTTTTGACACCGCCGCCGCAAGCCGTTGATCGCCATATGGCTTGCTTTGAAAACGGTCCCGGGTGATCGCCGGAGCCGTTTTCAATAATCGTTGTTCGGTTCCATCGAAATCAACATCGGTGCACAGAAATTCGATCACGCCTTGGCGGTTTTCGTCTGCGGTGGTGTGCAACTGAAGACGTGCCGCGCTCCATTTATTGTCCTCGAATGGGCGGGCACGTTAGCTGCGGCCGAACTCGTCCACCAGGCGGATAATGTCATCTTCGCCAAGATAGGATCCTGTCTGGACTTCGATCAGTTCAAGCAGGATCTTGCCGGGATTGGAAAGCCGGTGGACTTCACCAAGTGGGATATAGATCGACTCGTTCTCACGCAGCATTTGGACTGTCTCGCCGATGGTGACTTCCGCCGTACCTTTGACGACAATCCAGTGTTCTGAACGGTGATGATGCTTCTGCAGGGAGAGCTTCTTGCCCGGGGTCACAAAAATGCGTTTTACCTGGAACCTGTCACCATTGAAAATCGAGGTGTAGCCGCCCCATGGGCGATAGGCAGTCGGGTGCGTTTCTGTGAGCTTGGCGGTAGCCGGCATTGCCGCCAACGCCTTTACAATATCACCGACGCTTTGGCTTTCGTCCAGACGACCGACATAGACGGCGTCTTCGCTGGCGATAACGGCAATATCATCCATGCCCTGTACCGCGAGATGCACGCCGTGGCTCATGACAAGCGAGTTGCGGCTGTTCATGAGTGTCGTGTTGCTCGTTGCAACATTGCCGTTCTGGTCACGTTTGCCGGTCTTCCACACGCTATCCCAGCTGCCGAGATCAGACCAGATGAACGGTGAGGGTACAACTGCAGCGTTGGTCGTTTTTTCCATCAGCGCATAGTCGACCGAAATGTTGGGCGCCTTGGTAAAGGCGGTTGCGTCGAGACGGACGAAATCCAGATCGCGTGACGCCTTCAGGATCGCCTCTTCGCTGAACTTGACGACATCCGGCACAAAGCTGCGCAGTTCTGCAAGTAGCGCGGACACCTGGAACATGAACATGCCGGAGTTCCAGTAGAAGCCGCCAATCCGCAGCATCTCTTCCGCTTTGGCCATCACCGGCTTTTCGATGAAGCGTTTTACCACGCGCGCGCCAGACGGCAGTGTGTCGCCGCCTTCGATATAGCCGTAGCCGGATGAGGGTTCCGTCGGCTCTATCCCAAATGTCACGAGCTTTCCGCTCATGGCTGTTTCTCGCGCCAGGCGGACACTGTCAAAATAGCTGTTGTCGGCGACGATCTCGTAGTCCGACCCGAGCACATGCATCACCGCGTCCTTGCCGAAAAGGTCAGCAATCAGGATCGCGGCCGCAGCGATTGCCGGCGCGGTATTGCGGGCGACAGGCTCCAACAGGATAGCCTTGAGTGCGACACCGAGCTCACGTGCCTGCTCGGCGACCAGGAAGCGGAATTCTTCGTTGGTGAGCACGATTGGTGCTTCGTAGAGGGCCGGATCGGAAACACGGGCAAGCGTTTCCTGAAAAAGTGTCTTGTCACCAATAAACTGAATGAATTGTTTCGGAGCTGCGGCACGCGAAAGCGGCCAAAGGCGCGTGCCTTTGCCACCGGCCATGATCACGGGTACAATCTTCTGCGTCATCGTTTTTCCTTGCATTGGAGGGAACTTAGACAATTTTGTTCAGCCCAGATCTGGACCCGCGCCAAGCCCGCCTTCAGCAGCGAGGCTGCATCTTGTTCATCTTTAGCCTCAACATAGCAGCGCATCTCCGGCGCGTTGCCTGACGGGCGGAAATGGATGATGCGCCCATCCGCCAAGGTGACACGCAGGCCATCGATATCGCTTGTCTTCGACGGTAAGCCAATCGGGCTCAGGAATTGTGCGAGGTTTTTCGGTGGGCCACGCAAATAGGCCATAAGGCAGGCACTGACATCCAAGGCAAAGTTCTCCAGACGGTCGGCGGCAGCAAAAGGCAGCTTGAATTCAAGTGCAATGGCCGAAAGCGGGCGAGCCTGGCTCGCTGCGAACGAAAGTGCGGCCAGAATTGGGATGAAGCAGTCGCGGGTCGGCAGGGCTGCCAATCTGTGGCCATTTACGAGGAAATCGGAGCCTGTCAGCAATCCACCATTGGCTTCAAAACCGATTACGCGATCAGCCCCGATTGACTTTGCTTCATTCATAGCCGCGATCACAAAGGGAGAGCCAACGCGGGTCCGAACGGTCTTGAAATCGCCGGCTGCTTCGATGCCGGAGTTGGACGTCACCGGGGTGACGACAGTTGTGGCATACAGAAAGTTTGCAGCAATCAGGCCAAGCAGATCGCCGCGAATCGGCACGCCTGCCTCATCAGTCAGAAGTGGCCGGTCGCCATCGCCATCTGCAGATACGATCGCGTCCAGCTGCAGTGTTGTCGCCCAGCCCTTCAGAAGGCCAAGGGTTTCTGAAGATACGGCTTCAGTGTCAACAGGGACGAAGCTATCCGAGCGGCCGAGTGTGACGACATCTGCCCCGTAAAATGCCAATAGATCCGCAAGCACGTCGCGGGCAACCGTACTGTGCTGATAGACCCCAATGCGACATCCAGCCAACGCACCTGCGGTGAGCACGTTTGAATTACGCGCAATGAAAGTGGCGAGGCACGTGCGCAGGTGATCGTCTGCTACGGGAGCCGGGGCAGGTGTATCGAAGCCCGCATCCAGTTTTGCGGCTAACTGGGTAATGGCCTCTTCGTCCGATTTATCGATTTCCCCATCCGGGCGATAGAACTTGATGCCGTTGCGATTGGCGGGAATGTGGGAGCCTGTGATCATCAGGCTCGCCGCCCCCAGCTCAAGTCCATAAAGAGCCAGCGCCGGAGTGGGTACAGGTCCGCAATCCACGACCTTGAATCCCAAGCTGGCAAGCGCCGCCGTGCAGCTTTCTGCAATAGCCGGACTGGATTCGCGAAAGTCGCGACCGATAAGCACGATGTCGCCGGCTTTTGCTCTACCACTCTCAATCAGGTAAATGCCGAAAGCGGTGGCATAAAGGGCGCTGACCCTGCCTTTTAAATCGGCCGAGAGGCCGCGCAATCCGCTGGTTCCAAATTTCACAGGTGAGCAATCCATTGTTCAATTGGCATCGAGACCTATTCGTTGTTGGTCTCGCGGTAAATATTGAATGCCAAATATAGTTAAGCGTGCCAAATTTTAGTAAGCAGTTATCTGATTTATTCCATGGACGTCCCGATAAAACCTGACCTTTACGCCAGTTCTCCGAAAATTAGGCCCGCACGCGCCGTTAGGTGGAAATATACCCAGTTTTGGGTCTGGCCAATCGTCCGCATTTGAGAGTTATAGACTAATTTTGGGCAGAGCAATGTTGAGTTATCCTACGCTGCAGCGCACTCATCGAAGTTAACTACATTCTGTTTCATTCCTGCAAGTCAATTCGAAGACTGTATATAGAGACAATCTGTTTTGGCCTGCGGTTGCGTCGCTGACGAGAAATTCATTGGTTTTCCAGACTGCGGATCAATATTGAACGGGCAGTCACAGGATCATCAATCTCGTTTCACTGCTTTGGTGGGCCTGGTTCTCGGACGCTGTCTTTGTGGAGTGTTATGACATGAGTGCATTTCGGGTGGTCCTGGTATCCTTTGCTTTGGCAACGGCTACACTGGCGAGTTACGTAGGCCCGGCGATCGGCCAGCAGCAGCTCTCCTCGTCATCATCGCAAGCCCAGGTGCAGGATTGGCTGAACTCGCTTGCCTCATCCGGTACCACGGTCACCAATGACGACATTGAGTTTGATCAGACGAATGATCTTGTGACCCTGAAGAACCTGATCATCAGGTCTACGGCAACCTCCGGGGCGGTCGAGACGAACGATGCTGCGCCAGTCGCTTCCATTGTCAAAGTCGATTTACTGAGCCTGAAGGGCTTCAAACTTGGCCCGGACGGAAGCCGGTTCTTGCATGCGACGGCCGAAGGCATTGATGTTGCAAACACCAATTCCCCCGAGAATGGCGGTCTTAAAGTCTCTCGTCTGGAGATTGTCGATGGCTTTGTGCCGTCCTTGGGCAAATTCACGGCGGATCCGGCGCGCCCAGTCTCAAGCCAGATCAGCTTTCTGCGGTTGCTTGGAAAAGCGAAATTCGGTTCCATTGTTGCGTCGGGGTTTGAGCCAGCCACCGGTGTTTCAATTGAAACCGCAGCGCTGACAGACATCGCCAACGGCAAGATCAGCATGGCGGAGATTAGTGGTATGCGTGGCGTTTTGCCGGCGGTTGCTGCTGAAGACGGGCTAAACCAGGCAGAAACATCAATTACCTCCCGATCTATAGGGCTGAAGAACGTGAACCTTGACCCCTATATGCGGTTGTTCGAGGCGAGTGCCTACCTGGAAGCTGGCTCATCGAAGCCCTGGAGCAATCTCGTCGAGGAAGTCACGGTCACCGGGGCTACATTTGAGCGCGGTGCGATGTCGTTTTCGTTTGGCAAGGCCATGTTGGGACCTTTCAAGATCAGGCAATTCGACCGCGACATTACCGCTCTGTTCGATGCGTCGGCAGCGGACCCCAACTTTCTGGTGGCAAACCCGCAGGCAGCCGATCAAATGGCGACAGCAATTCGCGGTTCCTTTGCCTTTGGCGCGGCATCGATTGATGACTTCAAGCTTGCCCTTCCCAACAACAATGGCATCGCAACGCTGACTCTGAAGGCCGGATCACTGGCGAACCTGACTGCACATCACGTTGATCAGTTGCGGTTTGATGCCGTGAATTTCTCCGATGCGGGCGGTTCAATTGCGATGCGGCAGCTGGAACTAGGTGATGTCAATCTACCAGTGCCTCCACAAGGCGAAGGTGGAGCAAATGCGTCTTCGTCTCAGGCAATGTCATTGACGGCGCCCACCATTGGTCACTTTGCGGCGGTTGGTGTAGATGCGCGTGTTGGAAATGTCGCCTTCGGGCTGGAAAAGCTTGATCTCGCGATGTCGTATTTCATTGGCGCGACACCAACAAATGTTAAGCTTGCGCTTGATCATTTGAAGTTCTCGACGGACCAGATCGCGATACCCGGATTGAAGCAGACGCTGACTGATCTTGGCTACAAGGACTTGGACCTTTCCTTCAACCTGTCCGGAGCTTGGCAGGATTCTGCCTCGGCTCTTGCTTTCGACAGCATCACACTCTCCGGTGCTCAGATGGGGACTTTGAGTGTTTCAGGCTCTTTGACAGGAATCACAAGGGCGAGTTTTGAAAACCCAAGAGCAATGTTGCCACAAGAGGCGGCTGCTGGCGGGATTCAGAACCTTCGCATCTCCTTCGAAAATGACACGCTGTTTAACCGCTTCATCGAGCAGGCTGCGAAGCAGAACAACAAGGGCGTGGACGAACTTAAGAGAGTGTTGTCCGCTAACATGTCGGCGATCCTGGCGCAGGTCCAGCCACCATCGGCGCGCAACAAATTCACGTTTGCAGCTGTCTCCTTCATTAATAATCCAGAAATACTGCAGATACTGACGACTACGTCTGACGTCACTCCAGTGGAAACCGTCGTGAATGCCCTGAAAGAGCCTCATACGCTTCCGGCCGTGCTGAAATTGGATGCAAGTGCAAATAGCCGAAAATGACAGGCCGGGAATAGGGGGATTCCTTGTTTGCAGTTAAGTTGCTCTTATTGTAGGTTGCATGTTGCGCTGCAGCGTGCTGATGGCACGTTAATTGCTTGACTACGGCTATGCTTGGACGTGATTTCATTGAGCGGATCCTGGATTTGGTGGAAATTGAGAATTATTTCGAGCGAGCGGGGAAATAATAAGTCATGCTGAATCGACCGCAGTTGCAAGTGAGCGAAGTTTTGGATGAAGGTGACATTCCTGTAAGAGGTATGCAAAATCCATTGTCGGGTTTTGACATATTGGGCGCATTGCGCCGGCAGCTTTGGGTCTTGATTGGTGCGGTCGTTGTCGGTCTCTTGCTCGGCATTGGATATTTGGCGCAAGCCGTGCCGACGTATACGTCGTCAGTCAGCATACTGATTGACGCCAAGAAGGTTGGGATGACTGCGTCGACGCCGCTGGAAGGTAGTCTCACGTTTGAGACGGGCGCGATCGACAGCCAGTTGCAGATATTGATGTCTGACAGGCTTGCTAGCTCGGTTGCGACCCATCTTGGCCTGCAAAACAATGTCGATTTCCTCGATCCAAAGGGATCTGCCTTGTCCGAGGCAATTGGTCGTATAGCGGGTGCACCGCGAGCTGCCGTCAAATTCTTTTCGGCCGACGCCCCAGCACTGGAAGTCATGGATCTTCCTGAACCGCTGCGCCTTCAGATCGCTGCGAATATACTTCAGAACAACTTGAAGGTTTCGCGTGTCGGGCGGACTTATGTCTTTACGCTGAGCTATGAGAATGGAAGCCCGGCGCTCGCACAGACCATCGCTGGCCAATATGCCAATGCCTATTTGGAGGACCAACTGGACTCCAAATTCGATTCCACTCGTCGTGCAACGAATTGGATGGAAGAGCGCATTCGTGACTTGAAGGCGCAGTCTTTGGCTGCCGATGAAGCGGTTCAACAATACCGCGCGTCCAACAACCTTGTTGCTGCCTCTGGTCGCCTTATCGATGAGCAGTCCTTGACGGACGCGACGACGCAGCTGACTGCAGCGCGCGGTGCATTGGACACCGCAAGCGCCCGCTATCAGCGATTGAAAGAAATCATCGATAATCAGGATCTGAATGCCAGCCTGACCGAGGCGCTTGAAAACCCGAATGTCGCGCAGCTCCGTTCGCGATATCTGGAGGCCGCAAAACTTGAAAGTGAGATTTCGGCGCGCTACGGCCCCGAACATATGGCGGCAGACAAGGCGCGCAAGGATATGGGGGAATATACACGGCTGATATTTGCCGAGCTGACCAATCTTCTTCCAGGCTATCAGAGTGATGTTTCGATTGCTCAGGCGCGCGTGACCAGCATCCAAAATACCATCAGTGGATTTCGTGAAACCAGCGCCACCAACGATACGGCTATGGTCAAGTTACGTTCATTGGAGCAGGAATCTGACTCGTTAAAAATGCTCTACTCGACCTTCCTGCAGAAGTCGCAAGAGTTGCAGCAGCAGCAGTCTTTCCCGATCACAGATGCCCGTATCATAAGCGATGCGTCCGCTCCCATGGCGCCAAGCAGTCCGAAGAAAATGCTTGCGCTGTTTGCGTCCGTCATCCTGGGCGGGATTGTGGGTGGAGCGGCCGGTGGTTTGCGTGAATGGCGCGATCGCGGTTTTCGTACGGCCTCGCAGATCCGCGATGAACTCGGTCTGGAGTTCATCGCAAATATACCCGAGCTGAAGAAGGATGATCTCGCGCGCCGCAAGATAGCGCCGTTATCCCCGAACCCGCAGCCCCGAACATCGACTGCTGACAACGCGAGGCGCTTGATAGTCACCGAAAATCCGGTTCTGCAGAAGTCCGTTGACGAACCGTTTTCTCAGTTTGCAGAAGCAATTCGTGCCTTGAGATTCAAGATCGGTCTCGAATTCCCGAAAAGAAAGGGGATCGTCATTGGTATGGTGTCAATTTTCCCCGACGAGGGAAAGTCAACCATTGCCAAAAACCTTGCGTCCTCTCTTGCCTTGCAAGGCACCAACACGCTCCTGATCGACGGAGATCTGCGCAATCCAAGTTTGACCGGCAATCTCGTCAAGGCTCCAAAATCGGGTCTGATAGAAGGTATTCTCGGGCAGTCGAACCCACTTGAGGCTCTATCTTACGAACATGAGACCGGGCTTGCCTTCCTGCCGAGTGGCGCACGCAGGCGGGCCGCGCATGACTTTTTTGGTAGCAGTCGCGCGCACGAGCTGATCGAGCACTTGCGCCGCCAATATGAGATGACAATCATCGACTTCCCACCCGTCGGGGCCTTGACCGATGCCATGGCGGCTAATTCGGTGATTGATGGCTATGTTCTTGTCACGCATTGGGGCAAGACGCCGCGCAAGGTCGTCAAGGAATTCGTCGTGAACCATCCAGAACTGGCTGACAAGATCGTTGGCGTTGTCCTGAACAAAGTTGATCTCGAACAGCTCGGCCGATACGGCTATCACCAAAGCGGTTCGCATTACGCGAAATATAGTGAAAAATACTTCTCATCGGCAGCGAATGACTCAAAATAGTCTGTTTGGATGCGATGCTAAGGAGGTTGTGTCAGTGATGATTGGGCGAACACGTGGATTGCACCGGTGTCGCCCCTGAACTGTTGCATTTCTGGCTTCCTCCCAAGATGCAACCACCGCCTTTGCGTTTGCCCCTGCCGCGTTGCATGAGGTGCCTTATTCAGTTTCACTGAAAGGGAAATTCTTCATCCGCCCACGTGCCATGGAGCAACCAAAAAGGGGCGCCGTTTGGCGTTGTATCTATCGGCATTTTAATGAATGGCTGTTATGTCTGGTTTCCAATATGTCCGAATGGTAACTGGTCCACATGAGACTAGCCGGCGAGAATGATGCGTTTTCTGAAACAAATTTATCAGTCTCGTTTTGCCGGAACCACGACAACGCGTGCACGCCGGAGGGTCGACCTCGGGGATTTGGTGCCCCGGTTTTCGATTTACGCGATTGGGGATGTGCATGGGTGCATCGATCTCCTGCGAGCGGCTGAAGATTCCATCCGCTTCGACATTGAGAAGACCGATATCCCAGGATTGGTCGTACTTCTCGGTGACTATGTGGATAGGGGGCCAGACTCTGCGGCAGTTCTTTCGCACCTCGCTTCGGCCCCCGTCGGACGCATGCGTCGACTGGTACTCTGCGGAAATCACGATGACATGTTCCTTCGTTTTTTGAGGGAACCTGAAAAAAATCGTGGCTGGCTGGATATGGGTGGGCGCGAAACCCTCTTGTCATACGGCGTTTCCGGTCGTCATCTGACTTTCCGTCGTAATGAAGATATCCTTGATTTAAAGCATGTGTTGCACGATGCGATACCTGAAGCACACATCCAGTTGCTGGAAAGCATGCCTATATATGCGCGTATCGGAGGCCATCTGTTCTGTCATGCGGGCCTCCGTCCAGGCGTCCCACTTGAAAAGCAGTCCGATGCCGACCTGATGTGGATACGCGAACCCTTTATTACCAAGGGGCCGCAACTGTCATATGTCACAGTCCACGGTCACACGCCGTCGACGGAACCGACAATGGGTCCAAACCGCATTGGTATAGATACCGGCGCTTATGTCACAGGCCGTCTTAGCGTCTTGAAGCTGTCGGGTGATCAACACAGCTTCCTTCAATAAGGGCGCGATATGTGCCGATGACCTACGAATTCCAGAGCTGCCTCAGCGCATGGTTGAAGACTTTAGCTGTGGTTCGACACATGCATTCGTGCCGAGATCGAGGGAGGCGCGGGGTCCATCGAACGACCTGCCTTGTCGACACCTCCAGACCATTTGTGGGGGTATTGGCGGTCTTTGGCGGTCAATCCAGCTTAGTTTCTGTGCGATGTGGGTGAAAAATAGGCTTAAATTCAGTGTCGCAAGAGAAGCTGTAAGCTCAAGATCCAGCAATGTATGTCAAAAACGCGACATGTTTAATGTCGAATCACACAAGGAAGAATCATTTCTTCACATCTGGAGCCCATTCTCATTGTCCAACTTCATTGGTTTGCCGTTGGGAAATAAGTATTCTCCCAATGGAGGTATGTTCGCGTCTCTCTATTCGCGTGTCGAATTTATCACCATTGTAAAATAATAAACTCAGCTTTGCGACGGTTGCATGCGTTTCGACCGGGAAAGCATTGACTTGGATCTTCACCTAACGTTAAGCCTTCCGGTGGGCGATACGTTTGTGCCGCCGCCGAGTTGAGTTTTTGCGTGTACTTCCATGATGTTTGTGATGGCATGCTGGCGATTTTGATGGGTTGGAACAAGGTTTCTAGCATTCAAACGTCAGTGCGGGTTTCATGGTGTTGAAATAAAACGGAAACGGCTTTCCTGTAGTGTTTGCGTGTCGCGCAGTTGCGAGGGGACGGAAAGAGTTTCTGCGCAGCCGATCGATTGGCTGTGAGATTGCAATGGGGATGAACTGAACTTGCTGGTATTTGCGCAACGGGTTTGATCAGTGATCGGATGTTGCGACGTATCTGTTTGCCGAACCTGACAGCAAGCTTGGTGGATGAATCGAAGGGGACTATCGTGGTGCTACGTTCAAGATACGCTGGTAAAGCTGGCGTATTATTTCTGACGGGATTGTCGCTCGCTAGCTGTACCGTTTTGTCGAAGGAAGGCCCGAGTGCTTCTGATATCAGTGCAAAGGCAACCGTGAAGATTTCCGCGGACAACGCCAAGTCGATATTCGACTATGTGCTTGTGAATGTCGACGACAAGGCCGTTCGCCAGTTTGGCAAGCATAACCCACCATCCCTATTTGGTACGTTTGGAAATTCCCGCAGTACTGCACCCGAATTGCGCCTCGGCGTGGGCGACGTCGTTCAGGTCACGATTTTTGAGGCGCAAACTGGCGGCCTGTTCATACCAACAGATGCTGGCGCTCGGCCGGGCAATTTCGTCACGCTACCAACGCAGCAGATTGATGGCAAAGGCCAGTTGAATGTGCCTTATGCGGGGCTTGTGCGTTTTGCCGGCCGGACTGTGAATGAAGTTCAGACTGAGATCGCCGAAAAGCTGTCCAACCGTGCTATCGAGCCCCAGGTTTTGATTACGCTCGCCAACCAGCGCTCCAGCCAGGTCTCTGTGGTTGGCGACGTGCGCGCGCCGGCGCGGGTTGATATCAATCCAGCCGGTGACCGGATTGTCGACGTGCTGGCGCGTGCCGGTGGCCCATCGAATCCCGGATACGAAACCTATGTCACGCTGGAAAGACGCAACCGCAAGGCAACCGTATTCTTTGACGATCTTCTTGCGAGCACAAATGACAATATCTTTGTGCATCCCGATGACACCATTTATGTCTATCGTGAAGCGGAAAGTTTCTTGGCCTTTGGGGCTACCAATACCGGTGTAACCGGAGCCTCTACCAAGATTGATTTCGGATCATCTCGCATTTCGCTTGCTGAGGGTCTTGCGAAAGCCGGCGGTATCGACGATCAGCGCGCGGATGCAAAGAAGGCCTTTATCTATCGCGTGATGGATAGAAAGGCGCTTTCGAATGCAAATATCGATCTCAGTCAGTTCCCGGCGGGGCAGACATCGATACCGGTCATCTTCCAGATCGATTTCAGGAACCCGAGCGCCTATTTCGCCGCCCAGAACTTCAACCTTGCGAACAAGGACATTCTCTACATCGACAATTCTGGCGCATATGAACTGAACAAGTTCCTGTCCTTGGTTAGCAATACAACATCGACCGTCACCAGTGCTGCAGATTCAGTTTCGGCCGTGACAAGTGGCCGTGACGCGATCCGGACCTGGTGATCGGGAAGCTGGTGCCGGCAATGTGATGACTTCGGTGTCATGGATACGAGAAGGATTGCGCGGCAAAGCCATGCCAATGCGCAATCCCCTTCATCGTGCATTGGCTTCGTCGCAGGGGATGGTGTTGCCATAGACGCGACGGGTGCCGGCCTCAGCGGAAGTTTCTGTGGTGTATTGTGCCTTTCTCGGTATTCTGCTTGATCATGCGAAATCAGAAATGGTCGTCCGTGCTGAATAGGTGCAGCTCAATCCTGTCCTGGCTTTGGAGTTTTCCCTTGCGTATCGGACAGTCTCGTTGTCGGCCTTCGTTGCGTATCCTGTTGAATGGACGCTTCGCGACAAAGCTGCTTTTGTCTGCATTGGTGCTCAATGTTGAGATGTGTGCTGGCTCTGGCGTTTATGCTCAGAGCCGGCTGACCGTGCTTCCTCTGGTTTCAGAGGAACAGATGGTGCTGACGCCAGCGACGCTTGGGATCATTGTGAACGGCAACGACCCGGATTCTATCGAGCTCGGTCGGCGCTACGCGGAGATACGCGGAGTACCAGCGGCAAACATCGTGGAATTGAAACTGCCACGCGTAAAATACATTGCCCGTCATCTCATGGTCAGAGAACTCGAGAGATTGCGGGCCTCGCCCAATTATGCTCGCCTCGCCGCCTTTGCTCTGGCTTTTGACAAACCTTACCGGGTCGACGCCAACCAATCCATCACATCGGCGATTTCTCAGGGCATTGCACCGTTAAGCTGGCGTGGCAATTGCAATCTCACCATTTCAAACCCAGATGCGGCGGCTCACCCTGGTGATGTCCTCGCTGTTAAGCCAGCCATGCTGCTCTTCGGTGGTGGTGATCTGCGATCGAGTATTGCACTTGCTGAACGCGGCAAGGCGGCGGATGCAAGCGACCCACCCGGTGATGTTTTTCTGCTCAAGACGTCTGATGCGGCACGGTCAATGCCGCGGGAGATGGCATTTGAACGGGCATTCACGCGGTTCGGTGGCGAAATCAACATTGTCGTGCGAAAATCTGACAGCTTTCAAGATCAGCTAAACATTCTGGGGTTTCAAACTGGCCTTGCAGTCCTGAAACAGTTGGATACGTTAGGTTTCGTACCGGGAGCCTATGCCGATCACCTGACATCTTTCGGCGGGGCGATTGCTGACAAGACATCTCAAACGCCGGCCTCTGAGCTCGTGCGGGCCGGCGCGACTGCATCTTTTGGCACGGTGCGAGAGCCCTGTAATTACGCGAGCAAATTCCCGGACCCCGAAAAGATGCTTGGCAATTACCTGCGCGGGGATTCGATCTTGGAAGCTTATTGGAAAAGCGTGGCAATGACGACTGAGGGTCTGTTTATTGGGGAGCCATTGTCGCGCCCATTTCCAATATTGGATGCGAGATTGAATAACGGCCAGGTGTCACTCTCCGTGAATAGGCATACCTTGTCGTTTCTGGCGCATGGACAAACATCAAAACCGAGCGATGCGACTGAAAGAGCTAAGTTCTATTCACTCCGTCTGTATGCCGTACAAAGTGGTGCGCCTGAGTTTTTGCGTAGTGTCATGTTGCCGATCGACAGCCAGCCTGGGGACTTTATCGAAACGTTCTCCGTCGACGCTCCGTCCGCTGACCGCCTAAGCCTCGGTGTGCTTCGTGGTGGATGAGGCGGGTGCATTTTGAGACGCGGTTGTATCACGGTGTCCTTTGGTGCCCCCTTTTTGCCTTCCTTGCGACGTCTGGAATGTCTTGGATTTGTTCGTCAACAATCTGACTGAAATCAGAAGCGAGGCGGTCGTGCGTTCTGCGGATGATCCAATTCAGCCGAAAGGTGAATGCCGGCGGCAGCTCGATGCCGTGTAAATGGTTATACTACCAACAATAGCCGAGTTGTGGCGAAGTCAAATTCTCCCCAGAAATGGACTAATGGAATTAACCCTCTGTTAAGTTAAATGATGACGCGCGGCTTCACCTGAAGTAAACGTCCATCAAAGGAAACGGGTGAGTAAAAGACGCATGTCGATAGCGCTACGGAAAGAAAGAGCGACTGATAGTTTTACGCATCGCAGACCTGCAAAGCGACGTGTATTCAATATCACTAAAGTTGATTGCGAGATAGAAAGTATCCTGCGTGCGCGGCGGACCGATCTCATATTGAAAAGATCGTTCGACGTATTTGCCTCTGCAATGGCTCTGTTGATGCTGGCTCCGCTGCTTGCCGTGATTGCTCTTTTGATACGGTTGGAAAGCCACGGTTCGCCGCTGTTCACCCAGGTTCGTTGGGGCAGGAATGGCACGAAGATCAAGGTTTACAAGTTTCGCTCGATGCGCGCTGACCTGTGCGATGCTAGCGGCGTTCAGCAAACGGTAAAGAATGATCCGAGGATCACGCGACTGGGCTCTATCCTCAGGAAGACAAACCTTGATGAGCTCCCGCAACTGTTCAACGTATTTCGGGGGGACATGTCGCTCGTGGGGCCACGCTGTCATGCTGTCGGGATGCTTGCTGGTGGTGTGCTCTACGAAGAGCTTGTTCCGGACTATCACCGTCGGCACGTCATGCGCCCTGGTTTGACCGGGCTTGCGCAGATGAGAGGTTTGAGGGGCCCGACTGATAGGGCCTCAAAGGCCCGCGCTCGCGTGCATGCAGATCTCTACTATACCAAAAATTTCACATTCCTATTCGATTTGCGAATTCTGGCTGGGACAATTTGGTCTGAAATGACGCGCGGACAAGGGTTCTAAGGCGAGCGTGCCTGCCCGCGTCCGCGGAATATCGCACAGCCAAGAATTAGGTATGTGATATATACAAGCATAGATTGCGCCAATTGGTCGCACGATGGGCCAATCCTTAGGTGCAATTGCCATGCTGCACCGCGGTAGTGCCGCCGTCGTGGATTTCATTGTATAATCGGTTATGTTGGATGGATGGTGCAAGGTAGGGTCGCGATGCTTGATCTGGAGCGCGCACCCACGTTCAACCGTGCTATTTTTATGCGAATTCGAGATCAAGTTGCCGAGAGTTTGGTCTGAGTGTGGGCCTTTACTATCTCAATAGGCGTCAATGTACCGACAATGCAAACGTCATATTATTGTCATGCTATTGATGTTTCGCCCAAATCATAAGCATACAATGCCCATTTCCTCGTCGTCTGCATATTGTCAATTAATTTTGCGTTGCTGCGCTGCAACACTCCCCCCAAAATTATGGTACCTAAATTAACCTATTATTAATTCTATGGATGACGCCTGAGCCAGGCTCGGTTAGATTTACACCAATAAGGCGAAAAGAGGTGTTCGGATATGACAACAGCGATTGGGACGAAAGCAATCTGCAATATCTTCGACGTTGCACCAGCCACGCAGGATCTTGAAAAGGCGAAAACAGACAGTTCTTTTCAGTTTGGCGGAACGACACCCAATCGACCTGTAGACCTTCTATTGAAGCGTTTCCTTGATGTGTCAGCGTCGGCAACTGCTCTTTTGATCCTTGCCCCATTGCTGTTGCTAATCGCTGCATTGATTGTGTTTGAGAGCAAAGGATCGCCGCTGTTCTCGCAGATCCGTTGGGGCAAGGATGGCACTAAAATCAAGGTGTACAAGTTTCGGTCAATGAGGACGGATGCCTGTGATCCGTCCGGCGTCAAACAAACGGTAAAGAATGACCCGAGAATAACCAGGGTTGGCGCTTTTCTTAGAAAGACCAATCTTGATGAGCTTCCGCAGCTCGTCAATGTCTTGCGGGGCGATATGTCGCTTGTGGGGCCGCGCTGCCATGCCGTGGGCATGCTTGCCGGCGGAATGCTCTATGAGGAGCTTGTTCCTGAGTATCACCGTCGCCACGTGGTTCGGCCAGGACTAACGGGCCTCGCGCAGATGAGGGGCCTGAGGGGCCCAACCGATAGGATCTCCAAGGCGCGTGCCCGCGTCTATGCCGATCTCTATTACACGGAGAACTTTTCGTTTGCTTTAGACCTCAGAATCCTGGCGGGGACCGTTTGGTCGGAACTGACGCGTGGTCAGGGTTTCTAGAGTTCTCTATTTTGTGCTCGCAGTTGCGATTTGATCAACATCGACACCGGTCGATTGATAGATCGACACGCCAGCAAAAACGATAACGCCCCACATCAGGGCCGAAATCTGCATTGCGATCAGAAGTGATTTAAATCTCAAACTCATGCTTTTGCTCCCAAGACGAGGCCGAGTCTAAAAGAGAGCTGCTAACAAGCAATGAACATGGGGCCGCAAATTGAACCTTCGCGAGGGTCTCTTGATGTGGCAGGGTTGCTGCAGATTGGGTGGCAATCCCAATTCTACTTCGTGTGTTCAACATTGGGCGTCAGAATGAGATTAAAGCTCGCTCGGCTCGTCGGCTCACGAACGAAGGCCAGTTTTGCCGCAAATCCTTGCGCTTCATACTCATTCAGATTTGAAATCGTTTCTATCGCGTTTTGAAGATCTATAAGGCCTGCGAGATCGGCAAGAAGCGAAAGTGCTGCCGTCGTCTCCGGATCCAGGTCTTCGCTGCCATTCGGCTTGGGGTTGACGGTCTTCAATCGGATATTGGTAATCGCGCCACTTTGGTCACCGCGAACGAGAAGAAATAGAGAAGTGGGCTCTTCTCTACGCAAACGTGAGTGCTCGTAGATGCATTCATACGTCGAGCCTCCGATGGCTGCTGGTTGCCATTGAGAAACGCCGACGCCGCTCCGGCGCAGGCTGTCGCAGATAGCACTACCGATCATCGGCTTTGGCCGCCAGATTTCTTCACTCGGCCGTGCACCCGGCGGCTCGATCAGTCGCGTGGAGACGAGCAGCGCGGATCGTTGACCATCGGTCGTGCCGAGCCGCGGAGTTTTTGGCGCAGCAACCGGTAGCGGCTTCGTCTGTACCCCAATTAGGTTGCCCAAGAAGGACAAGTTTTGCATGTTGTTCGACAGCAAGACGGTGCCCGCGATCAGTGATTGGGACAAGGCAAGCATCAGCCAGAAGGCCGTTCGCTTTTTCGGGCGGTTGGCCGCCTTGCTGACCGGGTGCGACAATTCTCTCACCGTGAGTTCTACGCCTGTAGATGTAGGAAGCTGCGGAACGCTTGACTTGCGAGATGCTACGGATTTACGCAGTCAATTGATCCCTGCTGACTAAAATTCTACGTTGCTGTGCCTGCGTGTCCACTGATTTAAATGTGGTCTTTTTCCGAATGCGCGCGAGCCGATGCCCGATTTTATCTATTCGTGTGGCTTGTTATGATCGGTTTGATTGTTCCTCGAGGGGTCTCGATCTTGTCCATTGGCGGCGACGTGATTTCCTGGCAACTCGTCGACTCATGTGAAAGCCCGATTTCGGGGCTGAAGTTCTCTCCAGCATGGAATGTGACGCCGCCCGACGCTCAATGTTTCGAGGGTGACTGAACAAGCGATCCCGCGAGTCAGCGAGGATAGTTCAGGTTTTGGCGTTTGGTGCTCCTCAGGCGCATGTAGTTTGTGCATGCACCAAGGAGGACGCCGACAACGGAACCACCTGTTTTGACCGCTGCGTCAAGGAATTGAGCATGCCGAGTGGGTGAGAGAAACTGCAGAGCCTCGATGAAGCCCGCACCAATAAGCGTTACAGCAAGGATTGTTTTCCACCGTTCGGGATAAGCCAAGACAAACAACGCGGACATAAGGCAAAATGCCAGCGCGCGGTCAACATTGACGGGGAGGGGGTCACTTGGCCGCATATCTATCGGTGAAATAGTCACGAAGATGATTGCAGCAAGGCATGACCATGCGAGCATCTTGAGCAGTTTTTCTGTTATCATGTGTCTATGATAGCGAAATTGTGCGCCGCGGCAATATCCTTGGCATTGAACATGAGCCGCTCGCAATCAAGCACGTTGATAACTTTTTCCTATGTATATGCAAAAGCAATCACTTTCCCATCAAATGCCCATCTGTGGTAGAAATCCGCCTTGACGAGCAAGGCAGCTTTTTGTCATTTTGCAATTATTAGATTGGGTGCCTGAGGTGCGGATCTTGGCCTGTAAGAGTGACGTGGTCGGTCCTTATTGACATGGCAACATTGTGGGGTTCGCCTGCAATCTTCAGGGCGCGCTGCCAATGCTCTATATTCTGCGTTCAATATTGATGACGAATTTTAACCCTGCATCTTAACTCTAACGACCTAATTTAGTTGCCTGAATTTCTCAAATACTCCATCTATGTGCTGCAATATTGAGGGCAAGGTAAGATGGATACGGCGATATTTCAGGGGGTTTTGAAGCGGCTCGAGCGGGAGTGGCGTCTGCTTGATATTGATAGGGTGAGCCAACAAAGAAAGATTTTCTTGGCAGATGCAGAGTTTCGTCGCCTGAAGGTTGGGAAGGTTGATTGAAATATTTGGACTTGCAAAGTCTTTTGATGGGCCAGGTGAGTAAGAATGTTCAGTTTTGGTTCTTGTCACCATATGTTTGCCCTTGGTCGAACAAGGGCGGCACAACTATCTATGCAATTCCGGCACGCTGAATGGCTCATTTTTGGGGGCTTTTGCACATTTGGGTCGACATTCAGGTAGGGCTTTGTAATTCAATTATCGGTTGGTCCGATCTTCCCCAATGTGGACATTGTATCAATAGAGATTCTTATTGATGCAGCGCAGCATTCCTAATAATCTATTAATCAGTTTGTCGCGGCTAAATGAGCTTGGGCACCGAAAAGGCCAGTTCCTTTGATGCCACCTAGCAAGGATACGATATGTCTAAAATTGCGGTTGCCGGCATTGGATATGTTGGCCTTTCGAATGCAATTCTTCTTGCTCAAAATAACGACGTGATTTCCTTCGATATCGATCCACATCGTGTCGCTCTGCTGAACAAGCGCGTGTCGCCGATCGCGGATCATGAAGTCGAGCTTTACCTGAAAACCAAGCCGCTTTCTCTCAAGGGAACGACAGATAGGGCGGTCGCATATTCAGATGCCGAGTATGTCATCGTCGCAACCCCGACGAATTACGATCCCCAGACCAATTACTTCGATACTGGTAGCATTGAAGACTGCATCAGAGATGTCAGGACGTTCAATCGAGACGCCATCATTGTCATAAAATCGACGATCCCGGTCGGCTACACGATGAGACTGCGCGAGGAATTTGGCGACGATCGAATTCTCTTTTCGCCAGAGTTTCTTCGTGAGGGGCGAGCGCTGCACGACAATCTCCATCCTTCGCGAATTGTCGTCGGCGGCGATGGTGACGGAGCACGAAAGTTCGCAGAATTGTTGCTGCAGGGGGCAATTAAGAAGGACGTGCCGGTTCTTTTTACCGGGCCGAGCGAGGCGGAGGCAATCAAGCTTTTTGCGAATACCTATCTTGCTTTGCGGGTTTCATATTTCAACGAACTCGACTCCTACGCGATCCACCACGGTGTCGATACGCGACAGATTATCGAGGGGGTTTGCCTCGATCCGCGTATCGGCAGCCACTACAATAATCCGTCTTTCGGCTATGGTGGTTACTGCCTACCGAAAGACACAAAACAACTTTTGGCCAATTTTCGGGACGTTCCTCAAAACCTGATCCATGCCATCGTTGAAGCCAATACGACGCGCAAGGACTTCCTGGCTGCGGACATCTTGTCGAGGAAACCAAACGTCGTGGGCGTCTATCGGCTGACGATGAAAAAGGACTCCGACAATTTCAGGCAATCTTCTGTCCAGGGCATCGTTAAGCGCATCAAAGCCAAGGGCGTGGAAATCATCATCTATGAACCAGAATATCAGGAGGCAGATTTCTTCAGATCAGAGGTCGTTCGTGATCTGACCGATTTCAAATCTCGGGCGGATGTAATTATCGCCAACCGTCTTTCGAGCGAACTGAATGACGTGTCAGAGAAGATCTATACGCGTGATGTTTTTGGTTCTGATTGAATTGAAGGCCACTGTGTTTGCCAGTTGTCCGTGCCAGGCAGATGACTGTTTTGATGCTGCCAATGATCGAAGGTCTGCAAGTTGATGCCAGCCGGAAAAATATTTGTTGTTGGCGGTGCCGGATATATCGGTTCGCATACGTGCCTTCGTTTGGCAGAGCGTGGCTATCAACCGATTGTCATCGACAATCTTTCGAACGGCCACGACGAATTCGTAAAGTGGGGACCGTTTGAGCATGTTGATATTCGCGATCGGTCTCGCTTGGATGAAGTGTTCGACAAGCATCGGCCGGACGCTGTCATGCATTTCGCGGCGCTGATCGAGGTCGGAGAGTCCGTCAAGGAGCCCGTCCGCTTCTATGAAACGAACGTCATAGGTACGCTCAATCTACTGGCATCGGCGATGGCGGCCGGCATCGAGGCGTTCGTGTTTTCGTCGACCTGTGCGACCTATGGTCTGCCCGAGCAAATGCCGATGTCAGAATCGCATCCTCAAGCGCCAATCAATCCCTACGGTCGCACCAAATTCGTGGTTGAGCAGGCTATTAAAGACTTTAGCGCGCACGCAGGGCTGCGGTCTGCCATCTTGCGCTATTTCAATGCTGCTGGTGCGGATTTCGAGGGGCGCATCGGAGAATGGCACTCTCCTGAAACCCACGCAATTCCACTAGCCATTGATGCAGCCCTTGGTCGACGAGCAGGCTTCAAGGTCTTTGGTAGCGACTACCCGACACGCGACGGCACGTGCGTGCGCGATTACATCCATGTCTTGGATCTCGCTGATGCGCATGTGCTCGCCCTTGAATATCTCCTGAATGGGGGCCCAACCGACGCGTTTAATCTTGGTACCGGTCACGGGACTACGGTTCGGGAACTTGTCGCGGCGGTCGCCAATATTTCCGGGCGACCCTTTGTGGTCGACTATGCAAGTCGGCGCGAGGGTGATTCACCAGAACTGGTGGCGGACAATAGGAAGGCCCATGAGATACTAGGTTGGGCGCCGAAATACAGTCTGGATGAAATTGTCAGCTCTGCATGGGCCTGGCACGCCAAAACCAAAAGATAGCTAGGGGCGCAACATGGACTTTGCTGACCACACGAGAGGATCTCTTCCCGAGCTGGATGCTGGGCGAGATCATGCGGCTACCTTTTTCGGGCTGGAGCGCCCGCAGGTGCTGATGCTGACTTTTGTTCTCCTCGCATCGAACGCGCTGCTATCGAAGATCGTGACAGGGATTACCCGTGATGGCTTTACCTACGCTTTCCTAAATACGTTTGAAGTGAGCGTCATCGTATGGGGCGGCCTTTATTTAGGTTTGCGTTTCGCCAGGTCGGTGAGCGTTGAGCCATTGTCTGTCGCTGACAAGCTTGTCGTAGTCTTTGCTATCGCTGCGTGTTTTCTTCCATTGAGCCCTTTGACATGGCCGGTCTTGAGTGTTGTCGCGATCTATTTCATTTGGGCATCGACGCAGCGGGCGCAAACGAGAATGGGTTGGGCATTCCTCGCTGTGACGGTTCCGATGTTCTGGAGCAAGCAGCTGTTCAGCGTGTTCTCCAATTTTTTCCTCGCAATTGATGCTTCAATCGTCGCTAGCATCACCGGGACCGAGCGCGTCTCAAACGTCGTTGCAATGCCAAATGGTGCCGGATTCATGCAAATTGCCGCACCCTGTTCTTCGATGGCGAATGTGTCGCTTGCCATGTGCTGCTGGATGCTCTTCACCCAGGCGACGAACAGTGGCTGGCGCCCCGGAAACCTTCTCTGGTGCGGGTTGGCTTGCGTGGCAGTGATGTCGATCAACATCTTCAGGATTTCAATGATTGGGTATTTCCCGGAGCATTTCGAGTTGCTGCATGGTCCGATCGGATCATCAGTGGCCTCTTGGGCTTCGTTATTCGTGGTGATCATTATCTGCAACTATGGGGTAGGCCGTGGTCAAGCTAAGTCGGTTTAGTGTGCTTCTGGCTGTGGGCTTGGTGGCGACGCTGTCAATAAAGACGTTTGTTGCTGCATCGGTTCTCCGTCCGAATGGGAGCGAGATTGCGATAGCGATGGCGGAGGCCATGTCCTTGCAGGGCTTCCAGGTTGCTGGCTTGAGCAATTTCGCAGGACGGGCAGCCGCAATGGTTCAGAGGGACAACTGCCTCCTCTATCTTGTGCCGGTCTCCGAGCAGGGGTGGCACCAAGAAACCGTTCGAACCGGTTTGGTGGAAGGCCAGAAACTCTACTTCCTCTTCAACAATCGCCTGTACGAGCGCGACCAGCCGCGCTGGGAGCCCCTCTTAGGTTTCTATACCAGTTTCGCGCTTGCTCACGGTGGCCTTGGTTCCGGCTACAGGCCGGTGGTTGCAGTTGTCTCTTCATCGGGATGTAATGTAAGCGCGGTTGATTGGAACATTCTAAAGCCTGTGCCCTACGTGCGTGTGAAAATCGTCTCCCATCGAGAGAGCGAAGACTATTAATCAGCTTTGATTTGAAAAAAGGTTTCAATTGACGCAATAAATATGCAGCTGGTCCAATTATATCTGTGATTAATATTTGTGTTTTGACGACGAAAAAATGTCATTAATCTGAGCAGTATTTGTGCAATTAACTAAAGGAAGTGTCGGTGGCACAAAAAAGTTGCTCGATGGCTGCGCCTGATATAGGTATCCGCCATGAGATGCTGTCCGAAACGCTTTGCAAAAACGAATGCTGCACGTCGGTCAGGCCAATGGTATTTGAGCGGAAATTCAAGTGAGGGATATGATGAGCAAGAAAGTTGAAAGCAACGGGAAGGTTGCGCTGGTCACTGGCGTCACTGGCCAGGATGGGGCGTATCTGGCGGAAATGTTGCTGGAGAAGGGGTACACCGTACACGGTATTAAGCGGCGCTCATCTTCCTTCAACACGAATCGTATCGAACATCTATATGAGGATCCCCACGTAGAGGATCCGCGTTTCTTCCTTCATTTCGGCGACATGACCGATAGCACTAATCTTATTCGTGTCGTGCAGGAAACGCAGCCCGACGAGATTTACAACCTGGCTGCACAGAGCCACGTGCAGGTGTCTTTCGAAACGCCGGAATATACCTCCAACGCGGATGGCACAGGAACACTACGCCTGCTGGAGGCGATCCGGCTGCTGAAATTGACTGAGAAAACGCGTTTTTATCAAGCGTCAACCTCTGAGCTCTACGGCAAGGTGCAGGAGGTGCCGCAAAGTGAGACGACTCCTTTCTATCCGCGCTCTCCCTACGCCGCTGCGAAACTCTACGCTTACTGGATTGTTGTGAACTACCGCGAGGCTTACGGAATGCATGCCTCCAACGGCATCCTTTTCAATCATGAAAGTCCGATTAGAGGTGAGACCTTCGTCACGCGTAAAATTACACGCGCTGCTGCGGCGATCCATCTTGGACTGCAGGACAGGCTTTATCTCGGAAACCTTGATGCCAAGCGCGACTGGGGACATGCGCGGGAATATGTTCGGGGCATGTGGCTTATGTTGCAACAGGATCAGCCAGACGACTACGTGCTAGCGACCGGCGAAACGCATACTGTCCGGTCCTTCGTTGAAAAATCGTTCAACAAGGTCGGCATTGCGATTGAGTGGCGCGGAGCGGGCGTTGACGAAAAGGGCTTTGACCCAAGCACCGGTCAGTGTGTTGTGGAAATTGATCCGCGATACTTCCGCCCGACAGAGGTTGATCTTCTGATTGGCAATCCAACGAAGGCGCACACTCAGCTAGGGTGGAAGCACGAGACCACTCTTGATCAGCTTGTCACCGAGATGGTTCGCGAGGATCTCAAGGTTATGGCAAGGAACGTGCCATCCGTTGGTGGCAACAAGAGCTTTGCACATGCCTGAGGCCGTCTACAGTCTGGAAGGCAAGAAGGTCTATGTCGCTGGTCACCGCGGGATGGTTGGCTCAGCGCTTGTGCGGCGGCTTTCCTCGGAGGGATGCGTCATCTTGACCGCGTCACGTAGTGACGTGGATCTCAAGCGGCAGGCCGATGTCGAAGCGTGGATGCAGGAGAATAGACCAGACGCTGTGTTTCTGGCGGCTGCGAAAGTTGGTGGTATTCTGGCCAATCAATCCTATCCAGCGGATTTTCTCTACGACAACTTGATGCTGGAAGCCAATATCATTCATTCGGCCCACAACGTCGGCGTTGAGAAGCTCCTGTTCCTTGGCTCCTCGTGCATATATCCAAAGTTTGCAGACCAGCCGATCGTGGAAGAGGCGCTACTGACTGGCCCGCTTGAGCCAACCAATGAATGGTATGCAATAGCAAAGATAGCTGGCATCAAGCTTTGTCAGGCATACCGCAAGCAGCATGGTGTCGACTTCATCTCGGCAATGCCAACAAACCTCTACGGACCAGGCGACAACTTCGATCTTAACTCAAGTCATGTCATGCCAGCCTTGATCCGCAAGGCCCATGATGCGGTTTTACATAAAAGCGAAGAAATGATCATCTGGGGTACCGGGACACCAAGGAGGGAGTTCCTGCATGTGGACGACTGTGCCGACGCCTGCGTACATCTGATGAAGACGTACTCGGGTGAGGGTCATATCAATATCGGTTCCGGAAGCGACATTTCCATTCTCGAACTCACTCGACTGATTTCAGCCGTGGTGGGTTTCAATGGGAAAATCAAACATGATCTGACCAAGCCCGATGGAACACCGCGAAAGCTCATGTCTGGAAAACGGCTTGCGGCGCTCGGGTGGTCGCCGAAGATCGAGCTCGAAGCCGGTATAGCCCATGCCTATGCTTCATTCATCGGCGGCAATGTCCGGGAGGCGGTGTGATGACTCTGGCATGCGATGGAGATGACGTTAGCCAAGTGCATTTCGCTGAAAAAACGACATCGCCCGCAAGAGGCAAGGTTTTGATATATGGTATGAACTACGCGCCTGAGATTGCCGGTGTCGGAAAATATACTGGCGAGATTGCGGAGTACTTGAACAAGATTGGTGCGGATGTGACGGTTGTGACGACGCCGCCCCATTATCCAGGTTGGCGGGTTCAGACAGGGTACAAGAACAGATATTCGACGACGGTATCAGCCGGCATTAAGGTAATTCGCTCTCCACTTCTATTGCGGCAAAAGATGGGTGGTGTGTGGCGCTTGATTGCCCCACTTACGTTCGCCATCTCCTCGGCACCCGTTGTCGCTTGGCAGATACTAGTTCGGCGCCCCGACACGGTGTTTTGCGTGGAGCCGACGTTGATTGCCGCGCCCGTTGCCCAATTCGCGGCCAAGCTTGTTGGTGCGCGCACCGTCTTGCACGTGCAAGATCTGGAAGTTGATGCGGCTTTTGCTGTCGGTCATTTGGGATCCATGCGATGGTTGAAAGCTATTGGTTATGCGTTCGAGCGCTCTACGCTGCGCCGGTTCAATAAGGTCGTAACGATTTCGAACCGGATGGCTGAGAAACTGATTGAAAAGGGCGTGAGCAGCGCCAATGTCTCTGTGATCCGAAACTGGGTTGACCTTTCGCATATCTACCCGATGGATACTGTCAGCTCATATCGGTCGGAACTTGGCTTTTCGCCAAACGACTTTGTTGTGCTTTACTCAGGCAACATCGGTGCGAAACAAGGTCTTGATGTTCTCATCGACGTTGTTCAGGAATTCGCGAAGAATGAAAAGATACACTTTGTCATTGCTGGCGAAGGACCGGCAAAATTGGCGCTTCAGGACCGCGGGATGAAATTCCCAAATTTACGCTTTTTGCCCTTCCAACCCTACGCTCGGTTGAACGAGTTCATGAATATGGCAGACCTCCATGTCTTGCCTCAGGATCGTGGAGCGGCTGACCTCGTACTTCCTTCAAAGCTTGGCGGGATGCTTGCCAGCGGCAAGCACGTTCTGGTCACAGCTGATGAGGATACGGAACTCGCGCAGTTCGTTTTGGGGACGGCCACGGTCGTAGCGCCCGGCGATGTCGCTGCGATGTCCGCTGCAATCAGTCAATTGAGTGGCGCGGTTTCGAAGCCCGAAGAGGCGGTGCGTATGAGATTGGTGCATCAGGTCTCCAAGGACGGAGAGATCGAAAAACTTGCTGCAATTGTAATGCCCTGCTGAAACCACTGGTGTTCAAGGGTTCTATGCAGGTGTGGTGTGCGGCATGGATCCCGCGATATTGGAAAAGCGTCGAGTGTTGATCGCTTTGATCATTCTGAAAAGCCTGCAGTGTCCTATGAGGGGCCGACTACCAAAGAACACACCGCTAGGAGCATTCTTCTATGTTGCAGACTATTCCCCAGCTCCTTTCGGTTGTCCGGTCTGAAACGCCTCGAGGAAGGCTCGTCCGTGGGGTGGCGGCTAACCTTGGCGACAAATGTGCAATTCTCGTCGTGCAACTACTTGCTATTCCAGTCATGACTGTCCGCTGGGGGGCTGAAGGTTATGGTATCTGGTTGATGCTTAGCACGATTCCGACATATATTCAGCTTAGCGACTTTGGAATTGGCACAGCTGCTGGCGTGGAGATAACGCAAAGGGCTGCAAAGGGCGAGTGGAATGAAGCCCTTGAGGTGTTGCATAGCGCTTGGGCGTTTCTCCTATTAATGGTTTCGTTTATTGCTACCGCAGCTATATCCTATTCAGTCTACTTATATTTAAGTGCCGAGCCCAGCAATTCCGGTGTTTTCGGTAGTAAAGAATTAGCATGGGCTATTGGTGTGTTTGTGCTGTATTCAATTGTCGCAACGCAAATGAGCCTTCTATCTGTCGTCTATCGGGCAACGAATAAATTCGCGACTTCGACGACGATTAGCGGATTAATATTTTTCGTTGAGGGCATGTTCGCAGTGGTGGCTGTGTACTTTGGGCAGGGTTTGCTGTTCGTGACTATTGGTTACTTGTTCATTCGGATAGCAGGCTACGTTTTTTACCTTGGCTATTTGAAACATCTCGAACCATGGGTAACGTTTGGCTTGAAGTCTGCGCGACGGCAAACGCTCCGTCGTCTAGCGAAGCCTTCGCTTGCCGCACTCCTGCTCACTCTATCCAATGCGCTGATCTTACAAGGCACGCTGTTGACGCTGGGCTGGTTCCATAGTCCTGCCGTCGTCGCGGTCTTTGGCGCGGCTCGGACTGTGTCACGAATTCCACTACAGTTTTCCGGCCTCTTCATAAGGCCGAGCATACCCGAGTTGACGCGTGCAATTTTGGGAGGCAATCGAAATCTAACTCGTCGTATTACTGTGCTCAATGTTGCGATTGCATTAGTGTCGACTATTCCGTTTGCGGTTATGCTGATTTTGCTCGGGCCTGGGACGCTTTCGTTCATATCGCATGGGACCCTAGATGCGCCGGTGCCACTGTTCGTATTTTTGCTCGTAGCGGTGGTTGCCAATGCTGTTTGGACCGCAGTAGCGACGCCGCTCGTCGCAACAAACCGGCAATCTGAATTCTCCCCCATATATGCGTTAATTGCCTTTTCTGTCGTGGTATCTCCAGTCCTGTTTCAAGCCAATTATATTGGCGTCGGCGCGGTCATTGCCGCGGGGGAAATAGTCATGGCGGTCGTTGCGACAAGGGCTCTAGCTTCCTCGCCGCGTGGCCCTCGATAGGGCAGATTTCGTTCGGAATTGTTTGAAGAATTCCTACTTTAGAGAGAGATAGAGGCGCACTTTGAAAGTCGTAGCATTTGTTTGGGACAATTTCGGGCCAATGCATGCAGACCGATGCGACGCGGTCGCAGATGAGTTTGGCTCGTCCATCAAAGTTGTGGGACTGGAGTTGTTCTCCACCAGTGAGGACTACGCCTGGAAAAGTGAAGGCAGGCAAAGCTTCAGCAAGTTGACCCTTTTTCCGGGGAAAAACTGGCGTGCTGTATCCCCGCTCAAAATCGCTATGGGTGTTGTACAGAGCTGTAGAAAGAATCACGTGAGCGATATCTTTCTCTGTAACTATGACCAGCCAGGCATATTTCTTGCAGCCATGTTTTTGAGGGCGCTAGGGAAACGTGTTTATGTGATGGGGTGCTCCAAGTTCGATGATCTTGAGCGGAATTTATGGCGAGAGATTGCGAAAAGAGCGTTTTTCATTCCGTATCAGGCGGCTATTTCCTCTGGGAAACGCTCGCGGGACTATATGCGTTTGATGGGAGTCCCTCGGGGGCGGGTTTTTACGGAATATAACACGCTGTCGATCAACCGTATTCGCCGCCTGGCAGCCAGCGCGCCCGCACCTGGCGGCGTTGCGTTCTCCGATCGGCACTTTACCATTGTTGCCCGTTTTGTGCCGAAAAAGAACCTTGCTGTTGCGCTTGAAGCATACAGTTTATATTTCGCCAAGTCGTCACGGCCGCGACCTTTGCACCTGTGCGGATCGGGCCCGCTTGAGCCTGCATTGCGCACCCAGGCGGAATCGATGGTCGGGGGTCACAACGTGATTTTCAGGGGGTTCCTTCAGACTGAGGGCGTTGCCGTAGAACTCGGTGCTACGCTTGCGCTTTTGCTGCCCAGCATTGAAGAACAGTTCGGCAACGTGGTTATTGAGGCGCAAGCAATGGGATTGCCGGTCATCATTTCAGATGTCTGCGGTGCGCGTGACAATTTGGTCAAGTCCGGGAAGAACGGCTTCGTCGTGGAACCCGACAATCCCGAGGGCCTGGCGTTTTTTATGCGGATGATCGAGGAAGACGAGACACTGTGGACAAGGTTTTGCATGGAAGCCACGCGATCGGCTGAATTTGGGGATGTTCGTCAGTTTGCAGCTGCATGCTCCTCGATTGTCAATCCCGCCCACTGAGGTGGATTTGTTGTTAAGCCACTGGCGGCGTTGCAAATCGCCGGTGGATCGAAAGATAGGCGGAGATCATTGCCTGTCGTCTTGTAGGCAGGGCATTCCACGACGGATGTCGATCAGGGGGTAGAACTGAAATGGTCGAACTGGATATGCCAGCAAAGAATATGGATGTGTTGATTATTGTGCCGTCGATCTCCCGGATTGGAGGCGGCGTTTCAGAAGTGGTTCGACTTGTAAATTCGTCGCTGCGTGAGCAGCCTGGCGTCAATACTGAGATCTGGTCTTTCTGGGATGCCGAGAGCGAGGCAAGCCTTGATTTATATGGAACGACTCCCGTCAGGCTATTCCGGACATTCCTTTCCCCGCGATTTGGCTTTGCGCCGCAGATGATTGCGGCCCTTATCAGGCGTCGACCGGCTCTTGTATATGTCCACGGTTTATGGATGTTTCACTGCTTAGCCGTGCATTTGTGGTCCAAACTGACCGGCGGAAAGTACTCAGTTGTGCCGCACGGAATGCTGGAGCCATGGATCATGGCGCGTTCGCGCAGACTGAAGGAGGTGATTTCTCGTGGCTATCAGAATTCCTTTTTGAAGCGGGCATGCTTTGTTCAGGCACTTACGGTGAAAGAGATTTCTGATGTCGACGCGGTAGTTACTGGATGCCGCAAAATCTTGGTTCCCAATTTCGTGGATGTTCCGGAAGGTCTGATCCCGCTTCCCAAGTGGTTTGAAGATGCTTTGAAAGGCAAAAAGATTTTCCTTTTTTTTGGCCGGATCCATGCCAAGAAGGGCTGCTTGGAACTGCTGCGGGCATGGGAGATGGCATGCCAAAAATGCAGTGAATTCAAGAGTCAATCCAGATTGGTTTTTGCGGGGTGGAACGACGGACTGGACGCATTCCAACCTGCGATCGAAGAACTTGAGTTGTCTTGCGGCAATGTGCGCTACGTTGGTCCGCAGTACGGGGAAGATAAAACCTCTACGTTGAATGCTGCGACTTTCATGGTGCTGCCCTCCTATAGCGAGGGGTTGCCAATGGTTGTTCTAGAGGCATGGGCCGCTGGGCGACCAGCACTCATAACGGCGGCCTGCAATCTGCCGGCCGGCTTCAGTTCTGATGCGGCAATTGAAATTTTTACTGAAGAGGCTGAGCTCGCCGAGGCGCTTCTGACTTCGTTTGCGCTAAGCGAGGACCGTCTTCAAGCAATGAGTGCGGCGGCACGAAAACTCGTCGTCAGTACTTATTCGAGAGATGCTGTGTCATCCTCACTTGTGCGTGCATTTTCTTCAGTCGTGTAGAGGGAAAAGGGATGAGAGAGCGCGACGTCGAAGGTAGGTGGGCAGGCGGCCAGCGTAGAGCGAATTGTAGGCAGGTTATCACCCTTGTTTTGGGCTTGCTTGCAATCTTGGCCTCTATTTCTCTCCCCCGTGCGGCGGATGCACGGATGCCAATTATCCACTGGACGAGCGACCCAGTTTCGCCAGGGGAAACCATCATGGTTATAGGCGAAGCCTTCGGGAAGGAGCTATCTGTTACAATTCGCCAAGTGGGAAGTGAAGGCTCTATCACTGCAGGTGCTGGCATAGCCGTTACGGTTGCTGTCTCGCATGCAACCGAGACAAGCATTCAAATTGCAGTCCCCGGAACGTTCACTGAAGGTGTCTATGAAGCGGTTGTGAGCACATCAGAGGGGAGCACCAGTTTTTTGGTCAACGCGCCTACGGTATATTGGTCTCGGGTTGAGGTCGGGCCTGACCGTAAAGGCGAAGTCCGTGTGATGGGCCGAAACATTGCACGAACCGACAAGGCGACATTGTGGTTGACTGGGGTGAATGGACGGCGCAGGAGCGTAGTGGTTGATGAACCGGGCATGTGGGACGGACGATTTGAACTCACTGAGCCTATTGAGGATGGTTTATACAAGGCTGTAATTTGGAACGGTGATGGTCCCGAAGCCACTGCACTAGAAATCGAACCTATCAGGGTAACTGCGTCTGCGCCCGCGTCTAGGCGCGTTATAAACCTGCAGGCGCTTAACGATGCAAACGCGGACAGTACCAAGCGAATTAACGAGGCCCTAGCTGCGCTAGAGCGGGCCGGCGGGGGAACCGTGAAGTTGACGCGGGGTGTTTTCTCTATTTCGGGAACCCTCAAAATACCACCGCTTGTTAGCCTAAGGGGGGAGGGGGAGGATCTGACCTCCCTTTTACTTGACCCCAAGGCGAAGGTGCCCGACGTCCTAATTTCAGGCCAGTCAGATTTCACCATCGGTGATTTGTCGATCTCGACAAGTATACACAACCACATCATAGAAGGTGGTTTTGTTGGAAAGGATCCGATTGCAGGTGCGCGCAACATTAGCATAGAAAGGATCCGCATCCGCGCTTCCAGTTACCTTGGGCATTTGTCGCCGGGTGATATTAAGGATCGCCTCGCAGACGCCTTGCGTTGGAGTACGGGGGGGCCGGATGCAATCCGGCTCAGTGGAGATAATATCAGCGTTACAAATTCGGATATTCTTTCGTCTGGACGATCCATCTATTTAAACTCGGCGACGAACAGTCGAATCGCTGGCAACCAGCTCTACAATGGTCGATATGGATGGTATTCAATCTCTGTGTCCAGCAATCTTGTGTTTGAGAATAACAGTATAATCGGAGCGGACCTCCAAAGTACCGGGGGGGGTGTCAATACCCTATTCTCTCTGGGGAAACCGATGTCGCGCAACATACTTTTCAAACGCAATAGCTTCGAGCGGCTGATGGGTTGGGACCGCGAGGCTATGACATCCGATGGCCCCGGCGGTTGCTACGCTGGTCCAGTTGGCCCTAGTGGCAATGGTGGTGTTCGCATTGATGCCTTGTTACATAGTCGATCAATTGTCGCGCCATGCTTTGGTGGGAGCGTTATTTTTCTCGCAGGAGCGGGGCGCGGTGCTGTCCGGCGAATATTGGCAACTGATGATTTTGGCGTGTTGGTTTCGCCGCGCGCGCCTGAAATGGATGCTTCGTCTCAAGCGGTAATGGGCCCCGCCCAAGAAAACTATTTGATCATCGGCAACACGTTCAAGGACACCGGTGCGCTTCAATTCTTCGGGACATCGGTCAATCACGTAGTTGCTGAAAACACATTCGAGCGCAGTGACGGAATTTTTTTGCGTGGCCTGAAATACAAGGAGCTGCAGCCAATACTCTACGTTCAGATCCTGAACAACACTATCCTCAGCGCGCCACCCGGCCGGAAGGGGTTAATCCAGGTCCGGAGCCAGCCACCGAAGGATACAGCTGTCCCTCTTGTGATCGGCGTTGTGGTACGTGGCAATAAACTGGCCTCTAACAGTTCCATACAGATCATCGGTACCAGTTCGTCACTAGGGTCAGTTGAGGACATATTGGTCGAAGGCAATCTCGTTGCGAATTCGGATGTCGGTATTTTTGTGGATCAGTCGGTGTCGGCTGCCACATTGGTTAGCAACAGATTTGATAGGGTAAAAACGAATGTTATCGACAAGTCGCGTAGTAATTAGAGGTTGGAAAACCGTCAGACCAGTTCCTGCCCGTATCGGTTCAATCTATACTATGTCGTCATTCAACGCTTGGAGGATGTGATGGCGCCATTGGACGCTTCGATAGTAAACGCTCGCGAGGGTGGGCCAAGCTTTCCATTGCGTCATCGGTTGCGCAGGCTTGTATGGGGGGTAGTGTGGGCGTTGATGGCACAGTGGACGCCCACACCATTTTTCGGCTGGAGGCGATTCGTATTACGGCTATTTGGAGCCAAAATTAGTTCCACCGCGAAGATCTATCCATTTGTGCAGGTTTGGTATCCAGCAAATCTGACCATGTCCGAATTTGCGTGCCTGGCTCCCCGAGTGAATTGTTATTGCATGGACCTGATCGAAATCGGTCCCTATGCTCTCGTGTCCCAAGGAGCACATCTTTGCGGGGGAACACACGACATTGACGACACTAACTTCCAACTCATTTCCAAACCAATTGTTCTCGGAAGAAATTGCTGGATCGCTGCTGAAGCCTTTGTCGGTCCCGGCGTAACCGTAGGGGAGGGAGCCGTTCTGGGAGCAAGAGCGGTCGCTTTCAAGGACTTGGATCCTCATACTGTTTATGTCGGTAATCCGGCAAAAGCGTTGCGGACGAGAGGGAAATAACTCAAATCGAATTTTGCCAAGTCATTGCACTTTTAGCATCTCCGGCTGATCGGAATGTTTTTGAGCAAGCTCGGCTTCAGCCAGGCCTCAGGGGGCAGGTCTCTAACTGATTCAATGACTAAATGAACACGCTTTGTAGTCACTCACCGGAAAGAACATTTATGGCTAATGTCGCTGTTGTTATTTTGACCTATAACGAGGCGCGCCACCTTGAGCGGGCAATTCTTTCCGTCAAAGGGTTCGCTTCTTCTGTTCACATCATCGATTCATTTTCGACTGACAATACGGTTGCAATTGCGAAGTCGCATGGCTGCGAAGTTCTCGAGCACCCATTCAAGAACCAGGCTGATCAGTTCAATTGGGGTTTGGACAACATAGTGACAACGGCCACATGGATTCTCAGGTTGGATGCTGACGAATACATCGAAGCCGATCTTGCGGCTGCCATTGAGGCCGGACTTCCGATGTTGCCAGAAAATGTCAACGGCGTCACGTTTGATCGGAAGCATATCTTTCTCGGTCGGTGGATAAAATGGGGAGGGCGCTATCCTCTCAGGCTCCTCCGTACATTTCGTCGAGGCTTCGGTGTGACAGAGCAACGGTGGATGGACGAGCACATTTTTTTGACCTCTGGCGATGTTGTGCATTTCAAAGGTGGATTTGTCGATCACAACCTAAACGATCTCAACTTCTTTATTGAAAAGCATAACAAATACGCGACTCGTGAAGCCATTGAGTTATTAAATCAGAAGTACAGATTTCTGAGTACGGCCGAGCCGGAAGGCAGCGCAACGTCTAAGCAGGCTGCTTTCAAGAAATGGGCGAAGCGAAACGTTTATAGTCGGATTCCATTCACGATATCTTCTTTCTCATATTTCATCCTGCGTTTTATATTTCAGCTCGGCTTTCTTGATGGGAGAGAGGGGGTAGCTTACCATTTCCTACAGGGGTACTGGTATCGCTTCTTAGTCGGGGCGAAAGCTATGGAGTTAGAGACCGCAATCAAGCATCTAGATACTAGGTTGATGATGAAGGATGAACTTATTCGACGCACCGGTCTGGAGCTTTAATGTAACAACATGAGCGTTCTCGGCGGCGCATTCGGGAAAGTTTGGCGAGTTGCTGCGTGCCTTTTTCTGGTTTCTAAGTAACTTTGGTTTCCGAACTGGAGAGTTGGCTCGGGAAAACCCGGTAGCCAGGGCGGCGACCAGTCAGAGGAGATCAGGCAGCTCAATAAGGAACTCCGGGTCCCGATTTTCGCCCGATCGAAGCCTGAGCCTTTCGGCGGGCCGGTTGCACGACCGATCGCTTTGGTCGGGCTAACGCCCACTTCATACCGAACAGCACAATCAATTCAGATACAGTCAGAGGCAAGTTGGCACCGATTGGCCCCCTCAGCAGAATCGGAAGCGCTGCCATTAAAACAAGAGATGGAACTTCTAGGCCGTTTATTGTGAAAGAGCGCCGGAAAGCGAACCTAAAAAGCAAGAAACACAGGATTGCCGAACCAAAAACAACGCCAAAGAGGCCGCCGTCTGCAAAAAATTCGCCACCGAAGAACATTGACAGGTTTGCCGTTCCTGCAATTCCCATACTTAGAAGTTCATCCCCCATGTCCTGGGCTATCAATGTGGCTTTGCCGGTCCATACAGAGCGCGGGATGAAAAACAACAAGGCACCTAAGGACTTGGATCCCCAATATATACCGTTTTGGTCGATATAATTGATCTCATAAACAAGCAAATCGAATACATCGATGTAGGGGACATTGAAAACGTATTGACTGAAATCTTCTAGGTTGGTTACTGCACTCCAGCCAAGCCGGCTTGAAAGGCTCATGATTGGCATCAAGACTATCAATGAGAACCCAAGTGCTGTGTAGATTTTCATCATACCGATGCGACCGCCTAATAATATGAAACCCATTGGCATCCAGGCCGCAATAAAGAAATACCGTGCAGAGTTGATCGGATTTGACGTGACCGCAAGAAGCGTGAGGACGAATGCCAGCTGTACAAAGAATGCGAATTTAGATCCAAGTGGTAGTCTGCTGGTCAAAGGTAATATTGAAGCCGAAAGCGTAGCTGTAACTATTATGGCGCCGTAGAAAAATGTTGATATGTATGAGCTTTCAACAACGGCGAGCTTCTCTTGCCTTGGCAGGAAGAGATTGGCAAAGCCTGTTGTTGAAACATACATAAAAAATAAGCTGACCATAGCGACGGTCAGTAGTGGCATTGCGGCGGGTGAAATAGTCAATGCGCGTGGTCTGCGGGTGAGAGGCGGAAACATGACACTCGATGCAGCTATCGCCATCGCAAAAATCAGCGGTATTGCGGAAGCAAGAATTACATCTCTGGTTGTGATTGGGTAGCCGTCAACCGGCCCGCCATGTGCAAGGTAACCCTCATGAATCCCTTGCAATGGTCCGATTACGAAAAACAGATACATTATGAACCAAAACATATCCGCAAACTGAAAATGCCTGCTTTGAATTTTGCCAACTTGCCAGAAGCAAAGCGCGGCAAGCGGAAGGGTCGCAACAAGCGCGACTGGATCTACCCCGCCGAGTATATTCAGAAGGTAGTACGAAATGTATAAAATACGTCTTTTCATGTCATAGCCGCGTGACGGTTGCAGGTGTCTTCCCCTTATAGCAATAAGCAAGAAATGGCGAGATCATCGAAAAAAGGAGTTGCAAGAGAGGGTCTGTGGTTGTTCGGGGTTGATTCCAGCCCATGAAAATGGGTTAGATCAATCTTCTGGCATTGGATTTGCTTGGTGATTTATTTGATAGCTCGAAAGGACAACTGATGACGCCTGGGTCCGAAAGGCTCTTCCTCTTCGATGTCTTCCGCATCATCGCGATCCTAGGTGTAATTTTGCTCCATCAAAAAACAGCAGGCATTGAACCGCATGTCGCGGAGGCTGCTCGATTGTCTTTTAGGTGGTGTGTGCCATTTTTCTTCTTGCTAACAGGATTCTTTCTGCCTGGTGCTGGCGGGAGGCCTGCAATCGACATCAAGCGTCTTTCCAAAGTCACTGTGATAATTTTCGCGGCCAGTATAATTTACTTTCCACTGTCTCTGTCCGTGAATGGGTTCGCTGCGCTAGATCTGGCCTCAATCCTCGTTGGCCCATGGTTTCATTTGTGGTTTTTAAGTTCGATGTTGATGGGATTTCTGATCATCATCGGGGTCTCTTCACTGACGAGTTCCGGAAGGTTGATGGCAATAGCTCTGGTCGTCATCTGCTTCACTTTGTTGGCAGACTTCATGGCTATGATTGATCCAGCTTCGTACACGCCGGTCTTTGCAATGCTACGGCATCTTAGCGGTTTTGCATTCATTAGCGTGGGGTTTGCTGTGTCGCAGAGCAGGGGAGCTATTGGGCCTCTTGGTGGGTGTCTATTGGTCTTTTTCGGGCTAGTTCTGATCTATGCTGAAACTGCATTCCTCGGCCATTTTGGCTACTCGCAGATGGGTCGACAGATGCCTCTGGGCGCAGTCATCATGGCGTTTGGTGTCATGTGGTTTTGTCTTGGAACGCGGGTCGAGGTACCAGGGGCTTCTAAGCTGTCCAGGATCGGGCGGGACCACACGCTCGCGATTTACGTCCTCCACCCAATTTTTCTGAAGGTTGCAGACGTTGCAATGGGGATGGTTGTCCCAAGTCTATGGACTGCGCTTGCGGGTATCGCCTTTGCATTTCTTGCCTCTCTCGTGACTTCTCTTGGATGGCGTTCACTGGTCGCCGCCAAGCCAAGAGAGACCACAATATAGATCCACCACCCCACCATAAACTGGTGACAGGTGAAGAGCAGCATCGGTTCTTAACTTATCGATCAATGGTAGCGGCCCCGCTCGTTGGTCGACCTAGCCAGAGTTTTAGTTTTTCGATTTTTATGTCAATTGGTTCAAGCATCGGAAGATACTTTCTCAGTTGAAGCGCAGGCTTTTCGACGAAGTTCCAAGAGATAGCGGCAAGAACGATTACTGCAGGTATGGAAAGAAGTAGATTGATGTACCAGTGGTGCGCCCACGCCCCTAGACTAGCTGCTGCCTGCTGGATGGGGTAACCAAACAAAAAGACTCCGTAGCTTAGATCTCCAATCTTGTGAAGGAACGTGGCCCTTACGTTAGTCATGCCAAGATACACGGTTACGTAGGCCACTGGAAATGCTACAATGCTGTCGCCCAGTGGCAGTGATAGGCCAAGCGCGGTCAATGCCACGGCAATTAAGAACAATGTCAGACTATATGGAATTTTGTCTTTCTTCAGGTACAGGAAAACGCCCGCAAGAAAAACTGCGACTAGCATGTGGCCCGGAACCGGTCCAACCGTAACCGTAGCTTCGCCTGAATGTTTTATTAACTTGCCAATAATCAATGCGAAACCGACAGCAAATACAGTGGCTACCAGCAAAAACGGATACTTACGGATGCCAAAAAAAGCCAAAATAGCAAGAGAAATGTAGCATTCCAGTTCGTATGGAACCGTCCATAGCTGGCCGTTTACAGTGTTGGGGTTAGGATTGAAGAGAAATAGCCCCGGGAGTTTAAATTGAACATGGCCAATTATGTTCCAAAAATACTGATAGAATAGTGGATCTGTAAAATAGTTCCTCAACGCAAATGCCGTCAGAAGTGGGCCGGCTATCAAAGCCCAGACGAGGGTTTCGAAAGCTAGAGCTGGGAATATGCGTATAGCTCTAAGTCCGAGGAATTTTGTCAGTGACGGCGTTCTGTCAAGAGAACCAGCCACCAAGAAGCCGCTTAGTGCAAAGAACATCGGTAACGCAAGTGCAGCCAGGGGCCTCCAGTAACTTTTGTAAGCTTCGGCTTGAGCATCGCTGCCGTAGCAAACTATGACCGTGTGCCATGCCATGACGGAAAATGCCAAGACTATCCGCATGTAGTCAAATCCGGTCGGCCGTTGATTTGTTTCGTGAAGTCTCTGCTGAAACGATCTGGACATAGTTGCTCCTTGTGCGCTGCAACATTGAAATCAAGATCTTATTTTTAACATCAGGTCAACTCGTCCGTATGGATATGTAAACTGCCCCTCATTTCGACCGGACAGTCGGCATAAGCAGAAAGGCTCAAGCACAGGCTTGAAGACAGGCTTATGTCTAACGAGTATCGGCACGTTGAATTGCTGAAGGGTGATGTTCGCGGCAGGCGATGGACAACCGAGCAGAAGCTGACAATCATTGAGCAGAGTTCCGAGCCAGGCGAGACGGTGTCATCGACCGCTCGCTGTCAAGGTGTTGATTATGGGATGGCCCGCCCTTCCGAGGACATCGAGTATGATTTCCTCGGAAGGGCGGGCCTGTTGATTTGCGCTGAGAGTTGACCCGGGGGGGCGGACGAAAACTTGGACCACCAGGAGGTAGTTCATATATTCCTACGCAGACAGACTTCGAGCCGTTGAGCTCTACATCCGGCTTGGCAAGCGGCTCAAGGCAACCATTCGTCAGTTGGGTTATCCAACAAGGAATGCCTTGAGGGGTTGGTACCGCGAGTACGTCGAGAATCGTGACTTGCGTGTTCAGGCGGTAGCTCGAGCGCCAAAATTTTCCGAGGCCCAAAAGCAGGCTGCCCTTGAGCATTACCGCACTCACGATCGTTGCATCTCTTCGACGATGAGGGCGCTTGGCTACCCTGGTCGCGGAACTCTAACCGCATGGGTCCGGGAGGCCTTTCCGGAGGCGCGCTCATCCATGGTTGGTCGAACTTGGCGCCGTGGCTATTCCGATGAGATCCGGCAAGCGGGGGTTATAGGTCTTTGTCGTGGAGATGAAAGCGCTCAACATGTGGCTGACCGGCTGGGCGTCTCAAGGCCGACATTGTATAGCTGGAAAGACCAGCTTCTCGGTCATGAGGCTTCTTCATCCATGAAACGCCGCAAAGCCAACTCCAAAGTGCCAGAACGGGAGGAACTCGAGCGGCAGCTTGAAGCCCTCCAGCGTGATGTCCGCCAGTTCCAACTCGAGCATGATCTCCTGAAGAAGGCCAATCAACTCCTAAAAAACGATCACGGGCTTTGGTCCGCCTGTGCGCGGTAGAAACGGGTCGTGGTAAGCTGCTAGCTGGAGGGGAGTTGCCGAAGGCTTATTGGAGGCGTTCGACCCCGTTAAAAAACGTGGC
>JAESGE010000163.1_pt1 | contig 38482 bp, 37 predicted proteins | sample 9269601 | NCBI WGS metagenome assembly JAESGE01 (sample SAMN14515569, study PRJNA621662) | algae metagenome | isolation source: Tolypothrix brevis GSE-NOS-MK-07-07A and co-occurring heterotrophs from wet... | place: USA: Grand Staircase Escalante National Monument, Utah | collected 2006-04-16
TGACCGATGCGGCCGGCGCGGCGCAAGGTGTGCGGCGCGAGGCCGAGTCGGTCGTAAAGGCCCAGTTCGAGCGTTTCCTGCGCGACATGGATATCGTGACGCGGGAGGAATTCGAGGCCGTGCGCGAGATGGCGATCCTCGCCCGCGACGAGAACGAGCGCCTGCGCGAGCGCATCGCCACTCTCGAGGCGGCAGCCAGTGCCGCCGCGCCCCCGGTCGGGACAGCCGATCCCGCCTGAGGCCGGGCCGGTTCGGGCTGCGGCTGGTTTGCCCGCTGAATGGCTTGCCCGCTGAAAGGCTTGCCTGTGGACGGCCCACACGAATCGTTGAGCGAATCCCACGAATCCGTCAGCAAGAATGTCATGTGCGGGGTGACTCGCCTGCGTTATCGTCGTTCGGAAGGTGATTCGTTCGTTCCCTTGTCCCGGGGATCGGCTGGCCCCTCGCGCAGTCGCGGAGCTGGACGGGTTCAACCCTTCGCGTAGCGTTTCGCCCCGTTCCCGCCCTCGAATGAGATCGGAAGCCGTCGGCATGATGGACCTCGATGTAGAACTTGAACGCTCGTTCAATCCCCTCGATACCATCGAGCGGCTGGCCTCTCTGAACGACTGGGCCTTCGACCGCGACAATGATGACGAGATTTCCGTCGCGGTCAGCGGCCGCTGGGCGGAGTATCACGTGGCCGTCACCTGGCTCGCGGGCGTCGAGGCGATGCATATCGCCTGCGCCTTCGACATGAAGGTGCCGGAGCGGCGGCGCGCCGAAATCCTGCAGCTCATCGCGCTGGCCAATGAGCAGCTCTGGGTCGGCCATTTCGATCTGTGGAGCGCCGAGAACGTTGTCATGTTCCGCCATTCGCTACTGCTGTCGGGCGGGCTGGAGCCGACGGACGAGCAGGCGGCGGCGATGCTGAAAGCCGCGATCGAGGCCTGCGAGCGCTATTTCCAGTCCTTCCAGTTCGTCGTCTGGGCCGGCAAGAGCGCCCGCGAGGCGATCGAGGGTGCCCTGCTGGACACGGCCGGCGAAGCATGACCCTCTCCTCCGGCTGACCAACAGGGGGCGGGTGATGACGGATGGGGATGCTAGGCCGGACCTGCCGGCCTCGGTGGTTCTGGTGGGCGCTGGCAAGATGGGCGGCGCCATGCTGGAGGGCTGGCTCGCCATCGGCCTGGACGGTGAGCGGGTCACGATCCTCGATCCCAATCCTTCGGCCGAGCTCACGGCCTTCGCGGCGTCAAGGAAGCTGGCGCTCAATCCCCCGCTCGCGGGTAGCCCACCGGCCGAGGTCGTTGTGCTGGCGATCAAGCCGCAGATGCTGGATCAGGCGGTCGCCGCCGTTTCAGGCCTGATCGGCCCGCGAACCGTGCTGCTGTCGGTCCTGGCGGGCAAGACGATTGCCGATCTGAGGCAGCGTTTTCCCGCCTGCAAGGCCATCGTGCGCGGCATGCCCAATCTGCCGGCGGCGGTTCGGCGCGGTGTCACGGCGGTTTTCGCCGAGCCCGGCGTCGGCAAGCATCAGCGCGCGCTGGCCGATACGCTGCTGAAGGGTATCGGCAAAGTGGAGTGGCTGCCGGCCGAGGATATGATCGACGCGGTAACGGCGGTCTCAGGGTCCGGTCCCGCTTATGTCTTTCATCTGGTCGAGGCGCTGGCCGAGGCGGGCGTGGCGGCCGGGCTTCCGGCCGATCTGTCGGCGCGGCTGGCGCGCGCCACCATCGAGGGCGCCGGCGAGCTGCTGTTCACCTCGCCGGAGAGCCCGGCGCGTCTGCGGCAGAACGTCACCTCGCCAGGTGGCACCACGGCGGCGGCGCTGGAAATCCTCATGGCTGACAATGGTCTGACGGCGCTGATGCGCCGCGCCGTCGCCGCGGCAAAAGCCCGGGCCGAGCAACTTTCAGGGTAGCCGGACGCACCCCGGCTTGGCATGGTAGCCCGGATCGGAGGCGGGGCTGCGTTTACACGGCCTTATACTTTTGCGACGGCGTGATTATGTCCTGATTAGGCATTTTTTCTGGAGGCGATCATGGTGAAGGCACCGGCCGCGAGCGCGGCACCGAAATCCGACCCCCGCGTCACAGCCATCGAGGCGCTGATGGCGCTGGCCGCGCGGCGACCCTGGGACGAAATCGAACTGGGCGACATCGCGGCCGAGGCCGGCATCTCGCTCTCCGCGTTGCGCGATCTGTTTCCGTCGAAGGGCGCGATGCTCGCCGGTTTCGGCCGCATGATCGACGGCCGCGTTCTGGCCCATGACTCCGCTGAACTGGCCAACGAGCCGATCCAGGAGCGCGTCTTCGATGTGGTGATGCGCCGTCTCGATGCGTTGGCACCCTACAAGCCCGCTTTGGTCCGTCTGGCGCCGACGCTACAGCGCGATCCGGTGACTCTGCTGGGGCTGAACGGCGCCTCGCTCAATTCGTGGCGCTATCTCCTGGCCTCGGCCAACGTCTCGACCGAGGATTCGCTCGGGCCGGTGCGGGTGCAGGGCGCGGTACTGATGTTCGCGCGCGTGCTCGACGTCTGGTTGCGCGACGACGACCCGGCCTTGTCCAAGACGATGGCCGAGCTTGATCGCCAATTGAAATCCGCCGGGCAGATCATGCGCCGCATCGAGGACCTGCGGAAATTCACCGCTCCCCTGCGCGGTCTCGTGCAGTCGGTCTGCAACCGCCGCCCCGGCGGGCGCAAGCGCGCCCGGAGCGACGATGACGGCGACATGACCGGCGATTCCTATGCGGCCGCGATCTGAGGCGCCCATCGCATGAGCGGAGACGCCGGCCGCCTGCCGCCCATCGGCTATGACGATTTCCTGAAGGTCGATATCCGCGTCGGCGTCGTGATCGAAGCCCATCCCTATCCGGAGGCGCGCAAGCCGGCGCTGAAGCTGCTGATCGATTTCGGCGGCGAGATCGGCCGCAAATGGTCCTCGGCGCAGATCACCGCGCATTATGCGCCCGAGACGCTGGTCGGCCGCCAGGTTCTGGCGGTGGTGAACTTCCCGCCGCGCCAGATCGGCAAATTCATGTCGCAGGTTCTGACCCTGGGCGTGCCCGATGCCGATGGTGAGGTGGTGCTGGTCGGTCCCGGCCACGAAGTGCCGGCGGGCGGCCGGATGTATTGATCAGACCGGCAGGCGCACGGTGGCGCGCAGGCCACCGAGCGGGCTGTGGGCCAGCACGATGTCGCCACCATGGCCCCGGGCGATGTCGCGCGAGATCGCCAGGCCAAGGCCGGTTCCGCCCTCGTCGATGTTGCGCGCCTCGTCCAGCCGCACGAACGGCTTGAATACGTCCTCACGCCGTTCGGCCGGAATGCCGGGGCCGTCATCGTCGATCATCACGATCAGGTAGCGCGCGTCATGGGTGGCGTTGATGGTGATGCGATCGCCGTGGCGGGCCGCGTTGGAAACCAGATTCGTCAGCAGCCGCCGAATGGCGTCGGGGCGCACCGTCACCACCGGATCGCCGATCACGGTGAGTTCGGTTGCGTGTCCCTGCCGTTCGGCGTCGCTTTTCAGTTCTTCCAGCAGCGCGCGGATATCGGTGGGAGCCGGAACCTCGCCGACCTCGCCCCGTGCGAAGGCGAGATAGGCCTCCAGCATCCGGCTCATCTCGTCGACATCGCGTTGCAGATCCTCGGTTTCGGTCGTCGTATCGAGCATCGCCAGCGACAGCTTGAAGCGGGTGAGGATGGTGCGCAGATCGTGGCTGACCCCGTTCAGCATCTGCGTCCGTTCGCCCAGCGAGCGCTCGATCCGGCGTTTCATCTCGATGAAGCTGTGGCCGGCCTGGCGAACCTCGCGCGCGCCGCGTGGCCGAAACTCGACCTCGCGCCCCTTGCCGAAGGCCTCGGCCGCCTCGGCCAGACTGACAATCGGGCGAATCTGGTTGCGCAGGAACAGCACGGAAATCGTCAGCAGCACCAGCGACGTGCCGAACATCCAGAGCAGGAAGATATGACTGTTGGAGGCATAGGCCTGGCTGCGCCGCGTCAGCACCCGCATCACGTCGGGGCCGACCTGGACCCGGATCTCGACGATGCTCGACCGGCCGACCGTATCGATCCAGGTCGGCTGGCTGATCTGCCGGCGCAACTCGTTCGACAGGGCCGTGTCGAGCAACGAAAAGAAGGGCCGCGTGCCGGGTGGCGGCAGTTCGGTATTGCGCAGAATATCGACATCCAGATTAAGCCGTCTCTCGGCGATGCGCGTCAGGACCGAGGCTTCGGCATCCTGAGGATAGCTCTGGTAGACATCGATCAGCGCCGCGACGTCGGCGGTGACGGCTGCCGAAAGCCGGCGCGTGACGAGCTGCCAGTGTCGTTCCATGAAGACATAGGCGATCACCGATTGCAGCAGGATCACCGGCGTGATGACGATCACCAGCGCGCGGGCGTAAAGTCCCTTGGGTACCACGCCCGCCACCGCGCGCATCGGCAAGTTGAACACCTTGAGCCAGCGACGCACGTGGCCGCCAAGGCGCGGTCCGAGCGTCGAAAGGCCCTCCCGGAGCGTGGCGGCAAGCGTGTGGAACGCTTCGGTCATGATCTGCTTGCTCGATTCCTGTCGAAATATCCCGCGCTCGGGGCGATCCGGGCGGGCATGCCGTCAACTCCGCTCGACGACGAGACGATAGCCGGTTCCGCGCACGGTTTGCAAAAACAGCGGATCGCCGGGGTCGCGCTCGATCTTGCGGCGCAGGCGGTTGATCTGCACGTCGACCGTCCGGTCGTTCGCGGCCTCGCCCTGTCCGGCCAGCGCCTCGCGCTGCACCGGCTCGCCCGGTCGCGCCGCCAGGGCGGACATGATCTCGCGCTCGCGCTCGGTCAGCCGGATGGTGGTCTCGCCGTTCCGCAATTCACCGCGATCCAGCCAGTAGACGAACGGCCCGAACTGCACGCTGTCGGGTCGGATCGAGGGGCCGGCGGCGGCGCGCGACGGCAATCCCCGCTTGAGGATGTTCGCCAGGCGCAGGATCAGCTCGCGCGGTTCGAACGGTTTCGGCAGGTAATCGTCGGCACCGAGTTCCAGCCCGGCGATGCGGTCTCGCGGCGTCGTCTGCGCGGTCAGCATCAGGATCGGGATCTGCGAGGTCTGGCGCAGCCTTCGGGCGAAATCGAAGCCGTTCTCGCCGGGCATCATGACGTCGAGCACCAGCGCGTCGAAGATGATGTTCTCGAGCTTCGCCTCCGCGTCGGCGGCGTGGATGGCCGTCGTGACGCGATAGCCGTTCTCGGCCAGGAACCGCGAGATCAGCTCCCGCAGGCGGCGGTCGTCGTCAACCACCAGCACATGCGCCGCCTCGTCGCCAAGCCGTGCCGCGGGCCGCGAGGTCGTCGACATCAGCGTGGCCGCGACAGGGCGGCGCCGGACGTGTCGTGCGTCATGTCGATCATGCCTTGCAAGTAGGTCCGGATGATCTCGTGATTGTCGATGCCGGCCCGTTCCAGCGCCCGCATGATGCGCGCACCTTGAAGCCTGGCCAGCTGATCGGCAAGCTCGTGGCCCTTCACGGTCGTGTGCAGACGGCGCTGGCGTCGATCCTGGGCACCGGGGCGCTGCTCCACGAAGCCGGTTTCAACGAGGTCCTTCAGCACCCGGTTGAGGCTCTGTTTGGTGATCTGGAGGATATCCAGCAATTCGGCGATGGTGAGGCCGGGACGGCGCTCGACGAAATGCAGCACCCGGTGATGGGCGCGCCCGAAATTGAGATTGAGCAGGATCCGGTCCGGATCGCCGACGAAATCGCGATAGGCGAAGAACAGCAGTTCGATGAGATCGTAGGGGATGCGGTCGGGCGATCCATCGGTCGTCATGGTCGCATCGGGACGGGCGCTTGTCGAAGCCGACACTCGGCGATACTCCTTTACGTCAGCTATGTTGACATATTTCAGGCAGAAGATTACCCGTCAAGCGCAAGGGACGACGCAATGTTATCGCATTCACGCCATGCGCGCACGTTTTCGTCGCAGTCCCTGCCCTTCGGCCCGTGCATGCCGGAGGGCTGCCAGCCGGATCGAACCAAAAAACCTGACAAGAATCCATAAGGAGAGACGCCCATGTCGGTCATTCCCTTCGATCAGCGCGACGGCGTGATCTGGTTCGATGGCAAGCTCGTCGACTGGAAGGATGCCAAGATCCATGTGCTCACGCATGGCCTGCATTATGGCTCCTGCGTGTTCGAGGGCGAGCGGGCCTATGATGGCGTGATCTATAAATCCACGGCCCATTCGCAGCGCTTCCACGCCTCGGGCGAGATCATGGATTTCACGATTCCGTGGTCTGTCGAGGAGCTGAACGCCGCCAAGGACCTTTGCCTGCGCGAGAACAAGCTGACGGACGCCTATATCCGCGCCGTCGCCTGGCGCGGCTCCGAGATGATGGCCGTCTCGGGCCTGAACAACACCATCCACACAGCCATCGCGGTCTGGGAATGGCCGAGCATGTTCGACATGGCCCAGAAGCTGAAGGGCGTGAAGCTCGACGTGGCAGATTATCGCCGGCCCGATCCGATGTGCGCCCCGGTCCACGCCAAGGCGGCGGGCCTCTACATGATCTGCTCGCTGTCGAAGCACAAGGCCGAGCGCAAGGGCTATGCCGATGCGATGATGCTCGACTGGGAAGGCAATATCGCCGAATGCACCGGCGCCAACATCTTCTTCATCAAGGACGGCGTGATCCACACCCCGCTCGCCGACCGCTTCCTTAACGGGCTGACGCGCCAGTCGGTGATCGCCCTCTGCCGCAAGCGTGGGTTCGAGGTCGTGGAACGCCGCATCAGGCCGGAAGAACTCGCCGGGTTCAGCGAATGCTTCATCACCGGCTCCGCCGCCGAAGTGACGCTGATCTCGGAGATCGGCCCCTACAATTTCATCACCGGAAACATGGGGCGCGTGGTGATGGAGGATTATTCCAACGAGGTGCGCGGGATCGCGGCGGCGGCCTGATCAGCTGAAATCCGCCAGATCGGGGATGCGCCCGAAGGCGATCTTGCCCCCGGCATAGCCGCCGGGGGGCTGCTTGTGCAGTCCCAGCGTCAGGACATCGCGGCCATAGCGGGCGCTAAGCTGGTCGCCGATCTCCGCCAGCTTTTCCCAGCGGGCGCGTGTGTCGCGCGCGCTTTCGCTGATGAAGAGATCGGCCGTCGCGTCGCTGGCGGGAATCAGGCCATGAAGCATCACGGCCACGGATTTTGACCGCACCGGCGCGTGCTGGCGCTCCGCCAGCCTGAACAAGCCAGCCAGCGCCACCAGCGCCGCGTGGTCCTGCCGGCAGGGCGGGATCAGTTCCGCCTCGCCCGACCAGCGATATCCGTCATCGGCGCGCAGGGACAAGGTGAGACGGCGCGCCGCATATCCCTCGCGCCGCATCCGCCGGGCGGCCTTGGCCAGCAGCAGGCGGGCGCAATCGCGGGTGGAGGCCCTATCGCGCCAATGCCAGGGCAGGATGCGGCTGTGGCCGAACATGCCGCGTCGGGTCGGCGGCCGCTCGATCTCCCGGCCATGCAGCGCCGCGAGGAAGCGCTCGCCCTCGACCCCGCCCCAGATCGCCCGCGCCTGCTTGGGGGCGAGGTGCCACAGTCCCGCGATGTCGGCGATGCCCGCCCGTGCCAGGCGCGCCGCATTGCCCGCCGCGATGCCGGGAATGTCGGTCAAGGGCAGATGCAGGATCCGGTCCGGCAGATCGCCGGGCCGCAGCACCACGAGTCCGTCGGGCTTGTCCATTTCCGCCGCGATCTTGGCCAGAAGCTCCGTGGCGGCAAGGCCGATGGAACAGGTCAAGGTCGGGCCGATACGCGCCGCGAGCACCGCCTTCACCTCACGGGCCAGCGCCTCGGCGCGCGCCTGCTCGTTGGCGAGGAGGCGGACCACCATCTCGTCGATCGAGCGCACGGCCCGAATCGGCACGACGCTGTCGACGGCGGCGACGATCCGGTGGTGCAGCTTCACGTAGACATCGTGCCGGGCGACCACGAGGGCGATGCCGGGGCAGGCGGCCGTCGCATCCCGCGCTTTCATGCCGGTCTTCACACCCCGCGCCTTCGCCTCCCGGCTTGCGGCGATCAAACTTGTAGCCGGCGAATCCAGCGGCAGGACGCCCACCGGCCGGCCGCGCAGTTCCGGCCGCAGCAGCTGCTCGGCGCTGGCGAAGAAGCTGTCGAAATCGAGATAGAGGGCTTCGGGACCTGCTATTATGTTCATGATATGTTCTAATTCACAAAACGATTTTTGTGCAATGGGCGCTCCGGTCTCGCGGTGTGATTTGGCTGTGGATGGCCGCCGTGTCGCCAGCTTGGAGATTTAACCCTTCGCCCGCCAGACGCAGACCATGTCCGGCACGCCCTCGCCATTCTCGGAACTGTCGCGCAGCCGCTCGACCGTGAAGCCGTGGCGGGCGTAGAACGTCCGGGCGCGCAGGTTCTGCTGGAAGACGTGGATACGCAGGATGCCGTTGCTGGCCTTCTTGGCGGTGTCGACCAGGACGCTGCCGACGCCGTCATTCTGGAGATCCGGATGGACGTAAAGCTGCTCCAGCCAGTCCCGGCGGACAGCGGAAAACCCCGCGACCATCGTCCGCGTGCAGCCGAGCGTGACATCGCACTGGGCGAGCACGTCGTCGACGATCCACTGGCGGATCTCGCTGCGGCTGTAGAGGTTCGGCAGATAGGTCATCGTGGCTTCACGCGCGGCGATGTAGATCCGGGCGATGGCTCCGGCATCGGTCGGGCGCGCCTGCCTGATCGCGATCGAGGCCATCCGGCCGGCGGCGTTCGCTTGCGGGCTCCCGGTCGTCATCGGCCAGGCCGCTCCTGCGCCCACCGCGCGGCGGCCGCGTCGTCATCCGTCTTGGCCTCGACCCAGGTCCCGAGCGTGCCATCCGCCAGATGCTCGCGTTTCCAGAACGGCGCGCGGGTCTTCAGGTAGTCCATCATGAAATCCGCGCCCAGGAACGCATCCCGCCGGTGCGACGCCGTGGCGATCACCAGCACGATGTCCTCGCCCGGCCGCACGATTCCATGGCGATGGACGACCGTCAGGCCAAGCAGCGGCCCGCGCGCGCAGGCCTCGGCGGCGACTCGTGTCATCTCCGCCTCGGCCATGCCCGGATAATGTTCGAGTTCCAGCGCCGAAAGCTGCCCGCCCTCGTCCCGGCACAGGCCGACGAAGGACACGACGGCGCCGATGTCGCGGCGGCCCGCCGTCAGGCGCGCCGTTTCCGCCGCCAGATCGAAGGCCTCGGCCTGCACGCGGATGTCCGGGGCGAAGGGAAGGTCGGTCATGGCCTAGCCGCCGGTCATCGGCGGGAAGAAGGCGATTTCCCGCGCCGACCCCAGCCGCGCCTCGGGGCGGGCATGCACGTGGTCGATCGCCGCGCGCACGATAAGTTCATTGTCGAAAGCGGCGGCATAGCCCTCGTCGCGGGTCTTCAGCCAGCGCACCAGGTCGATCACCGTCTCGATCGAGGTCGGCAGCAGCAGCGTTTCCTCAGGCTTGCCGATGCGCTCGCGCACCCAGGCGAAATAGACGAGCTTGACCGTGCGCGTTCCCGCCATGGTCGGGGCCCTGTCGGCCATCGCCATATCCGTCATGTCCGTCCATCCTGGGTCATGGCTGCCGCTCATCCTCCGCGAGGAGGTAGCGGATGCCGGAATGAAAATAGTCCCATCCGGTATAGAGCGTCAGCGCCGCCGCGATCCAGAGCAGGATGATGCCGATCTGGATGGTGCCGGGCAGAACCGCCTCGCCCGCCGGTCCGGCGATCAGGAACCCCACCGCCACAAGCTGGAGCGTCGTCTTCCATTTGGCAACCCGGCTGACCGGCACGCTGACCTTCAGTTCCGCCAGGAACTCGCGTAGGCCGGACACCAGGATTTCCCGGCAGAGGATCACGATCGCCGCCCAGAGCGACCAGCCGGCAATGGTCTCGTCCGCCGCCAGCATCAGCAGGCACGCGGCCACCAGCAGCTTGTCGGCGATGGGGTCGAGCATGCGGCCGATCGCCGATTGCTGGCTCCAGGCCCGCGCCAGCCAGCCGTCGAGATAGTCGGTCAGGGCCGCGATGACATAGATCGCCAGCGCGATCCAGCGCACCCAGTCGTCCCGTGGCCAGAACAACAGCCCGACCACGGCCGGAATCGCCACGATCCGTCCGTAAGTCAGGAGATTTGGCAGGGACCAGGGGCCCTTGCGGCGCATGCTGTCCGGCAGAATCGTCACCGGGTCAGAGAACAGTCCGCCGGGCGGGGCGTCAACCGCTGTTCGCCGTTCTCAGGGTCCTGCCGTTGGTTAGCAGGCTTTGTCATTCCGGAGCATGGCAACGCCATGAACCTTGAACCCACGACCACCAACCTTGCCAACCCAGCACCGTCATTGCGAGCGGAGCGAAGCAATCCATCTGTCCGGCGCGCACATCTGGATTGCTTCGCTTTCGCTCGCAACGACGGAAAGTGCGAACATCATCCGGCATCTGCGGTGTTGATGGGTTTCGGGTTCCGCGTCGCGGCCCCGGAATGACAGTAAGGTGCGTAAACTCGGGATCGAAGCGGGGTCTACTATAGTTGCCCAATCGTGTGATCTCGAAGAGGAGTATTGACGGGCGCCTTAAAGGCTCACCAGTTCGGTGGCCCTTGAGGATAGTTCGACGGGAGAGGGCGATGGCGGCAGTTTTGGCATTAGGCGCATGGGGCGCCTTTGCTGGAGCCATTTGGTGGTTTGCAAAAACGGGTCGCCTAGAATGGCTGAGTGAGAGGTCAACGATAAACGTAGGGGGATGGTTGATTGTTGTAGCCGGCGCTTTCATTCTAGGCGTGATGTTTGGCAACACGGGCGCTAGCCGCGGCGACTTTGAGAAAGGGTTTGCCCAAGCCAAGGCGTGGTGCCTTCAAGACCAATGGCGTTGCCGAGATTCCCAGCCGATTCGCTAGGCTTTCTTATTGGGGGTCAGCTAAAGGGGGGCGGATCTGTCAAGCTGCCACGCCAGTCAAGAATATATGAAAAACTATACCCGTATAAGGTCTCGTTGTTATACTTCGAATTTGCGGGCAAAGATTCTCTACCAACCGACGCCGTAACGGCCACGACGCCCGGCCGCCAGCCCCTAATTCTCATGGAAAAAGTGATAGACCGCCCGCGCCGTCGCCTCGTTGACGCCGGGTGCGTGGGACAGGTCCTCGAAGGCCGCGCGCTGGATCGCCTTCACGGTGCCGAAATGCAAGAGCAGCGCGCGCTTGCGGGCGGGGCCGATGCCGGGGATTTCATCAAGCGGATTTTTCACGAGTTCGCGCTTGCGCTTGGCCCGGTGCGTGCCGATGGCGAAGCGGTGCGCCTCGTCGCGCAGCCGCTGGATGAAATAGAGCGCGGGGTCCCGTTCGGGCAGCTTGAACGGCTCGCGGCCGGCCATGAAGAAGGTCTCGCGCATCGCGTTGCGGTCGGCGCCCTTGGCGATGGCGACCATCGGCACATCCGTGATGCCGACTTCGGCGAGCGTCGCCGCCGCGGCCTGCAACTGGCCCTTGCCGCCGTCGATGACCACGAGATCGGGCCACTCGGGAAAGCTGTCGGCGGATTTGGCGTCGCCATCGGCGGTCTCGCGTTCCGCCTTGGCATGGGCCAGCCGCGAGAAGCGGCGGCGCAAAACCTCGCGCATCATGCCGAAATCGTCGCCCGCCGTCGTCTCGGGCGAGATGTTGAAGGTCCGGTAATGCGTTTTCATGAAGCCGCCGGGACCGGCGACGATCATGCCGCCAACCGCATTGGTGCCCGAGATGTGGGAATTGTCGTAGACCTCGACCCGCCGCGGCGGCTTGGGCAAGCCGAACGCCGCCCCCAGCGCGCCCAGCAGCTTTTCCTGCCCCGCCGTCTCGGTCAGCTTGCGGCTGAGCGCCTCGCTGGCATTCTTGCGGGCATGCTCGACGAGATCGTGCTTTTCGCCGCGCTGGGGCACCGCGACCTCGACCTTGCGGCCCATGCGTGACGAGAGAGCCGCCGCCAGCACGTCGCAATCCTCGATTCTGTGGGAGAGCAGCACGAGACGGGGCGCGGGCTTGTCGTCGTAGAACTGCGAAACCACCGCCGCCAGAACCTCCGCCCAAGGCATGCTCGCATGGGCCCGGGGAAACAGCGCCCGGTTGCCCCAGTTCTGGTGATTGCGGAAAAAGAAGATCTCGACGCAGAACTGCCCGGCCTGTTCGTCGATGGCGAAGACATCCGCCTCCTCGACATCCTGCGTGTTGATGTCCTGGCTGGCCGTCACCGCCGAGAGCGCCGCCAGCCGGTCGCGGTAGCGTGCCGCCGTCTCGAATTCGAGCGCCTCCGCCGCCTCCTGCATTCTTCCGGCAAGCTGCTTCTTGATGGCGCTCGACCGGCCGGACAGGAAGGCGCGCGCCTCGTCGACGAGTTCGGCATAGGCATCGAGTGCGATCTCGCCGGTGCACGGCCCGGCGCAGCGCTTGATCTGGTAGAGCAGGCAGGGGCGCGTCCGGTTCTCATAGAAGCTGTCGGAACAGGAGCGCAGCAGGAAGGCCTTCTGCAGCGCGTCGATGGTGCGCTTGACCGAGCCGGCCGACGCGAACGGGCCGAAGTAATCCCCCGGCCGCTGCCGCGCCCCGCGATGCTTGGCGAGTTGCGGCGCCGCGTGATCCTTGCTCAGCAGGATATAGGGGAACGACTTGTCGTCCCGCAGCAGCACATTGTAGCGCGGACGCAGCTGCTTGATCAGATTCGATTCGAGCAGCAGCGCCTCGGTCTCGGTGGCGGTGGTGACGAATTCCATGTTCGCCGTTTCGGCGATCATCCGGGCGACGCGCCCGGTATGGGCGATGCCGCGCGCATAGGACGAAACCCGCTTCTTCAGGTTCTTCGCCTTGCCGACATAAAGCACGTCGCCGGCATGATCGAACATGCGGTAGACGCCGGGACCGTTCGGAAGGGACCGCACGAAACCGGCGATCACCGACGTTCCGCGCGCCAGCGAATCGGGACGTGCCGCGAAATCGAAGTCGAGACCCTGTTCCGTCAGAGGAAGTCGTTCTTCCGCGCCGAGATCGTCCCCGAGCATGCCGGGTTCGGCGTCCTCCTCGCTCTCGGCCGCCTCGATCGTCTCGGTGAACTCGGCCGGAACATCGCGATCGGCAACCTCGCGCGCCGACAGGTCATCGCCCGCGACAAGGCTGTCCGACGCCGGATTTTCCGATCCGGCCTGCTCCTGAAGTGCGTGTGAGGGCATGCGATTCATCGCTTCCTATTTAGGGAACCGATCGAATCGGGGAAAGTGCTCATGCGATAAACGACCTTGACGTGGAAAGCCCCCACACGGCAATTGCACGCGTTCGGTCGGTGTCGAAGCTGTCGCTGCATGTGAGTTAAGACCATGATGTCCCTTGCGATTCCCTTCCCCATGATCGATCCGGTGGCCATTTCGCTCGGGCCCATCGCGATCAAATGGTATGGGCTGGCCTATGTCGCGGGGCTGCTCGGCGGCTGGTTCTATGCCGGCCGGCTGGTGCGCAATTCGGCCCTTTGGGGTACGATTCCCCGGCCAAAACCGGAAGAACTCGACGATTTGCTGGTTTGGGTGGCCTTGGGCGTCGTGCTCGGCGGGCGTCTGGGATACGTGCTGTTCTACGATCTGGAAAGCTATCTGCAACGGCCGCAGGACATCCTGGCGATCTGGCAGGGCGGCATGTCGTTCCACGGCGGCCTGCTGGGTGCGCTCGCGGCCCTGTGGCTGTTTGGGAAGCGTCGCGGCTACTCGCCGCTGTCGATGTTCGATATCATCGCCACCGTCGTGCCGATCGGGTTGTTTTTCGGGCGTATTGCGAATTTTATCAACGCGGAGCTATGGGGTCGTCCGGCTCCGGATTTTGCGTTTGCCATGGTTTTTCCCGACGCTGGGCCTGTTCCACGCCATCCGAGCCAGCTTTACGAAGCCGCGACCGAAGGCCTCCTGCTGTTCGTTTTGCTTGCCATCCTCGTCCGGATCGTCGGCTATCGGCGGCCGGGATTGATCGCCGGTGTCTTCGGTGTCGGCTATGGCCTTGCCCGGATTTTCTGCGAGTTCTTCCGCGAGCCCGATCCCCAACTCGGCTTTCTGTTCGGCACCTCGGTCGGCGCTCTTGGCGGCGGCATCACGATGGGCATGCTTCTGTCGCTGCCTCTGATGGCCGCGGGAGTTGTGCTTGTGGCACGGGGCCTTAACGCCAAGATCGCGACATGACTCCGCTCGGCGAGGAAATCGCGCGACTGATCGCGCAGGAAGGTCCGATGACACTGGAGCGCTACATGGCGCTGTGTCTTGGTCATCCCCGTCACGGTTATTACATGACCCGCGATCCGTTCGGCGCGGCCGGCGATTTCACGACGGCTCCGGAAATCAGCCAGATGTTCGGTGAATTGCTCGGCCTGTGGTCGGTCGCCGTCTGGCAACGGATGGGTTCACCGTCCAGTACGCGCCTGATCGAGATCGGTCCTGGACGCGGCACGCTAATGGCCGATGCCCTGCGGGCGACACGGGCCATCGCTGGGTTTCACGACAGCCTTGCGTTGCATCTGATCGAAACCAGCCCGTTACTCCGCGCCCGCCAGGCGGAAACGCTGAAAGCCAGCGGAAAGACGCCCATCTGGCACGAAAGCATCGATTCCGCCTTGAATGGTCCGGTCATCGTCATCGCCAACGAATTGCTTGATGCGCTGCCCGTTCGGCAGTTCGTCAAGACGGCGGAAGGCTGGCGCGAAAAGCTGATCGGTATCGACACGAATGGCGATCTCGTCTTCGGTTTGTCGAATGATATCCGATTGTTGTCGACAGGGCAGGCGGCTCTTGACCAATTGCCGGACGGCACGGTTCTGGAAGCCCCTAGCATCGCGCACGGGTTGATCCGTTCGGTTTCCCGGCATGTCGCCGCCGCAGGCGGCGCTGCGCTTTTAATCGATTACGGTGCCATGACCAGCGGTTTCGGCGATACCCTTCAGGCGGTGAGGCAGCATGCCTTCGTCGACCCGCTGGAGGCACCGGGCGAATCCGATCTGACGGTTCATGTCGATTTCGGCCGGTTGGCGATCGCCGCTCGAGCCTGGGGAGCCACCGTGCATGGCCCCGTCACGCAGGCGGCCCTTCTGGAGGCGCTCGGCTTGTCATATCGCGCCGCGACGCTGAAGGCGAAGGCCACGCCGGAACAGCGTCGGGAAATTGATCTTGCCGTGATGCGCCTGACTGACCCCAATTCCAGGGGAATGGGCACGTTGTTCAAGGCCATGGCGGTTTCTGCGCCGGATTTAACCGAACTGCCGGGTTTCGATGCTGCTGGCCCAGGCTCTGGAAATTGAGAGCTGGCCATAAGCCCTGAAGGATTTTACGCATGTTTATCACCTCGCCCGATCTCGCGGCATTACCAGGCATTCGTCATGCGTTCTTTACGCGCCAGGGTGGTGTGTCGGAAGGCATCTATGCCTCGCTGAACGGCGGACAGGGCTCCAACGACACCGCGCAGAACGTCGCTGAAAATCGCCGGCGGATGACGGATCATCTCGGCGTGACGACGGCAGCGCTCGTCAGTGTCTGGCAGGTCCATTCGCCCGACGTCGTGACGGTTACACGCCCCTGGCCTGGCGAACGTCCGAAAGCCGATGCGATGGTGACAACCACGCCTGGAATAGCGCTAGCGGTGCTCAGCGCCGATTGTGGCCCGCTCCTGTTCAGCGATCCGCATGGGCGTGTGATCGGTGCTGCGCATTCGGGCTGGAAAGGCGCGCTTGGCGGTGTCCTCGAGAGCACGCTTGAAGCGATGGAACGATTGGGCGCCAGGCGCGAGCGGATCACCGCCGTTCTTGGGCCAACCATCGGCGCCTCGGCTTACGAGGTCGGACCGGAATTCTATTCCCGGTTTACGACGCAGAACGCGGCTTACGCCAGGTATTTCCGCGCTTCGGCCAGGGATGGCCACGCCATGTTCGATCTGCCAGGATTCATCGGTTATCGGGCCCGGGCCGTCGGAATCGGCCGCTTTGTCGATCTTGGTCTTTGTACCTATGCGGATCCCGAACGTTTTTACAGTTTCCGGCGGGCAACCCATCACGGCGAGAGCGACTACGGCCGTCTGGTCTCGGCGATCTGCCTGACCTGATGTTTGGCTCAAGCGACGATATCAGGTGTTCGCCAAGCCAGATGCTGACCTGAATCGACCGCGATCATCTGCCCGGTTATGCTGCGCGCCGTTGCCAGAAACAGAACCGCTTCGGCGATTTCCTCGGGCGAAATGCGATCCTGGAGCAATGTGCCGGCGGCCTCCGCCGCCATCAACGCCTCCCCGTCATGAATATTGGCGGCTGTCGGACCGGGACCCACCGCGTTCACGCGGATACGCGGCGCCAGCGCCTGGGCCATGGTCTGCGTCGCGGTCCAGAGCGCCGATTTGGTCAGTGTGTAGGAGAAGTATTGCGGCGTCAGTTTCCAGACGCGCTGGTCGATGATGTTGACGATCGCGCCGCTCCAGCCATCCGGAAGAGCGTTGGCCATGGCGCCTGAAAGAACGGTGGGCGCCCGCAAATTGACTGAAAACTGCCGATTCCATGTCGGCACTTCGATGCCCCTGATGTCATCGATCTCGAAGATCGAGGCATTGTTGACAAGCAGCGTGACGAGCCCGAGTTCAGCTTGAACGTTAGGGACCAGTTCCGCCACGGCCAGCGGATCAGCCAGATCGGCTGAAAACACCCGTGCCCGAATCGAACTCGCATTCAACGATGTCGCGAGCGCCTCCGCTTCCGCTCGTGACCCGTTGCAATGAATGGCGACATCATAACCGCTGCGCGCGAGGCGCTCAACGATCGCGCGGCCAATCCGCTTTGCGCCCCCCGTGACGAGCGCGATCCGAGGCTGGGTCAAGAGTCGGCTCCTTTTCGGAATTCGGAAACACCTGCCTTGCGCTTCAACCGCCGTTCCCAATGCTTGGCGACGCGCAAATACCGGTAGAACGCAAAATTCATCGCGGTCATGAAACCGTAGACGCCCCGCAGGATATGCCGCCGGCCGATCCACGCTTTGAAAAAATTAGCCGGAAATTCCAGCGCCAGGCGCAGGACGCTGAGCCTTTCGCCGCGCCTGTCGAGATCGTCGGCCTGTGCGTCGGTGTATCGGTTCAACTTTGCGATCTGCTCCCCCAGGGAGCGGACCGAAAAATGATGTAAAGTGCCCCTTAACGTCCCGATCCGTGCGTCCTCGGCCATGTCGACCCGGTCATGCACGGGAGAATTCGAATAGCGACCGCGACTTCGGCGGTATAGCCGTACGGGCGAGAGGACGTAAGCCCATCGATGGGGAGCTTGTTCACCCGGAAAGATTTCCGCGATCCGAAGGCGATAGCCATCGAGCGGGGGTTCGCCGGTTTGGAACAAGGCTGCGATTTCGGCGGCCAGATCGGGAGGGACGACCTCGTCGGCATCAAGGTTGAGAACCCAATCATATTGGCATCGATCTTCCGCGAAGCGCTTCTGCTCGCCGTAACCGGACCACGCCTGCGTGATGACGCGGGCTCCTGCCTGCCGCGCTATATCTTGCGTCCCATCCGTCGAACCGGAATCGACCACAAGGATATCGTGGCTGAGTGGCCGTACCGCGGCTAACGTCGCCGGCAGTCGGTCTGCCTCATCCCGTGCAATCAGAAAGATCGAAAGTGGAAGCGAAGCTGTCATCGTGGTCCGGAAAGCGACCAATTACGCGGTCGATTGGCTGTCGCATGGCAAACCGGGTGACTGCAAGACTCATATGCCAGCATCAAGCTGTGTTCATCCCCGACATAAAATGCAGATGCGAACGTCGCCAGCAGTGTGCATCGGCCTTTGGAGGCATGACTGAACGAGGACGACGGTGGGAGAGGAGAGGCGGCGGTCGCTATCAATTTTCAATAGCCCAGGATTAAAAGTATATTTACCAAAATATATCGTATCAGATTTTTATCAGGGGAAAACAATAGAATATTTATGAAACGTGGATCGGAAAAAATTTAATAAGTCCATACATTTCAAATTTTAGAGATTTTGACATCGTAAATCATACTGTTGCCGTATTTTAGACACGCTGGTTGGATGAACTGTGCTGCCGTCGCAACAGACATTGACGCCCCGACACCTTATATCGGCGGAACTGAATTTTGCGATCTCAGTTGACACAGATCGCATCGCTTGAGGAGTTGACGATGAAAAAATACCTGCTTGCCAGTGTTGCAGTGCTGGCTTTCGCAGCTGCCGGTGCTGCAAGTGCCGCAGATCTTCCGTCCCGTCGTGGCGTGGTCGAGGCGCCTGCGGTTTATGTTCCCCCGGCTTTCACCTGGACCGGATTTTATGCCGGTGTGAACGCCGGCTACTCATTTTCGAATGATGGCCGGGCCACTACAACGGGAAGTGGTGGGTTCGAAACCCTAGTGGGCGCTGGTGTGGCGCCCGGCTCCCTCCGGGTCGGCGATGACGGCTTTATCGGTGGTGGCCAGATTGGCTACAACTGGCAGTATGGTCAGTTCGTTCTAGGTATTGAAGCCGATATCCAGTACATCGACAACAAGGGCGGCTCGGCTTTTGTTGGCGCGCCTATCCTGGGCACGCAGCTGATTACGGCTGCTTCTTCCGAACTGACCTATCTCGGCACGGTTCGCGGTCGCTTGGGCTATCTCGCCTTTGATCGCACGATGATCTACGCAACTGGCGGTCTCGCATATGGCGACGTCGAATACACCGCAAATGTCAACGGCGTTCAGAACGCTGCGTTGGCCTATGCCGGACGGCGCTCCGACACCAAGTTCGGTTGGACGATCGGTGGTGGTGTGGAATACGCGCTGACCAACAACTGGACCTTGAAAGGCGAGTATCTGTACTACGACCTTGGCAAGGACAACGTTGCCACAGCCGGTAACGCGGCGGCGCTTGCGGCCCTCCCCGGTGTTGCCTACACCAATCGCGTGGAAACAACCGGCCACATCGTTCGCGCTGGCTTGAACTACAAATTCTAGAGCAATTTTCGCAGCTATGAACCCGGCGACCATTGGTCGCCGGGTTTTTTTGTATCAGATTTTGACGCGCGTTTTTTCGAACGACGGCACCATCGCGGCGAAGTCGTCGAGCCAGGCGACGAGATTTGGATAGTCGGCACGCCATGCGCCTTCAAAGCGCAGATCGAGATAGCCCAGCGCGCAGGCTATGGTGATGGCGCCGATCATGGGCGCCTTTGCCAGCGCGGGCGGCTTCGCCTCGATCACGGCCAGACTTCGCGCTGCTTTGCCAATCTGATGGTCGAGCCATTTCTGCTCGCGCCGGTCTTCCGCCCGCCACCGTGTTTCGTAAATCCGCAGGATACAAGCATCCATGATTCCATCGCCAAGCGCTTGCAATGTCAGCTCGCGAAATCGCGTTTCATCCAAGGGGATGATCTTGCCGCCGCCCGCAACGTGATCAAGATATTCGATGATCACGCGCGAATCGTAGAGCGCCGAGCCATCTTCAAGGACCAATGTCGGAATCTTGCCGAGAGGATTTTGCTGCCGCAAAGCCTCGGAAGGATCATTGGTATCGGCATTGATGATCTCGATCCGCGCCATGAGGCCCAATTCATCGGCGCATATCTTGACCTTGCGGCCGAAGGGCGACGGGGCGGCGGAACGAAGGATCATCATGGCGTTTTCCCATTTGGTTTTTCGTTTGGCGACAGGCCATCGGCAGCGATCGACTGACACAAATAGCGCGGCTTTTGACCTTGCGCGAGCTTTCGCGCGAGTGCTGGCAGCAGCAGTTCCGCATCCTTCTGCATCGTCCAGGGCGGATTGACGATCAGGAGGCCGCAAGCTGACAGCCCACCGGCACTGTCGGGTCGGTCGACTGAAAGCTCAAGGCGCAGCAGGCGACCGATGCCCGCTTCAAGAATTTTATCTGTGAAGGCCTGCGCTGCTCCAGGGTCCTTGATCGGATACCAGCACATGTAGATTCCGGTCGGCCATTTCGCATGAGCCACGACCAACTCGCGTGCCATCGTCTCGAATTCGTCGATCTTCTCAAACGGAGGATCAATCAGCACGAGACCGCGTCGCTCTTTTGGCGGAACGTTGGCCCGGAGCGCGATCCATCCATCCAAGCGCAGGGTCTTGCAGCGTATGTCCTTGCCGAGGGTTTCGGTCAGGCCAGCATGGATTTTCGGATGGAGTTCGGCCGCGATCAGTCGGTCCTCGCGGCGTAGAAGATGCTGCGTTATCCAGGGAGAGCCGGGATAGACGTGTTTTCCATGCGCGCTGCGCGCCGCACGCAAGGCCGAGCGATATGCCCCCAGAAGGGCCTCGGCTTCCGGCGGCAATGGCGCGATGTCGAGCCGTCCGATACCGTCACGCCACTCATTCGTACGGCCCGCATCCTCCCCTGCCAAATCGTAAAGTCCGATGCCGGCATGTGTGTCGATAACGCGGAATGGCGTACCCTTCGCGGCAAGATGTGTCAGGATGCGTGCAAGAATGGCGTGTTTCAGAACATCGGCGAAATTACCGGCATGGAAGGAGTGACGGTAGTTCATGGCGTGGGGCGTCTCATGCGCGTCCTGTGTGGCGATCGGGCGCGGCTGTCAAACAAGCGGGGTCAAGTCTGACGTCAGCGGATTCCGGGCACCCTGACATCGCGGATGCGGCAGCCTGAGCGATCGACTTCTTCGCAGGCCCGAAACCCCCGCAAGTCCTTGGTGAGGCAGATGCGCACTTCCTGAAGGGCGCCTCTTCTGCAACTGACGGCCAACATGTCGGCACGCAAGCTGGGATTAGCGGCAACAAAAGCACGTTCGAGATCAACGGGCGTCCAATGCTGGTTGGCCTCGGGCTTAACGAATTGTGGCGGAATGACGATTGCCTCGCGCGCCTTCTTGACGTCCGCGAAGTAGTCGCTGGGGCTTTTACCGGAACACGTGCCGTGCTTGCGCCACTGGTAGCGCGCCAACCCTTCCGATGGAAAGACGTTTCCAGCCTTTTCGATGGCGATGCGTGACGGTGTTCGCCCGGTGGGGCCGCAATCAGTCGGATATCCACGCTCGTTCTGGGGCCAAAGTCCGTGAACAACGAAACCATGGCCAGCGCCCGGCGCACATTGGTCGCGATTTCGACCCCCGCCCTCCAATTCGCAAAACCCAGGCGACCAGGACAAGGCGATTACGTAAAAGTCGAAGACGCCGGGCGGGCCGCCCCGCGTTTCACGATCCTGCGCCGAAACGGGAAACGCCGCGGTCCATGACCCCAGTAACGTCAGCGCGGTGAAAATCAGGAAAGCGAAACGCCTTGACCGTGAACGCTTCAAGGCCGCGCCATCTGGCATTCGGGTTGATAGGTCCAGTGCCGGTCGAGCCCTTGCACGCACCAGTTCACATCCCATGTCCAGCCCCACAACCCTAGCCCTTCACGCACTGAATAATCGACCCTGCGCACCAGACCGTCGTTGAATTGGGCCGTAGCGCTGCAGAAGCGGCGGGGAATATAGTCCGCCCCCCAGGGTCTGAATCCGAGCGATTTGACGTGCCCGAAAGCCGCAACCGCAAGACGGCCATCGGCGAAACGCCGTTCGCGCTTGGAAAACGACGAGGACAAACTACCGAGGACGGCAGGGTCGTCGCAACCCGGCAAAGATGCGGTATAGCCGCGATTTTCCGCAGGATCCCGGTTTTGCGCCACTGCCGGCCCCAGAGCCTGTGTGAGCAGCATCACCGTGCAAAGCGCTGACAACCGAACCATTCCGTTCCTCGATATCCATATTTGAATGTGGCCACGATGCGGAGCAGGGCGCGCTGGGTCAAGCGCTGTGGGTGAAAAAACCCTTTCTCAGAGACTCGCGGCGGCCCGAGCGGCCTGGTCGTACTGACCTGAAATGCTGCGCAGTTCGGCGGCGATACGCGATATCGCGGTGGCATCGATGCCCGTGGCGAGAACGGATTTGACAAGCAGCGTTTCCCGGACCCGCGCATACTGACGGCAGGCTTCCTCACCCGCCGGGGTGATCGAGACAACCTTCTCCTTCCCTTTGCGGTTGCTCTTGATGAGCCTGAGCTTCTCAAGCTTTCTCAAGGCGTAGGTGACGATATGCGTATCCTCGATATTGAGAACGAGGCAGACGTCCGCCAACCGTTTGGGTTTGCCGCGATGATTGACGTTATGAAGGATCAGCACATCCAGGGGCGAAAGATCAGGCACCCCAGCCGCCGCCATGCAACGGACCATCCAGCGATTGAACGCATGAACGGTCATGATCATTCCAAATTCAAACTCGGAAAGAGCCGGCATCGCCCCCGAGGCCAGATGACCCGAGGACACAATCGGGCCAAGGGTATCGCCATCCGGTAAGGTGTCGTCGACTGACATCTGTGCTGTTGCCCCTGCTCGGATATTCGAGACGCGGACGGCCGCCCGAGGCGGCCGTCCGGACTTGATCGTAATGCTTTCAGCTACATTTTCTTGAACGCGTCGACGATGGCCTGACCTTCAGCCCCAGCCTTCTTCAGCCAGTCGGCCGTCAGTTGCTCGCCGGCTTTCTGGAATCCGGCCTTGAGTTCGGCGCTGGGAGCCTGAACCTTCATCCCCTTTGCTTTCAACTGATCAAGATACCAATTGGTCTTGTCCTCCCAAGCCTTCCAGCCGCGTGCTTCCGCGGTGGCGGCTGCCTTCAGAACGGCCTCCTGCGTCGACTTGTCGAGGCCGTCAAAAGCCGCCTTGTTGACGAACGTCGCATTTTTCGGGAGCCACGCCTGAACGTCGTAGAAATGCGTCAGGGATTCCCAGACTTTCGAATCGTAACCTGTTCCGCCCGACGACATGAAGGAGTTAACCACGCCAGTGGCCAGGGCCTGCGGAAGTTCCGCTGCCTGGATTGTCACTGACTGCATACCTATGAGTTCACCCAATCGTGCCGTACCCACATTGTAGGCGCGCCATTTAAGGCCCTTCATGTCCTCGACCGTATTGAGATCCTTCTTGGCGTAGACGCCCTGGGGAGCCCAAGGCACCATGAACAGAAGTTGCAGGCCCTGAGCGGCCAATTTCTTTTCGATGGCCGGTTTCGAGGCAGCGTACAGCTTTCGGGCATCGGCGAAGCTGGTGGCAAGGAAGGGGACGACATCGATTCCGTAAAGCGCGTCTTCATTCTCGTGAATCGACAGCAAAACCTCGCCCATCTGTGCCTGCCCGGTTTGAACCGCGCGCTTGATTTCCGGCGCCTTGAACAGCGAGGCGCCCGGATGCACCGTGATAACCAACTTACCGGATGTGGCGGCTTCGATATCCTTGCCGAAAACGACCAGATTCTCCGTATGCGGATTGTCGGCCGCATAGGCCGCCGGAAGATTCCATTTGACCTGGGCACTTGCCGTCGCGGCGAAGCTCAGTGCTCCAAGGCCTGCGACCAGTACGGTCACTGCAAATTGTCGGCGGTTTGGCATCGTAAATTCCTCTCTGTGGCGGTTGCTTCGATTGGTCGGCCGTTCAATCCGGGAATGCGAGTTTGGGCAGGTAAAGCACGATCTGTGGAAAGGTCGTAATGATGACGACTGCGACGTTGAGCAGCAGAAAGAATGGGAGAGCCGCCTTCGCCACCGTCATCGTGTCTTTCCCACTCATATTCTGAAGAACGAACAGATTGAATCCAACAGGCGGAGTAATCTGCGCCATCTCGACGTGAATGATAAGATAGACACCAAACCAGATCAGGTCGAAACCTGCCTCCTTGACCATTGGGAGGACGATCACGGCGGTCAGCACGATCATTGAAATGCCGTCGATCAGGCAGCCGAGGATGATGTACATGCAGGTCAGGGCCAGCACGAGCATGTGAGGTGACAGATCCTGGCCTTTCACCCATCCCGCCAGCGCCGCGGGTATGCCGGTGTAGGCCATCGCAGCGGTCGTGAAAGCGGCACCGGCCAGAATGAGCATGATCATGCAGGTCAGGCGCGTCGCGCTCATGATGCTCTCGACCAAGGCGGCCTTGGTTAATGTGCCACTCCACCAGGCAAGAAACAACGCGCCGGTCACACCCCAAGCTGCACATTCGGTCGCGGTCGCAAAACCGAGAATCAGCGAGAAGAAAACGACCGCGATCAGCAGCAGGCAGGGCGCGAGCTTCGCCGACTGCCGCAGTTTTTCGAGTAAAGGCATCGATGGATCGCGCGGCGGCGTTTTTCCCGGATTCAAAAGCGACCAGATGATGACATAGCCCATATAAAGCGCCATCACGAGCAGACCGGGGAGGAACCCGCCGAGAAAGACCTGCAATACCGAGACATTGGCTGTCACGGCGTAGACCACCATCGGGATCGATGGCGGAATCAAGAGGCCGAGCGTACCCGATCCCGCCAGGGTACCCAGGCTCATGTTTTCGTCGTAACCACGCTTCCTGAGCTCCGGCAGGGCAATCTTGCCGATGGTGGCGCAGGTCGCGGCCGATGAGCCTGACACGGCGGCGAAAATGCCGCAGCCGATGATGTTGGTATGGATCAGCCGGCCCGGCAACCACTGAAGCCAGGGTGCAAGCCCCCTGAACATCTGCTCCGATAGCCGCGTCCTGAACAGGATTTCACCCATCCAGATGAAAAGTGGCAACGCGGCTAGCGTCCAGGACGAGGTCGCGCTCCAGACGGTCGTCGCAAGGACCTGCCCGATTGGAATGTTGGTGGTCAGAACCATGGCCAGCAAGCCGACCAGGCCAAGGCCGATCGCGATCCAGACGCCGCTGGCCAGAATGATGACGAGAAATGCAAGCAGGATCATCGCCAGTTCGGGAAGTGCCAACGTCGCGAACATCGCTCAGACTCCCCCGCCGGAGGCGATACGTTCGATCAGTTCTTCCGGCGTGGCTGCGGGTTCTTTTTCATACGTTGGCCGGCGGCCCTGAAGGACGATCACCAGTTCATCGATGAGGGCGATCAACAGAATAGCCAGGCCAACGACAAGTCCCGTCTGTGGAATCCACAGCGGGATGACGATGACGCCCTGCGACATGTCGAGGAAGCGCCATGAATCGTGCGTCAGCTTGCCTGCTTGGAAGGTGAAGTATCCGATGAACGCGATAGCGATTGAAAGCGAGAAGATTTCCGCGCCCTGCTTGAGCCGACCGCTTAGTCGATCGAGCAATAGCCCGACGCGGATCATCTCACCATGTTTGAATGTGTGCGCAAGCCCCAGGAAAGCCATCGCAACCAGTGACCACGCCGTGAAATCGTCACCGGACGGAACGTTGAGATTGATTTCGCGCCCGACCGACAAGGCCATCATCAAAAGAAAAATGATGATCAGAAATGCCCCCGCGGCATAGCCTGCGAAGAGGTAAAGAGCATCAAGTGCCTTGCGCATCACCGACTCCACCTTACCGTTGGCGAACGTGCGAATGGACACTCGCGCACGGCCTGTTCCGTGGGACTCTCGTGAAGTCGACATGCCAGAGGATTTTTGCCGGCGTCACAATTCCACCGTAATTGGCAAAAGCATCTTGTCAACCAATCACAGGCAATTTATCGATGTTTTATTGATATAAATTTCTTGTGACAGGGAGAGCCTGATGTCGACCTCACGCTGGGATTTCTGGATCGACAGGGGTGGTACCTTCACGGACGTGATCGGACGCGACCCCGCAGGCAAATTGCATGCCCGCAAACTGCTCTCGGAAAATCCCGGTGCTTATCGCGATGCAGCGGTGCAAGGAATCCGCGACCATCTAACTCTGAATGCAGGCGATTTCATTCCGGCCGGTCTCATCGGCGATGTGCGCATGGGCACGACCGTGGCGACCAACGCGCTGCTGGAACGCAAAGGCGACCGGACGCTCCTGGTGACGACAAAGGGTTTTCGCGATGCTTTGCGGATTGGCTATCAGGCGCGGCCCAAGATTTTCGCCAAGGAAATCATCAAGCCGGAGCAGCTTTACGGTCAAGTAATCGAGGTCGCCGAACGGGTGCTGTCGGACGGTATCGTCGAGCAGACACCCGATGAAGCCGTCGTCCGTTCTGAATTGCAGGCGGCGTTCGACTCGGGCTTTCGGGCAGTCGCCATCGCCTTCATGCACGCCTATCGCTACCCTGAGCATGAGAAGATTGTCGCTCGCATCGCCCGCACCATCGGTTTCCCGCAGGTCTCGGTCAGCCATGAGGTTTCGCCCCTGATCAAACTGGTGGGACGCGGCGACACCGCCGTGGTCGATGCCTACCTTTCCCCCATTCTCAGTCGCTATGTCGCTCAGGTTTCAGAGGAATTGGACGTGAACCGCACTGGCGCGCGGCTGATGTTCATGATGTCGTCAGGCGGGCTGACGGCGGCCGAACTGTTCCAGGGCAAGGACGCGATCCTCTCCGGCCCGGCTGGCGGCGTCGTCGGTCTGGCGGAAACGGGGCGCTCGGCCGGTTTCAGCCACGTCATCGGCTTCGACATGGGCGGAACGTCGACGGACGTCGCCCATTTCGACGGCGAATACGAGCGCGCCTTCGAAACGGAAGTCGCCGGCGTGCGGATGCGGGCGCCGATGATGCTGATTCATACGGTTGCGGCTGGTGGTGGATCGATTCTGCACTTCGATGGGGCGCGTTTTCGGGTTGGACCCGATTCCGCGGGAGCGAATCCGGGACCGGCCGCTTATCGCCGGGGCGGGCCTTTGGCCGTGACCGATGCGAATGTCATGGTCGGGAAGCTGATCCCGGATTTTTTCCCGCCGATCTTCGGGCCGTCGCGAGATGAAGCGCTCGATGTCGAGATCGTACGCGAAAAATTCGCTGATCTAGCAAATAAAGTCGGCGACGGTCGCTCTGCCGAGGAAGTCGCCGATGGTTTTATCCAGATTGCCGTTGCCAATATGGCGGAAGCGATCAAGAAGATATCGGTCCAGCGCGGTTATGACATCACGCGCTATACGCTGAATTCGTTCGGCGGCGCTGGTGGACAGCATGCTTGCCTTGTCGCCGATGCGCTGGGCATGAAAAGCGTGCTGCTGCATCCCTTCTCGGGCCTGCTTTCGGCCTATGGCATGGGCTTGGCGGAGGTCCGTTCGACCCGGACGGCGGCGCTCGATATCGCGCTGGATTCGGACGCAAAACAGGCAATTTCGACCGTTTCCGACCGACTTTCGGCGGAAACGGGCGCTGAACTCGCCGGTCAGGGTGTGCCGGCCCACGAAATCACGACGCATGTGCGCGCCCATGTCCGCTATGCCGGAACCGACACCGCGATCGCGGTTCCCTTCACCGATCGGGCCGGAATGGCGGCGGCGTTCCAGGATGCGCACAAACGGCGCTTCGGATTCATGGACGAAACCAAGGCGCTGGTGGTCGAGGCCGTCGAGGTCGAGGCGGTCGGAGGAGGTGCGCGATTTGAGGAATCTCGGCAGCCGGAGGAGGCACTTCCTCGCCCCGAGATCGCACGTCGGACACGGTTCTTCAGCCAGGGCGCCTGGCACGACGCCGATATCGTGCTCCGCGTGGTTCTGAAGCCCGGTCACGAGGTCGTTGGACCCGCCGTCATCATCGAACCGAACCAGACGGTGGTTGTCGAGGATGGCTGGGTCGCGAGGCTGACGGGCAAGGACCACATCGTGCTCACCCGCCGCATCGCCTTCAGGGGGCAGGCGGCGGTCGGCACGAGCGCCGATCCGGTCATGCTCGAAATCTTCAACAACCTGTTCATGTCCATCGCCGAGCAGATGGGCGTGACGCTCCAGAACACGGCCTATTCGGTGAACATCAAGGAGCGGCTGGATTTCTCCTGCGCGGTGTTCGATTCGACCGCCAGCCTTGTGGCGAACGCGCCGCATATGCCGGTGCATCTGGGTTCGATGGACAAGTCGGTCGAGACGGTGATCAACAACAATCCGGTGATCCGGCCGGGCGATGTCTACTGCCTCAACGCACCCTATAATGGCGGCACGCATCTGCCGGACATCACCGTCTGCACGCCGGTCTTCGACGAGGCGGAAAAGAACATCCTATTCTGGGTCGCGAGCCGGGGCCACCATGCCGATGTCGGCGGCGTCGCGCCCGGATCGATGTCGCCGCTCGCCACCCATATCGAGGAGGAAGGCGTCTACATCGACAACTTCAAGGTGGTCGATCAGGGCCGCTTCCGGGAGGCCGATCTGGTCAGGCTGCTCACCGGCGCGCGCTGGCCGGTGCGCAACGTGGTCCAGAACGTCAACGACCTGAAGGCGCAGATCGCCGCCAACGAGAAGGGCGTTTCGGAACTGCGCAAGATGATCGCCTCCTTCGGGCTCGATGTCGTGCAGGCCTATATGGGCCATGTGCAGGACAATGCGGCCGAGAGCGTGCGCCGCGTGCTCGACCGGCTGCATGATTGCGAATTCACCTATCCGATGGACCAGGGTTGCCAGATCAGGGTCAGGATCACGGTCGACAAGGTCAAGCGCGAGGCGACGGTCGATTTCACCGGCACGTCACCGCAGCGGGAGGACAATTTCAACGCGCCGGCGCCCGTCACGCGCGCCGCCGTGCTCTATGTCTTCCGCGTCATGGTCGATGACGAGATCCCGATGAATGCCGGGTGCCTCAGGCCGATCAACATCATCGTGCCCGAGGGCTCGATGCTGGCGCCGCGTTATCCGGCCGCCGTGGTTGCTGGCAATGTCGAGGTCAGCCAGGCGGTGACGAACACCTTGTTCGGCGCGCTTGAAGCCATGTCCTCCTCGCAGGGCACGATGAACAACCTGACCTTCGGCAACGAGACCTACCAGTATTACGAGACGATCTGCTCGGGCTCTCCGGCGGGTCCGGGGTTCAACGGCACGTCCGGCGTCCATGTCCACATGACCAACTCGCGCCTGACCGATCCGGAAATCCTCGAGACGCGCTTTCCCGTGGTGCTGGAGGATTTCCACATACGGGCAGGTTCCGGCGGCAAGGGCAAATGGAACGCGGGCGATGGCACCAGCCGCACGATCCGTTTCCGTGAGGCGATGGAATGCGCCATCCTCTCGGCCCACCGCAAGGTCCGCCCCTTCGGCATGGCGGGCGGCGAACCGGGCGAGGTCGGCAAGACGCTGGTGCGGCGGCTGTCCGGCGCGGTCGAGGAACTCAAGCCCTGCGACCAGACGTATCTGGAAGCCGGCGAGGCCGTGACGGTGATCACCCCGACGGCGGGGGGGTATGGGAAGGTTTGAGGGTGTGCGGCACTGCCGTCATCCTCGGACTTGTTCCGAGGACCCACGTCTTGGCTGTATCCGAGCGCAAGGAAGACGTGGGTGCTCGGGCCAAGCCCGAGCATGACGCAGAGTGGAACGGCGTCTTTAGCGGCTGGCCTCAACCCTACCGCTTCGGCCGGTACGCGAACGGATCGTTGCGCGGCGTGATCCAGCCATCGTTGGAGGTCTCGGCTGAGTCCATGACGCCCTCCTCGTCGTCGCCGACGATGATCTCCTCGGTCGGCGGGACGGAGCCCGGCAGCATCAGGGGGCCGCGCTGCTGGCTGGGCAGGGGCGGCGGCGTGTTGTAGCGGGCGACCTGATTGTTCTGGAATTGTCCACCCGAAAGCGGATTGCCCTGCTGATAGGTCTGGAGCGGTCGGACCGGAAGGTTCGAGGGCAGGCCTTGACCGACCGGAGCCGAGGGGCGCGGCGGCTGCTGGCCTTCCAGGAAAGCGGTGATTCCGGGAACCACATCGTTCTGGCGGGTCTGGTTGCTGGCGACGGCATAGCGACCGGACGCCGGCGGGACAGGCGCGACCTGCGCCGAGCGGAGCGGCCGGGCCGGATCGGGCGGCGGCAGGTCGTAGCGCGGGGTGTATTTGATCGCCGGCTTGCAGATGTGACGGCCGCCATTGTGGCGCGCCAGATCGAGATGGAAGTGGTCGTAGTGGAACATGTCGGCGCCGGGGCCGAGCACCGTGGAGAAATGATCGCAGGCGCCGACGAAGATCTCGCGGAGGAACGCCTGTTCTTCCGGTGAGCCGCGCCAGCCATCCTTGACCGTGACGGTGCGGCCGTCGTTCAGCCGGAAGGAAAAGATGTCGAGCGCATTGCCGAAGGAATGCTCCGAGCGCCGGGCGGTGCCCGAGCCGTTGTTCATCGCCCGGCAGGAATACGACCCCGCGCGGATTTCGATGACCTGCGCGCCCAGCGTGTTCATGGCGGCGGGCTGAACGACACTGTTCAGCCAGACATCGGTCTTGGGCACGACCGGGCAGGCGAGGGTGGCGGCACTCGTCAGGGTCACCGCGCCGCCTGCGAAGGCATGGACCTTGAGCGGCCGGTTCATGCCGCAGGTGCCCGCACCTTCCAGCGGCTGCTCGCGGATGGTGATCTGCGGCGAGTTGCGGACCTGGCCCGATGCCAGGCACGCGGCTTCCGCCTGATCGCGCCAGGCAGGGCGCTGCGGTTTCGCGAACTTGCCGCAACTGGCAAGGCCGATGCCGAGCAGCGTCAGCGCGAGCGCGGGAAGCACGGACCTCGCAACCGGCCATTTGATCGACGTTTCCATGCCGTCGAGCAAAGACCCCGCTGGTGAATCGTTTCTCAACGCCAGCGGCGCGAAAGCCACATATCGGCTTGACCTGATATTGGGGTTAAGCGGCGGTTAAATCCGAGTTTGGGGAGCGGGCACGAAAAAGGCCACGGCGCTGTCCGCCGTGGCCCCATTTCACCGCCGCGAGGCGCTGGTTGTCAGGCCTGCTGCGTGCCCTGATCGGGAGTCTTGCCGCGCTCGGCCATGAAACGCTCGAACTCGGCGCGGTCCTTGGTTTCCCGCAGGCGGGCGAGGAATGCCTCGAACTCGTCCTGCTGACGCTTCAGGGCCTCGAACTCGTCCTGGAGGCGCTTGAGTTCGGCCCTTTTGTGTTCCTCGAAGGCGACATTGCCGCTATCGCGGCCGACGCCATCGTTCCAGCCGTGACGGTTCCACATATTCTTGCTCCGTGTGAAGGTGCCGATATCGCCGCCCGTGACCTGCGCCCAGCGGGCCTGGCCCCAGTGCCAGCGGTCGAGCCCCAGCCAGCCCTTCTTCAGGCTGAGGATGGCCAGTCCGAGCGGCCAGAAGACGATGAAACCAGCCACCATGATGCCGATTTCCAGCGGCTTCCATTTGGACCGCCCGATGTTGGTGTTCCAGCCACCGGCATTCCAGGTGGCGTTGTTCGAACTGCAAGACATCTTCCGACCTCCCGTGATGTTAATGACATTAACATAAGACGGAAGAGGCACGCATTCAATGCCATTACGAGAATTTAATGTTGCGGGTCCGGCAGCGATTGCGGGGATGGTCCCGGCGGGTTTCCGGGTGATGCTGGCGCGGGTCCGTCCGCCCCGTTCCGGCCCACGCCGAGCCCGCGGATCAGCGCGGTGACGCCGTCGATCAGCAGTGTCTCGGAGGTACCGGCGCAATCGCCGCCGAGACGGCCGGCGGCGGTCAGCGTGGCAATGCCGTGCGAGAGCGCCCAAATCTGCTGGGCGAGGGCATCGCCGGCATCGGGCAGGTTGCGGGCGATGGCCCGGCGCATGCCGTCGAGCAGCAGGTCGAAGGCGGTTTCGCTGGCGCTGGAGAGGTCCGGGTCGCTCCCTGTGCGCTGTGCCGCGAACATCGCCTGATAGGCGCCCGGCCGGTCCGAGGCGAAGGCGAGATAAGCGCGCCCCATGGCGATCAGCGCGGCCATCGGATCGCCCTCGCCACGCGCGGCCATGGACAGGCGCTCGGCGAATTCCCCAAAGCCGCGCCGCGCCACCTCGGCCACGAGCGCCTCGCGATCGAGGAAATGACGGTAGGGCGCGGCCGCCGAGACCCCGGCCTCGCGGGCCGCGTCGGTAAGGGTGAAGCCGGCCGGTCCGCGCTCAGCCAGCAGACGCTCGGCGACGGTGACCAGCGCATCCTTGAGCGCGCCGTGATGATAGCCGCGGCGCTCTGGCGTGCCGGGTCGACGGGAAGGGGATTTTGAGGCTGGCGACATCGGGCGATTGTGGACCATCCCACGGCCGGGTGGAAGCAGACCCATAGCGGCGAACCCAGGGGCTTTTGCCGGAACGCCGGCCATGCCACAACGGGGCGGGCGACCTGACGGTTCAGGCAAGCGGGCGGCATGAACCCGCAAGGTCGGCGGATCGGGGCGGACGGGCATGGACGGCAAGGCGAAAATCATCTTTCCAGTTCTCATGGCCTCGATCATGGCCTTCATGATGACGGCGGTGATCACCTGGGCGAATCTCGGATTCGTGCCCGATTTCCCGGTGCGCTGGATGAAGGCCTTCGCGATCGCCTGGCCCTGCGCCATCGGCGCGATCTTCATCGCGACGCCCATCGCCCGCCGGGCAACCGGGCTGATCGTCGGCCGGCTGGAGCGCTAGCATGCTGTCGCTCCGGACGATTCTGGTCGACATCGCCGCCGGAAGGCTGACGCCGGCCGAGGCGCTGGCGCGATCGCGGGCCATCATCGAGCGCCTGGAGCCGGAAATTGGCGCCTTCGCCAGCCTGAGCGAGGAGGACGTCGTTGGCGAGGGGCCGCTGGCGGGCATCGCCGTCGGCGTCAAGGACATCATAGATACCGCCGACCTGCCGACCGGCATGGGCTCTGCGATCTATCCGGGCTGGCAGCCGAAGGCGGATGCGCCGATCGTCTGTGCCGTGAGGGCCGCCGGCGCGACCGTCATCGGCAAGACCGAAACCACGGCCTTCGCCCATCTCGATCCGGCGCGCACGCACAACCCGCACCATCCCGATGTCACGCCCGGCGGCTCCTCGGCGGGCTCGGCGGCGGCGGTGGCGGCCGGCATGATTCCCCTGGCCATCGGCACGCAGACCGGCGGCTCTGTCATCCGCCCGGCCTCCTATTGCGGGGTCGCTGCGATCAAGCCGTCCTTCGGCATCCTGCCGACCGTCGGCATCAAGCCGTTCTCGTGGTCGCTGGATACGCCCGGCCTGTTCGCGGCGAGCGCCGACGACCTCGCATGCGCCCTCGCGCAACTCACGGGCCGCCTCGATCTCGACGGTTCCGTGCCGGCCTTGCGGGGATTGCGGATCGGCGTCGCCCGCCAGCCCTTCGCCGGCCCGGCGGAGGCCGCGAGCGAGGCGGCCCTCGATGCCGCGGCGGCAAGAGCAAGGGCGCAGGGCGCGACGGTCGTCGACCTGCCGGAGCCGGAAGCCTTCGCCAACGCCTTCGAGGCCCATCTCGATATCCAGGCCTTCGAGGCGACGCAGGCCCTCGCGTGGGAATATCGCCACCATCGCGAGGCGATCGCGCCGAAACTGCGGGCCTATCTCGACGAGGCCCACAAGGTCACGCCCGCCGCCTATGACGCCGCCCGTCGCCTGTCGCGCCGGGGCCGGGACGCGGCCCGGGCCTGGTTCGGCCAGACCGACGCCATCCTGACCTATGCGGCACCGGGGGTGGCGCCGCTGCGCGCCTCGACCGGCGAGGCACGGTTCAATCGGTTGTGGACGCTGCTCGGCGTGCCCTGCATCGGGCTGCCGATGCGAGCCGGCGCCGGTGCGCTTCCCGTATCGGTGCAAGTCCTCACCGCCTTCGGCCGCGATGCCGAGGCCCTGGCCGTGGCGCGGGCGATGGAACGGGCGGCTGAACCTGACCGCGGAACTGTATAGCTCTGTGGAAAAAAGCGCGAAAATGCTGATTTAACAGACGATTAATCGTGATCATCGCTGCCTTTCGCAGTGCCGCATTAAAACCGCTGGCATTCGTCGATGCCTTTGCTACAGTGAATATGCTGACGACAGAGGAGACAGAGATGGGCCTGACCATTGGTGTGAATCGACTAGCCTTGGGAGCCGCTTTCGCCCTTCTCGCCGCGATTATCATCGGCGCAATCTGATCCACCGGTCGAGGCCGCCAATGGCGGCCAGCCGTCGCAGAACTTCAACGCCGCCCCTCACCGGGCGGCGTTTTCATAACGGGTGTCAGGCGCGGGACTTCGCCTTCGGGCGTGCAGGTTCGGTTTGGCGCAGGCGAGCCGTTCAGCTTTCTGGGCAGATTTCGTCGCTGATCTGCCAGGACATCAGGTTGATCACCCGCCCGCATTCGGCGAGACGCCGGCCGTTCGCGGTGCGGATGCAGGCGGTTAGTCCCTCGGCGATCTTCTTGCCGTCGCTCCAGCAGAAACAGGGTGGATCGGCAGTTGTCTGCCCCGACATCACGTCAGGCCCGTGCCGGGGCCGCGGCGTGACATCCTGTGCGAACGACGCCGACGAAAACAAGGCCGAAACGAGGAATATCGCGCCCATCAGGGTCATGAGCCGCGATGGCAGCCGCGGGCAGCAGGGCGATTCGATGCGCAACATCAAGGACATGTGGCAAACCTCGCGACAGGCACAGACGGTATCATGAATATTCCACGTCCGGAAATGGTAAAATTAAACAAGGGTTTCAATGACTTGCGCGAGGCGGGTCTTGAAATCCGCCCAACCCTGCCTCATATTGCAGGCATGGAAAGCGCGGCTTCTCGCGCATCTGGAGGATCCATGTCGCTCGTTTCACTCGCCCGTCGCGGGCGCCTCGTCGCAATCGCGTCCTGCGCCCTGCTTCTCGTGCCGACCGTGGCCATGGCCAAGGTGGGAGGTGGCAAGAGTTCCGGGAGCCGCGGTGCCAAGACCTATCAGGCGCCGCCTTCGACAAACACGGCGCCGACCGCCGCCCCGTTGCAGCGCTCCGCCACGCCGGCCGCCGCCACCGCCGCGCCTTCGGTTGCCGGTGCCGCCGCCGCGCAAGCGGCTCGTCCGTCCTTCGCCCGCAACATGATGATGGGCATCGGCGCCGGCCTGCTCGGTGCCGGCCTGTTCGGCCTGCTATCGGGCGCTGGCCTGTTCAGCGGTCTGGGCGGCATCGCCTCGTTCCTTGGCCTGCTGATGCAGGTGGTGCTGATCGGCGGCCTTGTCTGGCTGGCGGTGCGTTACTTCCGCCGCCGTCAGGAAAGCCAGATGGCTCCGGTCGCCGCGGGAATGTCGCGGTCGCCGGCACCCGCGCCCGCGCCGTATATGGCGCGTGACGCCGCACCCCAGCCATCGGCCGCGACGGTCGGCGGCGCGGGTTCTTCACACCCGGGTTCTGCACACCCCGGTCTTGCCCCGGCCACAGTGGCCGCAGGCACCGATGCCGTCGGCCTGACGGCTGAGGATTTCGGTGTGTTCGAGCGGCTGTTGTCGGAAATCCAGGCCGCCTACTCGAACGAGGATCAGGCGCTGCTGCGCAATTACGCGACGCCGGAAATGGTCGGCTACATGATCGAGGATATGCGCGAGAACGCGGCCAAGGGCCTCGTCGACCGCACCACCGACGTCAAGCTGGTGCAGGGCGATCTGGCCGAGGCCTGGGTCGAGGGCGACATGGCCTATGCCACCGTCGCCATGCGCTTCCAGGCGATCAACACCCTGGTCGAGCGCAGCACCGGCAAGGTCGTCGAAGGCCACGCCAGCATCCCGCAGGAATCCACCGAACTCTGGACCTTCTGCTGCCGCCGCGGCGAATCCTGGAAGCTCTCGGCGATCCAGCAGCCGAACTGATCAGGCACGACACGATGTTGAAAAGCCGGGGCGAGAGCCCCGGCTTTTTCGTTTGCCGACGCCCCTGACATTCCAGTCAGGGAGAGCGATGCCTCCGAATCACAGCGGTTATGTGCAATTGACGCGCTCCGACCCCTCCCAGAATCGACCATCGCGAGCCATATTGGGGCCATGTCAAAATCTCCCGCGAAAGCCGCGCCGCGCACGCCGCGCTCGAAAGCTTCCAAGCCCGAGTTGAAACCGCTCGAGGGCTATCTCGCCGATCTGCTCAATCCGGCGATTAACCGGGGCAATGCGCCTCCAGGCGGCGCGGCGGGCTTTGGCGAGCAGCCGCAGGCGGCTTTCGATGCCGGTTCGGTGCGGAATGTCGACGCGAAACTCGCGGCCAGTCTCGGCCTGCCGGCAGGCGAGGGCGTCCGCCGGCCGGGGCCGCCAGCCAAGGTTTCGGCCAAGCCCGCCGCCAAGCCCGCCGCCAAGTCCGCCGCCAAGCCGCGCGGCCGCGCCGACCTGCCGCCCGATGGCGATGGACCGCCCGACTTCGATCTTGACCAGATGGTCGATACCGGTGCCTCGGCCACGCTTGACGCGCTGAACAAGCGGCTGGCCGAAGGCTCGCCTTTCATCGATCCGACCAAGCCGTGGACGCCGCATCGCCCGCCCCGGCCCGACAAGACCGAGGGCGGCGTGCCGTTCCGGATGATGTCGGGCTTCCAGCCGGCCGGCGACCAGCCGACGGCCATCGCCGACCTGGTCAGCGGCGTGAAGGCGCATGAGCGCGACCAGGTGCTGCTCGGCGTCACCGGCTCGGGCAAGACCTTCACCATGGCCAAGGTGATCGAGGAAACCAACCGGCCGGCGCTGATCCTGGCGCCCAACAAGACGCTGGCGGCGCAGCTTTACGGCGAGTTCAAGAGCTTTTTCCCCGAGAACGCCGTCGAGTACTTCGTCTCGTATTACGACTATTACCAGCCGGAAGCCTATGTGCCGCGCTCGGACACCTATATCGAGAAGGAATCCTCGATCAACGAGCAGATCGACCGGATGCGCCACGCCGCCACCCGCGCGCTGCTGGAGCGGGACGATGTGATCATCGTCGCCTCGGTCTCGTGCATCTACGGCATCGGCTCGGTCGAGACCTACACGGCCATGACCTTCGGCGTGAAGGTGGGCGAGAAGATCGAGCAGCGCCAGCTCATCGCCGATCTGGTGGCCCTGCAATACAAGCGCACCCTCGGCGATTTCACCCGCGGCACCTTCCGCGTGCGCGGCGACGTGATCGAGCTGTTTCCGGCCCACTACGAGGACCGCGCCTGGCGCATCAGCCTGTTCGGCGACGAGGTCGAGGCGATCTCGGAATTCGATCCGCTGACGGGGCAGAAAAGCTCGGACCTGTCCTTCGTCAAGGTCTATGCCAACTCCCACTACACGACGCCGCGCCCGACGCTGACGCAGGCCGTGAAGTCGATCAAGCAGGAGCTGCGCGCCCGGCTCGACGAACTCAACCGGCTCGGGCGCTATCTGGAAGCGCAGCGCCTCGACCAGCGCTGCACCTTCGACATCGAGATGCTGGAGGCCACCGGCTCCTGCAACGGCATCGAGAACTATTCGCGCTACCTCACCGGCCGCAAACCGGGAGAGCCGCCGCCGACCCTTTTCGAATATCTGCCCGACAATGCGCTGGTCTTCACCGACGAGAGCCACGTCACGGTTCCGCAGATCGGCGGCATGTACAAGGGCGACTTCCGGCGCAAGGCGACGCTGGCCGAATACGGCTTTCGCCTGCCGAGCTGCATGGACAACCGGCCCCTGCGCTTCGAGGAATGGGAGGCGATGCGCCCCCAGACGGTGCACGTCTCCGCGACGCCCGGCAAATGGGAGATGGAGCAGACCGGCGGCGTCTTCACCGAGCAGGTCATCCGCCCGACCGGCCTGATCGATCCGCCGGTGGAAATCCGCCCGGCCCGGCATCAGGTCGCCGATCTGCTGGACGAGGTGAAGCAGGTCTCGGCCGCCGGCTACCGCACGCTGGTGACGGTGCTGACCAAGCGCATGGCCGAGGACCTGACCGAATATCTCCACGAGAACGGTGTCCGCGTGCGCTACATGCACTCCGACATCGACACGATCGAGCGCATCGAGATCCTGCGCGACCTGCGCCTCGGCACGTTCGACGTGCTGGTCGGCATCAACCTGCTGCGCGAGGGGCTGGATATCCCCGAATGCGCCTTCGTCGCCATTCTCGATGCGGACAAGGAAGGCTTCCTGCGCTCGGAAACCTCGCTGATCCAGACGATCGGCCGCGCCGCCCGCAACGTCGACGGCAAGGTCATCCTCTATGCCGACCAGATCACCGGATCGATGGAGCGCGCCATCGCCGAGACCAACCGCCGCCGGGAGAAGCAGGTCGAATACAACACGCAGCACGGCATCACGCCGACGACGATCAAGCGCGACATCGCCGACATCCTCGGCTCGGTCTACGAGCGCGACCGCGTCACCGTCGATACCGGCCTCGCCAATGAAGGCGCGCTGGTCGGCCACAATCTCAAGGCCGCCTTGGCCGACATGGAAAAGCGCATGAAGGAGGCCGCCGCCGATCTCGAATTCGAGACGGCCGCCCGCCTCCGCGACGAGATCAAGCGCCTCCAGGCCACCGAACTGGCGCTGGCGAGCGACCCCATGGCCAAACAGGCCGATGTCGAGCGCAGCTCCGGCCGATACGCCGGCGAACGAAGCTACGGCGATTCGGCCAATCTCCCGACCCGCGCCCGCAAGCCCACCGACGCCGACATGGGCCCGCACAACTGGGGCGGCGGCGAAGCCACCCCCCGCTCAGACCGCATGCCACCCCGCAAGCCCGGCCTCGACGAGATGGACCCACGACCGGAATCGCGGCCGCTGGGGGCTGGCGTGGCGAAGGGCAGGGGTGGAAGACGGCGGGGGAAGTAAGCTCGCGGCCCGACACGACGTGGGTGCTCGGGTCAAGCCTCGGATCGAGTCCGAGGG
>JAESGE010000018.1_pt1 | contig 38458 bp, 37 predicted proteins | sample 9269601 | NCBI WGS metagenome assembly JAESGE01 (sample SAMN14515569, study PRJNA621662) | algae metagenome | isolation source: Tolypothrix brevis GSE-NOS-MK-07-07A and co-occurring heterotrophs from wet... | place: USA: Grand Staircase Escalante National Monument, Utah | collected 2006-04-16
GATCATCGCTGAAAGCTCGGGTCATATTACCTCCAACCAAATCACCAGTCGGAGCGATGGAATCAGAAATCGGCAGCAAAAGGAATCGCCAACGCGATTCTGCGTTCAACGGACGTGCTCTAGATCCGCATCAACCCGGCAGTTTTGGCTGCACCCTTGTCGTCTGCGGCAACAGTTCATTGGCGATCGTGATGACGATCAGCGAGAGCGGGACGGCGAGCATGGCGCCGATGGCACCCCACATCCACGTCCAGAAGACGATCGCCACGAACACCAGGAAGGAATTGATTTCCAGGCGACGTCCCATCACTGCTGGCGTGACCAGGTTTTCGACAATGCCGTGCACCGTGAAATAGACAATGGCAGGCAGGAGACCGACCAGAATGCTGTCGTGCACCAGCAGGCCGGCGACAGCCATGGACAGCGTGATCAGCGTGATGCCGAGAAACGGCACGAAGCTCGCGAGAAAGGCAAACAGCCCCCACAGCGCGCCATTGCCGAGACCGCCGACCATGGCGACTGCTGCAGCAACCATAGCCGACACGGCATACAGGATGATTGCCGTGGCGAAATAGAAACCCAGCGCCCGCTCGATCGAATTCAAGGTGCGGATGGCCGCCAGCCGCCTTGCCCTGTCCTTGAAGCCGATGATCAGCGCCTTGCGCAGCGACAGGCGGCTGCCGAGAAACAGCATCAGGCCGCCGAAGAAGATCAGCGTCTGCACCAGCGCCGGTGTTATGCCCACAGCCAGCGTCGATAGAACAGCGCCGCTGTTTTCGAGCATGGCCTCCGGCGTGACCGGGCCGCTGGTCATCGCCTCGAGCGGACGCTTCAGCCAGGAAATGCGCTCCAGCCGCGGCATGATCTGGTCGATGGCCTGCTCGATCATTGCAGGTCCCCGGCTCGCCAGATCGCTCAGCGGCGCGGCGAGCGCGCTGCCGACAAACAACAGGAGACCGCCGAACATGCTGGAGAGAATGAAGGCCGTCATCATCGGCGGAATGCCGAGATTGCCGAGCTTGTCGGCGGCCAGGCCCAGGATCAGGCCAACCACGATCGCCAAGGTCAGCGGCATCAGCACGGATGACGCCAGATAGATCGCCGCCACAGCCATCACGGTGAAAATGCCGATGACCGACCAGGCGAGCGCAAAGTCCAGCCCGGTCTTGCGAACCTTGACGCGATGCGGTGTGTTGCGTCGCTGCTGCATGGCCCGAAAGGCTGTTTTTTCCATCGGCGACATGTGTGACACGGCGTGCGCATCGTGTGCCGAATCGTCTCCAGCCGGTCTCGCTTCCATCATGACATGTCCCTCTGCGCTGCCTGCCAACGCGCGAGGCTGCGCAGTGTTCCGTCGCGATGGAACAAAGTCAGGTGGCGAGCAGGATGCCGATACCCCACGGGTCTTTCAGGCTGTAGCCTTCCGTCGTCCGGGTGACCGGTATTTCCAGGCCCTCCAGGTTTGCCAGGACCGTGTCGAGGCTCGCCCGGTCGTTGAAACTCAGCGAATAGTCCGACAGTCCCGTCATGATATCCGAGCGCGCGCCGGCATTGCGGCTGTTCCAGACATTGGCAGCGATGTGATGGTGGTAGGCGCCGGAGGCAAAGAAGCTGGCGCCGGGATAACTCGCCATCTTCTTCAAGCCAAGAACGCCTTCGTAGAACCGATCGGCTTCCGGCACATTGCCAACCTGCAGATGCATATGGCCGATGGCGGCATCCGGCGCCATGCCGCGCCATTCCGTTTTCGAGGCGCTGTCATAGAGCGCCTGGAGATCCAGCCGGTGGGTTGCCATCTCGACGGTTCCATCGGAATGATACGTCCAGTCATCCGGCTTGCGGTCGGCATAGACCTCGATGCCGTTGCCTTCGGGATCCGACAGATAGAGCGCTTCGCTGACCAGATGGTCGCTGGCACCTTCGAGCTGGATATTGCGCTGGGCCGCGTGGGCCAGCCAGTGGGCAAGCTCCTGGCGGCTGGGCATCAGGAAGGCCGTGTGGAACAGGCCGGCGGCATTGCGCGGCGCGCGCGCCACGTCGCCCCGCGTCGTCAGGGTCAAAAGCGGCTTGTCGCCGACTCCCAGCACGACGCCCGACGTGCTTTTCTCGATGACGGAGAGGCCGAGTATCGTCTGATAGAAATTGCTGACGGCGGCAAGATCGGTGACCACAAGATGGGTGCGTCCGACATGCACCGGGCGACTGAGGGCGAACATCTCGTCCCTTGTTGCAGCGATATCGGTCATCATGATGGCTCCTGTTCCAGTCGGCACTCTATGGTCTGTTGTCAGAGCTATGCGCCCTTAGGGTCGTTCACGATAGACAGCATATCTTCGACTTATCGTTCGACATTCATTGACGATCGCTGACCTGCAAAATTTGATCCTGATCAATGCGGCGTGCAGATCGCGGGACCATTGTCAGCCCATCGGGAGGAAACGCCGCCGAACGGCGTCACGATGAAGGAGACCATGATGTACAAGAAGATCATTGTGCCGGTGGACGCTGCCGCGCTCGACAAGGGAGAAAAAAGCCTGCGAAAAGCGGCATCGCTGCTCGATGCCGGCGGCGAAATCGTGCTGTTGACCATTGTCGAGGATCTGCCCGGCTATCTGACGATCGACGTTCCGGTCGATCTCATCGAAGGTGCGATAAGAGATGCGAAGGCGCAACTGGTCGGCCTGAAGGAAAAGACAGCGATCGCAGCCAGGATCGAGATCCGATCCGGCGCCCCGGCCCGCGAAATTCTGGCCGCGGCCGAGGAACATGGAGCCGACCTGATCATTATCGCGTCACATGTTCCGGATTACTCCAACTACTTTATTGGCGCGACCGCAGACCGGGTTGTGCGCCACTCAAAGGTCTCGGTCCTGGTTGATCGCTGACGCCAAAGATAACAACAACAACATTTCGGAGGACGCCCATGGATACCGCAGGCTACGAACGCATCCTGACCCAGAGAAAAGCGGAGATCGAAGCGCGCCTGACCAAGATCGACGACGACCTCGGCCAGCAGCGCAGCGCCGACAGCGAGGAGCGGGCGACCGAAACCGAAAATGACGAAGTGCTGGAGGAGTTCGGCCAGGTGGGCGAAACGGAACTTCGCGCCATCGACGCCGCACTCGACCGGATCGGTGCCGGCACCTATGGTACCTGCGTAACCTGCGGGCAACCGATTGCGGCAGCCCGGCTCAAGGCCGTGCCCCATACGCCGTTTTGCCAGGAATGCGCTGCCGGGAGAGAAGCCCGCGCCTAGCGGAGCCTGTCGAGGCTGACATCAAGATCTAAAACAATGAGGCCGGAGCCACATGCTCCGGCCTCATTGTTGTCGATCGCTACTTCTTGCGCATGGCCTCGGCCAGCGCCGCGCCGAAACCGCCGACGGACGGCGTTTCCGGTTTCGGCGGCTTGGCATTGGCGTGGCGCATGGCTGTCGCTGCACCACGGGCATCGCCGCGCATCGACGGCGCCTGCGCCTCGCCGCCATCCTTGCGCATGGTCAGCGCAATGCGCTTGCGCTTGACGTCGAATTCGACGACGCGCACCTTGACCACGTCGCCGGCCTTGACCACTTCATGCGGGTCCTTGACGAAACGGTCGGCGAGCTGGGAGACATGCACCAATCCATCCTGGTGCACGCCGATATCGACGAAGGCGCCGAAGGCTGCGACATTGGTCACCGTGCCTTCCAGTGTCATGCCGACCTTGAGGTCGGAGATCTCCTCGACACCGTCGGCAAAGGTTGCCGTCTTGAAGCTCGGGCGCGGGTCGCGGCCGGGCTTTTCCAGCTCGGCCAGGATGTCCTTGACCGTCGGCAGGCCGAACTGCTCGTCGATGAACTGCTTCGGATCGAGCGCCTTCAAGGTGGCGCTGTCGCCCATCAGGGTGCGCAGGTCGCGGCCACAGGCGGCGACGATCTTCTTCGCCACTCCATAGGCTTCCGGGTGGACCGAAGACGAATCGAGCGGTTCCTTGCCATTGGGGATGCGCAGGAAGCCGGCGCATTGTTCGAAGGTGCGGGCGCCGAGGCGGGCAACCTTGAGCAGATCCTTGCGGCTTTGAAACGGGCCGGTCTGGTCGCGGTGGCTGACGATCGCCTCGGCAATCGAACCGCCCAGACCCGACACGCGGGCGAGCAGCGGCGCGGACGCCGTATTGAGATCGACGCCGACCGCGTTCACCGCATCTTCGACGACGGCATCGAGCGAACGCCCGAGGCGGCCCTGATCGACATCGTGCTGGTACTGGCCGACGCCGATCGACTTCGGCTCGATCTTGACCAGTTCGGCGAGCGGATCCTGCAGGCGCCGCGCGATCGAGACGGCGCCGCGCAGCGAAACGTCGAGATTGGGGAATTCCTTGGCGGCGGTTTCCGAGGCCGAATAGACCGAGGCGCCGGCTTCCGAGACGATGACCTTGGTCGGCTTCGGCGCGGTCGCCGGGAACTGGGAGAGCATGTCGGCGACCAGCTTTTCCGTCTCGCGGCTGCCGGTGCCGTTGCCGATCGCGATCAGCTCGATATTGTGCTTGCGGATCAGGCTGGCGAGCTCAACCTGGGCGCCGCGGATGTCGTTCTTCGGCGGGAAGGGATAGACCGTGGTGGTGTCGAGCACCTTGCCGGTGCCATCGACGATGGCGACCTTGACGCCGGTGCGGATACCCGGATCAAGACCCATGGTCGGGCGCGAACCGGCAGGGGCTGCCAGCAGCAGATCCTTGAGGTTGCGGGCAAAGACGTGGATCGCTTCTTCCTCGGCGCGCTCGCGCAGATCGCGCATCAAGTCGAGCGACAGCGACACCGACAGCTTGACGCGCCAGGTCCAGCCGGCGACATCCATCAGCCATTTGTCGCCGGGGCCCTTGGCGGCAATGTCATAGGCGGCGGCAATGGTGCGCTGCGACGGCTTGACCGGGGACGGATCGTCGCGATCGACCTCGATGGCCAGTGTCAGGAACTCCTCGTTCCAACCGCGCAGCATGGCAAGCGCCCGGTGGCCGGGTACCGTCGCCCAGCGCTCGAAATGGGCGAAATAGTCGGCGAATTTTTCGCCGGCCGCTTCCTTGCCCTCGACCACCTTGGAATAGAGCGTCGCACGCGCCTTCATGTCATTGCGCAGGCGTCCGAGCAGATCGGCGTTTTCCGAGATCAGCTCAGCAACGATATCGCGGGCGCCTTCGAGTGCTGCCTTCACGTCCGGCACATCGTCGGTGACATAGGCGGCGGCCAGAACTTGCGGGTCGGCGGCACGGTCGGCCCAGATCGCGTCGGCCAGCGGCTGCAGGCCCTTTTCGCGGGCGATCTCGGCGCGGGTGCGGCGCTTGGGCTTGTAGGGCAGATAGATGTCCTCAAGCTCGGCCTTGGTGGTGACCATGGCAATCTTGCGCGCCAGTTCGTCGGTCATCTTGTCCTGCGACGTGATGCTCTCGACGATCGCCTTGCGACGGGAGGCCAGCTCGCGCAGATAGATCAGCCGTTCGGCGAGATTGCGCAGCTGCGTGTCATCCAGACCACCCGTCACTTCCTTGCGGTAACGGGCGATGAAGGGAACGGTCGCACCCTCGTCCAGAAGACCGACCGCCGACACGACCTGGTCAGGGCGGGCATTGATCTCGGTCGCAATCAGGGCTGCAATGGATTTGATGTCGTCGGCCATGGGAATTCTCCAGTCTTTCAAGCGGCGACCATAGCCGCGACAGCCGTGAAGGCAACAAAGTGCTCTACCCCTCCACAGGATTGCGGCGGTTCCGGGTTTTTCCTTGACCTTTGCCCCCTTCCCCCTTAACCGCCGCCTATCCAAGACAATCGGAGAGCGGGTGATGAAGGTTCTGTTGATCGGTTCGGGCGGACGCGAACATGCGCTGGCCTGGAAAATCGCCCAGTCTCCCCTGCTCTCCAAACTTTATGCCGCTCCCGGCAATCCGGGCATTGCCGAGCATGCCGAACTCGTCTCGGTCAATGTCGAGGATCATGCCGCGGTCATCGCCTTTTGCAAGGAAAACGACATCGACTTCGTCGTTGTCGGACCGGAAGCGCCGCTGGTTGCCGGCCTCGCCGATGCACTGCGCGCCGAAGGCATCGCCGTGTTCGGACCTTCGGCTGCGGCCGCCCAGCTCGAAGGCTCCAAGGGCTTCACCAAGGATATCTGCGCACGGTTCAACATTCCGACCGGCGCCTACCAGCGGTTCAACAATGCACCGAAGGCGAAAGCCTATGTGCGCGAACAAGGTGCGCCGATCGTCATCAAGGCCGATGGCCTGGCCGCCGGCAAGGGCGTGACCGTCGCCATGACCGTCGAGGAAGCGCTGGCCGCCATCGACGACTGTTTCGAAGGTGCGTTCGGCGATGCCGGCGCCGAAGTCGTGGTGGAAGCCTATCTCGACGGCGAGGAAGCCAGTTTCTTCTGCCTGTCCGACGGCAAGACCCTGCTGCCGCTCGCCACCGCCCAGGACCACAAGCGTGTGGGCGACGGCGATACCGGCCCGAACACCGGCGGCATGGGCGCCTATTCGCCGGCCCCTGTCATGACACCGGACATGGTCGAGCGGACGATGAAGGACATCATCGAGCCAACGATGCGCGGCATGACGGAACTCGGCATGCCGTTTTCCGGCGTGTTCTTCGCCGGGCTGATGATCACGGCGAAAGGTCCGGAACTGATCGAATACAATGTGCGCTTCGGCGATCCGGAATGCCAGGTTCTGTTGATGCGGCTGAAGAGCGATCTTTTGCCGATCCTTTTTGCCTCGGCCACCGGCACGCTGGACCAGGTCACAGCGGATTGGAGCAATGATCCGGCGCTGACCGTGGTGCTGGCCTCCAAGGGTTATCCCGGCAGTTATGCCAAGAACACGCCCATCGCTTCCATTCCAGTGGCATCCGACGGCGCCAAGGTCTTCCATGCGGGCACCGCCTCGAAGGACGGCCAGCTTGTCGCCACCGGCGGCCGGGTGCTGAACGCCACGGCAACGGGCCGGACCGTCGCAGACGCGCAGGCCGCGGCCTATGCGCTGGTCGATGCTGTTTCCTGGGACAACGGGTTTTGCCGGCGCGATATCGGCTGGCAGGCTGTTGCGCGCGAGACAGCCTGATCGCGCGCAAAAACCTGGGGCGCCGACCGATAAATCGCAAATTCGTTCAATTTTTACCATTCCCCCTGACCGGATCGAAAGAAAGCGGCGCTAGTCTCCTCGTGAACAATCCGAGGAATTCGAGATGCGCCAGTTTCTTTTGACAGCCACGATGCTTGCCATCACAAGCCCCGCTTTCGCTTCGTCGATCGAGGTCGTCGTTGGCACACCGACACAGGCGCACAGCATCACCGCCATCCAATGCCCGAACTGCCCGCCGCCGCAGATCAAGAAGGACAAATACGCCTACCAGGTGCCAACCGTGCCCAGCGGTTCACAAACCGCGGAAATTCTCGACATCGATGGCGAGAAGAAGATGAAGCGGGTTGAAAGCTGGCTCGGCGGCTCGCCGGTTGTCATTATCAGCTCCGCAGACGGCTGGTCGACGAATGGCTCGATGGTCATTGCCGGGAACACGCCGGCCGCCGGCCAGATCGACCATGAGGCTACCACCGCGGCGGTCAACGTCGCTCCGCCGGCCGATGGCAAACTCGATCTCGATACCGCCGGTTTCGACCTTCGTCTCAACTAGGCTTCTTTCCCTTTCCTGCCCCTTCCCTGCCCAAATTCAGCCGCACGATCCAGGCTGAGCGGGCTGCCGCGCGAATGCGGACAAACGCTCCGGCATGTCCGGAGCGTTTGGTTTCTGTGCGCCATGCGCTGCAAGTAAGGGCTCGCGGATAAACGTTTGCCATGCGCGGCGGATCACACGCATCGGCGCCTATTGTTTTATTAATATTTGATACGTAGTTTTGTCGTCGATGCAATGCAGCATCGGCAGCAAGACGAAAGCGGCCTCCGTCATCATCGACCTTGAGCGGGCACGGCGGACAACAGCTCTCACTTCCGATCCTGCGAGGGTTTATGAACCGCCTCAAGATTTCCATGCAGCTGATGCTGCTTGTCGGCGGCCTGATGGCCGCTTTTGCCATTGCCACTTTTTTCCAGGTGCGCTCGTCTTCCGAAGCCATCTATCATCAGCGCTACGAATTGCTGCGCACTCAGGTCGAAACGGCCCTTTCGGTCATGCAGACCTATGACGACCGGGTCAAGTCGGGCGAATTGTCCCTGGACGACGCCAAGACGCAGGCATTTGCGACCCTGAACAAGATGAAATTCGAACCGGACGGCTATTTCTTCGGCTACGACTATGACGTGGTTCTGGTCTTCCACCCGACGTCCAAGACCGTCGGTCAGAGCAGCAAGGGCAAAGGCGATCCGAATGGCTATGCCTATCGCGACGACCTGGTCAAACTCGGCCAAAACGGCGGCGGTTATGTCGAATTCATCGGCCCGAAACCCGGCCGCGATCCGAACGACTACAGCTATCCGAAAGCCGCCTATGGCAAGACGTTCGAGCCGTGGAAAATCGTCATCATCACCGGTCTTTATACCGACGACCTGAAGGCCGAAGTTCGCGCCAACATCATGGAGACGATCGGCATTTCGATCGGGATTTTTGCCCTGGCGCTGGGTGCGGCCTTCGTGATCGTCCGCGGCATTACCAAGCCACTGAATGCGATCCACAGCGCGCTCGAGGCGGTTGCCGAAGAAAACGTCACGATCACCATTCCGCACACGGACATGCGCAACGAAGTCGGCATGATGGCGAAGGCGACGCAGGCGCTGCAGGAGAAGATCCGCGAACGCCATGCATTGGCCAAGCGCCAGGAAGAGCAGCAGCGCGAGATGGACGGCGAGCGCCAGCAGAATGCCGACATGCAGGTGGCCGAAGCCCATCAGCAGGCACATGTGGTCAGCACCATCGGCGCATCGCTTGGCAAGCTTGCCGAAGGCGACCTCACGGTTCGCTGCAATGATCTCGGCCCGAAATATGCGGCCCTTCGCGAAAACTTCAACGAGGCGCTCGGCCGTCTCGAGGAAGCCATGGCGCGCGTCAGCCTGAAGGGCAATGATATTGCGGTCAGCAAGGAAGAGATCCGTCGGGCGTCTGGCGAACTCGCCACCCGGACGGAGCGCCAGGCGGCCAATCTGGAAGAGACATCGGCGGCGCTCGACGAACTGACGGTTGCCGTTCGCCAGACAGCCGACGGCGCCCGGGAAGCGGCCAGCCGCGTCGGCAGCGTCTCGACCGAGGCACGCCAGAGCGACGCGATCGTGTCGCGTGCCATCGAGGCGATGAGCGGCATCGAAAAGTCGTCCGAGGAAATCACCAAGATCATCGGCGTGATCGACGAGATTGCCTTCCAGACCAACCTTCTGGCGCTGAATGCGGGCGTCGAGGCGGCACGTGCCGGCGAAAGCGGCAAGGGTTTTGCCGTCGTTGCCCAGGAAGTACGCGAATTGGCCCAGCGTTCTGCGGCCGCCGCCAAGGAAATCAAGGACCAGATCGCCCGTTCCTCCGCCCAGGTCGAGCAGGGTGTGCAGCTTGTCGGCCAGACCGGCGAAGCCTTGAAGCGCATCTCCGACCAGATCGCCAGCGCCAACGACATCGTCTCGAAGATCTCGCACAGCGCCCAGGAGCAGGACACGACCCTGCGCTCGATCTCGTCTTCGGTGAACCAGCTCGACACCGCCACCCAGCAGAACGCCGCGATGGCCGAAGAGACAACGGCATCGGCCGAGGTTCTCGCCAATGATACCGGCGATCTTCTGGACCTGATCCGCGGCTTCCGCACATCCGGTGCCAAGGCGGCCCAGGGCCATCAGCCGATGCGCATGGCAAGCTGAGCCAAACGCCTGTCGAAGATATGAAGTGGAGAACCGCCGGCGCAATCCGGCGGTTTTTGTTTAGGTGGCGGTATGCATGTCGACGCAGGCAGCCAGCGCCTCGATCTCCCGATCGGAATAGACGGCGATGCCGGCTTCCCGCATCAACGCCGCCGTGACGCCGTTGCCGACATGCCGCCTGCCGGCGAAGGAGCCGTCATAAATGAAACCGGAACCGCAGGACGGGCTGCCGTCGATGAGGAGCGCATAGGCGCAGCCCTGCGCTCTTGCGAACTCGACGGCCCTGCGGCCCCCTTCGAGGAATTGCGAGGTCACATCGCCACCCGTGATTTCGACGACCCTCGCGCGCCCTGCCAGCACATCGGCACCGGTCAGTCCGCCCTCGATTTCGGCCGGAGGACGCGGCGTCGGCATGCCGCCGGCCTGTTCGGGACAGAAGCCGACAAGCCGGCCTTCTGCCTGCCAGCGGGTGATGACCGGATGATCGAGACGCTTGCCCTTGCCATCGTAGCGCACCGGTCGACCGAGCAGGCAGGCACTGATGAAGATCTTGGGGGACATGGAGCTATTCGTCCAGCTGCTGCCGGATATCGGCACGCCCATGCAGGATACGGGCAATCTCCACTGCGCCATTGGGCATTACGATGTAAAATATCAAATGAGCACCGGCACGATGGCGGCGATAACCACTCTTGATCCAGCCGATATCCCGGCCGGAAAATGGATGGGCAGCGATCTGCTCGATACCATCCAGCAGCTCCTGCAGGTATGCTTCGGCCTGTGTCTGCGACCATTGTTCTGTCGAATAGCGGCCGATGTCGCGAAAGTCCCGTTCAGCGGCCGGACGTAACCGGACCTCAACCACCCTGTTTCCAGTCCTCCCGCACAGACGCCATCAACGCATCGCGATCGTATGGCCGGGACGGCCCGCTGTTCTCCCCGTCAATCAAGGCCTGTCTAAGCCATTCGAGCTTGTCCTGCTCCTGCTTCAACAGCCGCAGGCCCGCCTCAACGACCTCCTGGGCGGAGCCGAACTGGCCGCTTTCGACCTGGGCGTCGACGAAGCTTTCCAGGGGCTCGGCCAATGTGATCTGCACCGACTTGTTCATCCATGCTCCTGTGCGCCAAGGACCGGTATGGCCGGATCATACTACAAGCGATGGGTCGATACAAAAAGCCCCGCCGGAGCGGGGCTTATCGATCAGCCGGTGATCCGGGAGAAGTCGGCGACGGTGCCCGTCGCCTCGCGGATCGCCTTCAGCAGGGCCAGACGGTTGGCGCGGATGGCGGCGTCCTCGTCGTTGACCAGCACGTCCTCGAAGAATGTGTCGACCGGGGCACGCAGTGTCGAGAGGGCCTGCATCGCAGCACGGAAGTCTTCCTTCGAGACCGCCTCGGCGGCAGCCTTGGTCACCTCGGTGACAGCGGTAAAGAGCGCCTTTTCCGCATCGAGCTTCAGGAGATCGGCGGAAACGCTGTCGGCGACGACGGTGCCCTTCTTCTCTTCGGCGGCGAGCAGCTGGGTGGCGCGCTTGGTGCCGGCCAGGAGATTGAGGCCGTCTTCCGAGGTGATGAAGGCGGTCAGCGCCTCGGCGCGGCGGGCGACCATCAGCAGATCGTCGGCATCAGGCGTCAGCACGGCATCGATGATGTCGTGGCGGGCGCCCTGGTCACGCAGGTAGACCTTGAGGCGGTCGTGGAAGAAGGAGAGGAGGTCCGAACAGTCTTTCAACTCGCCGTCAGTTGGCGTTGGATCGCTTTCCAAACGTTCCAACAATAAGACTCTGCTGGCTTCCCATTTTGGCTTCTCATCAACCCAATCGGCTGTTTCATCCGGCCTAACAAGGACATGTACACCATCGCCAGTTACGCTCTGATGAAGCATTGTGAAATAATTGATCAGTACTGGACGCTCCGCCACCAAAAGCGCATTTGATAGGCTGAGCCGAACGCCCTTCTCCAAAATCATCCTAACCACACCAAGCGCCGCACGCCTCAGCGCATACGGATCCTTCGAACCCGTCGGCTTTTCATCAATCGCCCAGAAACCCACCAGCGTATCAAGCTTGTCGGCGAGCGCGACCGTCAAACCGACCTTGTCGGCCGGCAGACGATCCGAGGGGCCGTTCGGCTTCCAGTGATCTTCGATGGCGGCGGCGACGGAGGCGTCCTCGCCCTGAAGCAGGGCGTATTTGCGGCCCATGGCGCCCTGGAGTTCGGGGAATTCACCGACGGCTTCGGTGCGAAGGTCCGCCTTGGCGAGAACCACGGCGCGATCAACGAGGGCGGCATCAGCGCCGACCAGCGGGGCCAGTTCTTTGGCCAGCGCGCGGATGCGGGCGACGCGCTCACCCTGCGTGCCGAGCTTGGCATGGAAGGTGACGTTGAGCGCGTCGAGCTTGGCCATGCGCTGGTCGAGCGGCTTTGACAGATCGAGGTCGAACTTGGCGGCCGAGGCCTTCAGTGTTTCAAGATCCGGCAGGTCGCCCTGGTCGCGCTTCCAGAAATGCAGCGCATCGGACAGGCGGGCGCGCACGACCTTGCCATTGCCGTGGACGATCTCCTTGCCGCCATCGGTGGCCTGGATATTGGAGATCAGGATGAAGTGGTTCGACAGTTTGTCTGCCTCGCCCTGCGGGCGCACGACGAAGCATTTCTGGTTGGTCTTGATCGTCAGGCGGATGATCTCGGCCGGGATCGACAGATAGTCTTCCTCGAAGGTCCCGAGCAGGACCTGCGGCCATTCGACGAGGCCGGAGACTTCTTCCAGAAGCCCCTCGTCCTCGACCAGGTCGAGGCCATTGGCAAAGGCGATGTCGCGGGCGTCATGCAGGATGATGTCCTTGCGGCGGTCGGCATCGAGGATGACCTTGGCGCGCTCCAGGCTGGTGACATAGTCGTCGAAGCGGCGGACGGTGATGGCGTCCGGCGCGTGGAAACGATGGCCATAGGTGATGTTGGACGCCACGATGCCGTCAATCTCGAAGGGGATGACTTGCACTTCGTCATGCTCGGGGCCGAAGGTGCAGACGATCGACTGCAGCGGGCGCACCCAGCGCAGGCTTTCCATGCCCTTGCCTTCGACGCCGCCATAGGTCGAGCCCTTCGGCATCGATGCATAGCCGGAGCGCATCGAGGTCGGCCAGGAGAAGGCGCGGATGATGCCGGGCATGACAGCGGCGATGATCTCTTCGGCGGCGCGGCCGGGCTTGTCGATATAGGCGACGTAGAAGTCGCCCTTCTTCGGATCGGTCTTGACGATCGCCTGATCGATCGAGGTGAGGCCCGCGCCGCGCAGGAAGCCGTCGATCGCGCCCTGCGGTGCAGAGACGCTCGGGCCTTTCTTTTCTTCGCGGATATCGGCTGAACGGGCCGTCAGGCCACGAATGTCGAGCGTCAGGCGTCGCGGCGTCCAGTATTCGCGCGCGCCCTCATACGTCAGACCGGCATCGACCAGCGCATCGGTGACCGCCTTCTTCAGATCGCCAGCGGCCTTGCGCTGCATGCGGGCAGGGATTTCCTCGGAGCGGAGTTCGAGCAGAAGATCGGGCATGTTCTCTTTCCTCTCCCTGCCTTGCGGAAGGGGCGGACGGTAGGTCCGGGGTGGGCTGACAAAACGTAGCCCCTGCTAGCAAAATTTGGTCCGTTCGCACAATCTCGAAATTCGCGACATTGAATGTGAATGGCCCACGATCGGACGATTTCAAGTCGATGAAGGCGGTTGATCACCTCATCAACGCCGTCCGGTGCCCTCTTCAGCGGACATAAGAATTTCTACCACCCGCCGCCACCGCCGCCGCCACCGCCGCCGGAGGATCCACCGGAGGAAAAGCCGGAGGTCGACGAAGACGAGGAACTGGGCGGAGGGGCTGGAATGGTCGAGGCGATGGTCGTTGCCATCGAGGAGGAGAAGCCGCCGATGCGGTCGCCGAACGGGCCGCGATTGCGGCCGTGATACCACATCGGCTGATAGGGCTCGGCATCGGCCCGGGCCGCCGCCAGCCAGGTCTCGAAGGTTGCCGACCAGGGCTTTTCAACGCCGAGCGCCACGGCATACGGCAGCAACGTTTCGAAATGCGACGGCGACATGGTCGGGGCGCCCGCCATGTTCATCCGGTCCTTTTCGGCCAGCGTCATATAGATGCGCAGGCCTTCGATGCCGTCCATCAGCTTGCGGCCGAGCGGGGTTGGCGCGTCCATCAGGAAGAAGAACAGGAAATTGGCGAGAATGATGCCGCCGATGGCGATGATCACATGCAATTGGCCGCTATGCGACAGGTCGAACAGGATCGCCATCACGATCGTGCCGAAGATCGACAGGCCGACAAAACCGACAAAGGCGCCGATGACAATCGAGACGATCCGGCTAAGCAGTGATGCCCCGCGTCGCAATCCCTTGCCGATGCCGACCGAAAAAATGCCGAAGAACACCGCGAAGAAGGTGGGCACGATCATCAGGGCCACCGTGTCTTCCTGCAGGTCGCCGAAGATCAGCAGCAGGGCGAGGATGACGCCGCTGAGCGCAATGCCGCCGGCGATATAACCGGTATTGCCGCGGTAATATTTGCCGCGATGTTCTTTCTCGATCGCCGAACGGAAGCTGTTGCCAACCTGTTGGACGCGTTTGCCATTGGCCTTGTTGATGGTCAGCGTATCGCCCTTCGATCCGACCGCGGCCAGAAGGACCTCCTGTCCGGAGGGCAGCTTGTCCTTCGTGGCCTTCGCCGTGCGGGTCAGCGTGATGGACTTCTCCAGGTCATCCAGGGTGATATAGCCCTTCACCGCCAGATCGAGGGCCGATGCAGACAAGGCGGTCCAGCCGCCATTGGAAAAACCCTTGTTGTCGACATAGTTGACAAGGGCCGGCGAGATGCCGTCGGGCGCATCCCAGCGCGGCACGATCACGCCCTTGGCCGGGTCGCGGCCGACAGCCATCCAGGATCGCAGGTAATAGGCAAGGACGAGGATGAGGCCGCCGATGGACGCGATGTCGGCAAAATTGTCGCGCAGGTACCACCAGAACCCGGTCTCCGGCTCGGGCGCTGCCACCGTGCCCTTCGGCATGGCGAGCACGATGGTCAGGCCCTCCTGTGCCCCAAGCGGCGCCGTGGTTTCAAACTGCAGGCCGCTGCTGCCGGGGATGACGCGGGCATTGGTCTCGGTGGAGCCGACGGCGCCGGTATAGACGGCGGTTCTGGTCGGTTGGATATCGCCCGGCAAGGTAACGCTGGCGCTAGCCTCCTCGATCGGGAACATCCAGCCATTGCCGGTGACGTTCCAGTAGAGTTCGTCGTGATCGTCGAAATAGCGGATCTGCCGGGCTGTCGTGTAGGTGATGGCATAGGTGTATTCGCCGGGGTCGAGCGTCACATCGGCCGATCCGGCATAGATGCGGATGCCGCCATCGACGGATTCGGTGTGATAGGGTTCCGGCTCCCCGTCGCGCTCGACCGAGATCAGGTCGAATTCGACCTCGCGGCGCTTGCCGCGGTCATTGGTGTAGTAAAGCGGGAAATCGCGGAAGATGCCGCGCTGGATGTTGAAGCCCTCGGCATTAACGGTGATGGTTTCCGTCACCTCAAGGCTGGCATCCCCGGACACGGTGATGTCGGCGTGATAGCTGCGGATAACCTCCTCGGCCCATGCGCCGCATGCCGTCCAGAATGTGAGAAGCAGGGCAGCGCAGAGGCGAAGGAGCATCGTGGTTATCCGTTGGTTCTGACCTGTTCGACGCCGAGCGAGGCGAGTTCGTTCCAATAGTCGGGATAGGTCTTGCCGACGCAATCGGGGTCGAGAATTGTGATGTCGCGGATCTTCAGGCCAGCCAGCGCAAAGCTCATGGCAATGCGATGATCGGCGAACGTGTCGATATCGGCGGGCAACGACTGGCCGGACAGCGACGGATCGGCAGCAACGATCAGATCGTCGCCTTCTTCCGTTGCCAGACCTTCACGGATGTTGTTCAGCCCGGTCGACACGGCATGGATGCGGTCGCATTCCTTGACGCGCAGGTTGGCGATGCCGACGAAACGCACCGGCGTGTTGTTGAAGGCGGCGAGCACGGCAATCGTCGGGATCGCATCCTGCATCTGGCTACCGTCGATCACGGCCGGCATGTTGGGAAATGCGGCGATGACGTCATAGGCTTTGGCATCCGGCTGGGTGAAGGCATCGGATGGCGTGCCGATGTCGATCTTGCCGCCGGTCAGGACTTCGGCGCCCCAGAGATAGGTGGCGGCCGAAGCATCCGGCTCGATATGGAAATCGGTCGCCGTATAACCGGTCGGCTCGATGACCCAGGATGACGGCGTCGGCTGCTCGACCTTGGCACCGAAGGCACGCATGGCCGAGAGCGTCAGGTCGATATAACCGCGCGCGCCGATATCGGCGCCGGCAAGCTCGATGGTGAATGGCTCGGAGCCGCAGGCCGCCGCCATCTGCAAGGCCGAGACATACTGGCTGGAGAGCCCGGCATCGATGACGACGCGGTTCTTCTTGAACGCGCCGTTGGCATCGATGGCCACCGGCGGGCAGCCGGAGGGCGCGGCGATTGCCACGCCGAGCGACTGCAGCGCATCGACCAGAGGTTTGATCGGCCGCTTGCGCATATGCTCGTCACCATCGACGATATAACGCCCCTTGCCGAGCGCCAGAGCTGCCGTCAGGAAGCGGGTGGCCGTGCCGGCATTGCCGAGGAAAAGCGGCTCAGCGGGCGCTTTCAGCTCGCCAGAACTGGTGACGACGAAGGTGGTCGCGTCCGGCTCCTCGACCGTCACGCCCATGGCGCGCAGGGCTTCGGCCATATAGCGGGTGTCATCGCTTTTCAGAGCGCCGGTCAGCCGGCTCGTGCCCTTTGCAAGGCCGGCGAGCAGCAGCGCACGATTGGTGATCGACTTCGAGCCCGGAGGGCTCACCCGGCCGGTCAAGGCATGGGCAGGCGGAATGATGGTCAGTCTGTCAGTCTTCATTGTCTCGTCTCAGAGGGGCCGCGTGGGCGAACGTCAGAACTTGACCGTCGGTACCGCACGGTCGGCCTCGTTGGCAATCTCGAAATAGGGCTTCTTGGAAAAGCCGAACTGGCCGGCGACGAGATTGTTGGGAAAGGTCTCGACCTTGACGTTCAGATCGCGGGCCGCGCCATTGTAATAGCGACGCGACATCTGGATCTCGCCCTCGATGGTTTCAAGGGAGTTCTGCAGTTCGACAAAGTTTTCGTTGGCCTTCAGGTCCGGATAATCTTCGGCCAGGGCGACGATCTTGCCAAGCGCCGCCCCCAGCAGACCTTCGGCAGCGGCACGACCGGCGACGTCGCCTGCGGGCACGGCCTGGGCCTTGTTGCGCAGTTCGACGACGCTTTCCAGCGTGCCTTTTTCATGACCCGCATAGCCCTTGACCGTCTCGATCAGGTTGGGGATCAGGTCGGCGCGGCGCTTGAGCTGGACATCGATGCCCGACCAGGCCTCTTCCGCCATCTGGCGAGCCTTCACCAGGCCGTTATAGATAAAGACGACATAGGCGGCGATGGCGGCAATAATGGCAAGCGTCGTGAACATGAATTTACAACTCCCCAGCTTTGATGCGCGAACGTTAGCCGGTCAGCGCGGCAAAGTCATGGGGGTTCGGCGATACCGGCAATCTTAGTCAGACGTGGCCCGGCGTCAGGCCGCCTTGCCGAAGTTCACACCGCCGGCGTCGGTCAGCAGGAAGGCTTCGCCGCAGGCCTTGGCGAGCGTGCGCACGCGCAGGATATAGCTCTGGCGTTCGGTGACCGAGATCACACCACGGGCATCGAGCAGGTTGAAGACATGGCTTGCCTTGATGCACTGGTCATAGGCCGGGAAGACGCATTTGTGCAGGCGCTGATTGTCGTTGTCCGAAGGAGCGCCGGCGGCGAGAATCGCCTGGCATTCCTTTTCCGCGTCTTCGAAATGGCGCAGCAACATCTCGGTATTGGCGAATTCGAAGTTGTGGCGGGAATATTCCTGCTCAGCCTGCAGGAAGACGTCGCCATAGGAGATCTTCTCTTCGCCTTCGCGACCATTGAAGTTGAGGTCGTAGACATTGTCGACACCCTGGACATACATGGCGAGACGCTCAAGGCCATAGGTCAGTTCGCCGGCAACCGGCGAGACGTCGATGCCGCAGACGGCCTGGAAGTAGGTGAACTGCGACACTTCCATGCCATCGCACCAGCATTCCCAGCCGAGACCCCAGGCGCCGAGCGTCGGGCTTTCCCAGTCGTCCTCGACAAAACGGATGTCATGCAGCAATGGATCGAGCCCGATCGCCTTCAGCGAGCCCAGATAGAGTTCCTGCAGGTTGGACGGGTTCGGCTTCAGGATGACCTGATACTGGTAATAATGCTGCAACCGGTTGGGGTTTTCGCCATAGCGGCCATCGGAGGGGCGGCGCGACGGCTGGACATAGGCGGCCTTCCACGGCTTGGGGCCCAGCGCACGCAGCGTCGTTGCAGGATGGAACGTGCCGGCTCCCACTTCCATGTCGTAAGGCTGCAGCACGGCGCAGCCCTTGTCGGCCCAATAGGCATGCAAAGTCAGGATCAGCGCCTGGAAAGAACGCTTCGGGTCCATATGCGGGGCAAGAGACGTGGTCATGGGATATCGTCCAAAACTTGGCTGGAAATGTGTGGTCCGTCTGGTGCCACGATGGGGCGGACGGGTCAAGCATCCGGGACGGAATGCAGGCGCGGCAAAGCGCAGATTGCGGCGCTAGCGATCCAGATCGGCGATCTGGTTCAATTGGCCATTCAGCGAGAAAACGACGCCGTCCGGCCGAAAATGGATCTTCGCCTCGCCCTTGAACAGGTCCGAGACAACGCGCTCGGTTAGGCGTGAACCGAAGCCGCGACGGCTCGGTTCGCTGACCGGCGGACCACCGCTTTCGCGCCAGTCGAAGGAAAAGCTCTCGTCCCCGTCACACGCCCAGCGGATGTCGACACGCCCGCCCGGCAAGGACAAGGCACCGTATTTGGTCGCATTGGTCGCCAGCTCATGAATGGCCAGCGACAGGCCAAGCGCCTGTTGCGCCGACAGATAAACACTCGGACCCTGCATCTGGAAGCGCATTTCGTCGTCGCTATGCGGCGCAACCGCGGCGTTGGCGATTGCCGACACCTGGGCCGCCGTCACGCTCGTGCCAGTGAGCAGATCCTGCGCCTTGGCCAAGGCCTGGATGCGCGCGGAGATCGTCGCGGCGGCGTCCGACAGGGATGACGCGCCGCGCAAGGTCTGGCTGACAATCGACTGGACCATGGCAAGGGTATTCTTCATCCGGTGCGCAAGTTCGCGGTTGAGAAGCTTCAACTGCTCCTCGTGCTGCTCGCGTTCGCGGATATGCTCCTTGGCGTCGGCATAGGCCTGTTCGAGGGCCGCCCGATCATTCATCGCCCGTGTCGTCTCGGTGACGATATTCAGGATTCCCCCGATAGTGCCCGCTTCGTCATAAATGGGGCTGTAGGAAAACGTCCAAAAGGTCCGCTCGTCGTAACCGTTGCGGGTCATGGTCAGCGGCAGATTCTCGGTCCAGGTTCCCTGGCCGGCAAGAGCGCTGCGGACGAAAGGGAGAACGTCTTCCCAGACGTCGGACCAGAGCTGCTTGAAAGGCTGGCCGATTGCCGGCTGTCGTTGTCCGAGCATTGGCAGATAGGCATCGTTGTGGAATTGCAGCAGGTCGTCACCCCACCAGAAGCACATGGGCTGTCGGGAGCACAGAACCATATGAAGTGTCGATTTCAGCGACTGTGGCCAATGATCCATTGGCCCCAAGCTCGTCGAAGACCAATCGAAGCCGCGAATTTCTTCTGCAGCCTCTCCACCGATATTGAGGAAATCCTGCGCGCGAATTGTCGTTCCCCTTCGAGGCCATCATCATCAGGCGTCAGAACCGACATTCTGCTTCCGCCTGCATATAGTTCACTTTGACGTGAATCTAGGGCGGAACATGGGTCAACTCAAGACGCGGGATGAGATCAAATTTCGCTCCTCGGGGTTCAGTTACGATAGGCCTTGCCTGCGAAAGGTGCTGAACTGAAATTTCTGAACAGTGCCCCATGGAGTGTGATGGGCGTGACTGCGGCTGTCGCACAGCTCGAAATCAGCGCCGAGCAGCCGTTGCAGGCTGGCGGCATCATGGCGCGCGACGGGCAGGCCGCTGCATTTTTCCGGACCATCCGGGGCGAAGGTACCGATGATCGCCACTCCGCCAACCGAAAGCGCTGATTTCAACACGGCAATATAGGCCTCCTGGTCTTCGGTTGCCGTGAGAAAATGAAATGCGGCCCGATCATGCCAGGCGTCAAAAAGGCGACCGGGCCTCCAGTCGCGGATGTCGGAAACGACCCAGCCTACCCCAGGCGCGGCCGACAGACGCTCTCGCGCGCGCTCAAGGGCCGCAGCGGAGAGATCAAGCACCGTGACATGTGCCTGTCCGGCACGCATCAAAACATCAACAAGAGCAGAGGCGCCGCCGCCGATATCGACCACCGTCGCATCGAGCTCGACCCCGGCTGCGCGCAAAAGTGAAACGGACAGATCAGGACTTTGCTCGTACCAGCTGACTTCGTTGTCGGCCTTGTTCTGGTAGACGTTTTCCCAATGGTGCTGAGCCGGCCGCACCGCCACTGGCGGGACCGGCGTGTCTTGCGACGGCACCATTGGACCCCGAGCTTCAGAAGGATGCTGACCTGCATCGGGCTGGATTTCCTCTGCCATCGGCCACTCTCCTGCGGGGTTGAGCGAAACACGGCGAAAGATGCGGTTGGCGCCACTCTATTCGTCGTCGCGCCGCACCCGGTATTCGCCGGTTTCCTTGTCCTGGATCAACGTGCCGATGGCGCCGGTTTCGCGCTCTTTTTCGGCCGCGCGGGACTTCTTTGCCAGCCTTTCCGCATCGCTGACAAACTTGCGGTATAGCAACCAGCCGCCGCCGAACAGCAGGCCGAAAAATATCAGTTGCGCCATATCCCCTCGCCCCGTCGCATCTTATTGTTGTCGTGCCGAGGTCAAAGACCGTAGCGCGACCATAGTGCCTTCTCCTCCAGCGTGTCGGCAAGCCCCGACACGGCCTGAGCGGCGATCTGATCGATCGATCCGAAGGCATCGACGCCGGTGACGCGCTTGCCGAACAGGCTTTTGGCACCGCTGATCAGTTCCAGCCTTGCATCCTTGCCATATCGTGTCTTGATTTCCTGGCGCATATTGCCGAGGCGATCGACGAGACCGAGTTCGACGCCGCGCCGACCAGTCCAGAAGAGACCGGAAAACAGCGTCGGATCTTCGGCCAGGAGCACGCCGCGCCGGGCCTTGACCATGTCGATGAAGATCTCGTGGATCTCCAGCTGCAGGGTCTTCAGATATTCGATGTCGCCTTCCTTTTCCGGCTGGAACGGATCGAGGATCGCCTTGTTCTCACCGGCTGTATAGACGCGGCGCTCGACGCCGATCTTCTTCAGGAGCTCCGGGAAACCGAAGCCGCCGGACACCACACCGATGGAGCCGACAATCGAGGTGGCGTCGACAATGATCTCATCGCCGGCAATGGCGAGCATATAGCCGCCGGAGGCCGCAACATCCTCAACGAAGACGAGCACGCGCTTGTTCTTCTCTTCGGCAAGCGCACGAATTCTGTCAAAGATCATGCGCGACTGGACAGGCGAACCACCTGGAGAATTGATCGACAGAGCCACGGCCGGACTGTCCTTCATGGCGAAGGCCTTTTCCAACTGCGGCGCGACACTGGCAAGATTGAGGGCTGGGCGGAACTTCGAGCCACCGCTCATGATCGCACCATGCAGACGCACGACCGGAATAACGGTTCCCTGCTTGCGGAAGCGTTTCGGCACCAGCCGCTTCAAAAAATCTGCCATGGACGCACAATCTCCTACCTGTCAAAACCTTGTGGGAGATGTAAGAAGCCGGCCCCCAAACGCAATGGCTGCAGTCAAAATTCACCCGACGCGTCATCAGCGCAGACGGCTGTAGCCGATGCGCCCGTTGTTCAGATCGTCAACCAGCGGCGCAAAGGCATGGCTGTCCTCGCGGTCATGCATCAGCAGCGGCGAGCGCAGTTGCAAGCGCGCGCGCGATCCCTTGATCGCGGTGACCAGAATGCGCGTCGCGCTCTCGCCCGGCCGCGGATGGATAGCGGTGATCTCAACACCGCCGAAGCGGCGGTCGCAGGCGGCGATGATCTCGGCGATCGATTGCGGCCTGGCAATCAGCGACAGTTGCCCGCCCGGCATGGTGATGGCGCCGGCGGTGCGGATCCAGCTCTCGAACAGGTTTTCCGTCATGGCATGCGCCTCGGCCTTCAAGACGTCGGGCGTGCGGCGGTCGCTGGCATCGTTGAAAGGTGGGTTCATGATGACATGGTGGAAACTGTCATCGCGCAGGCCGGCGGCAAACCGGGCCCGGCCGGTCAGGGTGACGTCCGTTTCAAGAACCGCAATACGGTCGGCGAATTTTACGTTTTCAACCAGTGCAAGGCTCTTGCGCGCGAATTCCGCCATGTCCGGCGAGCGTTCGACGAGTACCACCTCGGCATCCGGCAGGCGCGAGGCCACGGCAAATCCGGCAGCACCTGCCCCCGCGCCCAGGTCCGCGACACGAAAGGCCCCGTCCTGCAGCACCAGGGATGCAAGCAGCATGGCATCCATGCCGGCGCGATGGCCGCGACCGCGCGGCTGGACCAGATGGAAACGGCCTCTGTGAAAGGCATCGATGGTTTCGGCGGCCGGCTGGGGCGACATGGGGCTTCAGGCCTCGTGGTCCCGCAATTCTGCGGCAAGACCGGCGTCGGTCAGGATCTGGCGCGCCTGATCGACCTCGTCTGAATCGACCAGAAGCCGGCGCTGCAGCATGCCGAGCGACCCTTCGAGAATGCTCATCTGCTGGTCGGCAATCATCACGGAAATACCTGCATCCCGCATCAGGCTTTCGGCAAAGGACAGAAGGACGACGTCGTTCGAACGGATGATCTCGTGCATTTTATCCAGAAAACCTTCTTCTTTACCGTTCCGGGACAATTCGCCCCTTGCCGTGGGTGCCTCGGCTTTTTATTGTCGAGACAGAATTGAACAGGAGTCCGGTGCGTTGGGCGTAGTCATACCGCTTGAGGAAAACAAAAACAAACAGGCTTCCATCAAGCCCTTGGTGGACCTGACCAAAAGCGGCATGGAACGGGTCAACCAGCTGATCCTGTCAAAGGCAGGCTCGGACGTGCAGATGATCCCGGAAGTCGCCAATCACCTGATTTCATCGGGCGGCAAGCGGCTGCGACCGATGCTGACTTTGGCAACCGCCGCGATGTTCGGCTACGAGGGCGAGCATCACATCAAGCTGGCGACCGCCGTCGAATTCATGCACACGGCAACGCTGCTGCATGACGACGTGGTCGACGAAAGCGATCTCAGGCGCGGTAAGTCGACGGCGCGCACCATCTGGGGCAATCAGGCCAGCGTTCTCGTCGGCGACTTCCTGCTTGGCCAGGCGTTCCGGATGATGGTCGATGTCGGCTCGCTCGACGCACTGGACGTGCTGTCGACGGCGGCCTCTGTCATTGCCGAAGGCGAAGTGTTGCAACTGTCTGTCGCCAAGAACATGGAAACCACCGAAGACGACTACCTGTCGGTCATTCGTGCCAAGACGGCCGCGCTGTTTGCTGCGGCGGCGGAAGTCGGCCCGATCGTCGCCCAGACCGACAAGGCGACGCGCAATGCGCTGAAATCCTACGGCATGAATCTCGGCCTCGCCTTCCAGCTGGTCGACGACGCGCTGGATTACGGCGGCAAGGCTGCCGATCTCGGCAAGAATGTCGGCGACGATTTCCGCGAAGGCAAGATCACCCTGCCGGTGATCCTGTCCTACCGCCGCGGAACGGCCGTCGAGCGCGACTTCTGGCGCGAATCCATCGAAGGCGGCCAGAACGACGACGCGAGGCTCGAAAAGGCTTTGGGCCTGATCAGCCGCTATGGTGCGCTCGGCGAAACGATCCAGCGGGCACAGCATTACGGCACGATCGCCCGCGACGCGCTGGCCCCCCTGCCGGAGACGCCGTGGAAAGATGCGCTCAACGACGTGATCGACTTCTGTATCGCCCGGGTGAATTGACCCGGGCAATTGTGGCGCACGGGCGATTGCCTTGCGGGCCTGCTTCAAAAAAGCCATTCTATGCGTGAATCATCGCGCGTCGTTCCCATATAAGCACGACCTGCGCACTTTATCGGTTCTTGAAAGGCTCGTTCATGCGGCAAAGTCCCGCCACTCGCTTCCTCGCCGGCACTGCCCTGGCGCTGCTTCTTAGCGTCTTCCAAGCCCCGATCGCTTCAGCTGCGTCGCCCGACACGCCCGCCGAAACCGAGAGCTTCGATCTTGACAGCGTCGACAGCTTTGCCGGCGCTTTCCTGGCCGCCCGGACTGCCGAAGCCGACCGCGACTACGCCAATGCCATCCTGCTCTACAAGAAGGCGCTTGAGCTTTCGCCTGACGAACTGGATATCCAGCAGCGGCTAATGATCGCCCTGATCATGAACGGAGACTTCGACGAAGGCGCAAAGCTCGCCAAGGAACTGGAGAACGATCCGGCCGTCGAGCGCGTCACATCCGTGGCGCTCGGATTCCAGGCGATCCGCGATGGCCGCTATGACGATGCGCTGAAGACCTTCAAATACGAAGGCCCGAACGATCTTGACCGGCTGATGAACGAATTGCTGATTGCCTGGACAATGGTCGGCGAAGGCAAGGGCAAGGAAGCCCTTGATCTGGTGAAAGGCCTCGAGGGTCCGAGCTGGTATACGATTTTCCGTAACTACAATGTCGGCGTAATCGCCGCCCTGACCGGCGATAACGACGCGGCCCGCAAGGCGCTGACGGACACACTGATCGACCGCAGCGGCGGCGCGACCGCGCCGGACACCTTTGCCCGGGCAGTCATTGCGCTGGCAACGCTCGAAGCCAATGCCGGCAACAAGCAGAAGGCACTGGATGCGCTGGCAGCCGGTGACGAACTGATCAACAATTACGCACCGTTCAAGGCGCTGCGCGACGAAATCGAAGCTGGCGGCAAGCCGAAGCCGATGGTCGCGAACGCGGCACAGGGTGCGGCCGGCGTGTTGTTCTCCATCGGTGGCGCGCTCAACCGCGAAGGCGCCGAAGACACGGTGATGCTCTATCTGCAGCTATCGCATGCGCTGGACAAGGACGCAGCCGACACGCTGGTTCTGCTCGGCGGCATTGCCGAAAATGCCAAGCAGCCGGAAAAGGCGATCGATTTCTACCGCCAGGTGCCGGAAACATCGCCGATGCGGCGGATTTCCGAATTGCAACTCGGCCTGACGCTGGCAGAAACCGGCAAGGTCGAGGATGCACGCACGCATCTGCAGGGGCTGATTGCCTCTGACCCGAAGGACGTGCGCAGCTATCTCGCCTATGGCAGCGTGCTGTCGGAAGCCAAGGACTATGCGGCCATGGCGAGCAATTACGACAAGGCCGTCGAGGTTATCGGTCAATCGCCGGCCAAGAACCACTGGTCGATCTTCTTCCAGCGCGGCATTGCCAATGAACGGCTGAAGAAGTGGGACAAGGCCGAGCCGGACTTCCGCAAGGCGCTGGAACTCAATCCGGAACAGCCGCAGGTGCTCAATTACCTGGGTTATTCCTGGGTCGACATGAACCGCAATCTCCAGGAAGGCCTGGAGATGATCAAGAAGGCTGTCGATCTGCGGCCGGACGACGGCTACATCGTCGATTCGCTCGGCTGGGCCTATTACCGCCTCGGACGTTTCGACGAATCGGTGGTCGAACTGGAGCGGGCCGCCGAGCTTCGCGCCGGCGACGCGACGATCAACGACCATCTGGGCGACGCCTATTGGCGCGTCGGCCGCAAGCTTGAAGCCACTTACCAGTGGAAACGCGCGCTGGCCTCCGAGCCGGACGAGGCCGAAGTGCCGAAGATCCAGGCGAAGATTGACAAGGGCATGCCGCCCATCGAAGCCGACGCCGCCAAGATCGATCCGAAGCCGGTGGACGCACCGAAGAAAGACGACAAGAAGACCTGATCCGATGAAAGGTCTTGACGATCCGGCGGGAGCCCCGGTCGAGGAGACCGCGCGCGCCAAGGTCAATCTCGCGCTGCATGTGACCGGGCGCCGGGCGGATGGCTATCACCTGCTCGACAGCCTGGTGACCTTTGCCGAAGACGGTGACGAGCTGACATTCCAGCCAGCAGAGACCGACAGCCTGACGCTGACGGGGCCTTTTGCCCGCAGCCTCTCGCTTGGCCCGGCTAAGCCCGAGGACAATCTCGTGGCTCAGGCACGCGACCGTTTGCGCGCCGTTCTCGATCAGCATGGGCAACCCTCGTCGCCCGTCGCCATCACGCTCGAAAAGAACCTGCCGGTCGCGGCCGGGATCGGCGGCGGCTCGGCCGATGCCGCAGCAACCCTGCGTGGGCTGATGCGGCTCTGGCAGGCGGACCTGCCCGCAGGCGCGCTGGCGGAGCTTGCACTGTCGCTTGGGGCCGATGTGCCGATGTGCCTTCGCTCAATGCCACTCAGGGCACAGGGCATTGGCGAGGCGATCACGCCGGCTGCCCTCCCCTCCTTTCCGATGGTGCTGCTCAATCCGTTGATGCCGGTCTCGACGCCGGAGATCTTTCGCCGGCTGGAGCGACGCGACAATTCACCGATGACAGACCTCCCCGCAGCCCCCGATGCTGAGGCATGGCGCACAGCCTTTCCGCAGCTTCGCAACGACCTGCAGCCGCCGGCTGAAGCGCTTGTGCCGGAAATCGCGGAAGCCTGCGGCCTGTTGCGCGAGAGCCTCGCGGTCTATGCCGGCATGTCGGGTTCGGGTGCTACCTGTTTCGGCCTCTACGAAAACGAGGCCGCGGCGCTGAAGGCGGCACTGGCGCTATCGGCCTATCGACCGCAATGGTATGTGCTTCTGACCCGCACAGTTGCCCATCAGTGCGCGCAAGGAGATGCAGCATGAGCCGGATCGACGAAAACCGTCCCTTCATTCCGGTGGGCATTGCCGTGCTCACAGTCTCCGACACACGGCGTCTGGAAGACGACCGCTCCGGCGACACGCTGGTCGCCCGGATCGCGGAGGCCGGCCACAGGCTCGCCGCGCGGGCCATCGTGCAGGACGACAAGGCGGCGATCCGCGACCAGGTGGAGCAATGGACCAAAGATGACGCCATCGATGTGGTGATCACCACCGGCGGCACGGGTTTTACCGGTCGCGACGTCACCCCGGAGGCACTGGAACCCCTGTTCGAAAAACGCATGGACGGCTTTTCCGAAGTCTTCCACCGGATCTCCTACGACAAGATCGGGACCTCGACCATCCAGTCGCGGGCGACCGGCGGCGTTGCCAATGCGACGTTCATCTTCGTTCTGCCGGGGTCTCCGGGTGCCTGCAAGGATGCGTGGGATGGCATCTTGAAGCTGCAGCTCGACTACCGCCACATGCCGTGCAATTTTGTCGAGATCATGCCACGGCTCGACGAGCACCTGACACGCAGCAAATAGATCAGCAGGCAGATGTCAGCGCCTGGCTTCGCGCGCAACCCAGGACGGGATGATCTCAGAGGCCAGCCGGCGCGGCTTTTGGCCATGGGCCAGATGCTGAAGATCCATGCCCGAACGGACCAGTGACTGGGCGTGGCGCTTGGGCAGGAGCAGGCCATTTTCGAGCGGCGGGCGTGACCGCGTCAGGCGGCGATAGAAGGGCAGACGATAGACACGCGATTCGGAAAAGCGGGCTGGAACCTTGTTGAGAGCCACATATTCCGCCACTTCGTCGATCCAGCCCTGCGTCATTCGGGCGCCAGGCTCGACCAGAAGCAGCCACTCGCCGCGCACGGAGCCGAGCAATTCTTTTATGTCCCATTGCTGATAAAAGCGGCAGCCCGCCGCATCCGCCACGAAGGATGATCCGTCCTGCGAGCCATGGTCCAGAACGATGACATCGCTTACAAGGCCTTCCACAGCGCCGGCTACGAGCACAGACAACGTCTGAGCGAGCTCCGGCTCCTGATCGCGGCATTCCATCATCACTGTCAACATTGCCTATCTCTATCGCATTGCACAAAGATTTGCCACTGCTTTGAGATTGTCCGATTTTCTATTTTGTTCTTGCATTGTTCTCGTTGCTGGTGGTAGGAATATAGTCATTCGGCGGGATTGATTGACCCCGCGAGGAGCTAAACATGAACGAGCTGTCTCTTGTGGGCCAGGCTGCCTTTCAGCCTGGCAATACGGCAGATATTGCCGATGCGGTGATGACCTCTTCCGGGCTCCGGATCGAGATCGACCGACGTCGTGGTCGCGGGGCAACGCTCAATCCGGGCGGACGCTTCGAGCCGACCGAACGCGTCGCCTTCGACGACGGCTGGCAGAGCCTCGAGGACATGCCGCCGTTCAAGACGGAGGTGCAGGTCGAAAAGCCACGGACCATCATCACCCGCAATGAATCGCCGGATATCCCCTTCGACCGCTCGATCAATCCTTATCGCGGCTGCGAGCATGGCTGCATCTATTGCTTCGCCCGCCCGACACACAGCTATATGGGCCTTTCGGCCGGTCTCGACTTCGAGGCCAGGCTGTTTGCCAAGCCGGATGCGCCGAAGCTTCTGGAACGGGAATTGTCGAAGCCGGGCTACAAGCCGCGGCCGATCGCGATCGGCACCAATACCGATCCCTATCAGCCGATCGAGCGCGAATGGCGGATCATGCGCCAGATCCTCGAAGTGCTCGACAAGGCCAATCATCCTGTGGTGATCGTCACCAAGTCGGCGCTGGTGCTGCGCGATGTGGATATCCTGAAGTCGATGGCCGAACGCGGGCTTGCCAAGGTCGGGGTTTCGGTGACGACGCTCGACCGCAAGCTCGCCCGGCTGATGGAGCCGCGCGCGGCCACGCCGTCGAGACGGCTGGAGACGATCAAGGGCCTGTCGGAGGCGGGCATCCCGGTTGCCGTCATGCTCGGGCCGGTCATCCCGGCGCTGAACGACCACGAGATCGAACGCATTCTCGACAGCGGCAAGGCTGCTGGTGCCACGGAGGCCAGCTACGTGCTGCTGCGCCTGCCGCTCGAGGTCAGCCCGCTGTTTCGCGACTGGCTGCTGCAGCACTATCCGGACCGCTACCGGCATGTGATGTCGCTGGTCCGCTCGATGCGCGACGGCAAGGACTACGACGCCGAGTTCGGCAAGCGGATGAAGGGGGCCGGTCCCTATGCCTGGCAGATCAGCCGCCGCTTTGAAATGGCGACCAAACGTCTCGGCCTGACGCGCCGCAGCCTGCATCTGCGCGAGGACCTGTTCCTGTCGCCCAACAGCAATGGCGTACAGTTGTCGCTGCTCTGATACGTGCGCCGCACCAAGGCGCACTACGCTCTCGTGATGTCCGGCGGCTGGCACCGCCTCTACATCGCGCTTGCCCGGTTCACGCCGGGTTTCGTCTTCCGGCGCGGTTATCCGCCGCCTCGCGCCGGATGTGTCCCTGGTCAGCCGCCCCGGCCTCTCGCGTCCAACGAGAGGAAGGGACCAGGGGCTTGCAGGAGATCGGGTGCGCGTGCGATTTCTGCCGCATGAAAATGCGCACGCCACCCGATTCTCCCAGCCTGTTTCCCGATCTGCCGCTGGCTCCTGACTTTTCGATCGAGAGCCGCACCAAGCGACGCGGGCTCTGGCCTGTTGCCGGAACCGACGAAGCCGGTCGCGGGCCGCTGGCGGGGCCAGTGGTGGCCGCTGCGGTCATCCTCGATCCACGACATATCCCGCAAGGGCTGAACGATTCCAAGAAACTGTCGGTCGCTCAACGGGAGCGGCTCTATGAGGAGATCCTGGCCACGGCCACCGTCTCGATCGCCTCCTCATCGCCCCGCCATATCGATGCACGCGATATCCGCAAGGCGAGCCTCGATGCGATGCGCCGCGCCGTTGCCGGCCTCGAATGCAGCGCCAACCATGTCCTGGCCGACGGCCGGGATGTGCCGGACGGGCTTTCCTGTTCGGGAACGGCGGTGGTCAAGGGCGATGCCCGATCCGTCTCGATCGCCGCTGCATCGATCCTTGCCAAGGTCATGCGGGACCGGATGATGGCCCGCGCCGGACTGGTCTTTCCCGACTACGGCTTTGCGCAGCATGCCGGTTACGGCACCGCGATCCATCGCGGGGCGATCGTCATCCATGGACCCTGTCCGCTGCACCGGATGAGCTTTCGTCCGCTGCGGCAGGTGGAGCCATGCGATTAGCATCCATCTCTGAGAACAGTGACCCTGCCTCTCCTCAGGTGGTGCGGGCAGATCGTAGACAACAAAAAAGCCGGGGCTAGCCCCGGATTTTTTTTAATTTCATCTGCGATCCTATGATCAGTTGAGGCGGGCCTTGACCTCGCCAACGGCGCTCTTGAACAATGTGTCCTGAACAGCGCCATCGGTCTTCTTCGCCAGAACCTTTTCGGCCGCGGCAATCGCAAGGTCGACAGCCGCAACGCGCACGGCGTTGACGGCTTCGGTTTCGGCCTGCTTGATCTTCTGCTCCGACAGCGCATTGCGACGTGCAATGAATTCGGCCGTCTTCTGCTTGGCTTCTGCCGTGAGGGCGGCTGCTTCGCGTTCGGCGGCGGCAACGATTGCCGCAGCTTCTGCTTCGGCTTCCTTGCGCTTGCGCTGATATTCGGCCAGCAGATGCTGGGCCTCTTCGCGCAGGCGCTTGGCTTCCGCCAGTTCGTCGCGGATCTTGTCGGCGCGCGCATCGAGGCTCGTTGCCATCATACCCGGTACCTTCAGATAGGCGAGCAGGACGAAGAAGAGAACGAGACCGACCAGAGCGAAGAATGTTGCGTCGAGATGCATCGTGGTCACGCTCCCTGCTTGGCGGCGCCGGATACGGCAGCCTTGATGTCAGCGGCGGTGGCCTTGGCACCGATCAACTGTTCGACGATCGAACCGACGGTGTCGATGGCGATCGTGTCGACTTCAGCAAAGGCCTTGGCCTTGATCTCGCCAATGCGGACTTCGGCAGCAGCAATCTTGGCGGACAGATCCGCTTCGATGGCAGTGCGTTCCGCGTCGGCCTTGACCTTGGCTTCGTCGCGCGCAACCGAAGCAATCTGGCCGGCTTTCGCCTTGGCCGCGCTCAGTTCGCGTTCATAAGTTTCAATCGCGGCATCAGCTTCCGACTTGAAGCGGGCCGCTTCGTCGAGATCCTGTGCGATGCGGTCGTGACGGTTTTCCAGGATACCGCCAACGCGCGGCACGATGACCTTCTGCATGAGCATGTAGAAGATGCCGAACGTAATCACCAGCCACAGCAACTGCGAGGCATAGGTGGACGAATCGAACGGCGGGAACACACCGCTCCCATGTTCCGCATTCGGAACGCCGGTCTCGGTATGGACAGTGCCCTCTGCCGGCGCTTCCTCGGCATAGGCGGGGGTCACAAACATGCTCACCTCCAGGTGTATTCACAAATGCACGAGATCACGGCTGCCGCGAAAGGCACGCCGTGATCCCAATCTCCAACCGTCTATTAGACAGCGAACAGGAGGAGGAGAGCGATGAGCAGCGAGAAGATGCCCAGAGCTTCCGTAACGGCGAAGCCGAATACCAGACGGCCGAACTGGCTGTCAGCGGCAGACGGGTTGCGCAGTGCGCCGGAGAGGTAATCACCGAAGATACGGCCGAGTGCGAGGGACGTACCAGCCATGCCGAGGCATGCGAGACCTGCGCCGATGTACTTTGCTGCTTCCGCTTCCATATGGATACTCCTTCGAAATGGTTGTTGCGGCTATTTTGGCCCCGGTTCAGCCGGGGCCAGCGACTATATTCTCAGTGACCGCCGTGCACTGCGTCGTTCAGGTACATGCAAGTCAGTACCGCAAAGACGTAGGCCTGCAGGAAGGCAACGAGAAATTCGAGACCGGTCATGGCGACCGTCATCAAAAGGGGCAGAATGGCGCCACCGATACCGACCGCACCCATGGCGCTCATCGACGCCACGAAGCCGGCAAAGACCTTGAGCGTGATGTGACCGGCCAGCATGTTGGCGAACAGACGGACGGAGAGGCTGATCGGACGCGAGAGGAAGGAAACAACCTCGATCGTGGAGACCAGCGGCAGGAGAGCGATCGGCACGCCGGACGGCGCAAAGATACCGAGGAACTTCAAGCCGTGCTTGTAGAAGCCATAGACCAGAACGGTCAGGATGACGAACAGCGCCAGCGCGAAGGTGACGATGATCTGGCTGGTGATGGTGAAGAAGTACGGGAACATGCCGAGCAGGTTGGCCGTCAGCACGAACATGAACAGCGAAAACACCATCGGGAAGAACTTCATGCCGTGGCTGCCGGCGCCTTCGCGCAGCATCGAAGCAATGAATTCATAGGCCATTTCGGCGACGGACTGCATGCGGGTCGGGATCAGACCGCGGTTCGACGTCGAGAAATAGAGGAAGCTGGAGGCCGTTGCGACGGTAGCAACCATGAACAGCGAGGCGTTGGTGAACGAGAAATCAATCCCGGCCACTTCGATCGGAACAATCTTCTGGATCAGAAACTGATGAGTAGGATCGTTGGCCACGTTCTGCTCTTTCGCGTTTTGCCGCCGAAGCGGATATCTTATCGTCGTGCTATGACCGCCTCAGCGATCGTCGCCTTTGTCTTTCAGGTCCATCTTGCGATCGGCCGGATGTGGCGACGCCACAATTCCAACGACACGCATGACATTCAACACGCCGGCGCAGAACCCGATGAGCAGCAATACAATCATGCCCCAGGGCGCCGTACCGACAAAGCGGTCAAAAAGATAGCCCAGAAATGCGCCAACAACGATGGCAGAGATGAATTCGCTCGAGATCTTCATCGCCATTCCGTAACCCTTGCGGGTTTCTTCGGCGTTGATCTCCGCGCTTTCCTCGCTCTTCGCCTTGGTGTCCCGGACAGCCAATTCGGCAGCCAGTCTCCGGCGACGCTCTTCCAGACCTTCTTCCCGATTATCCGTCATGGCTTCCTCCGTCCTATCCGTATCTCACAGGGCATATTTTACACCCGATTTGAATGCAGAAACGGCAGGATAGAAACCCTTGTGGCCCGCTTTGAAGTCGGCCGCACCATAATTTTGAGGACCTGCATAGTCAAGGCATAGCGGCACCAAGTTTCACCACAAATTAACCGATAAATATCAACTACTTAGATCAAATACATGGAAACAACTCACATGACAGACGCCAAATCGTGTCACTTGGTCGCGCTGTGAGGGGAGAATCTGCCACAATCGGTGACGCGCGGCGCCACATTGCGGCACAAGCAAGTCAGCGCAAAACAGAATTGCGTTCGGTGCGCGCCAGAGCCCGCGAATCTCCACCGCAATTCCTCGCAGGGCGGACCCGTAAACGGATCCGCGACACATCAGCTCCAGCCGCCGCCATAGGTGCGGTAGAAGATGTGTTTGCCGATGGTGTCGACCCGCTTCATGGTCGGGCCCCAGTCGGGCTTTACATAGGTTGCGTGGTAGTGGGTGGCAGATCCCACCTCCTTGAACCAGATCTTGCCGGCTGTCACCGCCATGGCAATGTCCTTGGCGGTGCGCCAATGCGATGGCGAGGTGATGCGATCCGGAATGCGATCGCAGGCGAAGGAAAACTGGCAACGATTGCGCCAGTCCTCGTTCTGATAGACGACGCCACAGATTGTATTGGGATAGTGGGGATTGCGGACGCGATTGAGGATGACCTGAGCGACCGCTGCCTGGCCTTTCACCGATTCGCCCCGCGCCTCGAAATAAATGCCTTCGGCGAGGCATTGCTGCTCCTTGTCGGCAAACACGCCGGCGGGAAGTGCGGTCGCGGCCCAGGCATGGTCCTGCGGGCCGATTTCCGGCAGAAAGCGCCCGCGCGCCATCTGCTTTTCCGTCAGGATCGCATCGAAGGGCGAAACGCTGGCGTAGTCCGGCACAGGCGGTGAATAGGCCGTCGCCAGAACATCCGGATTGCGGTTGGTCACCAGGCTTGCCAGCATCGCCGGCAGCGCCGGGTCGGCGGGCAGGTCCTTGCGCTTGAAATAGAAGCTTGCCAGTTCGACCGGACTTGCTTCGGTTTTCTCCTTGGCGAAGGCGGTCCGTTCGGTCGCGTCATCCTTGGGGTCGAGCAGGAAACTGGTGCGCTGCAGGATCGATCCGGCCGAAAAGGCACGCGGCGGCAACATCTGCTCTACGGCGATTACCCTGCCCTTCTTCTGATCGCGGGTCACGCGCATTTCATCCGGCAGAGGGTCGGCGGCCGGCTTGCCGCCGTCGAAGGCGATGCGGCGACCATCGGGCAGCACGAGCCCGCTGTCACTCGACAAGGCCGACGATGCTTCCTTGGCGGAGAAGGCCAGTTCGGCCTGGTGGATCGAGCCGGCGGGCGACGACGTGAGCACCATGCGCCAATTGCTGGCGCCGCGATCGATGCCGGCCAGAAGGCCCGCCATATCGGCCTGAGCAGCCACTGTCGGGAAGACCAGCCAGGAGACAAGACCGAAGACCAGCGGTGAAGTCCAGGTCTCCATCCGGGAGGAGACCTTGTTGGAAGGGCGAAATGAGATACGCAAAACCGAACTCCAGCACAAGGACGCGAGATACATTAGAAAAACATCTCTCATTAACCTTGATGCTTGGTTAATGCCGGCGGATGAATGTCGGAATGTCACTCATGTTCAAATGCCAAAAGGCCGCCGGGCATGCGGCGGCCTTTCGAAGGCTGGGTCATGTCGGCTTTTGTCAGATGATGACGTGCGAGCCGAGTTCCACGACGCGGTTGGCTGGAAGGCGGAAATAATCCGAAGGGTCGGCGGCCGCATTGGCCAGGGTAATGTAAAGTCTGTCCTGCCAGTGGGGCATGCCGGACTTGGCATCCGGGACCAGCTTGCGTCGGCCGAGGTAGAACGAGGTCGACATGATGTCGAATTTCAAACCGCAACGGCGCAGATTGGCCAGCGCCTTCGAGACATTCTGGCTTTCCATGAAACCGAAGCGGATCTCGACGCGGGAGAAGCGCTCCGATAGCTGCTCAATGACAAAACGCTCATCGGCGGTGGCGCGCGGACGGCCGATCGTCTTCACCGTCAGGATGATGTTGCGCTCATGCAGAACATGGTTGTGCTTGAGATTGTGCAGGAGAGCGGCAGGCGCGGTTTCGGCATCGCTGGTCAGGAAGATCGCCGTGCCGGGCACGCTGGCCGGGGCGTGATCGCTCTTGCGCTCGATCGACGCAATGAAGGGGGCCAAGGGAACATCGGTGTGGCGGGTCTTGGCAAACAGAATGCGGCTGCCCCGGCGCCAGGTCCACATGATGAGGGTGAAGACACCGGCAAAGAGGACCGGGATATAGCCGCCATCGTGGATCTTCAAAAGGTTGGCGCCGAGGAAAACCGTTTCCAGGGCGAGAAGCGGGAGCAACGCCGCCACCGCGGTCGTGACGCTCCAGTTCCACCGCTTGCGGACAAATTCGAAGGCCATGATGGTGGTGACGACCATGGCACCGGTGACCGAGATGCCATAGGCGGTGGCCAGCGCTTCGGAACTTTCAAACAGCAGCACCAGGGCCAGAACACCGACCAGCAACAGGGCATTGACCGACGGCAGATAGATCTGGCCGGTATGGGTTTCGGAGGTGAACAGGATCTGCATGCGCGGCAGGAAGCCGAGATGGATCGCCTGTCGGACCAGCGAGAAGGCACCGGTGATCACGGCTTGGCTGGCGATGATCGTCGCAAACGTGGCCAGGATGACGACCGGCAGCAGCGCCCATTCCGGAAACATCAGATAGAAAGGGTTGGCCATGGCGGCGGGATTGTGCAGCACCAGCGCGCCCTGGCCCAGATAGTTGAGCACCAGCGACGGGAAGACCAGCACGAACCATGCCCACTGGATGGGCTTGCGGCCGAAATGGCCGAGGTCGGCATAAAGCGCTTCGGCGCCGGTGACGGTCAGGAAGACCGCGCCGAGCACGACGATGCCAAGAAACCCTTCGCGCAGCATGAAGGTGACGGCATGCCAGGGATTGAAGGCCGAGAGAATGCCGAGATCATCGAAGATGTGGTTGACGCCGCCGGCGGCCATGACCAGGAACCAGAGGGCCGTGATCGGACCGAAGAAGCGGGCAACGGCTGCCGTGCCATGTGACTGCACGGCAAAGACGCCAATCAGGATCGCAACCGAAATGGGCACGATGAAATCGCTGAGGTCCGGCGCCACAAGCTTGAGGCCTTCGACTGCCGACAGCACAGAGAGGGCCGGCGTGATCATGGCATCGCCGAGGAAGAGTGCCGCACCGATCAGGCCGAGCACCATCAGGATCGGGCCATGGCCGTTGGCGGTCTTCGACAGCAATGCGAGCAATGACAGGGTTCCGCCCTCGCCGTCGTTGTCCGCGCGCAGCAGGAACAGCACGTATTTGATGGTGACGATGATGGTCAGGGCCCAGATCATCAGCGAGATCAGCCCGATCACTTCCAGGCGGGTGACACCACCTTCGCTGATCGGCTTCAACGCTTCACGGAAGGCATAGAGCGGGCTGGTGCCGATATCGCCATAGACGACGCCGACAGATCCGAGCGCGAGGAAAAACATCCCGCGCGCGCCCTTGTGACCTTCCGAAGAATGGGTGTTGTTCTGTTCCATAAGATGTCAGGCTCTCAGAGCCAGCCTTTCCAGCGGAAGAAAATGAACGGAATGACGGCGGAGATCAGCATGGCAACAAGCGCCACGCCATAGCCGTAGTTCCAATCCAGCTCCGGCATGAAATGAAAATTCATGCCGTAAATAGAGGCGACCAAGGTCGGCGGCAGGAAGACCACCGAGGCGATGGAGAAGATCTTGATGATCGCATTCTGTTCGACATTGATCAGACCGAGCGAGGCATCGAGCATGAAGGTAATGTTGTTGCTGACAAACGCCGCATGTTCGGCAAGCGACTGCACGTCGCGGGCAACCACCGTGCACAGTTCGGCCGCCTCCTCCTCCCGGCGCACGACCTGCTGAGACTGCAGGAACGTCACGAGGCGCGAGAGCGAGATGAGGCTGTCGCGCGTCTTGCTGACCAGTTGGTGATGGCTGGCGATATCGAGCAGCTTGTCTTCGAGAAAGCGCGGCGGCCGACGCTTGGCCGCCTTGCGATCGACGAAGACGGACACGGACAGTGCGTCGAGACGAATTGCGACGATCTCCAGCACTTCGGCCGTGCGGTCCACCACCGTTTCGAGCAGACGTCCGAGCAAGGTTGTTCCGGTCGCGCAAGGCTCAGTCGCACGCAACAGACTGGCGCTGAACAGCGCAAAGGATTTCGGCTCGGCGTAGCGGATCGTCACCAGCCGATTGCCGTGCAGGATGAAGGCGACATCGGTGAGCCGCGGCAGATCCGTCTCGACCTTGTAGATCAGCGAGGCCGTCATGTAGACAGCGCCGTTCTCGACATAGAGTCGGCTCGACGGCTCGATATCCTTCAGTTCTTCCGGCGTGGGCAAGGGGATTCCGAGCCGGTTTTCAACCTGCTGCTCTTCTGCCTTTGTCGGGCTTATCAGGTCCAGCCAGATGATCGCGTCATCGAAGTCGCCAGTGGCAACATCCGGACCGATCACCTCTGCACTGCCATCAGTTCTATAGGCCCGGATCAAGACTAGCTTACCTTCATGGCTGCCAACGAGCGGCAAATTGCCCGGACCCAAACACAAGTGGCAAGAAAAACGCAAGTCGAATTTTGCACTGCAGTACTGCGCGTAAGGCAGTGCTCGCCATCGACACGCCCCCGAAGGCAGCAAGATGTCCGGCATCGGCGGTCAAGCCCGCAAGAATGGCCGCGATCTGAGATCCAGCAGCAAGGCCGATCGATCCGGATCGGTGACTATTCGAAAACGATTGCCGGTGCGGTCCGACCTGAATGCGCCTTGACCTCGTTCCAGACCTTTTCGGCAATCTGGCGATAGACGGCGGCCTGTGGTCCGTCCGGATCGGAAACGACAATCGGCGTCCCGGCATCCGAAGTTTCACGAATCGAGATGGTCAGCGGCACTTCGCCGAGGAAGGGCACGCCGATCTTCTCCGCCTCGGTACGGGCACCGCCATGGCCGAAAATATCATAGCGATTGCCGGTGTCGGGTGCGATGAAATAGCTCATGTTCTCGACGATGCCGAGCACGGGCACCTCAACCTTGTTGAACATGTTGAGCCCCTTGCGGGCATCGATCAGGGCCAGATCCTGCGGCGTCGAAACGATGACGGCGCCCGAAAGCGGCACCTGCTGGGCCATCGTCAACTGGGCATCGCCAGTGCCTGGCGGCATGTCGACCACGAGCACATCCAGATCGCCCCAGGCGACCTCCCGCAGCATCTGCATCAGCGCCGACTGCACCATCGGGCCGCGCCAGATCATCGCGGTGCCCTCATCGACCAGGAAGCCCATCGACATGACCTTGATGCCATAATTCTCCATCGGCACGATGATCCGGTTCTCGATCTGCTGTGGCCGGCCGGTAATGCCGAGAAGACGCGGCATCGAAGGTCCATAGACGTCGGCATCTAGAATGCCGACACGCAAGCCATTGGCCTTGAGGCCCAAGGCCAGATTGACCGCAGTGGTC
>JAESGE010000164.1_pt1 | contig 38278 bp, 26 predicted proteins | sample 9269601 | NCBI WGS metagenome assembly JAESGE01 (sample SAMN14515569, study PRJNA621662) | algae metagenome | isolation source: Tolypothrix brevis GSE-NOS-MK-07-07A and co-occurring heterotrophs from wet... | place: USA: Grand Staircase Escalante National Monument, Utah | collected 2006-04-16
GACGGGGCTGAGTGGCGCGGCGGCGTGGATAATCTCTTCCTCCGACGCGGCCATCATCTCGGGCGCGGCGGCAAGAGCCAGGGTCGTGTCGTCCATCGCTTTCGTCTTCCATCTGCGTCGATCGGTGGTCCCGTCTTGATGTTCGGATATCAAGACCTTAAGGGAGGTGCCGGTCGGTCGGTCCCGTCAGGACCTTGGTTTCACTGCGAGCCCTGATAGACCAAGCCCATCGGCTCTTCAACATCCCGCCGCCAGCGGCGGAATGGATGGTCCCGGCAGCAAGGTTTTCCGGCCGATGAGACGAATCCTGTTTGCGGCGATCGTGCTGGCGCTGGCCACCGCTGGTGTCATCTATTCCGGAATCGGTCTGTCGGACGTGGCCGAAGCCGTGGTTCTTGTCGGCTGGGGGATCGCGCTGGTCATCACGGCGCGGATCGTCGTCACCGTCCTGCTCGCCTATGCCTGGTGGCTGGTTGTGCCCGGAGGCCGGCGCCCAAGCCTTCACGATTGCGTGAAAATTCGCCTGGTGCGGGACGCGATCAATGCTCTGCTGCCCTCGGCGCAGATCGGCGGCGATATCGTTGGCGCGCGCCTGCTGGTCAGTCGCGGCGTTGGTGCCGCCCTAAGTGCCGCCAGTCTCGTCACCGATGTGTTCCTGCAGGTGGTCAGCCAGTTCGCGTTCACGATCGCTGGGTTGCTGCTGCTGATCTGGCAGGGCGGCGGTGGCGGTATCGTCTCCACCGTCGCGGGCGGGCTGCTTGTCGCCATTCCGGCGATCGCCGGTTTCGTGCTGGTGCAAAAGCGCGGCGTTGCCGATGTCGTGCTTGGTGCCCTGCGAAAGCTCGCGGGCGGACGCGAATGGGGTGCGTTTGCCGCGACGGAGGCCTTTTACGACGCGCTTCGCGATATCCAGCAGCATTGGGGAACGATGACGCGCAGCAGCCTCGTGCATGTCCTCGCCTGGGTTATTGGAAGCCTGGAGGTCTATGCGGCGCTGCATTTCCTCGGCTACCCCGTCAGCTTCGGCGAAGCCGTGGTGATCGAGAGCCTTGGACAGGCGGTACGGGGCGCAGGCTTCGCCATCCCCGGGGCGATCGGGGTCCAGGAAGGCGGCTTCGTCCTGCTCTGCGCGGTTTACGGCATTCCGGCCGAACCCGCGCTCGCGGTGTCGCTGGTGAAGCGTATCGCGGACCTCGCGCTGGGCATTCCCGGACTTTTGCTCTGGCACCGCCTGGAACGACGACCTATATCCGGCGTCGACCGGCCCGCGGTCTGACCGATCGACGTTGAGATTACATCGCGCCGATCGCGACGAAAGTGATCACGCGACGCTTGCGGCGGTTGGGTTGGCATGATTTGGCTGCGGCACCGCTCGAAACGAGTCGGCAATCGCGATTTGATAGAGGAAAAACGATGATCGACAGGCGCATGTTTCTCGTGAGTGGTACCGCAACTGCGCTGTTGCCGGTTTCGTTCGCGTCTGCGGCGGATCCAGCCGTCGCGCTTATCGAGCGTTTCTATGCGTCGTTGCGCGCTGCGATGGCACGTGCGTCCAGCGACTCCGTCGCCGAGAAGGCAAGATTGCTATCTGGCCCCGTCAATTCGACCTTCGACACGGCGGCCATGACCCGACTCGCCACCGGCCAGATGTGGAGCCGTATTCCAGGCGGCCAGCAGGGTGCGATCCAGCAGGCCTTTGGCCGTTTCCTCGTCGCCACCTACGCCAAGCAGATCCGCGGCTATTCGGGCGAGCGCTTCGAGGTTTCACCGGCGACGGAGAAACGCCGCATCGGCACACTGGTGCGCAGCAAGATCATCGAGGGTAACGGCAGCTCGACCAATATCGACTACATCGTCTCGAGTGGCGGGCGAGTCATCGACATCTATCTGAACAGCTCGGTCAGCGAACTGGCGTCACGGCATGCGGAGTTCGAATCGATCCTCACCAGCGGCGGCGCAAATGCCCTACTCAACAGCCTTAACGATCGCACGAACCGGCTTCTTGCAAGCTGAGAACACCTTCCTGATCGCTTCATGAGGCCAGACAAACGAAGGGCGCCGATCATTTCGGCGCCCTTTCCTTTAGAACGAACCCGCAAGGCAACAGGAGATTTACCGCGGCGCGACGCGCACGGTGCCCCGTAATGGCGGAACCGGTGCGTTCATCATCAGCAGCGCGCCGTCGGTGATCATTGGATCGAATCCAGCATCGTCTCTCTGGCCGAGACCGTCGAGAAGATCGCGTCGACGCGTCTGATAGTAAACGCTGCGCAGCCGCACGTAAGGGTCGATCGCTGAATCGTCGACAGCCTGGAGATCTTTCGCCCGCCGTACCGCCTCGAGGCCGAAGATGATGCCGGACGGGATCTGGCCACCGACCCGGTATATTGCATAACCGCCGGGGCTGGCAGCCGAATCGATGGCATAACCGACTGCGTCGCGCACCGTCGACGGACCCAGGAACGGCATCATGATGAACGGGCTGTCATTCACGCCCCAGACGAACAAGGTCTGCCCGAAGTCGCCGGTCTGCTTTGGCAGGCCACCATAGGTCGCGACGTCGAAAAGGCCGCCGATGCCTAAAGTCGAATTGATAGCGAACCGTCCGAATGTCGTGGCCGATGCCGGCAAGCGCCCCTGCAGAAGATTGTTCGCGAAGATGGTCGGCTCGTTCAGATTCGCGGTGCCGTTCGCGATACCCTGCTTGATCGGCGCGGGCACGATGAGATCGTAGCCGGCCAGCAGTGGAAGAACGATCGTCTGATTGACGGTTTGGTTCAGGGTGAAGACCGACCGGTTATAGCCTTCGAGCGGATCGGACACCTGCGTCGGGGGCAACTGGCCCGAGGCGCAGCCCGACAACAGGGATCCGGCAAACAGCAGCCCCACGGCGCGCAACGTACCAGCGACAGAATTCATGTATCAATCCGAAGGACGACCGGGGTGCAAACAGAAACGAGGGATTCAAGATTGAGACGCATGACCGCCTCTCGTCGGATCCGACGTTTATCTGAAAACGCTAGTGACAACCCTCCAGATCGGATAGTGCAAAAGCGCAACACTGGCCGGGCGATCCGTCAATTGGCACAAATATTTGATTACGTTACCTTATGCCTGACTTGTATCGCCAGTGCCGGCGCCGCCTATCAGATATTCACGCTGATGGCGGCGCGGCGCATCATGTCCCAGGTTGCCCAGCCTCAAGCAAGCTCCGCGCCGTCCGTCACGGTCCTGAAACCGCTGCATGGAGCTGAGCCGAAGCTGCTCGAAAACCTCTCCAGCTTTGTCGATCAAACCTATGGCGGCCCGGTTGCCATCGTGTTCGGGGTGGCCGATTCCGATGATCCGGCCTGCGCGGTGGTCGAAGCGTTGCAGCGGCGCTACCCGGACCACGATTTGCGTCTGGTCGTAGATCGGACGACGCATGGATCGAATGCCAAGGTTTCGAACCTCATCAACATGGATCGCGGGCAAAGCAACGAAATCGTCGTTCTGGCCGACAGCGACATCGTGTTGCCCCCAGGCGCCTTGCAGCACATCGTCGCAGCCCTCGGGCAACCGGGCGTCGGGGCAGTTTCGTGTCTCTATCGCGGGGCCGACATCAGCGGCCTGTGGTCGCGGCTCTCGGCCTTGGGGATAGACGCGCATTTCCTGCCAAATGCGGCGTTGGGCATCGCTTTCGGCCTAGCGACGCCATGCTTCGGTTCGACGATCGCGCTGCGACGCAGCATGCTTCGGCAAATCGGTGGATTCGAAACCTTACGCAACCATCTGGCGGATGATTACGCGCTGGGAGCCGCAGTGCGGAAGCAGGGTTTGCGCGTCGTGTTCCCCGCGATGATCGTCGATCATCTGTGTGGCGAAACCCATTTTGCGGCCTTGTGGCGGCACGATCTGCGCTGGGCCCGCACCATTCGGGCCGTCAACCCGGCAGGATATGTCGGCTCGCTGGTCACAAACCCGGTTCCACTGGCGCTTCTGGCCACGGTGAGCGCCGGATTCGCGCTCTGGAGCCTGCTTGTGTCCGGCGCGATCATCGGGATCAGGCTGATTGCTTTCCATCGGCTGCAATCAATCTTCAATCTCGGTAGAGGAAATCTAGCCCTGATTCCCTTGCGGGACATTCTGTCCCTTGCTGTCTTCGTCTGGAGCTTTGGTGGCCGCTCGGTCGACTGGCGAGGCCAGAAACTTGCCGTGGCCGCCGGGGGCGACCTTGTCGTCCGCAGACCGCCGCCTTCGGGACAATGAAGCTGGCCATGGATGTCGCGGCTCCCGCCCCCTTTCCCGTTCCGTTCCGCCGCGCCCTCATCGTGACGGCCGATGATTTCGGCATGTCGACCGAGGTCAACGAAGCCATCGAGATCGCCCATCGCGACGGCATCCTGACGGCCGCGAGCCTGATGGTCACGGGCGCGGCCGTCGAGGATGCGATTGCCCGGGCCCGGCGGCTTCCCGCCCTGCATGTCGGCCTTCACCTGGCATTGGTCGATGCAAGACCGGCGTTGCGAGCCGAACACGTGCCGGCGCTGATCGAGGACACGGGTCGGTTCCGGGGCAACATGGCGCTCGCTGGCGCGCGGATGTTTTTCGATCCTGCCGCCCGTGCCCAGTTACGCGCCGAGATCGAGGCCCAGTTCGCGGCTTTCGCAGCCACCGGATTGGCATTCGATCATGTCAACGCCCACAAGCATTTCCACATGCATCCGACGATCCTGCGCTTCGTGCTCGATGCGGGACGACGGGCTGGCGTGACATCGATACGCCTCCCCTTCGAGCCCGGCGATATCATCGATTCGATCGAGCCGGGCACGATCGGTCTTGGCCACCGGATGTTCGCGCTGGGCGCGCGGGCGCACCGGAAAAGCATTGCCCGCGCGGGGTTCGCGGCGCCCGACCGCGTGCTCGGCCTCGCCTGGTCGGGCAACATGCATGAGCGCCGCGTCGCCGCGTTGATCGACGCGCTGCCTGCCGGCGTCACGGAACTCTATACCCATCCGGCGACGGTCGATTCGTTCGCGAATTCCGCGCCTGGATATCGCTACCGGGCGGAACTCGCGGCCTTGATCGCCCCGGGCCTGCGCGAATCCGTGCTTCAGGCCGGGATTGCGCTCGGCGGCTACTCTGACTTTCGCGGAGCCTCCGTTTCGAGCTGAGTTTCGGGTGGCCCGAGAAACGCCGGCACGAAGACGAAAGCGGCCAGCATCGTGAAGAAGAGCGAAATCGTCAGCAACTTGCCCATGCTGGCTGTGCCAGGATGGCTCGATAGCCAGAGACTGCCAAAGGCCGTCGCTGTCGTCAGCGCGCTGAACAGGATCGCCCGCGTCAGGCTTGAAGCCAGCACATCCGCAATCCCCTGGCGCCAGGCCAGAACGAAATAGATGTGGAAGGCGACGCTGACCCCGCACATCAGCGGCAACGCAATGATGTTGGCAAAGTTCAGCGGGATTCCAAGCAGGACCGCCGCTTGAAGCGACATCGTGACGGCGACGACCAGCGGCACCAGCGTGACGAAGACGTCATAGGCGCGCCCGAGCACCACGAACAGCAGCACGGTGATCATCGCCAGGGCCAGAACAGCGGCGACGATGAACGATTGCACCACGGTGCGCCCCGATTCGATGATCGTCACCGGGGCCCCAGTCGCGACCGGGGCGATGGCGCGGACGGCATCCACGAAGCGGCCCATGACCACCGGATCGTTTGCATCCCCGCGCGGGAGGACTTCGATGCGGGCACGGCCGTCGGCCGCCACCCAGTCGGCCCGCAGATCGTACGGCACATCGGCGATCGTGATGGGCGCCACGTCAAAAGCCGTGCGCAGCCTGTCAAGCAGCGGGGCGATACCGGCAACCAGCGCCTGCTCGACGCGCTGGTAGCGCTCGGCTGACGCGGCGGCAAGCTCGCCCAGCGCATTGTCCAGCCGGCGAAGATCGGCCCGTTCGGCAGGATCAAGTCCCGGCAGGGCGACGGCCTGTGCCAAGGCCGCGCGGGTTTCAGAAATTTCGGCGCCCATCGCCTCCCGCGACCGGGGCAGCTTCCGACTGACCGGATCGAGCACCGTATCCATCAGCACCGAGGCATCGGCCACGGCCTCAAGCCTGGCTTCCTGGTTCGGCGGCACGAAGGTCACGATGCTTGCGACGCGTGAGACCTCCGGCAGGGCGGCAAGCCGCTCCGCCATCGGCCCAGCGGCAGCGATGGAGGGGACGATCACATCGAGCGTCATCGGCGACGTCTCGGGATCGCGGTTGAGATCGAGGAAGGCGGCGACCGATTCCACCGATTGATCGCGCAGATTCATCGGGTTGGAATCGAAACGCAGCACCGCCAGCGCCGGCATGCCGGCCAGAAACAGTGCGCCCGCGCCGATGACGATCGCCCGCCGGTGATGCTCGATCAAACGGTCCGCACTGGCGAGCCAGGCATAGCCGACCGCTTCGCGTTCGGCGGGGGGCGACAGCACCGTCAGCAGCGCGGGAAGCAGGATCATGCTGGTCAGAAAGGCGATCACCATGCCGCAGCCCGCGATGAGCCCCAGCTCGGAAACGCCCTTGAAGGAGGTGGGCAGAAACGCCAGGAAACCGATCGACGTCGAAGCGGCCGCCAGCAAGAGGGGGCGTCGTATTCCAATTGTGGCGGCGCTGATCGCCTGGAACAGATCCGGTATCCCAAGCCGGATATCGCGATAGCGCACCGCGAGCTGTATCGAGAAATCGACCCCGAGACCAACAAACAGGACCGCGAAGGCAACGGAAATCAAGTTGTATTCACCCACTACCAGCAGACCGAAACCGGCCGTCACGATCAGACCGGCCAGCAGGGTCACGAAGACCGCAGCCACGAGCCGCCAGGATTTCAACGCCGCGAAGAGCAGCAGGAACACGACGACGATCGTTGCGGCGGTATTGACGGCGGCTCCTTCGGCGACGGTCGAAAATTCCTCGTCAGCGAGGGGGACTGGGCCGGTGAGACGTAACGTAACACCCTTGTCTGGCGTCAAACCGAGATCGGCGGCGGTCTTGCGAATGAGCGTGATCGCTTCCGCGCCCGGTTGAAGCGCGGTGAAGTCGAGGGTCGGTTGAACGAGCACCAGACGGCGCAGATCCAGCCTGCTCGGCGCCTGCGCCGACAAAAGACCGCGCCAGGACAACGGCTCGACCGCGCCCGGGCCGGCGCTGGCCTCGATCGTTCTGCTGATCGCGGTCATTGCCGGCCGCATATCCTGGATCTTGCTTCGGCCCTCGGCCGCGCCGCGCAGACCGAGCCGGATGGCGTCAAAAACACCCCCGATGCCCGGATCGGCGGCAATGATCGACAGGAATGGCTGCTGACCGATGATATCCGCCATGGTCGCACGAAATTCGGCGTCGCTTTGGAAGAGAAATCCATACTTGTCGAAAAAATCCCCGCCATCCGGCCGGCGAACGGTCCTGAAGGCTTTCGTCGCCAGGAGCGTCTCGGTGAGGGTCGCGGCCGCGGCATCGGCTTGCTCGGGCGTGCGCGCATCCAACACGACGACGACAAGATCGGTACGCGACGGAAAGGCGGTATCAAAGGCGATCTCGGCCTGGCGCCACGGTGTCTGCGGGGAGATTAGCCGGGCGGTATCGGTATTGATGGCGAATCGCTCGACCGTGTACCAGGCAAATCCGGCGCAGATCGCCAGACTGGCTACCAGGACCAGACGGGCGTGAGCGATACACCAGTCCGTCAGCCGCTCATGCCAATCCATCATCTGAAAACACGATCTCGTTCATGGGGAGTGGAATGCCGCGTCTGGCCAAGCACTTCGAACAAACAAGCGGCTCGGACAGTTAAGCGCTTTGGACGTTCGCGCGCCCTGGACATTCGCGCGCCTCGGACATTCGTGCGAACCGTTGCCGTTAGGGCGCACGCTGTCAAGAAGTGACATGATCCATCCGGCCGAGACATCGCCAAGGCGTGAATTCCCTTGGCGAGCAGCCGACTATAGAATATTCCGCTCTGCATGCTACGCGAGGGCGGCGCGTGCGAACACAAACGCAGCCCGAAAAAGGGACTGTGTCGAGGGGATGCTCGTGAGCGTTAATCAATCTACCATGGCGGTTCAACCCGCTCTCCTGGACGGGATCAACATCCCGTCTGATCTGCGTAAACTGGATGCCTCGCAGCTTCGCCAGGTCTCCGACGAATTGCGCGCCGAGACGATCGATGCCGTTTCGGTGACAGGCGGTCATCTTGGTGCCGGCCTGGGCGTCATCGAACTTACCGTCGCCATTCATCACGTCTTCGATACGCCGCGCGACCGCGTGATCTGGGATGTCGGGCATCAGGCGTATCCACATAAAATCCTGACGGGCCGGCGCGACCGGATCCGGACGTTACGCCAGCCCGGTGGCCTCTCCGGCTTCACCAAGCGCTCCGAGAGCGAATACGATCCCTTCGGCGCGGCCCATTCATCGACCTCGATTTCGGCCGGCCTCGGCATGGCCGTGGCGCGCGATCTCAGTGGTGGATCGAATCACGTCATCGCCGTGATCGGCGACGGAGCGATGTCGGCCGGCATGGCCTACGAGGCGATGAACAACGCCGGAGCGATGCACTCGCGGCTGATCGTGATCCTCAACGACAACGACATGTCGATCGCGCCGCCGGTCGGCGCGATGTCGGCCTATCTGGCCCGGCTCGTCTCGGGGAAGACCTACCGTTCCCTGCGCGAAACCGCCAAGCAGCTGGTCAAGGGCCTGCCGAAGTTCATCTTCGACAAGGCGCGGCGCACCGAGGAATTCGGGCGCGGTTTCTGGACCGGCGGAACGTTGTTCGAGGAACTAGGCTTCTACTATGTCGGTCCGATCGACGGCCATAACCTCGACCATCTGCTCCCGGTGTTGAAGAACGTGCGCGATCACGATACCGGTCCAGTGCTGATCCATGTCGTGACGCAGAAGGGCAAGGGCTACGCGCCCGCCGAGGCCAGCGCCGACAAATATCATGGCGTCGTCAAGTTCGACGTCATCACGGGCAAGCAGACCAAGGCGCCTTCCAACGCACCGAGCTACACCAAGGTGTTCGGCCAGAGCCTGATCCGCGCCGCGGAGGCCGACGACAAGATCGTCGCCGTCACAGCCGCCATGCCGACGGGCACGGGCATCGACATGTTCGGCCAGGCCTTTCCGACACGCACCTTCGATGTCGGCATCGCCGAGCAGCATGCGGTAACGTTCGCCGCCGGTCTTGCGACCGAGGGCTACAAGCCGTTCTGCGCGATTTATTCCACATTTCTGCAGCGCGCCTACGACCAAGTCGTCCATGATGTGGCGATCCAGAACCTGCCGGTGCGTTTCGCCCTCGATCGAGCGGGACTGGTCGGTGCTGATGGCGCGACCCATGCGGGCGCCTTCGATCTCGCCTATCTGTGCTGCCTGCCGAACATGGTGGTGATGGCGGCGGCCGACGAGGCGGAACTCGTGCACATGGTCGCGACCGCGGCCGTCCATGAAAGCGGCCCCATCGCCTTCCGCTATCCACGTGGCGACGGCGTCGGTGTCGAAATGCCCGAGGCCGGCATTCCGCTGGAGATCGGCAAGGGCCGTATGGTCCGCGAAGGCAGTCAGGTCGCGATCCTGTCGCTTGGCACACGGCTGGCCGAGGCTCTGAAGGCTGCCGAGGAACTGGAGAAATTCGGCCTTTCGGTTTCCGTGGCCGATGCCCGTTTCGCTAAACCGCTCGACAACGACCTGATCCGCGATCTCGCCCGTCGTCACGAGGTGCTGATCACCATCGAGGAAGGCTCAAAGGGGGGCTTCGGCGCCATGGTGCTGCATTTCCTCGCCGAGGAAGGCCTGCTCGACGGGGCGCTCAAGGTGCGCACGCTGACCCTTCCCGACGTATTTCAGGATCACGACACGCAGGACACGATGTATCGCGATGCCGCGCTGAACGCCGGAGCGATCGTCGATTGTGTGAAAGGCGTCCTCAGGCGCGATGCCGAGGCGCCACGCCGGCCGCGGGCCTCGATGGGCGTATGACCATCGGAGTGGCCGGGACGCCCCCGCCCTCCGGCGATACGGTTTTCGTTTCCGGCGGGAGCGGCTTTGTCGGGGCTGCCGTCATCCGGCGGCTGGTGGCGGAAGGCTACAAGGTCCGGGCTCTCGCCCGCAGTCGCGCCTCGGTTACGACATCCGGTATCGCCGACATCATCGAAGGCGATCTGCGCGATCCAGCCGCGGTCGCCCTGGCCATGCAGGGCGCGCGCTACGCCTTTCATGTCGCCGCCGATTACCGTTTATGGGTTCCCGATCCCGAGACGATGCTTGCCATCAATGTCGAGGGCACGCGCACAGTTATGCGGGCGGCGCTGGCAGCGCGCGTCGAGCGTATCGTCCATACCAGCAGCGTCGCGACCCTGTCCCTCGATCATGACGGCAGATCGAGCGACGAAACCCGGCCCGGCGATCCAGACACCGCCATCGGCATCTACAAGAAGAGCAAGGTTCTCGGCGAGCGCGTGGTCGAGGCGATGGTTCGCGACAACGATCTGCCGGCGGTAATCGTCAACCCCTCGACGCCAGTCGGCGCCTTCGATGTCAAGCCGACACCGACAGGCCGCATGATCATCGAGGCGGCCGCGGGCCGCATGCCAGCCTATGTCGATACCGGTCTCAACCTAGTCCATGTCGACGACGTGGCAGAAGGTCATCTGGCGGCGCTGCGGTCAGGCCGAACCGGCGAACGCTATATCCTGGGCGGCGAGAACGTCTCGATGGGCGATATGCTCCGGGAGATCGCCGCGATCGTCGGGCGAAAAGGCAGCTTCGTGTCACTGCCCATCGCGCCCCTGGTGCCGATGGCCTATCTTTCCGAGGCCATGGCGCGTCTGACCGGACGAACACCGATGCTAACCCGCGATGCCCTTAAGATGGCCCGCTACAAGATGTTCTTTTCCTCCGACAAAGCGAGGCGCGAACTGGGCTATGCGCCCCGGCCGCATGCCGAGGGCCTCAAGGAGGCGATCGCATGGTTTCGCCAGGCGGGTCTGCTTTAAATGATGCTCGCGCTCGCCCTCATCGCCGCCATAATCTGGGCCGTCCTGCTGACGGCGCGCGGCGGCTTCTGGACATTCCGGGACCATGACGGAGCCTGGGCGGGGCAGTTGCCCGCCGACATCGCCTGGCCGGCTGTGGCGATCATCGTGCCGGCGCGCGACGAGGCGCAGGTCATCGAGAAAAGCATCGGCGCCCTGCTGCGACAGGACTATCCCGGACCGTTCCATGTGCTGCTCATCGACGACGACAGCAAGGACGACACGGGCGCGCTGGCGACAGCCCTTGCCGAACGTCTCGGCCCGCAAACCCGTCTGACCGTGCTGCGCAATGAGACCTTGTCCCAGGGCTGGACTGGCAAGCTCTGGGCCATGGCCAACGGCTTGCGATCCATCAATGCGGAAGTGGCGCCAACTCCTTACGTGCTGTTCTGCGATGCCGATATCGCTCTCGCGCCTGATACCCTGCGAAATCTCGTGGCGAAGGCCGTGACCGAAGGCCGCGCGCTGGTTTCGCTGATGGCCAAGCTTAACGCCACCAGCGTAGCAGAACGGCTTCTGGTGCCGGCCTTCATTTATTTCTTTGCCAAGCTCTACCCGTTCGCCTGGGTCTCCAATCCAAGACGCAAGGTCGCCGCCGCCGCCGGCGGGTGCATGCTCGTCGACCGGGCGAGGCTCGTCGAGGCGGGCGGGCTGGAGCGTATCCGCGGCGACATCATCGACGATTGCGCGCTAGGGCGGTTGATGAAAACCCAAGGTCCGATCGTCCTTGCCCTGACCGAACGCGCCGTCAGCCTCCGGGTCTATGATGGCATCGGCCCGATCCGGCGGATGGTGACACGCTCGGCCTATGCGGAACTCAAATACGCGCCGGAGCGACTGGCCCTGGCGATCATCGGGCTTGGACTCACCTATGTCGTGCCGCCGCTCGCCATGATCTTCGGCGAGGGTTATGCCGGTCTCATCGGTTTCCTCACAACGGCTGCGATGATGCTTTCTTTCGTGCCTGTCCTGCGCTTTTATCGCCTATCACCACTCCTGGCCACGACCCTGCCGCTGATCGCCATCGTCTATGGCGCGTTCACCATTGAATCCGCGCTCCTGCACCGGCGCGGCCGAGGCGGCGAATGGAAGGGACGCTATCAGGCCCTGCCGCACGCGGATCACCTGTCATGAGCGCGGCTGACGATATCCGCATAGGCGACATCCTTTCCGGCAAATCCGGAAGCGACGAGAATTTTCCCGTTGCCTCCTGGCTGGTGGCACCCCTGCATCGCGGCGTCATCCTCGGCTTCTACCGCTTCGTCCGCGCCGCCGACGATATCGTCGATCATGCGACTCTGACACCCGCTATCAAGCATGACCTAATTGACCGGCTGGAGGCCGGTCTGACCGGCCTCGGACCCCGAGAGCCCGAGGCGGAGCCGTTGCGGCTTGCCCTCGACGCCCGGTGCATGCCACCGCGCCATGCGCTCGACATGCTGGTCGCCTTCCGCCGCGACATCGACAAGCCGCGCACCGCGGACTGGACCGACCTGATCGATTACTGCCGCTATTCGGCAATGCCGGTCGGACGCTTCGTGCTCGATGTCCATGGCGAGAGCGAGGATTTGTGGCCGGCGAACGACGCATTATGCGCGGCCCTGCAGGTCATCAACCACCTTCAGGATTGCGCCAGGGATTATCGCGACATCGGCCGCGTGTATCTGCCGGACGACCTGATGGAGTGCCACGGGATGGAGCTTGCCGATCTTGGGCGCGGGCGTGCCACCCCAGCCGTGCGCGCGGTGCTGGACGACCTCGTGGTTCGCACCCATGCCCTGCTCGAAGAAAGCGCCGGCTTCGCCGGTTCGATCCGCGACCTGCGGCTGGGCCTGGAGGTGGCTGTCATCCAGCGGGTCGCCGAGCAACTCGTCACCGTGCTGCGCGAGCGCGATCCACTGGCCGACAAAGTGCATCTTGGCCGCGTCGGCTATGTCGCGGCGGGCCTTCAGGGAGCCGCGACCATGGGATTGGGCCGGCTGCTGCGCCTTGGCGCCCCCCTGCCAGTGGCCCGGAGCACGGGCGGGCCCCGGTCATGACCATGCAGTCCGCCGAACTCGAAACGGCCGCGCCACCGGCGGGCGACGAACTGCCGGCGCGCAAGAGCTCGTTTTACCTCGGCATGCGTATCCTGCCGCCACGCCAGCGCGAGGCGATGTACGCGGTCTATGCTTTCTGTCGCGAGGTCGACGATATCGCCGACGGCGACGGCACCCGCGAGAATAGGCGCGTAGCCCTGAACAGCTGGCGGCATTCGATCGAGGCGCTGTATGACGGCGCCGTGGATGCGCACACACGACTTCTCGCCGAGCCGGTGCAGCGGTTCGATCTTCAGAAGAACGATTTCCTAGCGGTGATCGACGGCATGGAAATGGATGTCGAGCGCGATATCCAGGCTCCCGACCGCGCAACCTTCGATCTTTATTGCGACCGGGTCGCGGTCGCGGTCGGGCTCCTGTCGGTGCGGATTTTCGAGCTTCCCGCGGAGTCCGGTGTCACGCTAGCTCATCATCTGGGGCGGGCGCTGCAGATGACCAACATCCTGCGCGATCTCGATGAGGACTTGGGCATCGGGCGGTTATATCTCCCGCGCGAAAACCTTGCACAGGCGGGCATAGCGGCGACCGATCCAATCGAAATTCTCGCGCATCCTGCGCTGAACGGGCTCTGTCTGCATCTGGCCACGGAAGCGCGGGCGCACTTTGTGGCCGCCCACGCCGTCATGGATGCGTTACCGCGCAAGTTGGTGAAGGCACCGCGTCTCATGGCCGCCGCCTACGGTTCCGTGCTGGATGACCTGATCGCGGCGGGCTGGAACGCGCCGCGTCGGCGCGTATCGGTGGGCAGATGGCGCCTTGCCTTCGCGGTCCTACGTTACGGGCTGGTGTGATGAGGGGTCGTATCCACGTCATCGGAGCCGGTCTCGCCGGTTTGGCAGCGGCCGTCCAGCTTGTGGGCAAGGGCCGCGAAGTCTTCCTGCATGAGGCATCCCCCCATGCCGGCGGCCGTTGCCGCTCCTATCACGATGCGACCCTCGACCTGACGATCGACAACGGCAATCATCTGCTGCTCTCGGCAAATCATGCGGCACTCGGGTTTCTTAATGCCGTCGGTGCCAAGGATGCGCTGACGACGCCCGATGAATCCTGCTTCCCCTTCATCGATCTGCGCAACAAGGCGCGCTGGAACGTGCGCCCCAATGACGGTCGGATTCCGTGGTGGGTGTTCGCGCCTTCACGCCGGGTGCCCGACACGTCCGCCTTTGATTACCGCGCGCTGCTTGGCATCCTGTTCTCGCGGTCCGATCAGCGGCTCGACGCGGTGATGACATGTGCGGGGCCACTCTATGAGCGCCTGTGGGAGCCGATTCTGCTTGCCGGGCTGAATATCGCGCCTCCCGAGGGATCGAGCCAGTTGGCGGCGGCGATGATCCGCGAAAGCCTTGGGGCGGGCGGCCGGATGTGTCGACCGCTGGTCGCACGGCATGGCTTGTCGCATGCGTTTGTTGATCCCGCCCTGACGATGTTGGCTGCGTGCGGTGTCACGGTTTCGCATGGCAAGCGGCTGAAGGCGCTGGACTTCAACGATTCACGCGTCAGTGGCCTGGTTTTCTCCACCGGAATCGAGACGCTGGCCGAGGACGATGCGGTGGTTCTCGCGGTGCCATCCTGGGTCGCGGGCGAGGTCGTGCCTGGCCTTGCCGTGCCGATGCGGCACTGCGCCATTCTCAACGCGCATTTCAAAATCGCGCCCCCGTCTGGGATACCGCCCTTCATCGGGGTCATCGGCGCGACGACAGAATGGATTTTCGCTTTCGAGGATCGGCTGTCGGTGACGATCAGCGGCGCCGACCGCCTCGTCGACGAAAACCGCGCCGAACTGGCCCAAAGGATCTGGGACGAAGTCCGGCAGGTCGCGGGGCTCGACCAGCCGCTGCCGGTCTGGCAGATCGTCAAGGAAAAGCGCGCGACCTTCGCGGCGACACCAGCTGAAAACGCCCGCCGTCCGGGACCACGAACCGCCTGGCGCAATCTCGTGTTGGCGGGTGACTGGACCGCCACCGGACTCCCGGCAACGATCGAGGGTGCCATCCGGTCTGGCAATCGCGCGGCTGGGTTGCTATTGGCACGGGCCTGAACGCCCCGACGATGGAGACCGGGCCTTGCACGCATTAAGAACCGACATGTCCGATTGCAGCGACACGCAGCCGGAGGCGGCGACCGTCGCTCGTCTCGAAACCGCGATCGAGGCCGGCAAAGCCGCGCTCCTCAAGGCTCAGAAGGCCGATGGCCATTGGGTGTTCGAACTTGAAGCGGATGCCACGATCCCGGCGGAATATGTGCTGCTTCTGCACTATTTCGGCAAGACGAAGCCCGACCTCGAAGCGAAAATCGCCGTTTACCTTAAGCGTATTCAGGGTAAACATGGTGGCTGGCCTCTGTTTCATGACGGCGCCTTCGACATGAGCGCCAGCGTGAAGGCCTATTTCGCGCTGAAGATGATTGGGGAAGACATACACGCGCCCCTCATGATCCGGGCTCGCGAGGCGATCCTGGCGCATGGCGGCGCTGCCCGCTGCAACGTCTTCACCCGCATCCTGCTCGCGCTTTACGGCGTCGTGCCCTGGCGGGCGGTGCCGGTCATGCCCGTCGAGATTATGATGCTGCCGCGCTGGTTTCCGTTTCACCTCGACAAGATTTCCTACTGGGCACGAACCGTGCTCGTGCCGCTGCTGGTGCTGCAAAGCCTCAAGCCGCTGGCGCGCAATCCGCGGCGCGTCGGCATCGATGAACTGTTCGTGCTGCCGCCATCTCAGGTGAGAACCTGGCCGCGCGGCGCCCACCAGACATCGCCCTGGGCGGTCGTCTTCGGCGGCATCGATGCGGTTCTCCAGCGCGTCCAGACGCTGTTTCCCGCAGGCTCCCGGCAGCGCGCAATCGACCGGGCCGTGGCGTTTGTCGACGAGCGGCTGAACGGGAAGGACGGTCTTGGCGGCATTTATCCCGCCATGGCCAATGCCATCATGATGTATGACGTTCTCGACGTGCCGGAAGACGACCCTCGCGTTGTCGAGGCCTGGCGGGCGGTCGACCTGCTCGTCGTCGAGACCGAGTCGGAAGCCTATTGCCAGCCCTGCTTCTCGCCGGTGTGGGATACAGCCCTCGCCAGCCACGCCCTCCTGGAAGCGGCCAACGGCAAGGTCTCGCAGCCCGTGATCGAGGCTCTTGCGTGGCTGAAGCCACTACAGGTTCTCGACGTTCGGGGCGACTGGGTCGCGCGGCGCCCCGATGTGCGGCCCGGCGGCTGGGCCTTCCAGTATGCCAATCCGCATTACCCCGATCTCGACGATACCGCTGTCGTCGTCATGGCGATGGATCGCATGCATAAGGCGGGCGGCCCCGCCTATGACACGGCGATCTCGCGGGGGCGCGAATGGATAGAAGGGCTGCAAAGTCAGAATGGCGGCTTTGGTGCGTTCGATGCCGACAACGACTTCCAGTACCTGAACCATATCCCCTTCGCCGATCATGGCGCACTGCTCGACCCGCCGACCGCCGATGTTTCAGCCCGGTGCATCTCGATGCTGGCGCAGCTTGGCGAGACGCCGGCATCCAATGAACGCCTCAAGCGGGCGGTCGATTACCTGATCGCGGATCAGGAGAAGGACGGAAGCTGGTTCGGGCGCTGGGGCATGAACTATATCTACGGCACCTGGTCGGCCCTTTGCGCGCTCAACCTCGTGCGCGATACGCAGACCGAGGTAGCGATGAACCGTGCGGCGGATTGGCTTCTGTCGATCCAGAACCCGGACGGCGGCTGGGGCGAGGCTGGCGATAGCTACAAGCTCGAGTATCGCGGCTATGAGCGGGCGCCCAGCACAGCCTCGCAAACCGCCTGGGCTTTGCTCGGACTAATGGCGGCCGGCCTGCACGATCACCCCCAGGTCGAGCGCGGCGTCGGCTATCTGATGCGCGAACAGGCGGGCGACGGCTTCTGGCCGGAGGCCTTCCATACCGCTACGGGCTTTCCGCGCATCTTCTACCTGCGCTACCACGGCTATGCGAAATATTTTCCCCTGTGGGCCATCGCGCGCTACCGGAATTTACGGATCAGCAACAGCCGCGTCATTCCGGTCGGCATGTAGCGGGGAATGGCAACGTCGCGAGGGCCCGTTTCCGACCTGGGTCAGCCGGCGCTGCTGAGCGTCTGCGGCCTCGACGCCGAAGCCAGGATCGCTGCACTGTGGCCCTCCGAAGTCATTTTGTCGGGCGCGTTACCGGAACGACTGGCCGAGCGCCTGGCTCGCACGGATTTGCGGCGTTATCGGCTGGCAATCAGTTTCGGCCTGGCCGGCGGCCTCGATCCGACACTGAAGGCCGGCGATATCGTCATCGCTGATGCCATCCGGACGCCGGATTCGCACTGGACGACCGCAGCCAACATGACGCGGAGGCTTGCGGCCGCGATACCGGGCGCGATTATCGGCGGAATCGCAGGAGTCGACCAGGCGTTAATCGACCCAGCCGCCAAGCGCCTCTGCCGGCAACAGACCGGCGCGATCGCCGTGGACATGGAGTCGCAGGTTATCGCCAGGGCCTGTGCGGCGGTGGGCCTGCCTTGCATCGTGCTGCGCGCGATCAGCGACGCGGCGAACCGCTCTCTGCCGGAACTTGCGACCGTTGCGCTCGACGCCGATGGAAAACTTGCGACCAGCGCGATCCTGCGCAGCCTGTTGCGCGCACCGTCACAGATATTGGGCCTGCCACGCCTCGCCCGGGACAGCACCCGGGCGTTCGCAAGCCTGAAACGGGCCGGCTACCTGGCCGGCCCCGTTCTGGTGGATTTGTCCTGATCAGGCGACGGGCGCGCCCTGCTTCGCGGAATCCTTGGGAGCGGCTTCCTTGGCTGCCGCTTCCTTGGTCGCGGCCTTGGCGGTCTTGATCAGATCGAGTTGCTGCGTGACGTTGCGGGAAAACACGAATTCGGCCGGACGCTGCTTGTCGAGCGAAATATCGGCCTTCATCGGACCTTCGGTCTTCACACCGAACAAGGCGACCTTCGCCGCCGCCAGAGGATTGCGGACCGCATGCTTGACCGCCGTGGCCTCGAAGCCGCTATGGACCATGCAGTCGGCGCATTTTTCATAATTGCCGACGCCATACTTGTCCCAGTCGGTCTCGTCCATCAGCTCCTTGAAGGTCTTGGCGTAGCCTTCGCCGAGCAGATAGCAAGGGCGCTGCCAGCCGAACACGGTGCGGGTCGGGTTGCCCCAGGGCGTGCACTCGTAAGTCTGGTTGCCGGCGAGGAAATCGAGGAACAGGCTGGACTGGTTGAACTTCCAGCGCTTGCCGCCGTCGCCGCGGCGGAAGATGCCGCGGAAAAGTTCCTTGGTCTGGAGGCGATTGAGGAAGTGCTTCTGATTGGGCGCGCGCTCATAGGCGTAGCCCGGAGACAGCGTGATGTTGTCGACGCCCATGGCCGTGACAGTGTCGAAGAACCGTGCGACGTTCTCGGGATCGGCGTCATTGAACAAGGTGCAGTTGATCGTGACCCGAAAACCCTTGGATTTCGCGAGTTTCAGTGCCTCGACCGCGATGTCGTAGACGCCTTGCTTGCAGACAGACTTATCGTGCATCGCCTTGTCGCCATCGAGATGGATCGACCAGGTGAAGAACGGGCTCGGCTTGTACTGATCGATCTTCTTCTTCAGAAGCAGCGCGTTCGTGCAGACGATAACGTACTTTTTCTGGGCGATAGCGCCCTCAACGATCTGCGGCAGTTCCTTGTGCAGCAGCGGCTCGCCACCGGCCATCACGACCACGGGCGCACCGCATTCGTCAATCGAGTGCAGCGCATCGGCCACCGAAATCCGTTTGTTCAGGATATCGTCGGGATAGTCGATCTTGCCGCAGCCGGCACAGGCGAGATTGCAGCGGAACAGCGGCTCGAGCATCAGCACGAGCGGGTAGCGCTTGCGGCCGGCCAGGTGCTGGCGAGCGACGTAGGCACCGATTCGGATGATCTGGCTGACAGGAATGGCCAAGGGTTGTCCTCGATCTAATTTTGCGGCCGAAAACAGTCGCTACGGGGCGACGAGCTCGGATGGCAGGTTGAAATGGACGTTTTCTTCAACACCGTCCAGCACTGAAACGTGCACATGCACGAATTCGTTGATTTTGTCGATTACGCCCTGAACCAGAACTTCGGGAGCCGATGCGCCTGCCGTCAGGCCCAGCGTCTTGACGCCTTCGAGCCAGGCCATGTCGAGTTCAGACGAATCGGCGACGAGATAACTTGGAATGCCGAGTTCCTCGCCAATCTCGCGGAGACGGTTGGAATTTGAACTGTTACGCGCGCCGACCACCACGATCACGTCGACGAGGGTGCATAATTGTCGCACCGCGGTCTGGCGGTTCTGCGTCGCGTAGCAGATGTCCCGCGTATCGGGACCAACCACATCACTGAAACGCGCCGACAAGGCTTCGATGATCGCGCGCGTATCGTCGACACTGAGCGTCGTCTGGGTGATGTAGGCGATCGGGGCATCGATCGCGATCGGCAATGTCGCGACATCGGCAGCGGACTGGACGAGATGAACCTTGCCCTCTATCTGTCCGATGGTGCCCTCGACCTCGGGATGGCCGGCATGACCGATCAGCACGAGCGCGCGCCCCTTCGCCACATACCGATTGCCTTCCTTGTGAACCTTCTTCACCAAGGGGCAGGTTGCATCGAGAACCCCGAGCTTGCGGGAGCGCGCATCGGCCTGCACGGCCTTCGAAACGCCATGCGCGCTGAAGACGGTGATCGAGCCGTTGGGCACCTGATCAAGTTCGGCGACGAAATGAGCGCCCTTGGCCTGAAGGCTTTCCACGACATGCCGATTATGCACGATCTCGTGTCGCACATAGATCGGCGAATCATATTTCTCGATGGCGCGCTCGACGATATCGATGGCGCGGATGACGCCCGCGCAGAAGCCGCGTGGCTGGGCAAGAATAATTTTCATTGCCATTCCTCAGTTTCGGCCCGTTCGGGCTAGGCCGTCCGCCAAAACGAGCCCGCGAACGCCGCCGATCAAGCCAGATACGTGCCAATCCGAGCGCGCCGCCGCCACGAGAGGCAATCGGCACCCGCCAACGATCGTGGCGGCGATGAGATCCGAACCGGACCCGCCGGGAAGCGGGCCATCGCAAGGCGCGCAAATGAAGCCGTTCATAGGGTTTTTCCAACGATCAGACGTGCGGAACCTAGACCAGCAGCCAGATTGCTCCCATAAAATAGACTCGATCGCAGATAACGTCTTCGTGATACAGCTTTCAATTTCGCGCACGAAATCAATACTCTGACCGGCTTTCATCCGAGCTCTTATCGGCTGACGACCTATTCCCCTAGCCGATCTTTTGTTGATCGCGGCGTTGCCGGCGGTGCGATGGCGCTTTGCGAGACATTCGCCTGAACCATTGTGGCACAGGCCCCGTGGCCTAGCGAGACGGCGATGACCTGGCTTCCCAGGCGGCAAGTCTGCGAAAGCCTTCGACCGCCGCGTCCGCGGGACCGAGTTCCGAAGCCTGCCCTAACAGGTGCAAACCCTTGGCGTAACGCGCGCACAGCGCTGGTTCCCCGACAAGGCGCAGGACGGGGACAGGGTCATGAAGTGCCAGGCCGGCTTTCAATTCATGGCCGATAACAAGGCCGGATAATCGGTCGACGATCATTTCCGGCGCCAGGTGACCAAGGAGGCTGCCGCTTCTTGCCGTGAAGACATCGTTCAGAAGGCCGCCAGACTGCGGCGATGACGCCTGTGCGATCCCACCGAGGAAAGCATCTTCGTTGAAGGAAGCGACAGGCTTGGGCACGAGCCGGCCGATGATCGAATGCGCCTTCAACAACGCGAACATCTCGCCGGTCAGGAATGTACGAAACGCAACGATTCGGCCTCGTTCGACCCGAACCCATTTGCTGTGCGTGCCTGGCAGGACGACAAGGGCGCTCTCGTCGCTCGCCACGCTGCCAAAGACCTGGATTTCCTCGCCGCGCATAACGTCGGGAAGCGGCTGGTGGACAGCGACGCCCGGCAGAAACCGCAGCCGGGCGCCCCGCGCCGTGGTCCCTTTCCGCGTCTTGCCGGCCAGGGCCGCCAGATCGGCCGGAGCCTCGACATAAGCCGTTTCCAACCAGCCGTTGCGGCTGGTGATCATCCCCGACAATAGAACGTCGCAGGGTTCGGCAAGCCAGCCACCGATTTCGCGCTCCAGCGTCGCCTCGAAAGCTTGATCGACGACGGACAGGATGCCGGCATCCGCCCGATGCCGCTCGGCAATGTCGCCCTGGTCATCGAAGCGGTATGCCCGAAAGCTGCTCGTTCCCCAATCGACGATGATCAATCGACGTCGTTTCACGAGATGTTCCATTCAAATGAAAGGTGCCGGGCGATGCATCGGCAAGTTCGGGTGTTTCTAGCACAGCACGGCATGACGCGCGCGTATGACAGGTAACGAGGCATCGAACCTTGCCGGGTTTTGGCCGTTATTGGTTCACGGGCCGTTCAGCGCGCCCCGACAAGGCTTCGACCAAAGCGGCCAAGACATCGCCGCGCGATTGAATTGATATGGATTGGATAGGCTCATGACACTTTACCGGAACTGGCTGCTGATCGGCACCATCATCACCAGTCAAACGCTCGCCGTTCCGGGAATGGCACAACAGGGATGGCAACAGGGATGGCAACAGGAATGGAATGACGGCGTTCCGGCTGCTTCAAGCGAAACGCCCCAGGCTGCGGTGGCCGAACTGCAACTGGCACAGGCTCCCGCTCCCGATGACGGCACACCCAGCGACCGCCGGCGGCCGCAAGGTGGTCCTCCGGGAGCAGGGCGTCCGCCAGCACCGGGCGCGCCTGCACCAGCGCCTGCCCAGCCGGCACGCCCGGCTCCTCAAGCCCTTCCACCTCAGGCCACGCCCCCGGCACCCGCCGCGCCGCGAGCCGCTCCGCCGCCAGCGGTCGCGCCACGGGCTCCGGTAGCGGCACCCGCCCCGGCGGCACCCGCCGCACCGCCGCGCGTCGCTCCTCAGCGTATTCCTGCGCCCGCAACCGCACCTGACAGCACGCGTCCGGCTCCGGCGCGGCCGGCCCCGCCGACAGCCGCGCCACCGCCGCCTGCCAGCACCGCTCCATCACGGCCCGCCGCACCTCCGGTCACGGCCCCCAGTGCGCCGCCGGCTACCACCGCACCAGGTCGGCCTCCACAGACCGCGCCTGCGCCAACCCCGACACCTTCCGCACCGCCCGCTCCCCGTGCAGGCCAGCGGCAGGCCCCGGCTACACCTGCGCCAGCCGCACCTGCCGTTCCAGGCGGTGCCGCGCCTGCCCCCACCGCCGCGCCTGCCCCCACCGCTCCTGCGCAACGCGTGGCGCCGCCGCCTCCCGCCACGTCCGCGCCTCCGGCGGCGGCACCCAATCAGGTCCAGCCTTCCCCGCCTCGGACAACGCAGCCGAGCGTGCCGCCAACCGCTTCTCCTCCCGCAATCTCACCCCCGGGCGGCGCTCCATTGCCCACACCGAATGCCGCGCCTTCGCCTAATCCTGCTGCCGGAGCACCGGTTGCACCCCAGAGGCGCGGCGGCATCGGTCTCGGGGGAGCGGCGGCGATCGGCCTTGGCGCAGCAGCCATCGGCGGCATCATGGCCACGCAAGGGGCGAACCGGCTCGACGAGGTGCGCGGCCGGCGCGAGGAACGGCGTGAGGGCGATGTCACGGTCATCCGCGAACCCGGCCTTACCATCCTGCGGGACGACGACCGGGTCATCCTGCGCCGGGACGAAACCGCGCGCTTTCGCGATCTCGGCCTCGATCCGCGCCAGGAACGCTTCGGCGGTGAAACCCGCACGGTGTTCGAGCGTCCCGACGGCACACGCGTCATCACGGTCACAGATGAGGACGGGCGGCTGATCCGCCGGGTGCGGCAACTCCCCGGCGGCCGCGAGATCGTGCTGATCGACAATTTGCGCGGCGATGGCATTCGCGGAGACGGGCCTCGGCGCTTTTCGGACGAGGTCATCGTCCTCGACCGGCCGCCGCTGCTGATTCCGCGCGATCAATATATTGTCGACGCCGAGCGGGCCGATGCAGACCTGCTCTACGAAACGATCGCCGCGCCGCCCGTGGCTCAAATCCCACGAAGCTACACGCTCGACGAAGTGCGGTACTCGCCCGATCTCCGCGCCCGGATGCGCAGTGTCGATCTCGATACCGTCAATTTCGAGAGCGGCTCCTGGAAGGTGTCTCCCGACCAGAATCAGCGGCTTGCCGCGATCGCCCAGCCGATCCGCCGCGTGCTGGAAAATGCGCCCAACGAGGTCTTTCTGGTGGAAGGGCATACCGATGCCGTGGGGCCGGATATCGACAATCTGTCACTATCCGACCGACGCGCGCAGGCCGTCGCGGCGATCCTGACCCGCGACTTCGGCATTCCGCCCGAGAACCTGACGGCACAGGGCTATGGCGAACAGTATCTGAAGGTGCAGACCCAAACCGCAGCCCGTGAGAACCGGCGGGTGACGCTGCGGCGCATCACCCCACTGCTCACGGGCGAGATCAAGCAATAGGGCGGGCGTGACCGCCATGTGACCGGGTTTGGTCGATCAAGCCGGTCAGTACTCCCGTTCGATGCCGATGCCGACCGAGGCGCGGCCATCGGCTCCCGCTTCCGTCTGGAGGCGGAGACGGCGCGTCAGGTCGATATCGACGCCGAGCGTCGAGGTTTCGGCGCTTGTGCCGGCCCGGACGACGACGCGGATACGATTGCTGATCGCTCGCGACAGGCCAATCGTCGGGCCGCCTTGGCCGACATTGAAATCGAGATCGTCGACGCCGAGCGCACGCCGTGTCGCCTCGAAGGCGTCGGTGCCGCCCGCACCCGACAATTGCGCCGCCGCCTGGGCCAGTTGGATCGCCTGGAAGGGCGACAGGCCGCCGGCGGCGCGCGCGAACAGCAGGCGCGACAGCACCTCGTCCTCCGGCAGATCCGGCGAGGACGAGAAGGTGAAGGTTGGCGCGTCGGCGGGACCCGTGACGGAAACCCGCGCCGTCACGTCGGCCGCGCGGGTTTCCGCCTGAAGGTCGAGTTCGGGGATCAGACCCGCGCCGCCGAAGGTGACACGCCCCCGCGAGAAATCCAGCCGTTGCGTCAGCAATGTCAGACGGCCGCGCCGCAGATCGAAGCCACCGGTCGCGATGGGCGCCGCCGTTGTGCCGGTCAGGCGCAATGTGCCGCCAAGTTCCGCATCCAGCCCGCGACCGCGCAGGAAGATGCGGCCGGGTGCGTCGATCGTCACATCCAGCGCGGCGCGAAACGGCGGCGCGCCCCGGCCCCTGCCCGCGCTGGCACGGGCAATCTGAGCGAGCCTGGCGCGCGTCTGGGGCGGCGGAGCGACGTGGCGAGCGTCGCGCAGAGGGCTGCCCGCTCCGCCGAAGCGCTCGGGCACGCGCACATCCAACGCTCTCACTCCGATCCGTCCGGCAAGACGGGGCGCGGTTGCGAGGGGTCCTGTTAGGGCAAGATCCAGGTCGGCCACGAGCCGGGCAAGGCTGCTGTCCACCAACTGAGCGCCGCGTCCCGTGATTTTCAGATCGGCGGGAAAGCCGCGCGCAGGATCGATGGTGATCCGCCCGAGAACCGACAATGTGCCGGCTGACTGGTTGGCTGAAGCCGCGTTCGCGCCGCCCACCGTGCGGCCCGTCAGGCGCTCGATGGCAATGGTTTCGCCCTGTCCCGTGAAGCGGCCCTCGATACCGGTGATGGCGATGCCCTGGGCGGCGTCGATGAAACTGGCTCCGCTCAGCGAAGCGCTGCCGCGCAGGCGCGGGTCGCGGCGCGTGCCCTCGACACGGCTATCGATGGCAAGACGCCCGGCCACCCGCTGTCCGCCACCGGCAAGCCGCGCATTGGCAAGGGCGGCATCGAGCGTGCCGCGGATCGCAAGATCGACCGGGCCGGTCTCCGCCAATGCCGCCCGCCCGGCCAGTGTCAGGTCGATGCCGCGCGCTCCGCTCCCTGCGCCCCGCAACGTCGCGTCGATCCGGACGGAACCGGCGTCGAGCGAGCCCATTGCCGTAAGATCAAGCGGCGGCAGACCGGACTCGCGCGTCACCGGCAGACTCACGCCCCTGAGCGAGAGTTCGAACGGTCCCTGCGGCGCGGATACGGGCCCGGTCAGCCGCGCGCGGCCATCGGCCGTGCCGGCCAGACCCGATCCGGGAACGCCGATATCGGCGGCGGCGAGCGGCAGCGCCCGCAAGGCGACGGTGGCGTCGAGTTCCTGCCCGAATCGACCAGATAACGAGAGCCGCCCGCCCGCGATATCGAGTTCGAGACCCTCGGTCCGGATGCCGCCGTCAGCGATGTCCAGCGTGGCGGGCTGGGCCAAGGCGAGGCTGCGACCATTGCGCGTCGCCCGGAATGTCGCGAGGCGGACGCGCGTCGGCGGTCCCGGAATGAGCCGCGCCTCGCCATTGAGCACGAACCCGCTGGCCCGGCCGGCGAGTGTGACGCCGCTTTCGCCCTGGCCCGCATCGGTCGCATTGAGGCTCAAGACCTCGAAGGTCTGGCCCCCGGCAACGAGCCCGGTCAGCCGGGCTTCACCGCGCAGGGTCGGGCTGCGATAGGCATCATCCAACGACAGATCGGCTGTGAAGCCTGCAAGCCTGATGGCATCGGCGACGATGCCGCTGCCGGTTCCGGCAAGGGCGATGCGCTGGCGGCCGTCGCCCACGGAGGCGGTGATCGTGGCGTCGAGCCTGCCGCCAAGACGGCGCAGGACCAGCGGCGACAGGTGGTCGAGATCACCGGCGCGCAGGGCGACACGGCCCTCCGCAAGTCCATCGCCCGAGATCCGTCCGCCGCCTTCCAGCGTCACCGAGCCCAGCCGGCCCACGAGTCGTTCGATCGTCCAGGCGCGGTTGTCGGCGGCGTTCGTGCCCTGAACACGGGCGTTCAGGTCCAGCGGGTTTCCGCCGATCGTGCCGCTGGCGCGCAACGTCAGATCGGGAGCGCTGAGCGGCTGCCGCGCATCGAGGGTGAGGACGAAGTCACGGATCGGCCGATCGAGCGCGCGCGCTTCGGAAGCCTCGAGCCGCAACGCGACCGTTGGATCGGCCGTCGCTCCCGTCAGACGCAGTCGCGCCGTGCCGCGCCCCTGCAGCCGCGTATCCGCCCGTCGAAGATCGGCAAGGTCGAGCGCGGCTGTGAGATCGAGGTTCTCGGCGGCAAGCCGGCCGTCGAGCCGAGCCTCCAGCGTCCCGCCCTTCAGGCGCAGGGCGTCGAGCGTCACGCTGCCATTGCCGATGTTTGCCGTGCCGTCGAGCGTCAGCGTCGGGCCGATCAGTCGGTTGAGCGCGGCATCGCCGAAAGCCAGCATCGTGCCCTCACCCGAAATCTCGGCGCGAACCGGGTCACGGCGCGGATTTCCCGAAAGCCTGGCTTCGACCAGCCCGCGACCTGCAAGCGGCCGCCCCGCCAGACGCGAGAAGGCATCGAGTTTGAGGATGCGCGCCGCGAGCCGGCCGTCGACCAGCGTGGAACCGAGCCTGCCGGCATAATCGAGCGCCACGGTGGGCGAGGCGATCCGTGCGGTCTCGAATGTGGCGGTTCCGGCATCGACGCTGCCGAGCAGGGTCATTTCGATGTCGCGGCCGAGGGCGGCGCTCAGGCCCGGATCAGCCAGCGCGACGGCGCTTGCGGAGCCACGAACCTCGAAATCGAGGGCCAGCGGTGGCCGTTGTCCAGTCGCTGTCGGGTTGAGCGCAGGCGGGTTCGGCGAAGAATTGCGCGGCGTCGCGGAGAAACGGGTCGTCAGGCGGTCAAGCGACAGATCGGGGCTCGCGAATCCGGCAATATCGAGCGACCCTTGCACGCGCGGGGCTTGAAAGGGACCATTCAGGCTGCCTTCGAAGACGAGACGTTCCAACGTCGTATCCGCGACTTTCGTGGCGCTACCGGCGTTTGGCGTGGCGCGGGCACGGGCGCTGAGGGCGAGTTGCCGGTCCTGCGCCACCGTGCCCGCCACGACGAGTTCGGCCAGCGCCGATGTCAGCCGCAGGTCGCGCAAGGTCGCGTCGCCGCCGTCGCCAAACGCGATCGCGCCGGCAAGATCGGTATTGCCGGCGAAAACCGGCGCGACGATGAGTGGCAGCAGTGGTGTGATGCGCGAGGTCAGGTTCAGGGTGAGAACGCGTTCAGCACCGCTGCGGGCCAGCCTCGCCTGCCCTTCGGCGCCCAGATCTGGCCCGCCGGCGAAGTTCAGGCGGGCCTGCCAATCGTCGAGCACACCGGTGCCGGTGAGATCGAGCCTGACCGGCGGCGTGCCGGGGATTCCGGCCAGCCGCGCGAGGATGCCGCCCGCCGGCTCGTCAAGACGCAGATTGAGATCGAGACGGCTCGTCTCAGGCACGAAGGCGAGATCGAGGTTCGCCGCTCCCGCCGCATCGAGCCGGTTGATCGCGAGCGTGGCCCGCAGGCCCTGCGCCGGGGCCCCGAGACTGGCCGAACCGGTAGCGCCAAGCCGGGTCGGCGTTCCGAGGACCGGTTCCCCGAGCACGAGTTCACCGAGGCGGAAGGCCCCGACCTGGAGACTGAGCGGCAGTTCCGGCAGGATGGGGCCAGGCTCTGGATCACCGCCCGCCGCACCGGGACGGCGCATGAGTTCGACGCGGCCGATGTCGAGCCGCTCGATCTCGATCCGCCGTTGCAGCAGGGCCGTGCGTCGCCAGACCAGCCCGATGCGGTCGATCCGTAGATAGACGCCCGCCTCGTCCGCGACGGAGACATCGCGGATCGTCGCGTTGGAGGATAGCGCACCCTCGACGGCCCCGATCGTCACCCGGGAGGTCGGCGTCGACAGAAGGCGCGAGACGAAGCCCGCCAGCACGCCCTGATCCTCCGGCGTCTGCGCCCGGCCCGGCAGGCCGCACAGCAGGGCCGCACCGAGCATGGCCGCCAGCATAAGCGCGGCAACGCCAGGGCGACCGACGAGCCTAAAAGGGCGTAAGGACATGAAACCGGCCATCAGAATGCCTGTCCGATGCTGACATAGACGCCGTAAGGGTCCTCGCCCCGACGCCGGTTCAATGGAAGTGCGACGTCGAGCCGGATCGGCCCGAGGCCGGTGTAATAACGCAGGCCCATTCCGGCGGCGACGCGAAGCTTCTCCGAGCCATCGGGAAGCGAACCGGCGAAGGCCTGTCCGGCATCGACGAAGGGCACGATGCCAATGGTATCCGTGAGCTTGATACGCGCTTCAAGCGACCCTTCCACCAGGCTGCGCCCGCCGGTCAGACGGCCGAAGGCGTCGCTCGGGCTCAGCGTGCGGTATTCGTAGCCGCGCACCGAACCGCCGCCACCCGCGAAGAACAGCCGCGTCGCCGGTATCTCGGCAAGGCTGCCGCCGACGATGCTGCCGAAGCCGATGCGCGCGGCGATCACCGTCCGGGCCTCGGAATCGATGGCGTAATAGGTCGAGGCACTCACTCGGCCGATGCCGAAGACCGGCGCGGCGTCGCCGAAGCCGAGATAGGGCGCGGCCGAGGCGGTGACGCGAAAACCCGTGGTCGGGTCGAGCGGCTTGTCCGTGCTGTCATAGGTCACCGACAGCGGTAGGCCCGCCAGGCCATAATCGAAGCGCTCGCGCTGTGTCCCGAGGCCGAAGATCAGTGGCAGAGGCGCACGCTCGATCCGCCCGGCTTCGCCCTCAATGCCGGCCTGCGCCGAGAATGTATCGGTGAAGCGCCGCCGCAGCGCGACCGTGACATTGGCAGTGTCGGCGTCATAGGCCTCGATGCGCTCGCGGGCGACGACAAGGTCGGCCAGAAGGTCGAAGCGGCTGCCGCCCAGCGCGGGCTTCAGGAACGAGGCCGCGAAACGGCCGCCGAGATCGGAAAGTTCGGCGCTCCTGCCGGCATCGCGATCGAGCGTCGTGTAGAACAGGTCCGCTTCCAGCCGCAGGCGCTCGGCGCCGCCGAACAGGTTGCGATGGGTCCAGTAGGTGCGCAAAGCCGGCCCGTCCACGGTCGAGTATCGCGCGGATGCGCCGATCAGGCGGGGCGGACGCTCTGTCACCTGCACCTCCAGCGGCAATTGGCCCGCCCCGTTCAGCGCCTGCCCCTCGACGACCTTGACCGCGCCCAGGGCCTCGATCCGGCCGACGGATTTGCGCAAAGCGGCAAGCGCCGCCGGCGAATACGGATCGCCCGGCTCGGTGTAGATGAAGGAGCGCACGACTGACCTGTCGACATCGCGCGTGCCGCTGATCGCGACCGGCCCCAGCCTCGCCACGGGGCCGGGGTCGACGGTGAGGACGAGATCGACGCTCCGGGTCCGGTGGTCGATGACGGGGGCGCGGCGCACGACCTTGACGAACGGGTGGCCGCGCTCGCGGAAGCGATCGGAGATGCGAGCCGCGGCCGCAAGGACGCTCGACGTTGGCGCAGGATCGCCTTCCGCCAGCCGGACAACACGCTCGGGCAGAATCTCCGGCGCGAAAGGCAAGGCGCTTTGCCGATCGATGACCGCAGGCGCGCGCAGCCGGTAGAGCGGGCCCGCAACGATGCGGATGACGATGGGCACGACCGCAACGTTGCGAAAGCGCCCGGCAACCGCTGCCAGCCTGGCCGGATCGACGGCGCCTATCCTGACTGGAACGCCATCGACCTCGATGCTGACCTCGGCCGCATAATAGCCCCGCGCCCAGACGGCATCGACGATGCGGGGAAGATCGGCCTCGACACGGCGCGCCAGTTCCTCGCCGTCGCGGGGCGGATCATCGCGCGATTGCTGGAGGAGCGAGGCCTCGCGCACGGGGTCGTCGATATCAGCATCGGCAACGATCGTCACCGCATACGGCACGGTATCCGCCCGCGGCACCGGCCTTGTCCCGAACCAATTGAAGACGTCCAGGGTTTCCGCAAGATCGAAGGCCCGAGCCGAGGCGGTCGTCATGATCAGCGTGGCCGCGATCATATACCCGACCCGCAGCCACTTTTGCCAAACCGGTGCGCGAAAACGGGAATGTCTGGTGTCGACCAACGTTTCACTCAAACTGCAACTGACCAGTCGACCGGTCGTTCCCAACCTGCCTGGACCGTGAGAGAGCATTAAGGCCGCTTTGCGGCCGTCGTCCGCGCTCAACGATCCTGCCGGAGAAAGGTTTCGCTGGCTGGCGCCTGCGCGACGAGGACGGCTCGGTGCCGCCATCGCTTTAGCGCGACGCTGCTGCTCGCTATCCCACTCCGGCTTTCCCGGCGGAGAGCAATTCTACACCTTTTGCGCCTTGGCGGCGATTTTCGTCCTGGGCGCCCTGACGGTGACGGGCTTGCCTGCTTCCGGCGTGTTCTCGGTCGCCAGATACTGGGCGCGCGCCAGGGCGGCGAACCGCCCGCCCTTGGCCACCAATTCCTCGAAGGAGCCGCTTTCCACGATCTCGCCCTGCTCGAAGACGAGGATTCGCGTGGCGTTGCGGATCGTCGCCAGCCGATGGGCGATGACAAAGGTCGTGCGTCCCTTCATCACCTCGTCGAGCGCCTTTTGCAGCTTGGCTTCCGTCGTGGCGTCGAGGGCCGACGTCGCCTCGTCGAGGATGAGGATCGGAGGATTCTTGAGCAGCGCGCGGGCGATGGAAATGCGCTGGCGCTCGCCGCCCGACAGGGTTCGGCCGCGCTCGCCCACGATGGTATCGAGGCCCTCGGTCTGGCGGGCCAGGATTTCGTTGGCCTGGGCCCGGTCGAGGGCGGCCTGCATCTCCTCCTCGGTGGCATCGGGCTTGCCGATAGTCAGATTCTCGCGGATCGAGCGCGCGAACAGCATCGGTTCCTGAAAGACGACGCCGATGTTACGCCGCAAGGCGCCGAGCGAGATATCGCGGATATCGATGCCATCGGCCGTGATCGCACCCGATTGGGGATCGAAGGCGCGGTGCAGCAAGCCGAGCGTCGTCGATTTGCCGGAGCCGGTGGAGCCGACGATGGCGATGGTCTCGCCGGGCGAAACCTGGAACGACACATCCTTTACTGCGGCGCGCTTGCCGTCATAGGAAAAAGAGACATCCTTGAAGGTGATCGCCCCGCTGAGCCGGCCAGGGTCGGCGGCGTTGGGCTTGTCGCGGACAGCGGGCGCGGTGTCGAGGATCTCGAAGAATTCGCGCATCTTCGGGGCCTGCATGAAGACGTAATTGACGAAGCTGACGACCTGCTCGAGCCGGCCGATCAGCATCGTCGAGAAACTCGTGAAGGTGACGATCTGGCCAACCGTGGTCAGTCCTTGCAGATAGAGCCAGGTGCCGAGCAGGAAGATCGACAGGACGGTCAGCGTCGCCGATGCCCGCGTCGCGATGGTCGCTACCGCCCACCAGCCGAGCACGGGATTTTGCGCCGCCAACAACTGCGTGATCGTCATGCGCAGTCCGCGCACCTCGGCCTCGACGCGGGTGAAGCTCTGGATCACCGGGACATTGCCCAGCGCGTCCGACGCCTGCGCCGCCAGATCCGAGTGGTATTGCTCGACGTGGTTTTGCAGCGACTCGGTCTTGTGCAGCACATAGGCGGTCAACGATCCGAAGAACACGACAAGCGCCAGAAGGAGCAGGCCCATGCGCCAGTTCAGCCAGATGGTGAACGGCAGCAGCAGGAACAGCGACACCAAACTGGCGCAGTGATCGCGGAAGAACGAAAGCCAGAGCCCCCACATGCCGCTCGTGCCTTCCAGCATCACTTTCAGCACGCGGCCGGAATGGGTAGCCGTATGAAAGGCGAGCGGCAGGGTCAGAGCATGTTCGAAATAGCGGGCCATGACCGCGAGCCGACGGCGATGGGCGAGCCGGTCGGCATGCAGCGCCACGTAGACGCCGGAGCCGATGGTGAAGAGACCAAAACCGATCCACATGATCACCAGAGGCGTGATCTCGGAAATGTCGGGTAATTTGCCGCTGCCCTGGGCGTTGCTGAGCACGTCGATGATCTTGCCAAACAGTACGGGCTCGGCAAAAGCCGCTCCCGCCAACAGAATGTTGGCAATGGCAAGCACCACGGCGAGCCGCCGGTCGGTGCCAAGTTCGCCAAGGACACGGGCGTAGATTTTCAGGATCGACATGGAGCAGCCTTAACCAATCGCACGACATTCGCCAACACGCGAATGGCCGACAGCTCGTTCACGCAATGAGGAATGACCTCCGCCAGGGGCTCGACGTGTCTGACGCCCGACGGCACGCAGCAGTCAAGCATGACTCGGGCTGTTGTCGGGCAATGATAAGGCAAGGTTTGGGCGTGCGCCGGGGCACGGACCGCGTGAACAGGGCAGGCTTAACGCTTCTTTCAGGGCGGGCAGCCTAGGGTGCGGAGGCCGTCGCGGGGACTGGCCTTATCTGCAGCGTTTCGAGGGCGTTCACCCATGGATATCGCAACCGGCGCCGGTATTCTGGCGGGTATAAGCGTCATTGTCGGCCTGATCATGATCGATGGCGGGAATTTTGGCGCCTATTATGACAAACATGCCGTAATCGTGATTTTCGGCGGAGCGACCGCCGCGACGATGGTGCGCTTTCCGTTTTCGGTCATTGCCCACGGCTTGCCGATGGGGCTGAAATTCGCCTTCAATCTGCGGTCGATTCACCCGCGCGAGTTGATCGAGGAAATTTCCAGGGTTGCCGAGGTCGCCCGCAAGAGCGGCCCCGTGGCCCTCGAGGCGGTGGAGGTTCAGGACCCCTTCCTTGCCCAGGGCATCCGCTACATCGCGGACGGCTACGACCGCGATTTCATCCGCGACACCATGGAAAAGGACCGCGACAATTTTCTCCAGCGCCTGGACGAGGGTTCGAAGGTCTACCGCGCCATCGGCGATTGCGCTCCGGCCTGGGGCATGATCGGCACAATTCTCGGCATGGTAACGATGTTCGCCAACATGTCCGACCCTTCGAAGCTTGGCCCGGCCATGGCGACGGCGTTGCTGGCAACGCTGTATGGCGCCGTTATCGCCAACATGATCACGCTGCCGCTCGCTGACAAGCTGCACATCAAGCTCGAGGAGGAGGAGATTTCCCGCACCCTGATCATCGACGGCATCCTTCAGATCCGCGACGCCAAGAGCCCGACGCTGGTGCGAGAGATGCTGCTTGCCTACCTGCCGGACCACCACCGCGCCGAGATGCAGGACGCCTGAGATTAAGCCGGCCCAGGCCGCAGGAGGAGCGACGATGGCACGCAAAAAGGGCGGCGGACATGGCGGTCATGGCTGGTTCGTGACATTCGCCGACCTGATGGCGCTGCTGATGAGCTTCTTTGTCATGATCGCGGCCTATTCGACGCAGGACAAGGTCAAGCTTCAGGCCGTCGCCGGCTCGTTCCGCGATGCCTTTGGCAGCCAGCGCGACATCAAACTATCCGGCATCGTCGAGATCGAGGGCATTCCGACCAAGCCGAATATCAAGAACGTCAAGGTCAGGCCGCCCGAAGAAGGCTCGGACATCACCGCCGAGACGACCCTGCCGCGCAAGGATCAGGGCCTCGAGATCATTCCGTTCGACCGGGCTTTTGGCCTCGCCGCGGCCTCGCTGCGTCAGGCGCTCCAGGACCTGCCGGAAGTTGCAGAAATCTCCAAGAACGTCCTCATCGAGCAGACTCGCGACGGGTTGAACATCAGCCTTGTCGACCAGGACGGGCGGGCGATGTTCGCCGACGGCTCTGTGCAGCCTTTCGACCGGCTGCGTCGCATTCTCGAGAAGATGGCGCCGACGCTGCGCCGCCTGCCGAACCGCATCGCCGTCACCGGCCACACCTCGGCGACACGGCCGGGCACGCGCTCGGGTTGGTCAGGCTGGGATCTGTCGATCGGCCGGGCGGGAGCCGTGCGCGATATCTTGGCGGCTGGCGGCCTGCCGGAGGATCGCTTCGCCTCCGTCGCCGGCAAGTCCGACACAGAACCGATGTTCCCGGACAATCCATATCTCGCCGCCAACAGGCGTGTGTCGATCATGCTCCTGAACGAAGCCCCACCCCTACCGTTCGGTGCCAAGCCATAAGCGCGAGCACCGCCATCAGGGCGCAACGATGAGCGCCCAGTAAACCTTGTATTTCGAAGTCGGCGCATAGGCGGTGGCGATACCCATGCGAGTCGCGCCGGGGGTTTTCATTACCCGGTCGTGCTGGGGCGAATCGCGCCAGCCCGAGAAAGCCTCGGCCAGCGTCCGGTAACCGGCGGAGAGATTGACCTCGGTCGCACCGAAACCGCGCGCCGCGAGCCGCGCTTTCAGCGCGTCGGCGGAGGAGGGTTTGTCGGCTGCCGCCATGGCGTCGGCCTCGGTCTGTGCCGCCTGGCTCAGCATCGGATCGAGTCGCAGCGTCGACAGCCGGTTGTTCAGCCGATAGGCCGAAATCATCGCCCGCGCTGTATTCGTATCGACCCGCGCGGCGCTGCTGCCAAGATTGGCATAGAATCCCGGTTCGCCCGCCGTGGGCGCGGGGGTCGGGGTGCAGCCGGCAAGCGCGAGCCCAAGGGCCGCGGCGGTCGCGCAAAGCATGGTAACTCCCGATCTTTCGATGGCGGATGTCATGGGGCCGACCGCCGGCGCGGCGCGTTGGTCTTCTCGACCGGCTTCGAACCCTTGCCCTCAATAGGCGCCTTGGCGCGTCCGGCTGGCGGGGACATCGCTTCGCGCGGCCTTTCGCTCTCATGGTCGTCGTCGATCGCCTCGGCGATGTCCTCGAGCGTATCCTCGATCCGGTCGAGCCCGCGAATGGAGATTTCGCGCTCGGGCTGGCCGATGCCTTCCTGAACGAGCCTGGGGTAGATCGCGAAGTAGAGATCGCTGGAAACCCGCGCGCCGATATCGACATCGGGCACCACGCAAAACAACTCGAAGTCGATCGAGGTTTCATTGATCTTGCGGAAAAAAACGCGCGGTGGCGGGTCCCGCAGGACCTCGGGGTTGGCGGCTGCGGCAGCCAGCATCAGCTCTCGAACCTGAGCGGCGTCGGCGGTGCGTGGCACCGGGATGGCGACGATAACGCGGCCCGTGCGGTCGGAGCGCACCCGGTTCTTCACCACGCCGGAAATCAGGTTGGAGTTGGGAACGATCACGGTCGATCTGTCGAAGGTCTCGATCTCGGTCGAGCGCACGTTGATCCGCCGGACGACACCCTCGCCGTCACCGACGACGATCAGATCGCCGACCCGGATGGGTCGCTCCCAGAGCAGGATCAACCCGGAGACGAAATTGGAGACGATCGACTGCAGGCCGAAACCGATGCCCACCGACAATGCACCCGCGACTATGGTCAGTTTCTCGACGCTGAGGCCGAGGGAGGAAAAGGCGAAGGCGATGGCTGCTACAAACCCGACATAGCCCACCGCCGTCTTGATCGAGTTGCGCAGGCCCGGATCAAGTTCGGTCGCCGGCAGGAACTTGTCGTCCAGCCAGCCCTGCAACGCCTTGGTACCGAGGATTCCAAGAGAGAACAGGATGATGGCGACGATGATCGATGACAGCGAGACGGTGACATCGCCGACCTTCACGCCAAAGAACGCAGCCCGGAGCGAGGACAGGATATCGCCGGATTCAACCCCCCAGGGCGCGAGTGCCAGTAGACCCGCAGCGAAGAACAAGGCGAGCTTTGCCGCCCCCGTCGCGATCAGGCCGAACTGGGCGATGGACTTCTGGCGAAGGCCGACATTGGACTGTAGCAGCATCGACAGCCGGCCATCACCATGAAGGAACTGGTCCATGGCCGCGTCGACGAGCAGCACCGCCAGCGCCAGGATGACCGCGATGAGCACCAGCCAGACGGTCTGTTCGACGACGAAGGACGCGAAGGCGACGTAACCCGCGAGCACCGAAACGACGATGGCGGCGATCGCGGCCCAGCCCAAGATCCGGAACGGCGCCAGCAGCGACCCGTCGACGGGCACGTAGGGTCCGAGGCAGTTTTCCTCCTCGTCGACTGTATCGCGCAATTGACGCAGATAGGTGGCGACGACGACAGCGAACAGCGCCGCGAACAGGCCGCGCAGGATGATCGAACCGCTGAGCGCGGCAGCGATAGCCTGAAGCATGCTCTCGACGATCTTGGACAACACGATCGTGGTCGCCGCTGCGCCGATCAGCGAGGACAGGATACGGGCATTGCGGTCCGCCAAACCGAAGATGCGCCGCTCCGGTTCCTCGGGCGCCAGCGTGGCATCGGCCAGTGCGGTCGCGAAGGCGACGAAGGCAATGCCGCCAAGGACCGACCAGACGAAATTTTCCATCCGGTAGGGAATCATGCCCGAGAAGTTGAGACCGGCATAGATGATCCAGCTCGCGCCCAACGCCGGCAGCGCGCCCGCCGCGATATGCAGCAGGCTCAGCAGCATCAGCCCGAGACGTCCTGTCTTGGCCCGCAGCGCCACCCGCTGAACGAGTAAGGGCAGATAGCGCGAACGCAGGACGTAAAGCGCGATCGCGGCGGCGATGGAAGCCAGCAAGGCCACGCCGTGGCCGCGCGATACCTGCGCGATGAAGCTCGACATCCAGTCGCCGGCAAGCAGGCGCAGCGCCCGCCAGTCGCTCTCGATGCCGCCGATGGCGCTTGCCCAGAGTTCCGGGCTGAGCAGGCTTGGCCCGCGCTGAAACAAAAATCTGGCGAAGAGCGAGCGCCGGCGATCGCCGATTTCGGTCTGGAGCTGTTCCGACTGGGCGAGGGCATCGCGGGTCAACCGCTGGTATTCGTCCGCTTCGGCCAGCGCCTTTTCGCGCTCCGCCCGCTCGGCGGCGACATCGGCGCTTTCCGGCGGAGCCTTGGCGTCCGGCTTGGGGCCAAGTTGTTCGAGCCGCTTGCGCGCCTGTTCGGCGCGCGGATCGGCATCGACGACCTGCTCGCGCAATTCGTCGATCAGGGGAGCAACCTCCTGACGCATGGCGACGAGCGCGTTCTCGGTTGGCTCGCGCTCGCGCAGCCGACTCTCCACCTGCTTCAGCGTGGCGCGGATCGCCTCCAGGCGGACCCGGGCCGGCTGCTCGGTTACCGTCGGGGTCCCGATCGATGACGGGGTCGCCGGCTGGGCATGGAGCGGCAGAGGCGCGGCGAATACCAGCAGAAGACCGGCGAAGATTGTGCGCAGACAGGCGCCAGTTCGGGCAAATGACGTGGACATGAAGCAATTTCGACGAAAATGAACCGCCCGGCAAGACGGCGCCGTGCAGGGAATGCCTTTCCCTACAGGGCACGACGCCGCGATTCGGCGCCGCCGGCAAACTTCGCCGCCTGGCGCGGCGAAGGCAAGGCGAGAACGTGACACGCGAACCAACAGCGACCGTTTGGTCCGGGATGTCGCGCGAAGTGAGGTTTATTCGGCCGCTTGCGGCGTCGCCAATGCTTCGGGCGTACCGCCACGCAATCGCCCGAGCAGCGCCGCTTCCTCCGCCTTGGCCTGGGTAAGATGCCGGGCCTTGACGTGGCCGAACCCGCGGATTTTCTCCGGGATCGCCGCCAGGGCCACCGCGAGCGCATGATTGCCGGGGTTGAGCACCTGGCGGATTTCCGTCAGCAGCGCCTCGTAATCGGCGATGAGCTGGCGCTCGGTGCGCCGCTCATGGCTGTAGCCGAAGATGTCGAAGGTGCCGCCGCGCAGACCCTTGAAGCGGGCCAGCACGCCGAACGCCTTCATCATCCATGGGCCGAAGGTGGTCTTGCGCGGCAGGCCGGTGTGGGGGTCGGTCTTTCCGAGCAGCGGCGGGGCAAGGTGAAACTCGTAGCGCAGGGGCCGGCCTTGCGCATCCGTGTCCTCGAAGGTCGCCGCCACCTGCCGGGCGAAGGCGCCGTCGGTGTAGAGCCGCGCCACCTCGTACTCGTCCTTGTAGGACATGAGCTTGAACAGATAGCGCGCCACCGTTTCGGTCAGCGCGTGCTGGCCGGGCATGACCTTCGCCTCGACCGCCCGCATCCGCTCGACCTGATCGCGGTAGCGCTGTGCCCAGGCGGCATTCTGATAGCCGGTGAGAAAGGCGACGCGGCGCTCGACGATCTCGTCCAGCGACTGCGAAATGTAGCGGGCCTCCGTCGGAGCCTTGACGTCCGCGAGCAGCTTTTCCAGCAGGGCAGGCTGCGCGGCGGCGCGACGGCCGAGGGCGAAGGCCTCGAGGTTCATCGGCACGGCCTCGCCATTGAGCGTGATCGCCCGCTCCAGCGACTGGCGC
>JAESGE010000165.1_pt1 | contig 38192 bp, 34 predicted proteins | sample 9269601 | NCBI WGS metagenome assembly JAESGE01 (sample SAMN14515569, study PRJNA621662) | algae metagenome | isolation source: Tolypothrix brevis GSE-NOS-MK-07-07A and co-occurring heterotrophs from wet... | place: USA: Grand Staircase Escalante National Monument, Utah | collected 2006-04-16
GGGGTGGTTGGAATAGATCACCAGGCGCGGCGTCGCCGGATCGATCGCGTCGCCGCCCCGGGACAGACGCACGCCGTGGAAATCCCGGCGCAAGGCGGTCTCGAAAATGCGCGAAAACGTCATGAGAAGAAGCGGCGAACGGCGCGCGATGCAGCTATCGATCCGGGCATCCACACCGCCCGTCCGCCTGAAGGTGTGGCCGTCAGGAAGCACGCTGAAGCTCGCTGCGCCGGTCCTGGTCCAGCGCATCGGCGGCGATCCAGCCCGACATCATGACCATGGGCATGCCCGGTCCTGGATGCGCCGCGCCCCCGGCCAGATAGAGGCCCTTGATATGGCGGCTGCGATTGCCGGGCTTGAACGCACCCGTGAAGGTGCCATGGCTGGCAAGACCATAGATCGCGCCGTCCAGCACCTTGTAGCGCTCGTGGATATCGACCGGGGTCAGCGCGCGCTCGAACACGATGCGCTCCTCGATGTCGGCCATGCCGCCGGTTGTAGCCAGCTTGTCGAGGATTTTTTGCCGGTAGGCGGGGAACATCGCTTGCCAGTCGTGATGGGGCCGCAGATAGGGCGTGTGGACCAGCACGTAGAGCGCCTCGCCGCCCTCTGGAGCGACGCTCGCATCGGTTCGGGCCGGGGCCGCGACATAACAGGTCGGATCGGGCGCCACTTCGCCGAGCTTGTAGATCGCGTCGAACTCCTCCTCCGCATCCCGCGAGAACACGAAGTTATGGTGGCCGAGATGCTCGTAGGCCTTCGACAGACCGAGATAGAGCACGACGCCTGAGCAGGCCGGCTCATGGTTGGCGCGTCTGTAGCTGCGCTCCGCCCTGCCGCCGACCAACTCCGCATAGGTGCGGATCGCATCCATGTTCGAGATCACCGCGGACGCCTCGCGCCGTCGCCCGTCATTGGTGCGGACGCCGCGGACCGTATCGTTCTCGATGTCGAGCCCGGTGACCTCGGTGCCGGTAACGATTTCGACGCCGAGCCGCGTGGCGAGATCGCTCAGGGCCACGGCCACGGCGCGCGTGCCGCCTTCCGGATACCAGACGCCGCCGCTCGCCTGCATGTGGGCAATCGAGCACAGCACCGCCGGCGAGGCGAAAGGCGAGGAGCCGACATATTGCGTGAAGTGGTCGAGCATCTGCGCGGCACGCTCGTTCGGCACATGACCGCGGATGATGTTGGCCACGGAGCGGCCCATTCGCAGTGCCATGACATCCGACAGGGTGCCCGGATTCATGTTCTGCCGCAGATTGAGCGTATCGCGCAGGTCTTCCACCGAGCGCCAGAAGAAGAAGCGCTCAGAAACGCCGTGCAGCCGCTCCGCCAGCGCCTGGAAACGGCGATATCCCTCGCCCAGGTTTTCGCTGGGCGCGAAGCTGTCGAGCCGCTGCGCCATCTTATCCACGTCCTCGACGAGATCGAGCACGCCGGCATCGTTGAAGAAGCAGCGCCATTGCGGATCGAGGCGGATCAGTTCCAGCCTATCCTGCAATCGCTCGCCCGCCTCGGCGAAAATCCGTTCGAGGACGGCCGGAACCGTCAGGATCGTCGGACCCATATCGAAGCGGAATCCCTGCTCTTCCAGCACTGCCGCCTTGCCGCCGACCCAGGAGTTGCGCTCGATCAACACGACTGCGTTGCCGCGGGCGGCGCTGACACAGGCCGCCGCAAGTCCTCCGAGACCACCGCCGATGACAATGACGGGAGCATTCTTGATCACTGCGTTTTCCATGCGGCGTTCATTCTCGTTTCCGTCGTCGCCATCGCCAGCCGTCAGCGGAATAGATTCGCAACTCGGATGCGCACCGTGACCGGACCATCGCCTACCGCGAAGCGCGCGCCCTCATAGCGCGGTGGCCCGACCCGGCCGATATCGTTGCTGAAGCCATACGGTTCGCTGGGCAGGCCCGGTAGCGTCGTATCCAGCTTGCCGTTGCCGTTCCTATCGTGGAAGACGGCGATGCCGTATTCGCCGGCCGGAACGGTGAACGCGAAGCGCATGGTGCCGACGCGCGCGGTCCGCCTCGCCCCGAACCCGCAATTGCTTGGCTCGAAGCTACCCCGACAGACACCGACCACCACCTGACCCTCGGTCGTGTCGATACCGTCAACCTGAACGGTCAGCTCGGCCGCGTGAAGCGAAGGCGCCGACGCCAGCAGCGGCAGGGCGAGAAGAAGCAACAGCCTCGGCATGCGAAGGCGGCTCATACGAATTTCTCCTCACGGCCGTCGGAGCGATTTCTGCCGGTCTTGCTCATGCCCGTGCTCATGGCTGCGGAAATGGCGCCGGTTTCCGCGCCTGCCGGTCTCGACGGCCGAGCAGGTTTGGCATCCGGCCGCGAGGCCCGATCCTTTGCCCGCGTTCGGCGCTTCAGATCCTTCAGGAGCAGGTCGACGGTGATCCGCGCGCCTTCGTAGATGACCGGAAGGCCCGAACCCGGATGCGTGCCGCCGCCCACGAGATAAACGCCCTCGACGTTATCGAGGCGGTTATGCGGACGGAAATACAGCATCTGCCCGAGGTCATGCGCCAGGTTGAACGTCGCTCCGCGATGGATGGCGAGTTCGTCGCGCCAGTCGTCGGGCGTGACGATCTTCTCGTAGCGGATGCGTCCGCGCAGGCCCGTCAGGCCGAGGCTTTCCAGCCTGTCGATCACCAGGTCGCGATAGGCCGCCTTCTTCGTGCTCCAGTCGATCGCGCCGCAATGGCCGACCGGAACCAGGACATACAGCGACGAGTGCTTTTCGTCGGCGAAAGCCGGGTCCGATCGTCCGGGGTTCTGCACATACATCGACGGCGTTTCCGGCGGTACCTCGCCGGCCTCGATCTCGGCGATATTGCGGCGATAGTCTTTCGACAGGAAGATCGTGTGGTGGTCGAGTTCGTCGTAACGGCCTTCGAGCCCGAGATAGAGCATGAAAGTCGAGCAGGAATACTTCGCCTTGTCGATCTTCTCGTCCGACCAGCGGGGGCGCAGGTGCGGCGGAATCAGGCGCGGCACGGTGTTGGCGAAATCGCCGTTGACCACCACGGAGTCGACCTTATGGATACCGGTCGCGGTGCGAACGCCGACCGCGCGGCGTCCCTCGAACTCGATCTGTTCAACCGGTTCGCCGAGTCGGAACTCGACGCCGAGCTTCCGCGCGGCGGCCGCCATGCCCTCGCTGACCATGCCACAGCCGCCCATCGGGTGCCATACGCCGTATTCGAATTCGAGAAACGGCAGGATGGTGAACAGGCTCGGGCACCGATAGGGCGACATGCCGAGATATTTGGTCTGGAACGAGAAGGCGAGGCGGGTGCGCGGATCGCGGAACAGCCGCGACAGGTCGGCATCAACCGTTTTGAGCGGCAACAGCCAGCGCAGGGCCTTGATGAAGGGCGGTGACAAATAGGCCAGCGGGTTGCTGAACGAGCGTTGCAGGATCGGCTTGAACGCCTCGAGCTTATTGCGGCCGCGCGCCACGAAATGACTGACCCTCGTGGCGTCAATCGGATCGATCTTGGCGATTTCGGCTTCCAGCGTCGCGAGGTCGCTTGATGGCCGGACATCCGGCCCGCCCTCGAAAGCGATGCGGTACTGCGGCTCCAGGCGCTTCAGCTTGACGAAATCGTCGAACTCCAGCCCGCAGCGCCGAAAAATGTCGCGAATAATCTCGGGATAGAGGAAGAACGTCGCACCGATGTCGAAGCGATATTGATCCGCCTGCACGGTGCGCGTCCGTCCCCCAACCTGATCGGCTCGCTCGTAAACCGTCACCCTGTGGCCGGCGGCGGCAAGCAGCATGGCTGCCGCGAGTCCACCGGGACCTGCCCCGACGATTGCGATCGGGCGCGACATCAAATTTTCCATATTCGACAAGCGGGCGGCATGGCCCGTTAACGTCGCCTTCTAAGGGAGGTTCCCGGCGGGCCTGGACGTCAGGGCGAGACATTTTGCCGCGAGGACTGTCTCTTCCGCTGCTGGCCCGGCGCTTCGCGGGTCCAGGCGCGAGGAAAACCAGATCGGCCCGGTGATCGAATTATCGCCAGTGCCGTGGCTCCAATATCGATTTTCGCACAGGCGCTGCCCAATGAATGGCTTGCGTTGCGGGCAATTCCCATCATGATGCCGTGTTTAAGGGCCCGCCCGCGCGTCGCATGACGCCGGCCAACAGGGCATCGTCAAACGGGAGCACCAGCATGCGCATTCAGTCACTCCTTGCCGCGACGGCGCTTGTGACCTTGGCCGGCCTCGCGCCGGTATTGGCCCAGACGCCGAAGGACACGGTGGTCATGGCCAAGCAGATCGACGACATCATCTCGCTCGATCCCGGCGAAGCCTTTGAATTTTCCGGCGTCGAGGTCGGCGCGAATGTCTATGACAAGCTGATCGGCGTCGATTTCAAGAAGGGCGGGGCGCTGGTCGGCGAGCTTGCCGAAAGCTGGACCACGAGCCCTGACAACCTCACCTATACCTTCAAGCTGCGCCCGAACGTGAAGTTTCATTCGGGCAATCCCTTGACGTCTGCCGACGTCGTCTACTCGTTCCAGCGTGCGGTCACGTTGAACAAATCGCCCGGCTTCATCCTGGCGCAGTTCGGCTTCACCAAGGACAATGTGCTGGACAAGGTGAAGGCGCCGTCGCCCGACACCGTTGTGATCACGGTCGACAAGGCTTACGCGCCGACCTTCTTCCTCAACTGCCTGACCTCGGGCGTGGCCGGCATCGTCGATTCCAAGACAGTCATGGCCAATGCCAAGGACGGCGATTTCGGCAATGCCTGGCTGAAGACCAATTCGGCCGGCAGCGGCGCCTACAGCGTGCGCGCCTATCGACCGAACGAGCAATACGCGCTCGAGGCCAATCCCAACTGGTACAAGGGCGCACCAAAGAACAAGCGCGTGATCGTGCGCCACGTCGCCGAGCCTGCGTCGCAGCGCCTGCTGCTTGAAAAAGGCGACATCGATTTCGCGCGCAACCTGTCGAAGGATCAACTCGCTGCGGTCAAGGGCAAGGGCGATATCGTGATCGACCAAGGCGACAAGGGGTACATCCTCTATCTCGGCCTGAACTCGAAGAACCCCAATCTCGCCAAGCCCGAGGTTCGCGAAGCCCTCAAGTGGCTGGTCGATTATGACTCGATCGATCGCAACATCGTCGAGGGCACCTACAAGCCGCACCAGGCCTTCCTGCCCAAGGGTTTCCTCGGTGCCATCGCCGACCGGCCCTACAAGTTCGATCCGGCCAAGGCGAAGGAACTGCTGGCCAAGGCCGGGCTCCCGAACGGCTTCACCGTCACCATGGACGTGCGTTCGGTCAATCCGATCTCCGACATCGCCCAGGCGATCCAGTCGAACTGGGCGCAGGCCGGCATCAAGCTCGAACTCATTCCTGGCGACGGCAAGGCGACGCTGACCAAGTACCGCGCCCGGACGCATGACATCTATATCGGTCAGTGGGGCCCGGATTATCTCGATCCGCACACCAACGCCGAAACCTTCGCCATCAACGTGGACAATGGCGAAGATGCGAAGTCGAAGACGCTGGCCTGGCGCAATGCCTGGAACATCCCCGAGATGACCAAGGTGACGCAGAGCGCCGTGCTCGAGCCCGATGCAAACAAGCGCAAGACCACCTATGAAGCGCTTCAGCGGGAACACCAGAAGGTTTCGCCCTTCGTGATCATGTTCCAGCAGGTCGAGGTGGCGGCGTCGCGCAAGGGCGTCAGCGGCTTCGTCATCGGACCAAGCTCCGACACCAACTTCTATTCCGATATCGTCAAGAACTGACGATATCGAACACCGCTGGCCGCCGTGGCTCCAATGGCCGCGGCGGCCATTCTTTAAAATACGAGCACACCCGCGTCTGGCGGGCAATCAAACGGGTGACATGACGCAGGCAAGGTTCGCAGGCTGGGGCAGGATTGCCGGGCGGGAGCTGACGACCGTGGCGATCACGATGTTCGGCCTGCTGCTGGTGACCTTCGTGATCGCGCGCGTGATTCCGATCGATCCCGTTCTGGCGGTCGTCGGCGACAATGCGCGCCCGGACGTTTATGAGGCCGCCCGGATCGAACTGGGCCTCGATAAACCGCTCTGGCAGCAATTCGCCATCTATCTTGGCAAGGTTTTCACCGGCGATTTCGGCAAATCGGTGCTGACGGCGCAGCCTGTCCTCAGCGACATCCTGCGCGTCTTCCCCGCGACCCTTGAACTCGCGACCCTGGGCACGCTGATCGGCATCGCGCTTGGTATTCCGCTCGGCGTGATGGCGGCGGTCTATCAGGGCCGCTGGCCGGACCAGATCGCCCGCTTCGTCGGCCTGTTCGGGTATTCCATCCCGATCTTCTGGCTCGGGCTCATGGGTCTGCTGCTTTTCTACGCCAAGCTCGGCTGGGTGTCGGGTCCCGGACGTATCTCCGTCGCCTACCAGGATTTCGTGACGCCCGTCACCGGAGTGATGCTGGTCGATGCGGCGATGCAAGGCGAGTGGGATGCATTCCGCAACGCGCTTTCCCACCTCATCCTGCCGTCGGCCGTGCTTGGCCTGTTCAGCCTTGCCTATATCAGCCGGATGACGCGCAGCTTCATGATCACCGAATTGCAGCAGCAATATATCACTGCGGCGCGGGTGAAGGGCTTGTCCGAAACGGCGGTGATCTGGAAGCATGCGCTGCGCAATGCCTTCGTGCCCCTTGTGACCGTCATCGCACTGTCCTACGCCAATCTGCTGGAGGGCTCGGTCCTCACGGAGACGATCTTCGCCTGGCCGGGCCTTGGCCGCTACATCACCAATTCGCTCTTCAATGCCGACATGAATGCCGTGCTCGGCGGCACTCTGGTGGTCGGTGCGGTTTTTATCGGCATCAACCTGCTATCGGACATCCTGGGCCGGCTTGTCGATCCGCGCACGCGATGAGCAAGTCGACATGTCCACGCTGAACGCATACCTCACGAGCGATGCCCCGGCCTCGCGACGGCAGGCGCGGCTTGGCCAGTTCTACCGGCAGTGGCTCGCCCTCAAGCGCAATCCGCTCGGCATCGCGGGGCTGTGCATCATCGCCGCCCTACTACTCGTCGCCGCTTTCGCGCCCCTGATCGCGACCCATGACCCGATCGCGCAGGTGCTCGACAACCGGCTTCAAGCGCCTTCGCTGGCGCATTTTTTTGGAACGGACGCGCTCGGCCGCGATATCTTCAGCCGCATCATCTACGGGGCCCGTGTTACCTTGGTCATCGTGCTGCTCGTGGTGGCGACGGTCGGGCCGCTCGGCCTCGTGATCGGAGCGAGCGCTGGATACCTCGGCGGCTGGGTCGATACGCTGTTGATGCGCGTGACGGACGTGTTCCTGGCTTTTCCACGCCTCGTGCTGGCGCTGGCCTTCGTCGCCGCCTTGGGGCCTGGGCTGGAAAACGCCGTGCTGGCGATCGCCTTCACCGCCTGGCCACCCTATGCCCGTGTCGCCCGCGCCGAGACGCTGATCGTGCGCAATGCCGATTACATCGCCGCCGTGCGCCTTCAAGGCGCGTCGCAGGCCCGGATCGTCCTGCGCCATATCATCCCGCTGTGCCTGCCCTCGCTGATCGTGCGCACGACGCTGGACATGGCCGGCATCATCCTGATCGCGGCCGGGCTCGGGTTCCTGGGGCTCGGCGCGCAGCCGCCGACGCCCGAATGGGGCGCGATGATTTCCGTGGGTCGCGAGCAGATTTTCGACCAGTGGTGGGTCGCGACCTTTCCGGGCCTTGCCATCTGCATCGTCGCGCTTGGATTTAACCTCTTCGGCGACGCGCTGCGCGACGTGCTGGATTCAAAATGACAGCGTCGGACGACATCCCCCTGATCGAACTCGACAATCTTCGGGTCGACTTTCATACGCCGACCGGAATCGTCCGGGCGGTGAGGGGGCTTTCGTTCACGCTTGGCCGCGAGCGGCTCGGCATTGTCGGCGAATCCGGGTCGGGCAAGTCGATGACCGGTCGCGCGCTGCTTGATCTCATTCCCTATCCGGGCGAGGTGAAGGCCGACCGGATGCGCTATCGCGGCAAGGATCTGCTGGCGATGGACAAGGGCGAGCGTCGCAAGCTGCGCGGCCGCCGCATTTCGATGGTGATGCAGGACCCGAAATTCTCGCTCAATCCGGTCATGACCGTCGGCGACCAGATTGCCGAGGCCTACCGTGTGCACCACAGGGCGAGCGTTGCCGAGGCGAAATCCCGCACACTCGCCATGCTGGAGCAGGTGCAGATCCGCGAACCCGCGCGGGTCTACGATCTTTATCCCCATGAGGTTTCGGGCGGCATGGGCCAGCGGGTGATGATCGCCATGGTGCTGATCGCCGAACCCGATGTCCTGATCGCCGACGAGCCGACTTCGGCGCTTGACGTGACCGTACAGTTGCAGATCCTGCGCATCCTCGACGATCTCGTCACCCAGCGCGGCATGGGGCTGATCTTCATCAGCCACGATCTGCCCCTCGTTGCCTCGTTTTGCGACCGGGTCATCGTCATGTATGGCGGGCGGGCGATGGAAACCCTGCCGGCCCGCGATCTGGCCTCCGGCAAGCACCCCTATACGCAAGGTCTGCTGGGTTGCCTGCCCGATCTCGACCACCCGCGCGACCGGCTGGCGACGCTTGCCCGCGACAAGGCCTGGCTCGCATGAGTTCCACATCCCGGCCGGCCGCCATCGATATCCGCAACCTCGATGTCCGCTTCGGCAAGTCCCATGTCATCCGCGACCTGTCGATGATGATCGCGACCGGCGAAAGCTACGGCATCGTCGGCGAGTCGGGCTCGGGCAAGTCGACGGTTTTGCGCGTCCTCGCAGGCCTGAACCGCGACTGGAGCGGTGAGATTGAGATTCTCGGGCGCAAGCAGCCCAGGATTCGCGACAAGGCGTTTTTCCGGGCGGTTCAGATGGTTTTCCAGGACCCGTTCGGCAGCCTGCACCCCAAGCAGACGGTTGATGATGCACTTTCGGAGCCGCTGGCGATTCACGCCATCAAAGACGCCGAAAGAATAATCGCCGGGGCATTGGCCGATGTCGGGCTCCCTGCGAATTTCCGCTACCGCTACCCCCATCAGCTTTCGGGCGGGCAGCGCCAGCGTGTGGCGATCGCGCGGGCGCTTGTGCTGGAGCCGGCAATTCTGCTGCTGGACGAGCCGACATCCGCCCTCGATGTCTCGATCCAGGCGGAAATCCTCAATCTCCTTCAGGATCTGCGACGCAAACGGGAACTTACCATGGTCCTCGTCAGTCATAATTTTTCGGTCGTCGGTCATATGTGCGAGCGCATCGCGGTCATGAACGGCGGCGTTATCGTCGAGGAGACGACAGTCGCCGACCTGCGCAGTGGGTCGGTGGCACAGGCGTATACCCGCGAACTTCTGGTCGCGACCAAGGGGTATGTTCGGACTTGATGACCGATGCGCTGCCGCGACCGGCGGCCGAGCACCATTGTCTCACCCGCCCGCCAAGCTATATGACGTCTCCCACCAGGCGCCGCCGGTTTCGTCAGCGCCGTCGCTCCACGCCCAGCCCGCCCCGCCGAACGGACCGCCCATGTCACGCATCGCCACGACGCCCATCGCAGACCAGCGCACCGGCACATCTGGCCTGCGCAAGAAGGTGTCGGTGTTTCAGCGCTCGCCCTATCTCGAGAATTTCGTGCAGTCGATCTTCGACACGATCGAGCAGCGCAGCCGGACGACGCTGGTGGTTGGCGGCGACGGCCGCTACTTCAATCTCGAAGCGACACAAATCATCCTGAAAATGGCGGCGGCCAATGGTTTCGTGCGGGCGATCACCGGACGAGGCGCCCTGTTGTCCACGCCGGCGGTCTCGCACCTCATCCGCAAGAGGGGCGCCGTTGGTGGCATCGTGCTGTCGGCCAGCCACAATCCAGGCGGCCCCAATGGCGATTTCGGCATCAAGTTCAATGTCGCCAATGGCGGCCCGGCGCCTGAAAGTGTCACCGATGCGATTTACAAGCGCACCACGTCGATCGCCGGCTACAGCATCATCGATGCGTCCGATGCCGACCTGAGCAGGCTCGGCGAAGCCAAGCTTGGCGGGCTGACGGTCGAGGTCGTCGATCCCGTCACCGACTATGCGACGTTGATGGAAACGCTGGTCGATTTCGACCGCATCCGGGCGCTGTTCGCCTCGGGCTTTCGCATGCGCTTCGACGCGATGCATGCCGTGACCGGCCCATACGCCACGGAAATTCTCGAAAAACGACTGGGTGCGGCGCCGGGGACTGTCATCAACGGCGAGCCCATGACGGATTTCGGCGGCCATCATCCCGATCCCAACCTCGTCCATGCCCGTGACCTTTACGACGCGATGATCGCGCCGGGCGGTCCTGACTTCGGCGCGGCCTCCGATGGCGACGGCGACCGCAACATGGTGGTGGCGCCCGGCCTGTTCATCACGCCGAATGACAGCCTTGCGATCCTCACGGCCCATGCCCACCGGGCCAAGGGCTATCGAGAAGGGCTCAAGGGCGTGGCGCGCTCGTCGTCGACAAGCGTCGCGGTCGACCGGGTTGCGGCCAAGCTCGGCATCGCCTGCTACGAGACACCCACGGGCTGGAAATTCTTCGGCAACCTGCTCGATGCCGGCAAGATCACGCTGTGCGGCGAGGAAAGCTTCGGCACCGGCTCGCACCACATCCGCGAGAAGGACGGCCTCTGGGCCGTTCTGCTCTGGCTCGACATCATCGCCGATCTCGGCCAGTCCGCCGACCGGATCGTGCGCGACCACTGGGCCGAGTTCGGCCGCGACTTCGCGACACGCTACGATTACGAGGATCTGCCCTCCGACATCGCCGAAGCCATCGTGGCCGACCTGCGTGCCCGGTTGCCGTCGCTCAAAGGCGCCAGGTTCGCCGGCCTCAACGTGCAGGACGCCGACGATTTCAGCTACACCGATCCGGTCGACGGTTCCGTCACGGTGCGGCAGGGGCTTCGGGTCATGTTCGAGGGCCAGTCGCGCGCGATCATCCGCCTGTCGGGAACCGGGACCTCCGGCGCGACATTACGGCTTTACATGCAGCGCTACGAGCCGGACGTGACGCGCCAGATGGATGCGACCGCGCACATGATCAAGCCCGTTTTCGCCGCCATCGACGAGATCGCGGGCATTCGGGCCCGAACCGGCCGGTCCGAGCCGACGGTGATCACCTGACGGCGGATGCCGGGTATTTTTCCCAGAACATGACAAAGTTTATCGACACGCTGATTTCCTTCGCGGCCGCGCGGCACTGGCGGGCGCTGACCCTGCTTTTCGTACTGTCGCTCGGCTGTTTCCTGCCTGGGTTCGCATCGCTCCAGCCGATGGACCGCGATGAACCGCGCTTTGCCCAGGCCAGCAAGCAGATGCTGGAAACCGGCGATTTCGTGGATATCCGGTTCCAGACCGAGGCGCGCCACAAGAAGCCGGTCGGAATCTACTGGCTCCAGGTCGCCGCCGTTTCGGCCGGGCAGGCGCTGGGCGTGCCGGAAGCACGCACCACCATCTGGCTTTACCGGCTGCCGTCGCTGGTCGGCGCGATCGCCACGGTTCTGCTGACCTACTGGGCGTTGCTTGCATTTCTGGCACCGCGCCACGCGCTGCTTGGTGCGGCACTCATGGCCGCCACGATTCTGCTCGGCGTCGAGGCCCGGCTGGCGAAGACGGACGCGGTGCTGGCGGCCTGCGCGGTCGCTGCGATGGGCGCAATGGCGCGAACCTGGCTTGACTGGAAACGGGTCCTGCACTTTGGCGTCCACCCGCTCAACTGGCTGGTGTTCTGGGGTGCGACGTCGCTCGCGCTGCTGATCAAGGGCCCCATCATGCCGATGATCTGGGGATTGGCGCTTCTCGTTCTAACCCTTCGCGAACGTTCGTTCCGGTGGTTCGCGCCGCTCAAGCCTGGGCGAGGGCTCGCCCTTTGCGCCATCGTCGTCCTGCCCTGGGTCATCGCCATCGTACTAAAAAGCGGCTTTGCCTTCTTTTCGGAGAGTGTCGGCAAGGACATGCTCGGCAAGGTCGCGGAGGGGCAGGAGAAGCACTGGGGGCCGCCGGGCCTTTATCTGCTGATCTTCTTCGGCACCTTCTGGCCGGCGGCGCCGCTGGCGGCGATGTCGCTGCCCTTTGCAGTCAAGAAATGGCGCGAGCCGGCGATCCTGTTCTTGCTCGCATGGGTCGTTCCGTCCTGGATCGTCTTCGAGGCCGTGCCGACAAAGCTGCCGCATTACGTGCTGCCGCTCTATCCGGCGCTTGCCGGCCTGACGATGCTTGCGCTCATCAACGGCGCGCTGGACCGGCGTCGACGGGGTGCGGTGGCGACGGCCTGGCTCATCGCGCTGATCCCGGCTCTGTTGCTGGTGGGCAGCGGCGCAGCCACCTGGATTATGGATCGGACCTTCGCATTTTTCGGCCTGCCTGTGCTCGCCCTGGCGCTTGGATTGGCGATCGCCGCTGTCTCCGCCTTCCGCCGCGATGCCGTCGAGCACGCGTTGTGGCGCGGTGTGTTCGCTGGTCTGGTGGTTGCGATTGCCGTCTTCGGGCTGACGCAGCCCGCGTTGCGCTCGCTGAAGCTTTCGCCCCGGCTGGCGGAGACCGTTCGCGCGCTGCCATGCGCCGACCCGCAGACCGTCACCGTCGGCTACCGCGAGCCCAGCCTGGTTTTTCTCGTCGGCACCGATCTCGCGATGGCGGCAAGCGGGGCGGAGGCGGCCGAATTCCTGGCGGGTTCCGGATGCCGTGTCGCGCTGGTCGAAGCGCGCTTCGGACCCGAGTTTGCCCAAGCCGTTGCGCGGTTCGCCAGCCCGCCGCGGCTGGTGACACGCGTTGCCGGCTTCAATATCAATGGCGGGCGACGGCTCGATATCGGCGTCTACCTGATGCAGAACTGAGGCGGCAGGCCGAGTTTCACCGACAGGCCAAGTTCACTGACAGGCCAAGTTCACCGACAGGCCGAAGAGATTGTTCCCTAGCCCGTCTTGAAGCAGATTGCGCGCCGCTTCCCAGGATTGATGACCGACCGTGACAGATGCCTTGCCTGTTTTCGCTGCCGAAACCGCTCCCACGGTCAGCATCGTCGTGCCCGTGCGTAACGAGCAGGGCAATGTCGCGCCGCTCGTCGCCGACATCATGGCTGCCTGCGCGGATCTTGACGCGTTCGAGATCGTCTATGTGAATGACGGATCGACGGACGGCACCGCGGCTGCCTTGCAGGCGGAAATTAAGCGGTGCGGCGTGCTGAAGGTCGTCACGCATCGAATGTCGTGCGGCCAGAGCGCGGCGGTGCGCAGCGGCGTCCGCCATGCCCGAGCGCCGGTCATCGTGACGCTCGATGGCGATGGCCAGAACGACCCCGTTTTCATCCCGGCGATGGTGGCCAAGCTCGCCGAGGCTGGACCCGACGTCGGCCTCGTGCAGGGCCAGCGTATCGGCCGGAAGGATACCGGCTTCAAGCGCATGCAATCGCGCATCGCCAATGGTGTTCGGGGCTGGATTTTGCAGGATGCCACCCGCGACACCGGCTGCGGCCTGAAGTGTTTCCGGCGGGAGGCCTATCTCGCTTTGCCCTATTTCGATGCGCTGCATCGCTTCATGCCGGCCCTGATGAAGCGTGAGGGCTACGATGTCGTGCATCTGGATGTCCGGGATCGGCCGCGCCTGACGGGTGTCTCCAATTACGGTTTCTTCGACCGCCTCTGGGTCGGCATCATCGATCTCGCCGGTGTTCGCTGGCTGATCCGGCGCCGCAAGCATGTGCCGCAGATCGCGCTGCCTGATAACGAGGACCCGCGCGCATGATGATTTCCATCGGCCAGGAAATCGGCGATTACGTCTACGACGTCTTCGTCGCCAAATTCGATTTCTGGCTCGCCTTCGGCGTTGTCGCGCAACTTCTGTTCACGGCCCGCTTTATCGTCCAGTGGCTGGCGAGCGAGCGCGAGGGCCGCAGCGTGATGCCTCTGGCTTTCTGGTTCTTCTCGATGGCGGGCGGGTTGATGACCCTGGTTTACGGACTGGTGCGCCGTGAGCCCATCATCATCATGGGCCAGGCCTTCGCGATCTTCATCTACCTGCGCAATCTGATGCTGATCTACAAGCAGCGCGGCGCGAGCGACAAGCGGCATGCCGATGACTGAAATCCTGCCCGCTTGGTACGATGACATCGACGTTGCCGGAATTGAGGGCTGGCGGATGCTGGTGCGTGGCGTAGGTGACCGGCGCTCGGGCCTGCATACGCCGATGGTCGCGACGCTGGGGCGAGACGGCAGGCCGCGCAATCGGGTGGTGGTTCTGCGTGCGGTCGATCCCGAAAACTGGACGATCCGGTTTCACACCGACAGGCGCTCGGAAAAATTCGCGGAACTGGTTGCCGATCCGCGTTGCGCGCTGACCGCCTACGACGCGGGAACAAAGCTTCAGTTTCGCCTAGAGGGTAAGGGACGCCTTCATACCGAAGACGCAGTTGCCGAGGCCGCATGGTCGCAATCTCGCGAGATGAGCCGGGCCTGCTACGGCGTCACGCCCGGACCGGGACAGGTCGTCGATGCCGGTAGCGCTTTCGTGTTGCCGGCCGACGCGAACGAGGCCGCCGCGGGCCGCGCGAATTTCTGCGCCGTCACGATCGCGGTCGAGCGGTTCGAACTGCTTTATCTTGCCTTTTCAGGCCACCGCCGGGCCTTGTTCCGCCGAGACGGCGATCGCGTCGCGGCATTCTGGCTCGTACCTTGATACCGGTCAGCTAGCGGCAGCCAGCCGCGCAAATCCGGCATCCAGATCTTCCTTGAGGTCGTCGAGGTCCTCCAAGCCGATATGCAGTCGGATGGTCGGGCCAGCGAACCCCGGTTTCGTCGCACTGCGATAGAGCGTGCAATCGAAGGGCAGGGCGAGGCTCTCATAGCCGCCCCAGGAGGCACCCATGCCAAACAGCGCCAGCCCGTCCAGCATGGCGCCAACGGCCTTCATCGCGACCGGCTTCAGTTCGATGGCAAACAGCGACGAAGCACCTGTGAAATCGCGTTTCCAGATCGCGTGACCTGGATCGCTCTCGAGTGCCGGGTGCAGCACCCGCGCCACTTCCGGCCGCGCTTGCAGCCATCGCGCCATTTCGATGCCCGCCGCCATCTGTTCCTTCAGGCGCAGCCCCATGGTGCGGATGCCACGCAGGGTCAGGAATGCGTCCTCCGGAGCGATGATGATGCCGAGGATTTCCCAGGTCTCGCGCAGTTTCTTGAATTGCTCCGGCGTGCGGGCCGAGACGGTGCCGATCAGCACGTCGGAATGCCCGGCATAGTATTTCGTGCCGGCCTGAATCGACAGGTCGACACCGGCCTTGTGGCTGTCGAAGAACACCGGCGTCGCCCAGGTGTTGTCCATGATGACCAGCGCGCCATACTCGTGAGCGACGCGGGCGATGGCCGGAATGTCCTGCATTTCGAATGTCTGCGATCCCGGCGCCTCGGTGAAGACGACCTTGGTGTTCGGCCGCATCAGCGACGCGATCCCTTCTCCGATCAAGGGATCGTAATAGGTGGTCTCGACATTCATGCGTTTGAGCACGGTCTCGCAGAAGCGCCGCGTCGGTCGATAGACGCTGTCGGTCACCAGCAGGTGGTCTCCGGATGATAGCGTCGCCAAAAGCGGCAACGTACAGGCCAGCAGACCGGATGGGCAGACGACGACGCCCGCTCCACGTTCCATCATGTTCAGCGCCGATTCCAGGGCCTCGATGGTCGGGTTACCGGCGGTGCCGTAGGTGAAGCGGTTTCGACGTGCCAGGAAGTCATCCATGTTGGCATAAAGCACCGTCGACCCTCGAACGATCGGCGGGTTGACGAAGCCAAAACTGTCGACAGGGTCGCGCCCGGCGAGAACCATGCGGGTTTTTTCCCGCAACGCTGCGAGTTCAGGCTGGGAATATTTTTTCATGGAGGATCAGACTTTTCGACGGAACGGCGGCTGTGATGGTGGCGGTGTGGCAATGAGCGATATGGCGGGTATTGATTGCAAAAGAGGCAAATCGCTTGACCACCTCGATAAACTGGCATGTGATGATGGAACTTGGAAGAGCGTCAACACCCACGGGAGGGCGCTTGACGCAGGCGGGTGCCTCTGGCAAGTCGCATCCGTCCAAAGTTGCATATGCCAGTTGCGCTCGACGCATGGATCAAGACTGGACTCGTGCCATTTGGCTCGATCGATTTTGAAAATGGGAGCATGCCTGCAGGGGCTGCTCGGACAGGGAGAGTACTCGATGAAAAAACTGATCGCTGCCGCGGTTGCGGGTCTTGGACTTGCGGTCGCCGCAACGTCCGTTTCCGCGCAGACGCTGAACCAGGTCAAGCAGCGCGGCGTGCTGAACTGTGGTTCGAATACCGGCCTTGCCGGCTTCGGCGTCCCGGATGCGCAGGGCAACTGGGCCGGCCTCGACGTCGATTACTGCCGCGCCATATCGGCAGCCATCTTCAACGACCCGAACAAGGTGAAGTTTATCCCGCTGTCCTCGAAGGACCGGTTCACGGCGTTGCAGTCGGGTGAAGTCGACGTGCTGGTGCGCAATTCAACCTGGACGATGTCGCGCGATACCTCGCTCGGCATCATCTTCGCCGCGACGAACTATTATGATGGCCAGGGTTTCATGGTCCGCAAGAAGCTCAATGTCACCTCGGCGTTGCAGCTCGACGGCGCTTCGGTCTGCACCCAGCAGGGCACCACGACTGAGCTCAACCTCGCCGACTTCTTCCGCGCCAACAAGCTGAAGTACGAAGTCGTTGCCTTCGCCTCCGCCGACGAAACTATCAAGGCCTACGACTCCGGCCGCTGCGATGCGTTCACCACCGACGCCTCCGGTCTGTATGCTGAGCGCCTGAAGCTGACGGCTGCTGACGACCATATCGTGCTTCCCGAGATCATCTCGAAGGAGCCGCTGGGTTCATCGGTCCGCAACAACGACGCGGCCTGGTTCAACCTGGTGAAGTGGGTGCACTACGCCATGATCAACGCCGAGGAACTCGGCGTGACCAAGGCCAATGTCGACGCGATGCTGAAATCCGAAAACCCCGAGATCAAGCGTCTGCTGGGCGTCGAGGGCAAGTTCGGCGAAGGCATCGGCCTCACGACGGACTGGGTTGTGCGCATCATCAAGGCCACCGGTAACTACGGTGAATCCTTCGAGCGGAATGTGGGCGCCGCCTCCCGCCTCAAGATCGCCCGCGGCCAGAACGCGCTCTGGACGAAGGGTGGCCTGCAATACGCCCCGCCAATTCGTTGATGTGACCTTCAAACAGGCGCCCGCTTCCTTGGGCGCCTGTTTTTTTATCAGGATGGTGAAAACAGGTGCCGCAGGGCACTTGCAAAAACAGATTCCGCAAGCCGACTATCAGCAGGCCTAGCAGGACGTGGTGACCCAAAATGGGCGCCGAGAGGGGAGAAGTCATGAAGAAGATCATCTGGAGCGCCGTGGCCGCGGCATCGGTTCTGCTCGGCATGGGGGCAGCCCAGGCCCAGACCGGAACACTCGCGCAGGTCAAGGCGCGGGGAAACCTGAACTGCGGTGGCGGCACCGGACTTGCGGGCTTTGGCCTCGCCGATGCCCAGGGTGTCTGGACCGGCCTCGATACCGACGTTTGCCGCGCAATCGCCGCGGCAATCTTCAATGACCCGATGAAGGTGAGGTTCACGCCGCTTTCGGCCAAGGATCGCTTCACGGCGCTTCAGGCCGGCGAGGTCGATCTGCTCTCGCGCACCACAACCTGGACTCTATCGCGCGACACGCAGCTCGGCATGAATTTCGGCCCGGTCAATTATTATGACGGCCAGGGCTTCATGGTTCGCAAGAAGCTCGGCATCGATTCCGCGCTCAAGCTCGCCGGGGCCTCGATCTGCACCCAGCAGGGCACCACGACCGAACTCAATCTTGCCGACTTCTTCCGGGCCAACAAGCTGAAATACGAAGTCGTCGCGTTCGCCTCGAACGACGAGACGGTCAAGGCCTATGATTCCGGTCGCTGCGATGCCTTCACCACGGATTCGTCCGGTCTTTACGCCGAGCGTCTGAAGCTTGCGAACCCCGACGAGCACATGGTCCTGCCCGACATCATCTCCAAGGAGCCGCTCGGACCTGCCGTACGCCACGCCGACGACCAGTGGTTCGATATCGTCAAGTGGAGCTTCTACGCGATGGTCACGGCCGAGGAACTCGGCGTCACCAAGGCCAATGTCGACGAGATGCTGAAATCCGAAAACCCCGAGATCAAGCGTCTCGTGGGTACCGAAGGCAAGTTTGGCGAGGCCATGGGCCTGACCAACGACTGGGCCTACCGCATCATCAAGCATGTCGGTAATTACGGAGAATCCTTCGAACGCAATGTCGGGATGGCCTCGCGCCTGAAAATCGCCCGGGGCCAGAATGCGCTCTGGAACAAGGGCGGCCTGCAATACGCGCCGCCGATCCGCTGATCTGCATGCGATGCGGTGGCGCCGCTGAAGTCGCGCCACCGCTATTTACCGCCAGGGCCGGCGAGGCGATCGCCGCCAATCCGCCTTGGCGAACACGACAGACGGGGGTTCATCTGTGACAACTGTACCAACCGGAGCAGCAGTGCCTGGCAAGGCCTCCCTGTTTTACGATCCGAAAGTCCGTGGCTACGTCTACCAGGCGGCTTTGCTCGCCCTCGTAGTGTTCCTGATTTATTCAGCTGCCAGCAACGCCATCGAGAACCTGCGCGCCCAGAAGATCGCATCGGGTTTCGGTTTCTGGCACAATGCTTCAGGCTTCGACGTCAACCAGCGCCTGATTTCCTATGATGCCGCCACCGGCACCTATGGCAGGGCCTTTCTGGTCGGCCTCTTGAATACACTGCTCGTCGCCTCCATCGGCATCGTGCTCGCCACGTTCCTGGGCTTCTTCGTCGGGGTCTCGCGCCTGTCGAAGAACTGGGTGATTTCGAAGCTGGCTATGATCTATGTCGAGGTCATCCGTAATCTGCCACTGCTGCTGCAACTGTTCTTCTGGTACAATGCCGTTCTGAAGCCGCTTCCGGGAGCCCGGGATTCGATCCAGATTCCTGGCGGCATCATGCTCAATAATCGCGGGCTCTATCTGCCCGATCCGGTCCTCGGGCCGGGTGGCGGCGCGATTTTCTGGACGATGCTGGCCGGCTTCATCGCTGCCGTGGCCTTCCGCTTCTGGGCGCGCAAGCAGCAGGCGGCGACCGGCAAGCAGTACCCGGTGGGCTGGGCGGCGCTGGGGTTGGTCATCGGCCTTCCCGTTCTGGTCTATTTCCTGCTCGGACGACCGATCTCCTTCATCTATCCGCAAGCGGCTGGCTTCAACCTACGCGGTGGCATCCAGATCTTTCCCGAGTTCGTCGCCCTTTTGATCGGCCTCACGACCTACACGGCCGGCTTTATCGCCGAAGTGGTGCGCGCTGGCATCCTGGCCGTTTCGCGAGGGCAGACGGAAGCCGCCAACGCCCTCGGGCTGCGAGCGGGACCGACGCTGAAGCTCGTCGTCATCCCGCAGGCGATGCGCGTCATCATTCCACCGCTGACTTCGAACTATCTCAACCTGACGAAGAATTCGTCGCTCGCCGTCTTCATCGGCTATCCCGATCTCGTTCAGGTATTTACCGGCACCGTGCTCAATCAGACCGGGCAGGCCGTCGAGGTCGTCGCCATCACCATGGCCGTCTATCTGACGATCAGCCTCGTGACCTCGTTCTTCATGAACATCTACAACGCCCGCATGGCGCTGGTCGAACGGTGAGGATGATACCGTGAACGTAACATCGCCCACCACATCATCAAGCTTTGTGCGCGGCGAGACGCTGCCGCAAATGACGCCGCCGTCCACAGTCCGCGGACCTGTCGCCTGGATCCGCGAGAACCTGTTCGCCAGCCCCACGCACACGATCCTGACGCTGATCGCGCTCTACATCATCTATGCGACGCTGCCGGGCATGATCCGCTTCTACCTGATCGATGCGGTCTGGAGCGGTGCGGATCGCGATGCTTGCCTGGCCGACAAGATCGGTCGACCGGTCGGCGCCTGCTGGGCTTTTGTGGCCGATCGCTGGCGCTACTTTGTCTATGGTTCGTATCCGATCGATCAGCGTTGGCGCATCGATCTGACATTCGTGATGTTCGCCGTCGGGGTCGTCTGGCTGCTTTGGCAGTCCCTTCCGCAGAAAAAACTCGCCGGATTCTATTTCTTCCTGATCCTGCCCGCGGCTGGCTTCATTCTGCTGCGCGGCTCGACGACCCTCGGCTTGCCGATCATCGATACCGGCCTTTGGGGCGGCATCACCGTCACGTTCCTTGTCGCCGCCGTCGGCATCGTCTTTTCACTGCCGCTGGGCGTGTTGCTCGCGCTCGGCCGGCGCTCGCGCCTGCCGATTATCCGGGTGTTCTCGGTCATCTTCATCGAGTTCGTGCGCGGCGTGCCTTTGATCACCGTGCTGTTCATGGCGAACACCATGCTGCCATTGTTCGTGCCGCAGGAATTGTCTCCGGACAGGTTGCTGCGGCCGTTGATCGGTGTCGCGCTGTTCGCCGCCGCCTACATGGCCGAGGTCATTCGCGGCGGCCTGCAAGCCATGCCCAAGGGGCAATACGAGGGCGCGATGTCGCTCGGCCTTGGCTACTGGAAGATGATGCGCCTCATCATCCTGCCCCAGGCCTTGCGGATTGTTATTCCCGGCATCGTCAACACGTTTATCGGCCTGTTCAAGGACACGACGCTGGTCGCCATCGTCGGCATCTTCGATTTCCTGCGCGCGGTCGAGGTGTCGCTGGTCGATCCGACCTGGGCGACACCGACCACGCGCGCAACAGGGTATGGCGTCGCCGCGATTTTCTACTTCCTGTGTTGCTGGGGAATGTCGCGCTATTCGATCTCGGTCGAGCAGCGTCTCGCAGCCGGTCATAAACGTTAAGAGGAGTTCATTCGATGGCTGATTCACGACCGGCGTTTCTCAAGCCGACACAACTGAACACCGAGGTCGCCGTCGACATGATTGGCGTCAACAAGTGGTACGGCGAGTTCCATGTGCTGCGCGACGTCAATCTGCGGGTCAAGCGCGGCGAAAAGCTTGTCATCTGCGGCCCGTCCGGCTCGGGAAAATCGACATTGATCCGCTGCATCAACCGGCTTGAGGAACACCAGAAGGGTCAGATCATCGTCGATGGAACCGAACTCACCAACGACTTGAAAAAGATCGATGAAATCCGTCGCGACGTCGGCATGGTTTTCCAGCACTTCAACCTATTTCCCCATCTGACGATCCTCGAAAACCTGACGCTGGCGCCGATCTGGGTAAAGAAAATGCCCAAGAAGGAAGCCGAGGAAGTCGCGATGCATTATCTGCGGCGCGTCAAGATTCCCGAGCAGGCGGCGAAATTCCCCGGCCAGCTTTCCGGTGGCCAGCAGCAGCGCGTGGCCATTGCCCGGTCGCTGTGCATGAATCCGAAGATCATGCTGTTCGACGAGCCGACCTCGGCGCTCGATCCCGAAATGGTCAAGGAAGTTCTGGACACCATGGTCGGCCTTGCCGAAGAAGGCATGACGATGCTCTGCGTGACTCACGAGATGGGCTTTGCCCGTCAGGTCGCGGACCGAGTGATCTTCATGGATGCCGGGCAGATCGTCGAGATGAACGAGCCGAACGCGTTCTTCAAGAACCCGCAGCATGAGCGCACCAAACTGTTCCTCAGCCAGATCCTGCATTGACAGATCCAAGCTCGATGTAAAATCGCGCAGGTTTGGGTGGCCAGGTTACCGACGCGAGCACATCAGGCCCGCGTCGTGCATTAAGTAAATTCCGGCGCCTGTGGTCAGCCTTTCGCTACCGGGCAATCGCTGCGCCCGCCCCACTCGGCCCAGGAGCCATCGTAAAGGGCGATCGGGCGCTGGCCGATCGCCTCTAGCGCTGTGGATACGATGGCGGCCGATACGCCGGAACCGCAACTCGTGACGATGGGTTTTTCCGGATCGATGCCGGCCTTTTCAAAAGCGGAGCGAATGGCGTCGGGCGATTTCAAGTGGCCGTTCTCGACCAGCGCGGTGAAGGGCAGGTTCAGCGATCCCAGCATGTGGCCGGATGCGAGGCCTGCCCGCGGTTCGGGCGCCTCGCCCCGGAAGCGATCGGCTGGTCTGGCATCGACAACCTGCGTACCCGCATCGGCGAGATAGCGGCGCATATCGGCGAGCGTGGCAACCGCATCAGCCGCGGAGCGAGCGCTAAACCGCCTTTCCGGACGAGCAGCGGGGGGGCCGCTTTCCACGGGGCGGCCCTCCGCCTGCCAACGTGGAAATCCCCCCTCCAGGATGCGAACATCCGAAGCGCCGAAACTTTGCAGCGTCCAGCGCACGCGCGGCGCCGAAAACAGGCCCATACCGTCATAAACGATGATCGTCATATCGTCGCCGATGCCGAGCGCCCCGACGGCGGCGGCGAAGTCATCGGCGGATGGCAGCATATGGGGCAGGGGATTCGAGACATCCTTGATCGCGTCGATATCGAAGCGGATCGCGCCCGGAATATGGGCGGCGAGGAATTCCGCCTGCGCGTCGCGGTTCATGGTCGACAGGTAATATGAACCGTCGACGACGATGACATCCGGCGACGAGAGGTTCTGCGCCAGCCATTCGCTGGAGACGAAAATCTCGTCGTGTCTGGCATGTTTCAAGGAACTCATGCGTTGTCCTTTCGGTTCGGCAAATGATGACGCCGGGATTGTCTTGACGGAAAATGGTCGCGCAATGTCGAGGCGAGGTGATCAAAGCAGGGCGATCCTCACGCGCCTGTTCTGCTTGCCCTTTTTTTCGATGTTTCTAACCGTCAGCGGCCCAATCTCAGCGGTATTGCGGACATGCGTGCCGCCGCATGGTTGCAGGTCGATGTCGCCGATGGCGACGAGACGGACACGGCCAGAGCCGCGTGGCGGCTGAACCGACATCGTCTTGACCAGGCCGGGATTGGCATCGAGTTCCGCGTCGGTGATCCAGCGATCCGTGACATCGGCGTTGCGGCCGGCGAGGGCATTGAGCTTTTCCTCGATGTCGGTCCGATCGAGCCCGCCGTCGGGAATGTCGAAATCGAGCCTGCCCTCGCCCGACGCAATCGCGCCGCCCGTCACCGGGTAAGGCAGGACAACGCTCAGCAGGTGCAGGGCGGTGTGGATACGCATGCGCTGAAAACGACTTTCCCAGTCGATCTCGGCTAAAACGATTTCGCCCGGCTCGGGCAGTATCCGCGCCTCGGCCGGCACATGGAGGATGACCGATCGGTCGAGGGGATCGTAGATCGTGCTCCCGATCGCAATTTTTGATCCATCGGCGCGGACGAGGTGGCCGCCATCGCCTGGTTGCCCGCCGCTTGTCGCATAGAAGTTCGTGCGATCGAGCACGATTCCGCGCTCGGATACCGCAAGTATCGCCGCCGTCGCCTGCGTGAGATAGGCGTCGTCACGAAAGAGGATGGTCGTTGGCATGGTGTAACCTTGTGACTGTCGCAAGACGCTAAGGCCTGAAGGTCAGGCTCGCAACCGACGCCTGGCCTTGCTTGGAAAAGGGCTAAGGCGGCAATGTCGACGCATGAAAGGCCAGGCTGGTCGCACACTGATCCATTCGCGCGAGCGATGCGTAACATTTATACATAGTCGCTTGGCTCGCGGGTCGGTGGACCAATTTCAAGCAGGAAATCGCTGACGTGACTCTTCACCTGCCAGATAACGTTCCGGTCTCGCCGCTCGATGCCCTGCTTGGCGCCTATGCGGCGGGCACGCTGAATGTGCCCTTGCAAGCTCTCGTAGCCGCGCATCTTGAAATCTCGCCGAAAAACAGGCGCTTCGTCGCCAGCCTGGAAGCTGCACGCGCGGCTGATGTCGCCCGGATGGAACCGCGTCCGCTGATGAACCGTGACGCGGCGCTGGCAGCAATTTTTGCAGCCGCGCCCTCCTCGGCGGTTCACGCCACGTCCTCTTCGGCAGCCGATGATACCTTCCCGGAAAGTCTGCGGCGCTTTGCCGGCATGGCGGCGAGCGACGTGCCTTGGCGGTTCCGGCTGCCTGGCGTGCGCGAATTCCGGTTCATGGAGTCGGACGCCGGCGAAGCGATGCTGTACTGGATCAAGGCTGGCCGCCGGCTTCCGTCCCACACCCACGCCGGTGACGAAGTGACATTGCTGCTGCGCGGCGGCTTCACCGATTCGCTTGGTCATTACATTCGTGGCGATATCGCCATTGCCGATGAGGATCTGGACCACAAGCCTCGTGCCGATGAGGGCGAGGATTGCATCTGCTTTGCCGTCACTGATGCGCCCTTGCAATTGACCGGCCCAGTCAGCCGTTTGCTCCGTAAGGTTTTCGGGCACTGAGCGACATGGCGAACAACGCCCGGCAAACGCGATAAGACTGGAGTGGATGCCGATGACTGGGCAAAGGATGCGGCCCTCGGACGGGGTTGCCTGGGTCACCGGCGCAAGCTCGGGCATCGGCAAGGCGGTTGCTCTGGAACTCGCGCGTCGTGGCTGGACCGTTGCGATCAGCGCCCGGCGCTTGGAACAGCTAGAGTTCGTGGCAGCCGAGGCCACGGGCTTGACGGGGCGGATCGTGGCCCATGTCGCCGACGTCACGGATGCAGTCGCGCTCGCGAAGGTCGTCGAAACGATCGAGAGCGTCCATGGGCCAATCGCGCTGGCCTTTTTGAATGCCGGCGTCGCGCCGTACACGCGAGCCGGCGCGCTCGATATCACGGCTTTTGAGCAGGCGCTGACGGTCAACACCATGGGCGTCGTCTATGGGCTGGCACCGCTTCTAGCACGCATGTCGATCAGGAAAAGGGGTCAGATCGCGGTCAATGCCTCGGTTGCGGGGTATGGCGGACTTCCGCAGGCAGCGGCATATGGCGCATCCAAGGCAGCGACGATCCACCTTTGCGAAGCGTTGAAGTTCGATTGCGACCAACTGGGCATCATCCTGCAAGTGGTCAACCCGGGCTTTATCGATACGCCGCTGACCCGCAAGAACGCGTTTCCGATGCCCTTCCTGATGCCGATCGAGGAAGCCGCGAGGCGGGCGGTCGCCGGTTTTGAAACCGGAGGGTTCGAGATTGTCTTTCCGCGCCGGTTGGCCTGGATCCTCAAATGCGTGAACAGCCTGCCTTATTCACTTTATTTCCCACTTGTCGCACGCGCGACCGGCTGGAACGGCCGAAAACCTGATTAGAGCCGCGCTGGGCCGAGCGCGGCGCCGATGCGAAGCGCTTCCGCCCGGTCGAGCGGAAAACTCCAGATCAGCGCGACTGCGCCAAGTTTCAGCAGGCTCGGCAGTCCGGCATAAAGCAGCGCGAGCATCAGCAACCCCTGGTCGCTTCGCAAGCCTGTTCCAGGGTCGAAGCCGGCGAGGCCAAGGATGGGAAAGGCAAAGCCGACAGCGCCGGCGAATGCCATCTTGGTCGCCAATGCCCAGAAGCCGAGATACTGGCCGGCCCGTTCCGCGCCGTTGGTCGCGGTATCGAGTTCGATGACATCCGCCTGGATCGAGGCGGGAAGCACCACATCGGCGCCAAGCGCCAATCCCGTCAGCACGCAGACGAGCGCGAAAGCACCCACCTGACCTTGAGTGAGGAACGCCGCTCCGGAGAAGGTTACGGCAGCCAAGATCATGCCGAGCGCCCAGGCTCGATGCTTCGATGTCCGCCTCGCCAGCCAGAGCCAGAATGGTACGCCCGCGACGCCACAAATGAAGTAGAGCACCAGCAAGGGACCGGCTGTGTCCTTCGCGCCCAGTCGATCCGCGACAAAAAACAAGAAAAGCGAGGCCGGTAGACCGTTGGCCAGGCTATTGATGAAGAAGGCCAGCAGCAGGCGTCGGAATGGCCGGTTGAACCAGATCTGTCGCAGTCCGTCTCGCAATGAAACCCGGGCCGTCCGGCGTTCGACCGGTTCCGGTGTGACGCGCACCGCGAGCAGGGCTCCCAGTGGCAGACCAACGGCAATCAGGATCGCGACGGCCGCCAGCCCGGCGCGCGTGTCACCGCCTTGCAATTGAATGATCGCGGGGAGGAGAAGGGCAAGCAGAGTGCCGGTCACTGTAGCGGTTTCGCGGAAGGCGGCGACACGGGTCCGGCCGTCATAGCTGCGCGATAGCTCCGCCCCCCAGGCGCCGTAGGGCACCTGCGCTGCCGTCCAGGCCAACGACAGGCAGCTCGCCCAGAACAACAGATAAAGCGCCGAGGGGTTGGCCGGGGGCATCAGCACGAAAACGGCAGCGATCACGACCAGCGGAGCGGAAACCGCGACCCAAAGGCGGCGACGTCCAAAAGTCGGCCGAAATCCATCCGCTAGAACGCCGGCGATAGGATCGCTGATCGCATCGAGCAGGCGCACCAGTAGCAACACGTATCCCACCATCGAAATGGACAGCCCGAGATCGCGGGCGTAAAACTCCGGGATCATGACGTAAAACGGCAGGCTCAGGGCAGCGAGCGGAAGAGCCGGCGCGGCATAAGCGAGGAGCTGGCGCGCCGTTGGCTCATGTGGTGCGGGGCTTCGTGCTGTGTCGGAACCGCCGGTGACGCCTGTCATGAGGCTTTGGCGAAGATCATCTGCCGCACGTCGATGTTGCCGGTCCGAAAGCCGGCTTCGCAATAGGCGAAATAATACTCCCACATGCGGCGAAAACGTTCGTCGAAGCCCATCGGCACAAGGGTCGGCCACGCTGCCCTGAACCGCTCGCGCCAGGCTACGAGCGTGCTGGCATAATCGAGCCCGAAGGCATTGTCGCCGGTCAGCGGCAGGCCAAATCGATCTCCAAGGGATTTCATGATCCCCGGTGTCGGCAGCATGCCGCCCGGAAAGATATAAGCGCGAATAAAATCAAGCTCGCGCTGGTAGCCCTTGAACATTTCCTCTCGAATCGTGATGACCTGAACACCGGCCGTGCCACCTGGACGCAGCAGGTTCTGCAACTGTTTGAAGTAAACCGGCCAATAAGCCTCGCCTACCGCCTCGAACATCTCGATGGAGGCGATCCGGTCATAAATGCCCCGCTCGTCGCGGTAATCCTGCAGCTTGATGGTCACCTTGTCCTGTAGCCCCGCCCGGGCAATGCGTTCACGGGCGAAAGTGTATTGCTCCTGGCTGATCGTCAGCCCGGTGACGCGGCAACCGATCTCTGAGGCTGCGAATTCAGCAAAGCCGCCCCAGCCGCAGCCGATCTCCAGCACATGGTCGTCCGGTCCGATATGCGTTCGCCGCGCGAGCTCACGATATTTGCGAAGCTGGCCGGCGGAAAGGTCGTTATCGCCCGCTTCGTAGAGCGCCGACGAGTAAGTCATGCTTTTGTCGAGCCAAGCCGAGTAAAAGTCGTTGCCGAGGTCATAATGTGCCTGAATATTCTTGCGTGAACCCGATTTCGTATTCCGATTCAGGAAATGCCTGAACATCTGCCAGAGTCGCACCAGCGGTCGGCCTGCCAGAAGCGTCTGAACTACGACATGGTTGGCGGCGAAGAGAAGGAGAAAGGCCGCGAGGTCGGGTGTATCCCATTCGCCTTGAAGGTAGGCTTCGGCAAAGCCGAGGTCGCCGCTTTCGGCCAGCCGGGCCGCGAAGCCGAAATCGCGGATTTCAAAAGTGGCGACGGGGCCGGGGGCGCTGCCGGTAAAGGCGAAGGCGCTACCGTCGGGCAAGCAAACCGTCAATTTGCCATGCGTGAGCTTGACGGCGTAGCCAAGCGCCTTGCGCGCCGTGAACGGCAGATGCCGTGTGACCTCGCGGAAATTGACGGGGTTCACAGAAACCGGCTCGATATCACGAGCAGGGGTAGGCACAACGTGCAGTGTCATGGATTTCCGGTCTGAATCGAGCCTGTTGATCTTTTATTTGCTAGGTTTACGCGGCGATTATGCTTTTGGATGCAGAGCTTTTGCACCTCGAATTTCTGATTTTAGGACTTGCGCCACCAAACCCGTGCCAACGTCGCCGTAACTCGCGGCGGGTGGCGGCGGTGGCCGCGTCTGGATCGTCAGGCCCTTGCGCCAAAGTTTCAAGGCCTCCCAGTTGATCCCTGCCACGACCTTCAGCGTCATCAGCGGATATCGGCTGCAAAGCTTCAGAATATTGAGGCTGGTCAGCGCCTGTCGAACACCGGAAAACGTCGCCGCGAGGATCGGGCCTTCGGCATCCGTTTCGAGAATGCGCAAGGCGCAACTTTCAGCCGGCACCCGGAGGCGAAAACGATAACGCAGCGGCATCGGCAAAAAGGGTGAAACATAGAACCGCTTGTCTCGCTCCTGCCGGAGACCGGCGGCGGAAATCTCGCCCGCCAGAACGGGCGCGACATACGTATGGCGCTCACGGAACGTATTGCGCACCTCATAGATCACCGCTTCAAGCGTGCCATCGGGTGCGTGGCAGAAATAGACCGAGATCGGATTGAAGACAAAGCCCAGAATTCGCGGATAGCAAAGCAGCATGACGCGGCCAGGTCTTTCACCCAATCCCACCGGCTTCAGGAGATCATCGACATGCTGCCGAAGCGACAACGTGGGCTGCGCGACATGATCCAAGGGGTTGAAACCAAGCAGGTTGAAGCGCCCGATCGAGAACAACGGCGACAGACGGGCGGCCTCATCGAGGCGATCAATGTCGATGAAGAGGTTGAACACACGATAGCTGAACCGATGGGCCTTGGGCTTCATGCGCGCATGCATGACGGTGCCGGAGTAAAGACTTGCCGGCGCAAGACCGTCTTCCGCCATTGGACGCGCGGTCGCGGAAGCGACGTCCGGCGGCGCCGCGATCATGCCGCGACCGCTCTGGCAGCGGCGATCGCGGGACGCCACGCAACGGTCGCGCCCAGTGCCTCGGCGGCCTCAAGCCCCGACCGCAGGCCATCCTCGTGAAAGCCGTAGCCGGTCCAGGCGCCACAGAACCAGGTATTGTTGAGGCCTTGCAGCGCGGGCAGGGCTGTCTGCGCCCGTAATGCCCCGCCATCATACTGGGGATGCGCATAACTGAAGCGGCCGAATGTCAATGCATCGCGTGGCGGCTCCGGCGGGTTCAGCGTCACGAAGAGCGGGCAAGCGGGATCGATGCCTTGCAATGCGTTCATCCAGTAGGTCAGCGCCAACTCGGCTTGCGGATCGGATGATGCAAGCACGTTCCAAGCCGTCCAGGCCGCTTTGCGTCGCGGCATCAGCCGAGGATCTCGATGCAGCCAGACATCGTTGGCGCGGTAGGTGACGGCCCCGAGCGTCGCTCGCTCGGCCGGCGTCGCGTCGCCGAGCATGGCGAGCGCCTGATCGGAATGAGTGGCGATGACCACGTGGTCGAATTGGTCATCATGTCCGCTGGCGTCGGTGACGGTGACATACGATCTCGTCCGGACGATCTGGCGCACTGCCGTGTTCAAGCGCATGCGTTGCGCGAACGGTGCGATCAGCTTTTCGACATAGGAACGGCTGCCGCCATCGACGGTTCGCCAGGTCGGGCGCTTCCAGTGCAGCAGCCGGTGATTGTTGAAAAAGGCGATGAAACTTCTCGCGGGAAAATTCAGAAGGCTTGCTGGCGGCATCGACCAGATCGCGGCTCCCATTGGCAGCAAATAGTCGCGCTGAAATTTACGCGAATAGCGCCCAGCCACGAGATACTCACCCAGAGTAATATCGCTCAGCGCCTGAGTTCCGTGATCCGCGATCGCCATTTTGTTGAACCGAAGCATGTCCCGCAACATCAGGAAATGGCCCGGCGACAGGAGATTTCGACGCCTCGCGAACAACCCGTCTATCACGCCGTTGGACTTTCCCGCCCATTCCATGGCGCCGTCCCGGGCCGACACCGAAAACCCCATGTCCGAAGCCTTGGTGGAAACGCCAAGCTCGCAGAACAGTGACGTCAGATTTGGATAGTTCAATTCATTGTAGACGATGAACCCAGTATCGACCGCAATCGGTTGTCCGGCGTAATCTATATCGACCGTCGCCGAATGTCCGCCGGGTCGATTCTGTTCTTCGTAGACGATGACCTGGTGGTCCGAGCCGGTCGAGAGTGCCCAGGCCGCCGCGTTTCCGGCGATGCCAGAGCCGATTACGGCAATCCGCATTGAAAATCCCCAGCCCCAGCCAAACCCCGGCACATGATGAGGTTACGCGCCAGCCGCGCAAGTGGTTTCAACGCCGGAACGGATTTTCCACAAGTTCGGACGTTTAGCGCCAAGTAGATCATCGCCAGGCGGATCGGCTCGCGGCGAAACTGCGTTCTGAAGTGAAAATATGCTCGGAACCGACGACGGCATGGTGGCGGCACTCAGGTGCTCTCAATCAACATCCATTCGCGCTGAGTTATGTTTCGCGTTCATGGTTTTCAGAGCTGCAAGGGCACGAGTGCGGGCGAAATCATGGTCGACGATCGGTAGCGGATAATTGCCGCCAAGATCGACACCGCAGGATTGCAACGTCGCTCGGGCAGCCGTCCAGGGTTTGTTCAGCACATCCTGCGGCAGCCGTGACAGCTCCGGGACCCATCGCCTGACATACGCGCCATGCGGGTCGAATTTCTCCCCTTGGGTAATCGGGTTGAAGATGCGGAAATAGGGAGCGGCATCCGCACCGGACCCGGCGATCCACTGCCAACTCGCCGTGTTGTTCGCGGGGTCCGCGTCGACCAGGGTATCCCAGAACCAGCTTTCGCCCTCGCGCCAGTCGATCAGCAGGTGTTTGACCAGAAATGAGCCCACGATCATTCGCACCCGATTGTGCATCCAGCCCGTTTGCCAAAGTTGACGCATGCCTGCATCGACGATCGGGTAGCCGGTTCGGCCCCTTTGCCAGGCTCGAAGCGCTTTCGGATCGTGTGTCCATACAAAGGCGTCAAATCTGGTGTTGTAGTTTTTCGCACCCAGCTCGGGATTGAAATACAGCAGATGGTTCGAAAACTCGCGCCAGCCGAGTTCGGACAGGAATTTATCGAGATCGGCTCGCGCATCGTCACGGCCGTCCAGAACCGCCTGGTGGCTTGCATGCCAGATCTGACGCGGGCTGATCTCGCCAAAACGCAGGTGCGGCGACAGTCCCGAGGTAGCAGTCAGATCGGGGCGGTTGCGATTGTCACCGTAGTTCTTGAGCATCGACTGCAGAAATCGGGTCAGCCGCTCGATCGCGCCGCTCTCGCCGGGCGCCCACGTCTCCCTTAGCCCCGCCGCCCAGTCCGGCTTGGTTGGTTCAAGTTGCAGCTCTTCGACTGATTTCACCTGTCCGGCGTACGATGACTTGAGAATGCCTGAGGGCAGTTTTCTTGGCGCCGCAAGGGGCCTGTCCGGTTCGCCGCGTGCCCGTGCGGCGCGCCAATACGCGCCGAAAACCTTGACTGGTCCGCCTGCCTTGGTGCTGACGCCCCACGGTTCGTTCAGCACATTACCGGGAAAACTCTCAGCGTCGATGCCGGCCCGTCGAAGGTCTGCCTTGATCGTTGTGTCAAGGGCGATTTCCGCGGCGCCATATCGCCGGTTCCAGACGACCGCCACTGCCTGGACTTCGGCGGCAAGCGTCGGAATAATGGTGCCGGGATCGCCACGGAACAGATGAAGCCGTCCGCCGCGATCCGATAACTGACGGTCGAGTTGCCGCAACGATTGCGCGAGCCACCATTTCGACGCCGCTCCAAGCTCGCGGCGCTTCTCGCTCTCATCGAGCACATAAACGCAGATTGGTAGATATCCCCTGTCCACTGCCGCATGAAGCGCGGCATTATCGCCGATGCGTAGATCATCGCGGAACCACACGATGGCGGTTTTTGTCGGGCCGGCTGCGAGTGGCTGGGATACTTGAACCATGTTCCTGGCATAGCGTGCCCACGAAAAAATGCGAGATGCCCAGCTGCGCCAGTTTGTCTCCCAGGCGGCGGGCGCGACGGGTCAATCTCTGACTGATCCGGGACCTTGTCGCGGAACCCTCCGCTCGCGTTGGGGTTGAGCATGAACGGCAACACGACGGGACTGGGTGCGACCGGCAGGCTTCGCTGCCGGGATTCGCCTTGGTTCTGTTCGTTTTCAATGCCTTGGCTATTGAGCACGAGAGAAAGTTCGCAATGACGCAGCACGAAAAAGCTTCTCGGCCCAAAAGCAGTTCCGGCATGGATCCAGAGGTGGAGACCAGCGAGCAACCCGCGGCCGATGGCAGGGTGGCCGTGGCCGCGATCGAACGCGGCGGTTCGGGAGTCGGTCCGGATCACAAAGCGTCGCAAGAGCCCGAATCGACAAAAGCCATGCCAGCCGCCGGTCCTCACGGTGCTGCGCATCTCGTCAACGAGGATGCAACGCCAGGGGCAGGGATGCTTCCCGAACCAGGTGCGACCAACGCAACCGATGCCACCGGCGGCTAGCAGGGCGAGATTCGATCGGGATCGGCTTATACTCGCGCGTAGTCTGGCGGTGCGCCTCGATTACATCTGCTTCAATGCCGATATGACGGCCTCCAGCGACAGGACATCTCCGTACTTCGCATCGATGTCGAACAGATTGGCCTCATGCGGTCCAGCATGTCGATCGGCTACGCATTCACGAGGCACGATCGCTCGAAATCCATGCTGTAGCGCATCGACTGCGGTGGCGCGGATGCAACCGCTCGTCGAAACGCCGGTCAGGATAACGGTGTCTCTTCCCGCGGCCACCAGCGTGCTGGCCAGCGACGTTCCAAAGAACGCGCTGGCGTATTGCTTGGTGACGACGACATCGTCGTCCGCCGGTTGCAATTCGGGCAGGAAAGCAGCGAGGGGTGCTCCTTCAACCAATTCGCGTAGGATCGGGATTTTGCGAACAAATAGGCCGCCATCTGTCCCGCTGCCGTTGAAAACGACCCTGGTGAAAATGACGGGAACGCTCGCTTGCTTTGCCGCGGCGTACAGCACCGCAGTCTGACGCGCTGCGTCTCCCGCATCAGGGGCGAAAAGGGGTGAGTCCGGTGTGGTGTAAGCGGCGATGAAGTCGATTACGAGCAAGGCGGGGCTACGCCCAAAGCCGAGCTTGCCGTCAAACACACCCCGGTAGTTCGATAGGGCGTCGCCAGTCATGTCGAAGTCTTCCCGAGTTCGCCGGCGCGAGCGCCAGGCCCGTCGCCAACCAATCCGGCTGTGAGCGACCAGTTTGCCTGCAGGATCAACCGCGCTCTTTCGATGTGGTCGATCATGACGGCCTGCGCGTGCTCTGCATCACCCGCTAGCAACGCCTCGAAAATTTCGAGGTGCTGACGATGCGAGCGAAGTACCGATTCATCGTTGAACGCGAGGACGAGTTCGCCATGCGTGAACCACCGCGATCCGCCGCCGGCAACAAGGATGGGCAAGCTCTGCGTATCGGCGATGGCCTTCGCAAGTGATTTGTTGCCGCTCGCTTGAATAATGGTCGTGTGGAAGACGCTGTTGAGCCGACGCCACTCGCTGGCGCCATCCTCCCGCCATCTACCCGACGCCAACAGGCGCTGCATGCGCTCGTTGGCGTCCATGATTCGCGCGCGGCTGGAAACATCGAGGCCGGATTCCGCGACGATCCTGCACGCCAGGGCCTCGAGCGTCTGCCGAACGCGGTAGGCCCCCAGAACATCATCGAGCGTGCAACTGAGAACTTCATAGCCCCGGTTAGGCTCGTAGGCCAGAAGTCCTTCTTGCGCCAAGGTGTTCAGGGCGTCTCGCACCGGTGTGCGCGATACACCGAGACGTTCTGCCAGAACGGCTTCCGTCAGCCGCATGCTGGGTGGGAACTGGCCTGTGACAAGCATGTCGCGCAAGCGAGCCGTTGTCGTTCCCGTCCGTGTCTGCGCCGCCTGCACCATGTTCGATCTGCTCCACTCTGGCGAGGAAATGACACGAAAGGCACATACTATGCAATTTTTATGATTGCATACATTTCCGTTGTCTGCATACAATCTTTAAGATGAATGACCGGGAGATGACGATGTCACGCATTGCGGCACTTTTGGCTGGAACCTTCCTGCTCGGACTTTCAGCCGGTCCGGCTTATGCGCAGCAGCAGATGCTGTTCCTCGCGGAGGATGTTCCGGCGAGCCTCAATTACGATGGGCCCTCGGCATCGATCGGGACGTCCCAGACCGGTTTCATCAATCTCATGGAGCCGATGATCTATTATCCTTACGGCTCGGTCGGACCAGATGGCGTGAGGCTTCTCGATTTTTCGAAATATGAAGGACGGCTGATCGAGAAGTGGTCCTATGACGCCTCGTCCCTGACCTGGACAATGAATCTCAGAAAGGGCGTCAAGAGTTGCGCCGGCAACGAATTCACTGCCGACGACGTGCTCTACACCTTCGCCCGGGCCAAATCGGTGAGCGGCAAGGCGCCCGTGGCATGGTTCCTTTCGAACGTCGGCGGCATCAAGGGCTTTACGCGCGACGTCTTCCGGGACGCCGATGCCAAGAAACTTGGTGACGAGATCAAGAAGGTCGACGACCATACGGTCACGATCACGCAAGGGGCGCCAAACAACTTCCTGCTGATGGCCTTGACCATCTATGGCCTCGCCCCCTTTGATTCCAAGGAGATGAAGGCGAACGCCAAGCCTGAGGATCCGTGGAGCCACGACTATGTCAACACGGTCAACGCCCCAAGCTTTGGCCCCTATTGCGTCGAACGGTGGGTCAAGGACGACGAATTTGTCTTCAAGGCGAACCCTGATTACTACCGGGGCAAACCAGCGATCGAACGGATCGTGATGAAGAAGGTGCCTCAGAGCGCCAACCGTGTCGTGACTCTGCGTTCCAATCGCGCGCAATTGACGCAGCGACTGACCGCCAAGGAATTCGCCAGCCTCCAGAACGCGGCTGGCGTCAAGGTTGTTGGCGTCTACGGCAACGAAACTCTTTTCCTCGCACCGAACTGGAAAGTTCCGCCCTTCGACAATGTCAAGCTGCGGCAGGCGATGGCTTACGCCCTGAACTATAAACAGGCCGCCGATATCGGTTACGCCGGTGCCGCCCGCCGCTGGGAGAGCCATATTCCGGCTTCCTTCCCCGGATATGCCAAACCCGATTTGCAATATGATTACAATCTGGCGAAGGCGAAGGAACTTCTTGCTGAAGCCGGGTTTCCCGAAGGCAAAGGGCTGGAGAAATACGCGGACCAGTTCAAACTCGCCTATACCGCCGAGCGCGAAAGCTATCTTGGCCCAATCGCGGCCGTGATCCAGACGTCTCTCAAGGCCGTTGGCATTCCAGTGGTGCTTGATCCTCTGCCGCAGACGCAGATGGGCGACCGCCGCCTCGTCAAGAAAGACCTGCCGCTCTCGATTAGCGATACCGACAAGGCCTCGGCGATCAGCGGCGCCTATCAAATGATGGTGTTCTATATTTCCAACCAGGCCGGTGCCATCATCAACACGACGAATTATGCCAATCCCGAGATTGACTCGCTGTTTGCCAAGATCAAAGCCGAAACGGACCCGGCACGGCAGAACGCCATGCTGAAGACCGCCCAGGATATTCTGCAAAAGGACCTGGCGATCATTCCAATCCTCGAAACCAAGACACAATATGCCTCATCGTCGAAGTTGTCCGGCATTACCTGGCACGCGGACAATTCGATCCGCTTCCAGGACCTGACGCTCGCGCCCTGACGCCTAGACCCCGAGGATCGCGTAATGACGACCGGTCAGTTTGTCCTGCGTCGACTTGGGGTGTCGCTTGTCCAGTTGCTGGCGCTGGCGCTGGCGGTGTTTTTCCTCATCCGAATGCTGCCTGCCGACCCCGTGGCAAGGCTGGTGGGGCAGAATCCGGGTCCAGAAGCATATGCTTCGGCAAAGGCAAGTATCGGGCTCGATCAGCCGGTGCTGGTTCAGCTTCAGCGCTATCTGGGACTGGCATCCGAGCAGCGCGGGCTGCTTCAAGGCGATCTCGGTCGCTCATGGGTCAGCGGCGGGTCGGTTGCGAAAGAACTCTCGGAAGCACTGCCGATCACGATCGAACTCGTGACCATCGCATTCATTCTTGCCTTTCTGATCTCCGTGCCGATTGGCATGTCCTGCGCAATCCGGCCAGATGGAGTCGTCGACCAGTCGGCATTCGCCTATTCGTTGTTCGCGGGTTCGCAGCCCGAATTCTGGTGGGGTATCCTGTTCGTCTACATCTTCTTCTTCGTCCTCGATATCGCGCCGCCGCCGCTTGGCCGGCTGGATCCGTTGATCAACCCGCCTCCTTTCGTCACCGGATTCATCACGGTCGATTCTATTTTGGCCGGTCGATGGGATGCTCTTTGGAGCGGATTACATCACTTGATGCTGCCGATCCTCACAAAGGTTTTTGTTCTGTCCGGGCCCATCATCAAGATGGTGCGTCAGAACATGGTCCGCGTGTTGCAGTCGGATTTCATTCTATATGCGAACGCTGCCGGCCTGCCTCCCACGCGCGTTGCCCGCTACGCCCTGCGATCGGCACTTGCGCCATCCATCGCACTGTTCGGTGCGCTCTATGGATATATTCTGGGAGGTGCTGTTGTGATCGAGACCATCTTCTCGCTCGGCGGCATCGGCCAGTATGCCGTCAGGTCGATCCTTTCTTTCGATTATCCCGCCATCCAGGCAACGATCCTCGTCATCACGGCGATTTCGCTCTTCGTCTACCTCATGCTCGACATCGTGCATGCGATCGTCGATCCCCGCGTGGCGCACTGAAATGACACTCGTTTCGGCAGGACTTGCCCGTCCCCAGCCATTTCGCCAACGGTTCACACGCGCCTTCGCCGGCAATCCGATGCTTGCCTTCGGGGCTATCATGGTCGCGATCTCGATCATCCTGATGGTGATCGGACCTTACTTGACACCGTTCGATCCCCAGTCGGTCGTCGCCCCGCCTTCGCTGCCGCCCCCGGCTCTCGGGCTCTGGCCAGGATTGTTGTGGGGTGCCGTTACCGGGGGAAATGCCGAACCGGTGCACTGGTTCGGAACAGACGGCTCTGGCTTTGATATTCTGTCACGCGTCATCGCGGCGCCGCGCACGGATGTGGCGATCGCGCTGTCGGCGAATCTCGCGTCGTTCGTGCTGGGCGTTTCGCTAGGTCTGGTTGCGGGCTATTTCCGCAATTGGGCCGTCGAGTTGATGCTGCGCGTTTCCGACCTGATCCAGTCGTTTCCGGTTTTCATCTCGGGTATGATCTTGGTCGCCCTCGCTGGTCGGAACGCGACGAACATCGTCATTGCCCTGGCTCTGCTCTATGCACCGATTTACCTGCGACTAACTCGAGCCGAGGTGATGAGTCAGCGCCATCGCGGTTACGTCGAGGCGGCGCGTGCCCTCGGAAATCGCGAGATCGCAATTGCCTTTCGGCATGTGCTGCCGAATTCCCTGGCGCCGGCCATTATCCAGTCTTCGGTGACGATCGGCTTTTCCATTCTGATGACGGCGGGCCTAAGCTTCGTCGGCGCCGGCGTGCGTCCGCCGACGCCCGAATGGGGCTTGATGATCGCGACAGGTGCAAACGATATCGTTCAGGGCGAGTGGTGGACCTCGGTCTTTCCAGGGCTGGCGATTTCGTTGACCGTTTTCGGATTCGCGGCCTTCGCGAATGGGCTGGAGCGTCTTTATGGCCGCTGATGCCAAACCCGTTATCGAGGCGCTCGACCTGACCATCGCCTATTCGGGGGACGCCGGCGAAGTTGTTGCGGTGCGCGAGGCAAACCTGTCGATTTTCGCCGGCGAAATGGTCGGCCTGATTGGCGAGACAGCTTGTGGAAAATCCACAGCCGCGCTGGCATTGCTGGGGATGGTGAGATCGCCGGGCCGCCGCGTTGCGGGAGGTGTGCGATTTGAAGGGCAGGACCTGTTCACGATGCGCGCCGAGGAACTGCGCCTGATTCGGGGACGCGATATTGGCCTGATCGTGCAAAATCCTCGCATGGCTTTGAGCCCGCTCCATACAGTGGGCGCGCAGATCGTCAACGTCTATCGCGCCCACAATGAGGTTAGCCGGGCTGAGGCCGCCATTCATGCGGTCGAAATGCTCCGTCTCGTCGGGATCAATGATCCGGAACGGCGCTTCCATGCCTATCCGCACGAAATCAGTGGTGGCATGGCGCAACGGGTGCTGATTGCGATCGCGCTTAGTTCAAAACCCAGGCTGCTGGTCGCGGATGAGCCGACAAGCGGCCTTGACGTGACCATTCAGGCCCAATTCCTTGATGCCATGTGGC
>JAESGE010000166.1_pt1 | contig 37892 bp, 34 predicted proteins | sample 9269601 | NCBI WGS metagenome assembly JAESGE01 (sample SAMN14515569, study PRJNA621662) | algae metagenome | isolation source: Tolypothrix brevis GSE-NOS-MK-07-07A and co-occurring heterotrophs from wet... | place: USA: Grand Staircase Escalante National Monument, Utah | collected 2006-04-16
ACCTTAACCGATGAGCCCGGTGGCCACCGAGACGCCGACGCCGGGGTGGGGCCTCGGCCCCACCCCGGCATACACCGTCATCTACACCGGGAAATTACACCACGACCGTGGACGCTAGCAAAAAGCGAGCTTGCTCATGCACTCGCCGTTGCCGGAGACTATCCGGTGAGCCTGGTCGCCAAGACGCTGGGCGTTGGACGCTCGACGGTGTACGATCGCCTGACCGGCCGCACCCGGACGCGCGGGCCGTACGCCAAGGCCGAGGATGCGGATCTGCTGCCCCGCATCCGCCAGATCGCCGCGCAGCGGCTCACCCCGGCCTGCGCCGGGGCAGGCTCTACGGCTACCGCCGCATCGCGGCCGTCCTCAATCGACAGCTTCGCGCCGAAGGACTGGCGCCGGTCAATCACAAGCGCGTCTACCGCATCATGGCAGCGGACCGCCTGCTGCTGGCGCGGCGCCACACCGAGCGAGCCGACTATGGCCATGACGGCGTCGTGGTGGCGATCCGCTCGAATCTACGCTGGTGCTCGGACGGTTTCGAGTTCACCTGCTGGAACGGCGAGGTCGTGCGCGGCGCCTTCATCATCGCCCATGACCGCGAGATCATCGCCTGGCGCGCGGTCGCCAATGCGGGCATCAGCGGCTTAAACGTGCGCGACATCATGCTGGAAGCTGTGGAAACCCGCTTCGGCGGTATGCGCCCGCCCGTGCCGGTCGAGATGCTGTCCGATAACGGCTCGGCCTATACCGCTCGCGAAACACGCACCTTTGCCAGGCAACTGGGCCTCAAACCCTGCTTCACGCCCGTTCGTAGCCCGCAATCCAACGGCATCTCCGAGGCCTTCGTGCATACCCTGAAACGCGATTACGTCCGCGTTTCGCCGCTACCCGATGCACTCACCGCATTGACATCGCTGGCCGGGTGGATCGAAGACTACAACGACAACCACCCGCATTCCGGGCTCAAAATGCGCTCACCGCGCGAGCATCGCGCACTGGTTTCTGCAACCGCTTGAACCCGTCCGGTGAAACGGGGGCCAGATCATCGTCCGAGCTGCAATACAGCGATCGCAAGCTTCGCTCGCGAAGCTGAGCCGCGAGTTGGGGATCACCCGAAGACGGTCGCGAAGTGGCGTAAGAAGGCGACAGTAGAGAATCTGAAGACCGGCCGAAGGCCCCTCATTCAACGACTTTGTCCGAAGCCGAGGAGGCGATGGTTGTGGCGTTCCGACGGCATACACTGCTGCCGCTCGACGACTGCCGCTAGGCCCTGCAGCCATCGATTCCACATCTGACCCGGTCAGCGCTGCACCGCTGCCTGCAGCGGCACGGCATCTCCCGCCTGCCAGACGTCAAGGGCGATAAACCGAAGCGACAACGCTTCAAGCGCTACCCAATTGGCTTCTTCCACATCGATATCGCCGAGGTGCAGACCGCCGAAGGCAAGCTCTACCTGTTCGTCGGCATCGATCGCACGAGCAAGTTCGCGGTCACGCAGTTGGTCGACAAGGCCGACCGCCGGACAGCATGGGAGTTCCTCGAGCACCTGCTGACCGCCGTGCCCTACCGCATCCACACGATCCTGACCGATAACGGCATCCAGTTCGCCGAGCAGCCGCGCAATCGCAACACCGCCTGGTCGCGTCAGATGCGCTTCGACATGATCTGCGAGGCCAACAACATCGAGCACCGGCTCACCAAGCCAAACCACCCGTGGACCAACGGCCAGGTCGAGCGGATGAACCGGACGATCAAGGACGCGACCGTCAAACGCTTCCATTACGACAGCCATGACCAGCTGCGCACACACCTCGCCGACTTCATGGCCGCCTACAACTTCGCCCGCCGGCTCAAGACGCTCAGCGGGCTTACACCCTACGAATACATCGCCAGGATCTGGACGTCAGAGCCAGACCGGTTCATCGTCAACCCGATCCACCAGATGCCGGGACTGAACATCTAGGGCTTATGTCGATTACCTGCCGGCGATCCACGCCGTGCCCTCGACGAGCCGCACCGCCAAGTGCTACGACAACGCCCCAATAGAGAGCCTTTCCCACCTCCTTGAGGCCGAACTGGTCCATCAATGCTGATGGGCAACCCAGTCGCAAGCCTGACAGGCGCTGTTCGGACACATCGAAGGCTACTCAACCAGCATCGGATGCACTCGGCCCTTGGGTATCTATCCCCCCCGAGCAAGCAGAGCAGTACATGATCGGCTAACCCTGCGTATCCGTCAAACCGGGGAAAGATCAGCCGTTGGTTGACTGGGCAAGGCGGTGCCGGAGCGCTCCATGCGCCACTGGCGGCAGTTATTTGCCGTCAACAGCGTTCAGGATCGCCCGGCCATAGGCCGTCTTCTTGAACCGCTCCCCCGCCGCCCGTGCCTGATCGGCCGAGATAAACCCCATATCGTAGGAGATTTCCTCAAGGCACGCGACCTGTACGCCCTGACGATGCTGCAGCGTGCGGACGAATTCACCCGCTTCCAGCAGGCTGTCATGCGTGCCGGTGTCGAGCCAAGCATACCCGCGGCCCATTTGTTCGACATAAAGGTCGCCCGCTTCCATGTATAGGCGGTTGAGATCGGTGATCTCTAGTTCGCCGCGTGGGCTGGGCTTCAGGTTACGGGCGAACTCGACCACACGATTATCGTAGAAATACAGACCCGTTACAGCATGGTTCGACTTTGGCTGAGTGGGCTTTTCCTCCAGGCTGATCGCACGACCGCCCTCGCCAAACTCGACCACGCCGTAGCGCTCGGGGTCCTCGACGCGGTAGCTGAACACGGTCGCACCCGTCGGACGCGCCACGGCACTGGCGAGCAGGTCAGTTAGGTGAGCGCCGAAGAAGATATTGTCGCCAAGTACCAGCGCGACGTTATCGTTGCCGATGAAGTCCGCACCGATGGTGAAGGCCTGGGCCAAGCCGTCAGGACTGGGCTGTTCGGCATAGGACATGGTCAAGCCAAAGGCCGAACCGTCGCCGAACAGGCGGCGGTAATTGTCGATGAACTCCGGCGACGAGATGATGAGGATGTCGCGGATCCCCGCCAGCATCAGGACGCTGAGCGGGTAATAGATCATCGGCTTGTCATAGACCGGCAGCAGCTGCTTGTTGACCGCCAGTGTGGCCGGGTGAAGCCGGGTGCCCGAGCCTCCGGCGAGAATGATGCCCTTCATTTCGTGGCTCCGATCAGTTCGTCGAGAATGTCGCTCAAGGCCGCCTGCCAATCGCGCGGCGTGATGCCATAGGCGGCGTGGATCGCACTGTGGCTGAGCAGCGAATTGGCGGGACGGGCCGCAGGCGTGGGATAGTCGCGGCTGGGGATCGGCACGACCGCGGCGGAGGGCCCCCCGCGCGCATCCGACTGGCGGAAGATCTCCGTGGCGAAATCGGCCCAGCTGATGGCCCCGGCATTGCTGAAATGGAAGGTGCCGGTCGGCGCGGCCTCATCCTCGATCAGCCGCAGCGCGATGGTCATCAGGGCGTTCGCCAGATCGGCCGCGCTGGTCGGCGAGCCATGCTGGTCCGCAACCACCGACAGCGTGTCGCGGCTCTCGGCCAGGCGCAGCATCGTCTTGATGAAGTTGTGACCATGCGCGGACACGACCCAGGCGGTGCGAACGATGGCATGGCGCGCGCCAGAGGTACGCACCGCCAGCTCGCCGCCCAGTTTCGACGCGCCATAGACGCCGAGCGGAGCGACCGGATCATGCACCTCCCAGGCGCCCTGCTTGTCGCCGGCGAACACATAGTCGGTCGACACCTGGACCAGCGGAATGCCTGCTTTCGCACAGGCTTCACCAAAGGCGGCGGGGGCCATCGCATTGACCGCCCAGGCGGTCACGACATCGCTCTCAGCCTTGTCGACCGCGGTATAGGCCGCGCCGTTGATGACCGCCGCGAAAGGACGCGAAGCGACCATCGCCGCGATGGCGGTGGTATCGCGCAGGTCGAGCGTGTCATGGTCGATCGCGACGATCTCATAGCCCTGCGGCCAGGCGCAGCGTTGCAGCTCGGTGCCGAGCTGGCCACCGGCGCCGGTGACGAGGATCGCGCGGGGGGTATCCGCCGTCATGCCGCCACGCCGCGCCGCTCGGACGCCTTGGCGGCGACCAGCGGACGCCACCAGGCTTCGTTGGCCAGATACCATTCGACCGTCTTGCGAATGCCGGTCTCGAACGTCTCGGCCGGGGTCCAGCCCAGTTCGGTGCCGATGCGGCTGGCGTCGATCGCATAGCGCTTGTCATGGCCCGGACGGTCGGCGACCTCGGTCATCTGGTCGGCATAAGGCTTGCCGTCGGCGCGCGGGTGCAGCTCGTCGAGGATCGCGCACAGCGTCTTCACCACCTCGATATTCTGCCGCTCGTTATGCCCGCCGACATTATAGGTGCGACCCGGCTCGCCGCGCTCGAACACCGCCTGCAGCGCGCGGACATGGTCCTCGACATACAGCCAGTCGCGGACCTGGTCGCCCTTGCCGTAGATAGGCAGCGCCTCGCCATCGAGCGCCTTGGCGATCATCAGCGGAATCAGCTTTTCGGGAAAGTGATAGGGCCCGTAATTGTTCGAGCAGTTGGTGATGAGCACCGGCAGCCCGAAGGTATGCCCCCAGGCCGAAACCAGATGGTCCGACCCCGCCTTCGACGCCGAATAGGGCGAGCGCGGGTCATAGGGCGTGTCCTCGGTGAACAGCCCGGTATCGCCCAGCGTGCCGTACACCTCGTCGGTCGAGATATGGTGGAAGCGGAAGGCGGCCTTGGCCTCATCATCCAGGCTCAGCCAATAGCTGCGCGCCTCGGCCAGCATCGTGTAGGTGCCGACGACATTGGTCTGCACGAACGCGCCCGGCCCGTCGATCGAGCGATCGACATGGCTCTCGGCGGCCAGATGGGTGATGACGTCCGGCCGGAACTCGGCGATCGCGGCGCGGACCACCTCGGCGTCGCAGATATCGCCCTGGACGAAACGGTAGCGATTGCTGTCGGCTACCCGCTCGACCGTCGACAGCGTGCCCGCATAGGTGAGCTTGTCGAAGTTCAGGACCTCATGGGTCGTGTTCTCGATCAGGTGCCGGACGAGCGCCGAGCCGATGAACCCGGCCCCGCCGGTGACGAAGATGCGCATCTTGGGGATTCCTTTTAGGAAAGCGGGGCCAGCGGACGGCCGTCATAGGCAAAGGGGCTGTCGAACTCGGCCAGCGTCGGCTGGACCTTGTCCTTATCGCTCAGCTCGGGCGTCGTGCCGGCGGGCATCGGCCAGTCGATGCCGACGCTGTCCCAACGAATGCCGCCGTCATTCTGCGGCGCATAGGTGTCCGAGCATTTGTAGGTCACTTCGCAATCGGGCTCGAGCGTGACGAAGCCGTGCGCGAAACCGATCGGGATGAACAGCTGATGGCCGTTCTCGGCGGACAGCTCGGCCCCGACCCATTGCCCATAGGTCGGCGACCCGCGCCGCACATCGACCGCCACGTCGTAGATCTGCCCGCGAATGCAACGGACGAGCTTGTCCTGACCCCGGTCGGGCGTCTGGAAGTGCAAGCCGCGCAGCGTGAAGGCAGGCGCGGAGTAGGAGTGGTTGTCCTGCACGAAGGTGCAATCGATCCCGAGAGCGGCGAAGGCGGGAACGGAGTGGACTTCGGTGAACCAGCCACGGGCATCGCCATGGCGTTTCGGGCGGATGAGTTTGACGGGGGCGGTCATGTCCGTGCTATTAGCTGTCGTCGTCGAGGCAAGCAACCAAATGGCGGTGTTGCGACTGTCTTCTGGGGATGGGGGTGGCATATGGCAGGCAGGCTTGGTAGCAGCCTGACCCATAAGGTAGGGCCGGCTCCGCCCTGAAAGTTTGCATGCCTGATAGTTAGGGAAGTGTTTCGTGAAAGCAGTTATCCTTGCCGGTGGCCTTGGCACACGCTTTAGTGAAGAGACCTCCATTCGACCAAAGCCCATGATCGAAATTGGTGGACGTCCCATACTATGGCATATCATGAAGATATATTCGGCGCACGGCATAAATGATTTCATCGTATGCTGCGGATATAAGGGATATGTGATAAAAGAATATTTTGCGAATTACTTTTTACATATGTCGGATGTCACAATCGACATGCGACAGAACAGCATGACCGTGCACGAGCGTAGAGCGGAGCCTTGGACGGTTACTCTAGTGGATACTGGAGATGATACCATGACAGGAGGACGACTGCGTCGTGTGGCGCCCCATGTTATGAATGAAGATGCCTTCTTCTTTACCTATGGGGATGGCGTTGGTGATATCGATGTAGCGGGAAGCTTGGCATTTCATAAGGCCCATGGTCGTCATGCCACGTTGACGGCGACCTATCCTCCGGGGCGTTTCGGTGCCGTCGACATCAAGGATGGTCAGGTCCGGCAGTTTCTGGAAAAGCCCCAAGGCGATGGGGGCATGATAAACGGCGGCTATTTCGTCCTGTCGCCCAAGGTCTTCGATTATATCGAGGGCGATGACACGGTATGGGAGCAGGAGCCCCTTCGAAATCTTGCCACCGAAAACCAGCTGATGGCATATGAACATCACGGCTTTTGGCAGCCCATGGATACACTTCGCGACAAGCAGTATCTGATGGGACTGTGGGAAAACAAAAAAGCCCCTTGGAAGGTCTGGTGATCGTGTCGGGACAATCTTCAATCGATCCGGCTTTCTGGAACGGCAAGAATGTCTGCTTGACCGGACATACCGGTTTCAAGGGAAGTTGGCTTGCCCTCTGGCTGGCCGGTCTGGGCGCGAAGGTCCATGGCTTTTCGCTGCTACCGCCCAGCCAGCCGAGCATGTTCGACGTGGCGCGCGTTGAACGGGTTCTGGCCTCGCATGTCATCGGCGATATCCGCGACGCCGCTGCGGTGGAACGCGCTATGGCGGCCGCGTCCCCCGACATCGTCCTTCACCTTGCAGCACAGCCGCTGGTCCGGTTGTCCTATGCCGAACCGCTTCAGACCTTCGCGACGAACGTTATGGGGACCGCGTATGTCCTGGAGGCGGCACGGCGCGTGTCGGCGAAGGCCTTTGTCAGCGTGACGACGGACAAATGCTACGAGAACAAGGAATGGATCTGGGCCTATCGCGAAAATGAAGCGCTGGGCGGCCACGATCCCTATTCCGCCAGCAAGGCGTGTGCTGAACTGGTGACCGCGGCGTGGAGGACCTCCTTTGGCCAGCAGGAAGGTCTCAGGATCGCCAGTGCGCGGGCAGGAAACGTCATCGGAGGCGGCGACTGGGCGTTGGACAGGCTCGTTCCCGACGCCTTGCGCGCGATCGACGCTGGCGTCGTGCTCAAAGTGCGCCGGCCTCGCGCGATCCGGCCGTGGCAGCATGTCCTAGAGCCGCTGTCCGGCTATCTGCTGTTGGCGCAACGCCTGTACCGCGATGGGGATGACGATGCCGCGACGGCCTGGAATTTCGGGCCGGCAGATACCGATGCGCGGCCGGTGAGCTGGATTCTGGACACCTTGGCCACCTCGATCCCTGAACTCCAGTGGCAGGCTGTCGAGAAAGCTGGCGTCCATGAGGCGGGCTTGTTGAAGCTGGACAGCGCCAAGGCGCATGCCGGGTTGGGCTGGGCGCCGCGCTGGCGAATTGGCGACGCCCTTGAGCGGACTGCGGATTGGCATAGGGCCTGGCACGAAGGCCGGGACATGTCCGCCTTCAGCCTTGAGCAGATTGCCGACTATCAGCGGACCGGCAGTCATGGCTGATTCCCGCTTTTCCGTCGTCGGTACGCCGCTGGCCGGTCTGAAGTCGGTGACGCGCAAGCGCCTGGGGGATGAGCGGGGTTTTCTGTCCCGACTGTTTTGCCGTGATGAACTGTCGGCTGCAGGGTTTCGCAATCCGATCGTCCAGATCAACCATACGCTGACCCGCATTCCGGGCACCGTCCGCGGCTTCCATTTTCAGTTTTCGCCCTTTTCAGAAGACAAGTTCGTCAGCGTCCTGGCCGGTGAGGTATTCGATGTCGCCATCGATCTTCGCGCGGGGTCGCCGACATTCCTGCAGTGGCATGGCGAACGACTGTCTCAGGAAAATGGGAAGAGCCTGTTCATCCCCAAGGGGTTCGCGCATGGCTTTCAAACGCTGACGCCGAATTGCGAGTTGGTCTACCTTCATACCCAGGCCTATGAGCCGACCGCGGAGGGGGGGCTGAATGCCCTGGACCCGCGCCTGGCCGTCGTCTGGCCCCTCGCGGTGTCGGACATGTCGGCGCGCGATCGCAACCATCCTATGATTCAGTCCGGTTTTACGGGAATTACGCCATGAACTGCCGCCATTGCCGCGCACCGCTTACCGTGTCGCTTGTCGATCTTGGTGCATCGCCGCCCTCCAATTCCTATTTGACCCAGGCTGCCTTGTCGCAGCCCGAGACGTGGTATCCGCTGCGCGTCGCCGTATGCGATACGTGCTGGCTGGTTCAGACCGAAGATTTTGCGAAACGCGACGAATTTTTTTCCGAGGAATACGCGTATTTTTCGTCCTTCTCGCAAAGCTGGCTTCGCCATTCCGAACATTATGTTGCGAAGATGACGGAAATGCTGGGCCTGACGTCGGACTCCCTGGTCGTCGAGGTCGCGGCCAATGACGGATATCTCCTGCAGTATGTCAAAGCCCGTGATATTGGCGCGCTCGGCATCGAGCCGACGACCAGCACCGCCAATGCCGCGCGTGACAAGGGCATCGAAATCGTAGAGGAATTCTTCGGTTCGGCGCTGGCCAGGAAGCTGGTCGAGAACGGGCAGGCCGCCGATCTTACCGCTGCAAACAACGTGCTGGCGCATGTTCCTGACATCAATGACTTTTCTGCCGGATTTGCGATCCTGCTGAAGAAAAGCGGCGTATCGACATTCGAGTTTCCACATCTCGTGAATATGATCGAGCAGAAGCAGTTCGATACGATCTATCATGAGCATTATTCGTATTTGTCGCTGACTGCCGTCCAGGCGATATTCTCGGGCAACGGCCTGACCATCTTCGATGTCGAGGAAATACCGACCCATGGCGGTTCGCTGCGGGTCTATGCGCAGCGCAGCGATACGGGCCCGCGGCCGATCGAGGCCTGCGTTCAGGCCATGCTGGACCGAGAGGCAAGTGCGGGTGTCGCGTCGGTTTCCTATTATGCCGACCTGCAGCAGCAGGCCGAGGCCATTGCCTGCATGCTGAACAATTTCCTGATCACGGTCCGGCAAGAGGGCAAGACGGTCGTGGGCTATGGTGCTGCCGCGAAGGGCAACACGCTGCTGAACTTTGCGGGTATCCGCCCGCATCTCCTGTCCTTCGTCGTCGATCGCAATCCCGCGAAGTCCGGCAAGTTCATGCCCGGGAGCCGCATTCCGATCGTGGATGAGGAGCGGCTGCGGGCCGAACGGCCCGACTATGTCCTGATCCTGCCTTGGAACCTAAAGGACGAGGTGATGGATCAGCTCGGCTATATCCGGGAATGGGGTGGGCAGTTCGTCACGGCGATCCCGGAACTGACCATCGCATGACCATTGCCGTGACAGGTGCGGCGGGCTTTATAGGCTCGCACGTGGTGCAGGCACTTGTCGCGCGGGGAAAGGCGGTCGTCGGCATTGTCCGGCGGCCGCCCATCCGCCCCATTCCGGGTCTCCGCTATGTCCAGCTCGATCTGGCGATGGCCTGTACGGACAGCTTTCAAGCCATCGGCGCGCCCGACGCCCTGATCCACCTCGCCTGGGGTGGGTTGCCCCATTATCGGTCCCTGCATCATGTCGAGCGGGAGCTGCCGCTTCAATACGCCTTTCTGGCGCAGATGGTCCGCGCGGGATTGCAGGCCGTCACCGTCGCGGGCACATGCTATGAATATGGGATGGTCGACGGCGAGCTGGACGAAGCGCGCGAGGCTAGGCCGGATAATCCTTATGCCTTCGCCAAGGTCGCGCTGTTGCGACAGCTGCAGTTCCTCCAGACCGAAACGCCCTTCGCGCTGAACTGGGCACGCCTGTTCTATATGTGGGGCGCCGGACAGGCGGCGACCTCGATCTACCCGCTATTACAGGCGGCGATCGATCGCGGTGATGCGACATTCCCGATGTCGGCGGGGGAACAGCTGCGGGACTATCTCCGGGTGGAAGAGGTCGCCGGAATGATCGTTGATCTGGCCCTTGGTTGTGGGAACCATGGTGTGGTCAATATTTCCTCGGGGACGCCGATCTCGATCCGAACCCTGGTGGAACGCTGGATCGCCGAGCGAGACGCATCGATCGTTCCGCAACTCGGACACTATCCCTACCCGAATTATGAACCCCTGGCGTTTTGGGGCTCTGCGGCCAAGCGGCGCGCGATACTGGGATACTGAGAATGGGCCGTAACGCGCTCGCCAACCTTGCCGCCCGTGTCTGGATGGCGGCGATGAACTTCTTGTTCGTGCCGCTCTACATCCAGTTTCTCGGGATCGAAGCCTATGGCCTGATTGGCTTTTTCGCGGCGATGATGGCGGCCTTCGCCTTGCTTGACCTGGGGCTGTCGCTGACGATCAATCGCGAACTTGCCCGCCGCGCCGATACGGTCGACACGCGCAGCGAATCGCGCGACCTGTTGCGGACCTTGGAGGTGGTCTATTGGGGCGTCGCGGTGGTGATCGGCGCCGGAATCGCGCTGGCCGCGCCGATCATCGTCCATCGCTGGCTGAATATTGGGACGCTTCCGGCGGGCATCGCAGTCAATGCTGTCCGCGTTATGGGCTTTACCGCGTTGTTGCGCTGGCCAGTGCCACTTTACGTTGGCGCGATGCTCGGCCTGCAGCGTCAGGTGCTCCTGAGCTTCGTCACGTCGGCTGGCTCAACGTTGGCCTCGGGCGGCGCGGCGCTGATTCTGTTGCTCGGTGTTCGAGATATAGCCGCCTTTTTCCTGTGGCAGGCTGTCGCGGCGGCCGTGATGGTGATCGCGTTGCGGACGATCGTTTGGCGTAGTTTGTCGATGCCGCGCCATGTTCCGGCCGTCCGGTGGGAAAGCGTTAAAAAGACGATCGGTTTTTCTGCCGGGGTCACGGGTATTACCCTGTTGTCGATCCTTGTCGGCCAGCTCGACAAATTTGTCCTGGCCCGCGCTTTGCCATTGGGCATTTTCGGCTTCTATACCTTGGCCAGCGCGATTGCGGCAACCGTCAGCACCGCCGGATCGGCCATTGAGGCTGCGGCTTTTCCCGCCATGTCGCGTATCGTTGCCGAAGGGCGGACGGATACCTTGGCCAAGTTGTATCATTCCGCCACCCAGGGACTAGCCTTGATCGTCTTGCCCGCTGCGATCACGGTCATCCTGTTCGCACCCGAGCTGCTGTCCTTCTATGTCGGAAATTCTGTCGTGGTCGCGGGGGCTGCGCCGCTATTGCGCGTTTTGATGGCCGGACATGCCATCCTGGCCCTGATGTTCCTGCCATTGTCCTTGCAACTGGCCCATGGATGGACGCGATTATCCATCTACAAGAATTCGTTGTCGCTCGTGGTCTTCGTGCCCACTTTGATATTGCTGGTTCGCCATCTGGGGGCGCTTGGGGGGGCGATCTCGTGGTTGTTGCTGACGCTCAGCTATCTGCTGATCGAAATCCCGATCATGCATCGCCGATTGCTGCCCGGTGAGCAGTGGCGTTGGTATGGCGTGGACGTCTTGATGCCGGCCTTCGCGGCGACCGCCATACTCGGTGCGATCAGGATGATCCTGCCCACCGGGATGGGCAGCCTTGCCACGATATTCGCGATAGGTACGGGATGGGCCTTGGCGATGGTCGTCTGCGGATTGCTGCTTCCCGCCTCGCGCGGGGTGATCCTGTCTCGCCTCCGCCGCGGGGACGGGCTGGCGACCGCCGGACCTGCGTCTGGATAGCGGCAAGGATCACCAGCCCAGGGCGCGGAGCCGGTCCTCCAGAGCTGGCCTATCGCCCAATATCGCGAATTTGGTGAACAGGGACCGTTTCAGAAAGGGAAAGCCGCGATCGAGAAGGTCGAGGGGCGTTCCCAGCGTCGCGTCGCCGCTAACATCCATGGGATAGCGGTGCGCTCGCGACGGCTGTAGTCGAAGCATGAGCCTGCTCGTCAGCGAGCGTGGGATCGGCTTTACGGGCATGAAGAGAAACGCACCGACCGTCATGCTTCTGGCGGCGACACGGGCCAGCATCGTTTCCTGGCATACCACGACCGGGCTGAAATCGTCATGGCACCATTTCGTCGACAAGACGGTGGAAAGCCCCAGCATCCTTTCGGGCGTCAGCTTGCGCAGGATGAATGCGAAGGAGGATATGTGGTTTTCGACCGCTGCCGACGCGATGAAGCCGGTGAGATCCCATGCCGCCCTGGCCACCGCCGCATCGATGTCGGCAAAGGGACCCAGCACGGAGTCATTCTGGACATAGACGTCCGCGCCCGACGAAAACGTCGCAACGGCGTCAAGGGCCAGGGCATAAGCGGAAAAATCGAAACCGGGCAGGTCTTTCCAGATCAGTGCATCGGCACCGCGAAGGGTCGGATCCGGCACCGCATGATCGCTGCTGGCGTAGATTACGAGCAGCTTTCCTGACAATCGTCGCAACCGATCGAATATCCGGCGCTGATCGGCATCGAGATTTCCCTTTGGCAGGAAGAGGAACAGGATGTTCCATCGGGCGGCAGGGGTAGGGGCGACCACTATCTTGTGGCGGGGTGGGGGGCGGCGATCAAGCAGCCGCATGTGCGCGCGCAGGCGCCGAATCTGAAGCGATGGTGATGAGGGCGTGTAGGTCCAGTTCTCGATCAGGAGCGACGCCGGGCTGCGGATGGGGGCCGGGCTTTCCATCATGGCCGTGCTCGGCCCAGAAGATGGATGCGCGAACGCGAGACAAAGGCGTCGAGCGTGGCGGGCGAGCCGATGGGGCAGGACGGTGTCTCGCCCTCGATGCCAGCCTCCGTCACCTTGAGCCAGCCATAACCGGCATGTTCGGCGACCAGGAAGAACAGTCGTTCTACGGCATGTTGCGGCGTGTCGCGCACCTGGTTGGCCTCCGGCGGAAAATCCTCAAACTCCAGATGGAGGTCGAGCAATGGTCGTAGTGCGTCGGGGCGCGCCCAGAACATCGAGCCGGACGGGAAATCCAGCATCATGCGGCGCTTGATCGAAAGGCCCATGCGTCGTGCCAGGGCCTGTGCCGCCCGGAAATTGCCATCCCAATGCAACAGTCCGCGGATGTTCGGAAAATGCTGGGGGGCAACGAGGCCGATTTCCGGGTGGCGATCGAATATTTCGAGTATGCTGGCGATGTTCAAGGGCGATCCGGCGAGGGTACGGATCAGCATGTCACGCCAGATATTGCCAAGATCGGACGTCAAGCTTTTCTTGCTGTGGATGAACAGCAGGAGATCGTAGCGCGAATATACATCCGCAAAGCCGACGAGTTTCGGACCGATATCGCGTCCCCGATTGGGAAGGACGCGAATATCAACGTGCCCTCCCCAATTCCGAAAGGCATCGCGGATCACAGGCACCTTGGCGTCGCTATCAGTGGACAGATACAGGTCGGTGCCCGCCGGGAGATTGTCGAATGCCTTGCGAAACTGGCCTGCCAGATCCTCATGGAAAAGGTGGCATATGATGGCGATCCGGGGCTTGGACGAGGTGGGGTGGTCGCTGCGAACATATGCAAAGGGAATTTGCGCGGCGACATCGTCCTGCGCCGGACGTATCCGGCCACGGATGGGGACAAGGGCCTCGCGCCATAGGTAGCGCAATGGACGCCGGACCACAGCGGGCAATTTGTTGGCGATCGGCATCGTTCAACTCCGAGGGAAATGTCAGGCTTACTTGCGCCGGAAGCGGCCCCAATACTGATATCGCAGATAGGCTTGGGCGGCGTTGAAGCGGCGGATCGTGATGAAGATGCCCGACGGGCGAAAGGGTTGGCCGACCAGGGTATTTGCGGACACCCCTTCCGCCATCTCGTCATAGGTTTCTAGCAGTTCGGTCAGCTTGGGGCGATCTTCGGCCGAAAATGTCCGCCGGATCACCGGCACGGTGAGCAGCGACAACTCGCGCGCCAGCAGGGCGGCGATGCCCGCACGGCCCGCATCGGTCGTGGCGAATTCAGCAAATTCCGAGCGTACCAGGCGGATGAAGTGCCACATGCTGACGAGATGGGCCCGGTGCTTCTCGCGACTGGGGGTGCCGGAGGTACTGGCCGTGTGCCGACGATAGGAAAAGCGGTTGGACAGGGTCGAGGCCTTGTAGGAAAGGCGCGCGAGCCGGACGAAGACGAGCCAGTCGGAGAAGAGCAGCATCGGCAGGTCGGGAATGCCGCCGACCCGGCGATAATCGCCGGCGCGGAAGACATAGCCGGTGCCGAAGCTGTCCCGTAGATACCAGAGCAGGCCGCCGAGCATCGATGTCCAGCTCTCGCGATCCGGCACGGGGCGGCAGGGCCGGACCTTCCCGTCATTCTCGTCGATCATGTCGAACAGCGTCTGATACAAAGAGGCATCGGGATACATGTCGACCAAGGCGGCGATGTCGCTCAGAAAGTCGGGGTGAAAGACATCGTCATGGCCCAATATGGTGGTCAGTCGGTCGTCGGGCTCGTCGGCCATCAGGTCATGCGCCCGATGCCAGTTCTCCCACATCGAGAGGGGACGATCCGCCGGAATGATAGAGATACGCGGGTCGTCATAGGCGGCAAGGCGCTCGGGCGTGCCGTCGGTGCTGGCATTTTCGAGGATTATCAATCGCCAGTTCTTGTGCGATTGCGCCAGAACACTGCGGATGGCGATATCGACATGATGCCCGCCGTTTCGCACCGGCAAGTATATTACGAATTCATGTGACATTCACGCGCTCCGACTGACAAGCGCCTGACCGCGCCGAGCGGGCTTCTCGCTCAAATTCCGGTCACTTGCAACGGGCGCGGCTGCCAAGGGTGCAATGCGGGTCGCCCGGCCGCAGCATAAACGTTATGGAGTCGCATGGCCTCCGAAAACAGCATCAAGCCGAGTCGTCGTGCGATCCTGGGATCAGCGGGAGGATTGCTCGCCGTGCCACTGGTCGCCGACCATCCCGCGCACGGAACGGCGTCCGCCCCTAGGGCAAAGCCGTTGGCGTCCTTCGCCGAACTGGCCGCATCGCAAGGGGCCGACGGCGTCGGGACGAAGCGGGGCAGTCTGGGTTCGGTGACCGACATGCTCGCCCTGGATGCCCGAGCCCATGGCGTGATCGGCGATGGTCATGCCGATGATACCAAAGCCGTCCGGGCCCTGCTGGATGCGTGTGCCAGGCAGGGCGGCCGGATTGCCTATTTCGGGCAGTTGACCGTCCGCATCACGGGGCCGCTGGTCAGCCGCGGGGTGGGCATCGTCTTCGACACGGCCAGTTACGGAGGCGAGGGCGCGCCGGGTTTCATCGCCTCTGGAACGGGATACACCGTGCTGACGGTGTCGGGCAGTGTCCCCGATTTCTGCTTGACGATCACGGGCGAGGGGCGTGCAGATATCGAGGACAGCGGCCGGATAGCCGGTGACCGTCGTGCCCGGATAAACGGCATCGATTTCGGCACCAACGATGCTCCGTTCGCCATGGCGAACGTCCGATGGGTCCGCGTTCACAATCTGGCCGGCTACGGAATCCGCCATACCCAGTGCTGGGATTGCACGTTTCTTTCCGTCAGCGTCGAGCGATGCGGTCGCGAAGGCGTATATGCCTTCGAGGTGGTGGGCGATGCGCGGCGGAGCTGCAACGAGACGACCTGGGTTCGGCTTCATGTCGAGCAGTCGATCGGTGGAGCGATCCGCATCGATCCCGGTACGCTGTCCTGCACCTTTTCGAAAATCCACAGCGAGCGAGCGATCCCATCCGGCTCCATGCCGACATGGCTGTTCGGGGGATCCTGCATCTATGATTCCGCACGGCTGACGGCATTGGACCCGGCCCATGCCAGCGTGTCGATCATCGGCAATCAGATGGATGTGCGGAATTTGCGGGCCGAGGGTGAAATCCGCGTCATCGTCAATGCCAGTGGCGGGACGATCACATTTCACAACCCCGGCGCGGTCCTGCAGCCTGCCCCCAATCAGAACGGTATCGTCAACATCGTCGGCGGGGTGATATCGCTGTGCGCCCTGGGGGCCGGCTGGAACCTGATCGGCTGTCAGATCGGCCGGTTGGAGGTCGGTTTCATGTCGCCCGGGCAATGGTCGACCCTGACGGGATGCGCGGTCGGTGAACTCGTGCCCCAGGATGGCGTCGACCAGGGGGAGCTCGTCCTGAACGCCACCCGTGTCGCATCGGCGACCATCGCCGCTGGCGGCCGACTACGCGCGCTCCATCTGACCAACAACAGCCGGCTGACCGCAAAGGATGGAATGCTGGTCTGTCGGGACCAGTTTCTCGGCGTGGATACTTCCTCCCGGATCGAGGGGAATGTGTCGCTCCGTCGCGCAAGCCTGCGGCTTGCGGGGGTGATAGCGGGACAGCTGGGCGTCGATGGCGCGGTGCATGACGCACGGGCCGAGGATACGGCCATTGTCGAAAAAGGCGTGACGGGCTGGGGCTCACCGACCATAGCGGGGACGCAAGGAGCCTGGAGCGTCAATCTGATGGCTAATGTCGAAGCGCCGATGAAGCCGAGGCCCGGCGGTGGCCGTCAAGCGATCATGGGATGGCGTTACGTCGCTCATGCCTGGCGGCCGGTTCGAATCGAGATCGAGGAATGAACGTGAAGGCAATATCCGCAAGATCGTCCGGCCGCCGAAGTTCAAAGGGGCGCAGACTTCCTCGTGGCCGTCATGGGTTGGTGCGTCTGAAGGGGGTATTTCACGGGGTTCGGACGGCAGAAGGTCTTTCCGGCGCGACGATCGTCGCCATGATTGCGATTGCGGTCATGATGATCCTGGGCGGCCCGATACCTGGCATGGTCGTGACGATCCTCATCGGATTGGCAGGTCTCGGCCTGCTGGCGGCGCTTCCTTTCGCCAATGGGGGCGCTGGCGTGAAGGAGCAGCCCTTGTTGCTCCGGTGCGGTCTGCTCGGCCTAGCGATCTTGCCGCTGCTTCAGCTGGTGCCGTTGCCGCCATCGATATGGCATGCCCTTCCGGGCCAGGAATTGCGGATCGAAACCCTGTCGCTCGTCGGGCTGGCCGATAGCTGGCAACCTCTCAGTCTTACCCCGGCCTATACGGCGGGCGCGGCGGTGATCGGCATCGGCTTCGTTGCCCTGATCATGTTGCTCTTGGCGCTGCCCGAACGGGCCATCCGGCGTATCGCCTGGTTCGTCATGGCCATTGTCGCCGCCAATATCGTCATCGGATTGTTTCAGGTCGCATCGGGCGGGCGTATCCTGCAATTCTACGATGCGTCGGATCACGGCGCGCTGATCGGCTTTTACGCCAACAAGAACCATGCCGCGATGGTGTTGGCGGCCTCCATGCCGATCATGGCGTATCTGCTGGGCAACCGCGCCCATCCCGAAGGGACACGGACGTGGCTCGGTCTCTATATCGGCATCATCCTGGTTGCCATCGTCACCACCAACAGTCGTGCAGGCATCGGGCTCGGCCTGCTGACCGCCCTGTTGCTCGGCATATGCTACATTCGCGCGGTAAAGCCCATATATGTCGTGGGAATTGCGGCGTTCGGCATCATCGCATTGCTGTTCGTCAGCCAAAGCCACGCCTTCGAACAGCTCTTCACCCGGTTCAATGCGGTCGACGATGATCTTCGTTGGCAGTTTTTGTGGAGCAGCAAGCCGCTTATCGACACATATTGGATATATGGATCCGGGATCGGCAGCTTCAGCACCCTGTACGCGGCGCATGAAAGCCTGTCCCTGGTCAAGCCCACGATCGTGAACCAGCTTCACAACGATTATGTCCAGATCGTCATGGAAACCGGCTTGATCGGAACTTTCGTCCTGCTGGTTCTGCTGGCGGGACTGATCTGGCGGGGGGTGTCGATATGGCGTCTGAGTGTTCGGGAACGACGGCTGCCCGTCTTTTTCGGAGTGCTGATGTTGGCGGTCGTCGCACTTCACAGCGGGGTGGACTATCCCCTCCGCCGCCCCGCCGTGCTCCCGATCCTTGCCTTGGCGGTCATATTGGTTATACGCGGCGACTTATCAGCTTCGACGGGTCTCATGCGTCGCAAGCGGGCCTGACGGTCGGTGGTGCTGATTTCGTTCGGCTCGATGGACGCAGCGGGTTCACGTTTTTCTCCTCCAAGGGAATATCGAGTGATTCTCAGGTGCGTTTTGGCGGTCAGCGCAGCCGTCTTGCTTTCATCCTGTGCGGCTCATTCGGACCTTCCGAGTGGGGCATCCGCCTTTCCTGTGGCGCAGTCCGCTCCACCTGCCCCGCAGCCTTCCGAACTGCAAGAGTATCAGATCGGGCCAAGCGACATCCTGATGGTGTCGGTCTTCAACGAGCCGGGGCTGACATTCGAAAAGCTGCCCGTATCGAGCGGCGGTACGATCGCGATGCCGCTGATCGGGACGCTGCCCGCCTCGGGCAAGACCGCCAGCCAGCTGGCCAGCGAGATCGATGCACGGCTGAACGCCCGGTATCTGCGCAATGCCAAGACGGCCGTGTCGGTCGTGGCGGCGACCAACTATACGGTCACCGTCGACGGTGCCGTGACCAAGCCGGGTATCTATGACATTCCCGGAGAGCTCATGCTGTCGCAGGCTCTGGCCTTGGCTGGCGGTGGTTCGCAATTTGCCAAGATGAACGAAATCGTCGTCTTTCGGGACATCAACGGCCAGCGTTACGCCGCGCGCTTCGACATGAATGACATTCGCGCCGGACGGGCGCCTGATTTCAAGTTGCGGCAGCGTGATACGGTCGTCGTTGGGTTCAATTACGCCGCAGCGTTCTTCCGCAATATCGTCAGTACGCTGCCCAGTGCCGCGGCCCTTTTCGTCGCTCTGCGCTAATTTCGACAGGCTTTCTGAGATGAAGACCAATACAGCCCCTGACGCTGGCTTCGAAATTCCGCCAGAGACACGTGCCGCGAACGGAACCAAGGCCTTCAGCATAAGGGAGGTCTGGGCCGGGATTTATCGGTCCCGCGTCTGGATCGCCCTTATCATGGCGGCCTGCATCGGCGTTGCCGTCGCCTATTCGTTGCTGGCGACCAAGCTCTACAAGAGCGAGGTGTCGATCGAGGTTCGACAGGAAGCCGAAAAGGTCCTGGGAACCGAAGCAGATCGTGAAGGCGCCGCTTCGAAAAACGATGCGGAGCGGTTCCTTCAGACCCAGCTCGAAATCATCAAGAGCCGAGGCGTAGCGGCGACCGTCGCGGAAAATCTCGGACTGTATCGCGGGGATGCCTTTCTCGAGGCGATGAAGATCCGCCCCGCCGAAGGAGGCACTCCCAACCAGTCCCTTCAGCAGATCCACCGCGAGCAGGTCGAGCAGGCGCTGATCGCGCATGTCGATGTGGAATATTCCGGCAACACCCGGATCGCCGACCTGACTTTCGTCAGCCCCGATCCTCGTTTGTCGGCAAAGGTGGCCAACGCCTATGCGGATGCGTTCATCCGCAACAACCTGTCGCGCAAATTTGACAGCTCGGCCTACGCGCTGGACTTCCTGCGTAATCAGTTGGGGGAGGCGCAACAGAGGCTGGAACGTGCGGAGCGTCTGGCGCTGGGCTATGCGCGTCGTCTTCGCCTCGTCGATCCGAGCAATGCGGCAGGCGGCACCGCCGGTGCGCCCCAGTCGTTGTTGTCGGCTCAGCTGGTTCAGCTGAACCAGGCCTATTCCAATGCCGTCGCCGACCGCATTGCCGCCGAGCAGAAATGGGAGCGGACCCGCCGTCTGCCGGATCTCAAAATTCCTGAGGTCCTGCAGAACCCGGCCGTGCAATCGCTGCTCCAGCAGCGCGCCCAGGTTGCGGCGGTCTATCGCCAGCAGCTCAGCACGCGGCAGGCTGATTATCCCACCGTCCAGGAGGCCGCGGCTCAGGGACGCGAATATGATCGCCAGATCGCCACGATCGCAGGGAACGTTCGCGATACGGTCAAGGGGCAATATGACGTCGCCTTGAGCCGCGAGCGGACGCTGGCCAATCAGATCGATAGCCTGAAAACCACGACTCTCGACGAGCAGAGCAAGGGCATTCAGCTGTCCATCCTTCGCCGTGAGGCGGATACGAGCCGCCAGCAATATGACTCGCTGCTGCGTCGGTACAATGCGCTCAACGCCGAAGCCGGCGTGCAGACCAACAATCTGAGCATCGTCGATGCGGCGCAGATCAGCGAAGCGCCGTCCTGGCCCAAGCTGCCCCTGATCCTGGCACTGGCCATTTTCGTGGGCATGCTTCTGTCCTTCGTCTGTGTGGTGTTGCGTGAACAGTTGTTCGACGCGGTGCGCATTCCCGACGACGTCACCGAACGGCTGCGCTTGCCCTTGCTGGGAAGCGTGCCGGACGCCGACGATATCGAGCAGGAGATCGCCGATCCGAAATCGGCCGTTAGCGAGGCCTTCAACAGCGTGCGTACTGCCTTAGCGCTTGCCGAAGGCGGGATGCCCAAGACGGTCTTGTTCACGTCCAGCCAAGCCGGTGAAGGCAAGTCCTCCTCGTGCCATGCCTTGGCCCTCAGCCTGGCGCGGCTGGGCCGCACCGTCCTCATCGTCGATGCCGACCTTCGCCGTCCCAATGCGCATCGCCTGTTTGGCGCCAAGAACCAAAATGGCCTTAGTGCCGTGCTGGCCGGGCTGGTCCCTATCGACCAGGCCATCCAGGCGCCGCGCGGTGATGGTATCTATCTGCTTCCGGCGGGCGATATTCCGCCCAACCCCTCCGAGCTGGTCAACAGCCCGCTTTTCATGAAGCTGATTGATGAGCAGACGACACGGTACGACGTCGTGTTGATCGACTCCGCGCCTGTGCTGGGTATCGCGGATGCGATCATCCTTTCCAGCGAAGTCGAGGCGACCGTGTTTGTCATCGAGGCCGGCCGGAACTCCATCCGTGGCGCGACCAATGCTCTGGCTCGTCTGCGTCGCGGTCATGGCAATCTGGCCGGGGCGCTTCTGACGAAATATGATCCGGGTCGCCTGGGCTATGGCTATGGCCATGACTATTCATATGAGTATCGGTACGAGTCATGACGATGAAGGACAGGGATGTGTCGATAGTTCGACGATCGATTCTTTCGCTCGTGCTTGCGGCATCCCTGATCGTGGCACTTGTCTATTATGTCAGCATGACCGGGCAGGTCACACTTCTGTCCATGGGTAAGGACGCCAATCTCATTGGCGTCCAGCAGCAAAAGCGGCCCGAGGGAGCATCCGCGCTCCAATATGTGTCTGCGCTTGCCGCGGATCCCTTGAGCCAACAGGCCGTGAACGGCGTCATCGCCGCGCAGATGCGCGCGACCGGGGATACCCGGCAGGCGATGCAGCAGATCCTGTTGCTGCGACAGCTTGGCTGGCGCAACAACAGCGCCTTGCAGAACATGCTGTGGCGCGCGGGGACGGTTGGCGATCTGCCCATGATGATGGATACGCTGGACGCTCTGCTGCGTCGTGAGAAGTTGCTGGGCCAGATCTATCCCATTCTCAACCTGATGACGACGGACGCATCGTTCCGGGCGCTCCTGATCCAAAGGCTGAAGAACAGGCCGTCCTGGAGCAAATATTATTTTCAGTCGGCATCGGATCTGAGCCGACCGGCCGAAATCGAAGGCCGCTTTCTGGTCATGCGCAGCGTGCAGCGTACGGGTGGCCAGCTGAGTCGCAACGAGATCGCCCCGATCCTGCCCAAGCTCATCGGGATGGGCGCAGCCCCGCAGGCCTTTGAGCTCTGGCAGGCGCAGGACGGCGCCGTCATGCGCCCGCTCGACGACGCTAATTTTCTCAAGGCGTCACGTCCGACACAGACCGATGCCTTGCCGATCCCGTTCGAGTGGCAACTGGGTAGCGGAAGCGGTTATTTCACCGATGCCGGCCGTGACGAACATGGTACGTTTCTGAGTATCGACTGGAATGGCCGGGGAGCGCCGGCACTGGCCAGCCAGCTTACGAGTGCCACGCCTGGACGTTATCGTATCATTGTCGTGGCGGATCATCCTGCGACGCAAATGGGGGATCGACTGGGTTTTCGCTTTGCCTGTGCCAACGGAACGGTCGTCAATTTCACGGCCGTCAAGCCTTCGACGCGCAACCAGGTCCAGTTTGTGAGCAATGGGCCGCTGACGTGCAGCTATCCCGAATTGCAGATCTACGGACTGGTCCAGAACGGATCGTCCGCAACGTCGGTTATTATGCGTTCCATCAAACTCGAGCGGATCAACTCGTGACCACCAGCCCGGCCACAATGTCGGCCTCTTTTCCTGCTTCTCTTCGAACACCGCGCCGTGTGGCCTTGGTCCATTATTGGCTGGTCAACATGAGAGGCGGCGAGCGCGTGCTCGAGGAGTTATGCGAGATGTTCCCGGAGGCGGACATCTACACGCATGTGGTCGATCAGGCGAAGCTTTCCCAAAAACTTCTGCGGCATCGCATTGTCACGACATTCATCGGAAAGCTGCCGCGCGCCGTTCGGTGGTATCAGAAATACCTGCCGCTTATGCCGTTGGCATTGGAGGGGCTCGATCTTTCCGATTATGATCTGGTGATCTGCAGTGAAGCCGGTCCGGCCAAGGGCGTCGTCGTGCGACCTGATGCGGTGCAGATCGTATATTGTCATTCGCCGATGCGCTACATCTGGGACAAGTATCATTTTTATCGGAATTCGGCTGGTCGGGTAACGAAACTGTTCATGCCCCTCCTGGCCCATTATCTTCGGCTGTGGGATACAACATCCGCCGTGCGGGTCGATGGTTTCGTCGCCAATTCCGGTTTTGTGGCCAAGCGTTTGATGAAGGCCTATGGCCGTTCGGCAGATATCGTTCATCCGCCGATTGATGTCGATGCGTTCATGCCGGGATCCTTGCTGGCCCCAGAAGAATTCTATCTGTGGTGCGGCGAATTGGTGGGTTACAAGCGGCCGGACCTCGCAATAGATGCATTTACCGAACTGGGCCTCCCTCTGGTCGTGATCGGGGGCGGAGAGGAACTGGACCGTCTCAAGCAACGCGCAGGCACGAATGTGACGTTCCTGGGCAAAGCATCGTTCGACATGCTGCGCGATCACATGGCGCGATGCCGGGCGCTGATCTTTCCGGGCGAGGAAGACTTCGGCATGGTTCCGGTCGAGGTACAGGCATCGGGGCGTCCCGTCATAGCGCTTGCTCGGGGAGGAGCATTGGAGACCGTCGTGCCGGGCGTGACCGGGCTTTTGTACGACGAGGACAGCAAGGACGGTCTTTTGAATGCGGTGCGCACATTCGAGGCATCCGCAATGCCCGGCAAATGTCGAACAGCCTGTATCGCCAACGCCCGTCGCTTTGATCGCCAAGCCTTCACGGCAGGGATGGTGAAGGCCCTTGCCAAACACGGCATCGCAGTACCCGTCAAAACGGTTTGAATCCTGTATGCTTCCTACTCTCGCAGCTTTGATTGCCTTTTTGTCCGGTTTCACGGACGTGAGGATCGGCGACATTCAAAGTGTGGAATTTGCGATCGTGATTGCCCTGGCGCTTTCTTTTTTGCAGCCGCAACAGCAGGCGCGGATTGAAGGCCCGGCAGTCATCATCCAGCTATTGCCACGCATGCTGGTGATGCTCGCCCTCATCGCTTGCGGTTCTTTTCTGTCACTGCGCCTGCAATTTTATCCGCCAAGCAACATCAGCATCATCAAAACCCCCCCGTTTGCGACCATCGCGCGATTGGTCGAGGTCGTGATATCGGTGTCGTCCCTGTTCATCGTCGCGCTCGGAATTCGCAACAATCCCCGGCAATTCAAATTGGTGCTGGCGGCTTATGGTTGGGCGGCATTGGCGAATGCCGGTTGGGGAATTGCAGCATTCGGTCTTCATTTCGCCGGGCTGGATGTCCCGGGCATAACGCTAGGCGGGCGTCTGCCGCGCATTGCTGGCTTCTTCAATGAAGGGGGGCCGCTCGGCGTCTATTTGGCGGGTGGTGCCCTGATACAATATATTCGTGGCCCCGTTCTGCATTATATCTCCCGGCGCAGCTTCTGGATCAGTATCGCGGTCATATCCCTGGCGATCGTCGGTTCTCAATCCAAGGCCGCGGTATTGGTAATCCTGCTGCTGACCTCCTTCGGCTTTCTGCAGCAGAGGCGAGCGAGTTTGATCCTGGTAGCACTCGCATTGGTTCTTCCGATCGCGATCGCCAGCAATCTCGTCGAGGGCATCAACGGATATTACTCCAATCTCGTCAACTTTCGTGCAGAGGCTTACGAAAGGTCGACGGACGGCAACCTCGTCAACGGGCGCCTCATGGCATCTGTGATCTTACCGCGTATCGTCGAGGCCCATCCGTTTCTCGGAGTAGGGATCGGAAATTATAGTCTTGTTAGAAACGATCCTAACATTCTTCTTGGCTTGCCAAGAACTGAGCTTTGGGACCTTCACGGTCTCGGCCTGCTGGGATATCTGGCAGAGTTGGGTATTCCGCTTACCCTGTTTGTATTGTATATGTATGCTTATCCCGTGATACAGGCGATGAAATCCAGGGCATGGATATTTTTGATAAGTTGTTATCCGCTTCTCGCGGCGCTGTTTGGCGTTCAGCTTAACTTTGCATATCCCTGGGTTGTCATGGGATTGGCGCTCGGCGCGATATCGATCGAACGAAGTCACAAGGCTTCACTGGCCGAGTTCCAACCTCCCGCCGAAGTTGTTCGTCGAAAGATCCGGCGGAGCGCCATATCGTGAAAGCCACGTCTGTCCTCATCGATGCACGCCTTCCTTGGGGATCCGGAATTGGGCGATATGTGCGCAACATCGTTCCGGTCATCACAAGCCGGTTACCGGAGATCACCTTCACGATATTGGTGATGCCCCAGGACGGGGATTTGGCCCGAACCATCGTAGCGTCGCACGGCAATTGCCTCGTGTTGGAGACGGCGATCCGCCCCTTCTCCCTTGCCGAGCAGACCCAGTTGCCTTCACTGGCGCAAGATTATGATCTGACCTGGTTTACGAATTACTGGGTGCCGATGCGTTGGGCGGGGCGATTTGTTGTAACCGTCCACGACCTGATCCATCTTGACGCTCGATTTCCCGCATCGTCCATCAAACGCTTCGCCGCTCGGCAGACGTTCGGCAAGATAGGCCGAGACGCCGAGCATGTCGTCTTTGTCAGTCGGTTCAGCCAGCGGGTTTTTGAAGAGCAGGTCGGCACCCCCAAGGCCGCCACGGTGGTACATCACGGTATCGATCATCTGGCGACTACCGACACCGGACAAAGCGATCGCAAGCCTTTCGCCCTCATGGTCGCGGCCGCAAAAGAGCATAAGAACTTGGATATGCTCGTCAGGGCCTGGACCCGGGCGCGGATCGAGGGCTGGGAGCTGACATTGGTCACCCCGGCTGACGATCTTCGGTCCTCGATCCGTCTAGAGGATCATTGCAACCTGAATGTCCGGCGAGGGATTGCCGATGCCGAGCTGGCACATCTGTATGCCACCGCAGGCTTCGTCGTCGTTCCGTCCCGCTACGAAGGGTTCGGTCTACCTCTGCTGGAGGCGATGCGCGCTGGCGCCCCCGTCATTTCCTCGACTGCGGATGCCTTGGTCGAGGTGGCTGCCGGCGCCCTCATTCCTTTCGTCCATCCGAACGATCATGACGGCTGGGTAGGCGCTCTGCGGGACATGGCGGGACGTTGCGGGCCATCGACGCCGTGGCAGGCAGAGCTCTCTCGCCATAACCGTGAAATCGCAGACTCTTTTACATGGCGCCAATCCGCGAAGGCGACGGCGAATATCATCGCCAGCGCCCTCAATGGGGTCGGTTCCGGCTGAGGGCGAAATGACACCCTAAGCGCTGGGGTCCTTGGGCCACAGGTATTCTCCGGTGAGGAGGATGTGCGCCCATCCGAGCGGTGAGACATGGGCGAGAAGATGGTCGGGGGTATCCAGCCCTTCGCGTCGTCGGGCTTCGACGGCATGGCCGAGGTGCAGGGTGTTCCAGTAGACGATGATGGCGGTGAGCAGGTTGAGTCCGGCGATCCGGTAGTGCTGACCCTCGGTGGTGCGGTCGCGGATCTCGCCTTGGCGGCCGATGCGCAGGGCATTCTTCAGTGCATGGTGCGCTTCGCCTTTGTTGAGGCCGACCTGCGTTCGGCGCTGCATGCCGGCATCGAGTATCCATTCGATGATGAACAGCGTCCGCTCGATCCGACCAACCTCGCGCAGTGCGGCTGCCAGATCGTTCTGGCGCGGATAGGCGGCGAGCTTGCGCAGGATGCGGCTCGGCGCAACCTGCCCCGCGCTCATGGTGGCCGCGCAGCGGAACAGGTCGGGCCAGTTGGAGACGATCAGCCCCTCACGCGCCTTCCCGCCCACCAGCGGTCGCAGCTCGCTCGGTGTGGCGTCCGGATCGAACACGTAGAGCCGTTTGGACGGCAGGTCGCGGATGCGCAGCACGAGGCGGTAGCCGAGCATGGCGCTGGTCCCGAACAGATGATCGGTGAACCCGCCGGTGTCGGCGTACTGCTCCTCGATCCGTCGCCCGGCCTCGTTCATCGTCAGCCCATCGAGCAGATAGGGTGCCTCGCTGACGGTTGCGGGGATGGTCCGCGATGCGAACGGCGCGAAGCGGTCGTTGACGTGAGTATAAGCCTTGATGCCGGGGTCGTTGCCGTAGCGGGCATTGACCGTGTTCATCGCCTCGCCCTGCCGCGCGGCGGGGTAGAACTGGCCATCGGCCGAGGCAGTGGTGCCCATGCCCCAGACCCGCGCCATCGGCAGCGCGCCTTGCGCGGCGACCACGGCGGCCAGCGCCTGGTTGATCGCCTCACTCTCGACATGCCAGCGCGCGAGGCGGGAGAGCTGCCAGTAATCATGGGTGTTACACGCCTCGGCCATCTTGCGCAGGCCGAGGTTCAGCCCCTCGGCGAGCAGTACGTTGAGCAGGCCGATCCGGTCGCCGCACGGCACGCCGGTGCGCAGGTGGGTGAAGGCTTCAGTGAAGCCGAGTGCGGCATCGACTTCGAGTAGCAGGTCGGTGATGCGGACAAGCGGCAGGCGACGGTACAGGTCGAGCAGCAGTTCCTCGATCCCGCCTGGCGGGTCGGCGGTGAGACGGTCGATGCGCAGCGTGCCGTCCTCGATACTGCCATGCGGGATCGTCCCATTGCGCGCGGCGCGACCGAGCCGGGCGAGGCCATCGGCAAGCCGGTCCTTGCGGTCGGCTAGCCAGACATGCGGATCGGACGGGACTGCCAGCTTCATGGTACGCGCGACCGTCATCGGCACTAGGACATGGCGCAGGTCGCCATAGCGATGCGAGCGCTCGAGCCAGATGTCGCCCGAGCGCAACGCGTCGCGCAGGTGGAACATCACCGCGACTTCCCGGAGGCGCGCATCATCGTCGCCCTTCGCCCGCAATTGACGCCGCCATTTGGAATGTGGGCGCAGGAAATCGTCGGTCGCCGGGAGCGCGTCTTTGGTGGCGATGGCGATCACCGCGTCCAGCAAGGGGCGCGCAGCCGACGCGGCTTGGAGATGGAGGCAGCGCAGCATACGCGGGGCATAGCGACGGAAGCGGTGATACCCCTGATCGACATGCGCCAGCGGATCATCGCCAAGCGTGTCCGTCAGAATCCTGGCCGTCGCGACGAGGCGGGAGAGATGGTCCCATCCCGCCGCACGCGCGACCGCATCCTCCAGCGACGCGCCGTCGCCATGCGCTTCGAGCAGCGACTGGCCAAGCGCAGTGAAGCCGCTCAGCGTCGCAGTGACCCCACCTCTGGTTTCCGCGGCGCGTACGTCATGTAGCTGCTTCGCCTCGCGCCAGGTGCGCCCGACGATCCGGTCATGCGTCTCGATCACCGCATCCGCGGTCGCGGTAGCCCACTCGATGATGCAGACCGCGAGGATGGCGCGACGCCGGTCGGCACCGAGATCGCGCAGGCCATCGGCGAAGTAACGTTCGCCCTGTCGGCGCAGCCGGGCGACGCGATGCGGCGGGACGTCGCCGAGCAGGCGGGCATCGAGGTTCATCGCACGCAGGAACTCAAGCCGGTCGAGCAGTCGATTTGCCGCGGCGGAATTGTTGCCCGGCTCGATCCGGCGCAGCCAGATGAAGCGACTGATTGCCCCCGGCAGCATCTCGGTCGTCAGCCGGTCGAGACGGGTGCAGGCGACAAGATCAAGGCGAGATGCGATGCGCTTCTCGATGCTGCGTTCGGCCGCGACGAGCGCATCCGCGCACAGGCGCTCGATCGTCGTGATCGCCGGCAGGATGGTCATGGTATCGCGGCAGCGGGAGATGAAGCGCCGGGCGAGATCGTCGTTCGAGTGTGCCTGCTCGGCTTCGGCGAACAGCCAGTCACGGAACGTCCGTGCCGGCGCGCCCTGACCAGGAAACGTCCTGTATCCGTAGATGGAGCGCAGCACCTCCATATGTTGCTGGCGGGTCTGGCGCCGGACGGCGTAGTGGACGAGCACGTCACCGGCGATGCCGAGCTGGGCGCCGAGGAAAGCGGATACCGCGAGCGGGATCACCTCGCCCGGCACCAGCATTCGTCCCGGATAGCGCAGCGCGCACAGTTGCAGCGCGAAGCCGATCCGGTTTTCCGGTCGGCGTCGCCGGTCGATGTGGATCAGGTCGTCGTCCGCCAGGATATAATGCCGTAGCAGCGACGCTTCGTCGGTCGGCAGGTCGAGCAGCGACGACCGCTGCCGGGCGCTCAGGATATGGCGTCTCGGCATGCGGCTTTGTCCCTGTTGAACAGAAGTCTGTTTTGGACAACGCTGACCCCACGCAGATCAAGGCTTTTCGAGGCCTAATTCCAGAAGGGTTCAATTGGGACAGCGCGCCGCCATCTACGCCAGGGTTTCGACAGCCGACCAGTCGTGCGAACGGCAGTTGCGCGATCTCGCCGGTTTCGCCGAACGGGGCGGCTATGAGGTGGTCGAGGTGTTCCGCGAAACCGCCTCTGGCATGAAGGCCAACCGCTCGGCGCGTGCCGAGGTGATGAAGCTGGCGCAGGCGCGTCACATCGATGCGATCCTGGTGACCGAACTTAGTCGCTGGGGCCGCTCGACGCAGGATCTGCTCGATACGCTGAACCGCCTCTCGGGGTGGCGGGTGTCGGTGGTCGCGATGAGCGGCATGACGTTCGAGGTCGATACGCCGCATGGGCGGATGATGGCGACGATGCTCGCAGGTATAGCCCAGTTCGAGCGCGACATGCTGAGCGAGCGGGTCCGCTCTGGCCTTGCTGCTGCGCGGGCACGTGGCCGCAAACTCGGCCGACAACTGGGGGAGCGGCCCAAGTCGGACCGCCTCGCGCCAAAAGTGTTGGCGCATATCGCCGAGGGGCGGAGCTATCGCTGGATCGCTCGCGACCTGGAACTCAGCAAGAACACGGTCGCCGGGATCGTGGCTCGCGCACGGGGTAACGTGAGCCCTGATGTCACGGTGACGACATGACCGGGGCGTCTGGACGGCTGCGTCCCGATCCCCGGCGCAAGGCACGGTTTCGCGAAATCGCCCGAGGCATTGTCGCCAAGGATCGCTACAATCGGAAGTACGGGATCGCCGTCGACACTGCTGGCGCCATCGCGCAGGCGCTAGAGCGCGCGTACCGCGATGGAGTCCGAAATGACCCGGCCGCAGCCTTTCAAGCGCCCGAACAGGATGATGCCGGCCCGCTGGAATGGGCGTTGATCCCACCACGACCGCGAGATGCCTTCTGGAGTATCTGCCTATACACCCTGGGCCGCGATACCGATCTGCCACGTGACGGCCATCTCGCTCCGGCTATTACCGAACGCGGAACGCCCGGATGGACACTCGTGGCAGCAGGGTACACCCCTGACAGGGTGATCAGCGACAGGAGCATTGGCCCGCTTGTCCGCCTCGGCCTTATCGCGCTCGCAGTCGATTTACCGGTTCGCATGATCGTAACCGCACAGGGGAAGGAAACATGGGCGCTCTTCTGCCAGCGCGGTGGGACGTACCCTGAGGATCTCACTGACATTTGATCCATTTGATCGACATCCATCCGGCGGAATGGTAAAGGGCAGCAAGCGCCCAAACCCAGGCGTTCAGGCACCCTTGTCCTCTCGCCAAAAGTAGGCGTAAGATCCGGCATCAAGCGCAGGAGCCGAGGCATTGCAGACAATTGCAAGAGCTGCACGAAAGCACTGGTTCTACGCCGTGCTTCCAATCCTGCTTGGTGCTGCATTAAACTTTCGCGCTACACATCCTTGGGCAGATCAGCCGCGATTTGGCGAGGCAGCCACACTCTTCGATTGGTGCCTGTTCGTGCCCTTTCTTTATGCCATCTGCTATCGAAAGATGCCCCGGCGGGCTCTCGCGATGCGGACGCTGGCGCTGGTGTGCGGCGGAATCTGGATCGCAGGCAAGATTGTTCCTGATCCGGCAGAAACCATCCTTGCGCAATGGGGCTGGCTGCGCGCCATAGGCATTGGCGTCTTGGTGCTTGCCGAAGGTGCTGCTCTGATCGCGGTATTGCGGGTTGCGTTCGGCTCTTCGCCCGACCCAGCGGAATTGGAGCGGCAAGGTATACCGCCATTGCTCGTGAAGCTGATGCTGGCCGAAGCACGCTTCTGGCGTTGGGTCTGGTCCCGCTTGCAGGGCAAGTAGCTCTAGACTGAAACAGAACGGCGGCTAGCCACCACTTCTTGCCGTTTGGGTGTCATTTCGCCCTCAGCCGGAACCGACCCCTCAATAAGCGTTCGTGTGACGGATAACCTTCACCGTCTGCAATATGATCCGAAGGTCGTTGCTCAACGACCAGTTGGCGACATATTCGAGGTCCGCCTGTAGCCTGTTCGTCAGATCCTCGACATGATGGGTGTTGCCGCGAAAGCCCCGGACCTGGGCGAGCCCCGTCATTCCCGGCTTGATGACGTGTCGCTGGCGATAACGAGTATCGACATCCCAATATAAGATGTTGGCAGCCTTTGCCGACAGGGCATGGGGCCTAGGGCCGACGATGCTCATTTCGCCCTTTAGGACGTTCAACAGCTGGGGAAGTTCGTCGATCGAAGTGCGGCGAATGAAATCGCCCGACTTCGTAACGCGCACATCGTTGATCTGCGTAAGTTTGGCGCCATGTTCATCGGACTGGTGATTATACATGCTCCTGAACTTAAATATCCGAAATATACGATTGTCGCATCCGATGCGTTCCTGGCGAAAGAAGACAGGTCCCGGACTCTCTAAACGGATGATGATCGCGATGATGATAAACAACGGAAACAAGATGAACAGGGCGGCAAGGGAGAAGATCAGGTCGAATGCACGCTTGGCGATACGGGCAGACAGCGTCATGGGCCCGTAATTGATCACGAACGTGGACCGATCACCCAGGCGGCGCATGTTGATGGCACCGATCTGATCATGGACGTCGGTCAGAATTTCGCCGTCGACGGAGAGGTTGCGCAGAACGGGAGCCCATATCGGAGCCCGATCAGCCTCGCAGGCCACGATCATGCGGTCGGCATGAGCGATCCTTTCATATAGCCGGTGATATGCTCTTGGGTCATTGGTCGATGGATCAAAACCCAGATCGGCGCTCGATATGACGATCTCATGAGATTGGGGAGAATAGTCAACCGAGTCGCAAATGATGATCGTGGTGTGAGCCGAGCCGCCCAGCATGTTCGATATCATCGGTTGCAGGATTCGACGACTGAGGATCAAAAGTACGAAAGATCCCAGGAAGCCTATGACGAAAACGCCTCTCGAGAACGAAGCGCTGGACTTGAGCATATAGGCAATCAGGAGAATAATTGCCCCCGATATCAGGAGTGCCCTGGCTGATCGATGGGATCCAAGTCTGGGATTATCCAATGTTGCGGCACCATATGTCCCATTGGTGCCAGCCTGAATCATGAAGAGTGGCAGAATGGCGCCCAGCATGATGAAGCCATGTTCAATCTGCGTTGGCGCCTGAATGTTGACCAGCTGGTTTGCTGCAACGAACGATACCACAATAGATATTACGTCGCTGATAAGCAGCACGAGGTAACAGCGAAGGCGTATGACCCTCTTATCTCGTGTGGAGGCAATTTGAGAGTTGCCGACTTTGTTGGTACGAAACGTTTCGATATTCATATTGCATTTCGATTGCGATAAATCGTTTTGACGTTTAGCCGTTTTCGCTCAAAGCGTCGAGGTGATAAAGGCCCGATGCGATGAGCGAGCTGGTACGACCGGCGGTAAAAGGTGCGCTTTGCAGACAGGCTATCATCCTGTCGGCCGAACCCGATCGGCAATGGCGAAGACGCCGACGTCTTGCCGGCGGTCGAGCGCATTACCTTTTCGTCTGCGCGAATCCGCCCGGAGAGTGTTCGGGAACCTTGAACCGACGATGCCTGGGATGCGAGCCGTGGCGGCCGTCCCAATACGGCTCCGGGCCTTCCACGAATACCGTATCTGTCGCTTGATAGCATCGGCCTATTCGGATAGGCGGCGTGCCTCGAAATCACAGGCGTAAGTTTTTGGCTGTCATGCTCAACAAGTTTGCGGAGTGGTGGGGGATGTGACGGCCCATGCTGATTAACCGTGACCATGGACGTTCGGCACAGACCAATCAGTCGGGCATTAAACTCTTTATGCCTTTGATCATCGTTGCGTTGACGGCATATTTTGTTCCCCTGCTGGCGCCGGTTTTCATGACCGGCACATTGACCGTCAAGCTGGCCAGTACCCAAAATTCTCAGATCACATCCCTTTGCGCGGCGGTTGCCGCCCTGCTTCTCTTTCGCCGGGTAACGCTGTATCCAGGTACGCGGGCGTTCGGGTACATCCTGCCGTCGTTTTCCACGACGTTCGGGGTCGCCGTCACGCTGCTGCTCGTGCTGCGGATCAATTATAGCGGGTCGATGCTGATCACGAGCTATCTGGCGACGGTCGGTGCGACATTCCTCCTGGGTTATTTCGACCAACGCGGCGCGCCGACACGCATGTACTATGTGCCGACGGGCAATACGGGCATCGTGGGCGATACGCCACCGGTCGAATGGATTCGAATGACCGACCCATTCTTCCTGAGGATCCTGGTGCGTCCATCGTCGCGGACCTCCGGTCACACCATCAGCCGGAATGGGAGCGGATGCTGGCCCAGGCGGCTTTGGCTGGCGTACCGGTCTATCACACCAAGCAATTGCGCGAATTGCTCACCGGTCGCGTCCAGATCGAGCATTTGTCGGAAAACAGTTTCGGCTCGCTGGTGCTCACGCTTGGGTATCGAAGTGTCAAACGCGCCATCGACATCGCGGCCAGTATCGTTGTCCTGCCCCTGATCCTACCCCTGCTGCTTGTGGTGGCACTGATCGTGCGCATGAGTTCGCCGGGGCCTATCCTGTTTCGCCAGCGCCGCATGGGGTATCGTGGTATCCCGTTCGACATGCTGAAGCTCCGCACGATGGTGGAGCGCAATGTTGACCAACTGTCTGCGGCGACGCAGGAAATCGGCCAGGCGCGAACGGGCCGGGCTGAGCGGGATGGTGGCTGGCAGGTCGAGCGCCGCGCCCATCTGCGCGAGCACGCGGGCATCGACGCGGTCAGTCTTGGCCAGCGTGCCGGTGGCTCTGGCGAACTCGCGGGCCTGACGTGGATTGACGCGCGAGAAGGGATGGCCGCGTGTCGCCAGCGCGGCGATCAACTCGCCGTCGCAGCCGCTGGTGGCCTCGAAGACAAGGCGGATGTCGTGGTCGAGCGTGTCGAGCCAAACGGCGATGGCATCGGATGTATTGGCGATCTGCCCGATCCGGCCTGAGGGCAGTTCGCAAATGTCGATGACGGCACGCGAAAGGTCGCAGCCGATAACGGCTTGTGGCATGGTATAGGCTCCTGTCCATGTCGTGCGGGATCAGCAGTCCCAAGCAACTGTTCAGGGTTGTGACCAACGCGGAAGGGACCCTTGCTCCCTATCGGGCTCCAGACCCTCGGGGGGGGCGGGCTCCCTTCCGCAACACCTTCATACCAGCATGATATCAGACAGGGGGGCGTTGGCGACCACCCGATATGTAGTCGATCAGGTTAATATTTAACATAACCAATATTATCGAACTAGCATTTGCTACTAAGGCTATGCCGGCTAAGATCGATTGGGTAATGGCGTAGAATTGCGGTATGCCGATGGCGTTTCAGGCATAGGCGCTAGGAGTAGTGAATGGATCCGCGACTAGACGGCAAGTGGAATGGATCGTCTGACCCGCGCGTTGCATTGCCGTTGGACCCATGGACCCGCGCTGGCCTGCGAGCGAAGCGCCGCAAGGACGCGATCCCCTTTTCGCTGCCTGCGTCCCTCAGCATGATCGTCTGTCTTGCGTCGGCTACCGGCACCGCGCTGTGGCTGGGTATCAACGAGGTCGCCTGGTGTTTCGGGGTCGTAGCGCTCGTCTCTATCGTGACGACGCTCTGGCAGTGGTTCATCCAACCGATCCACGAAATTGACTGATCCAGTCGTGTGGATGGCCGGCTCGTTCAGCGTTGGCCCGCGTGCTGTTTGCTCAGGCGGCGGACAACCGAGACAAGCTTGGCCAGCGCAGGATCGCGGATCGGCTCGGCGACGCGAAGCTCGCGGCTACGGCCGGCGATCGTCAGGCCCACCGTATAGGTGCGCGCATCCGGCCTCGCACTGTCGTTCGCGGGCGTGCAGCTGAAGAAGTCCGCCTGATCGGCAAGGGTGGCGATCTCCTGACGCTCCGGGGTGGCGAGATCGTCAAACGAGACCGCTTGCTCCTTCGCCAGTCCGGGAAAATGGGCAAGCCCGCCCTCGATCCGCACGCGGGCCTCGCCCGTCATCGTCTCGTCGCAGGTCTTGCCCGTTTGCATCAGATCACTCCAACTGCGCTCCAAGCCTCGGTGACGGCGGTCGCCTCGGCACTGTCCGAGCCGTACAAACGCGCCGCGACGTCGATGGTGACGCGGGCGAAGCCGGCGAAGTCCGTGTTGGACCTGGTATTGGGGTCCAGCAGCGCATTGTACCAGATTTGCCCGGCCTGGTCCCATGCCTTTCCGCCGATCGCGGTTGCGGCCAGATAGAAGGCCCGGTTGGGGATGCCGGAGTTGATATGGACGCCGCCATTGTCCTGATTGGTGCGGACGAAGTCGTTCATGTGGCCCGGCTGCGGATCCTTGCCGAGCACGGGATCGTCATAGGCGCTGCCCGGCGCCTTCATCGAGCGCAAGGCGACGCCGTTGACCTTGGCGGTCAGCAGTTCGGCGCCAATCAGCCAGTCGGCCTGGTCGGCAGTCTGCCCCAACAGGTGCTGCTTCACGAGGCTGCCGAAGACGTCGGAAATGCTCTCGTTCAGGGCCCCGGATTGGTTGAAATAGGCAAGGCCCGCCTCCTTCTCAGTGACGCCGTGGGTCAGCTCGTGGCCGATCACGTCGAGCGAGATGGTGAAGCGGTTGAACAGCTCACCGTCGCCGTCCCCGAACACCATCTGGGTGCCGTCCCAGAAGGCGTTGTCATAGTCCTGGTCGTAGTGGACCGTGGCGTCGAGCGGCATGCCGGCATCGTCGATCGAGTTGCGCTGATAAGCCTCCCAGAACAGCGCGAACGTCGCGCCGAGCCCATCATAGGCCTCATCGACCGCGACATCGCCGGTGGGCGCGTCGCCCTCGCGCCGCACCACGGTCGCACCCGGTGCCTCGGGTTCGCCGCCCGCATCACGGATCGTCCGGAGCGGGCTTGGCGTCAGGATGTTGCCCGCCGCGGCGCGACGCCGCGCGATTGCCCCGGTGACCGGCCCGGCAGTGCTGGCGCGGACGATCCGCATGGTCGGATCGACCAGCAGGCTGCGGACCGCCATGGCCCGCAGCTCGGGCGAGCCATTCTCGGCGATCTGCGACAGGATGTAGGGCGGCAGAATGCAGTGAAGCGAATGACGATGGGTGGAGGTGCACATGGTCGTATCTCCTCGAGGGGTCTGGGTCAGCTGCGGGCGCGACGAAGGACAAAGGGAACGAGTGCGACCCACATGATGGTGATGAAGGCGAGGACCTGGCTGGTCTGCTCGGGACCGCCCGGCAGGTAGCCGAAGCCACCAAGCGAGGCCGCGTAGAGCTCGAACGAGACCACCGAGAGTGCGATCGCCACCACATCGGCATCTCCCCCTCTCTCCTCCTGCGTTCCGAACCAGCGCAGCACGATGATGAAGAGGGTGATGACGGCGATCAGGATCAGGCGCACGACGACGTCGCCGGCTGCGATGCCGATCGCCAGCGGGTAGAGCGTCACCGCCTCGACCGGGAATAGCTTCACGAGGCTGGCAAAATAGGGCTCGGGTGCCGGCGCTGGTGTAGGGCGACGCCCTCCCCTCCCCGACGGGGCGGATCCGCTGCGCAGCCGCAGTGTGCCCCGCAACGCGGGTCGCGCGGCCATGCTGCCCTGCCCATCCAGCGCCGCGATCGCGCGCTGCACGGCCTCGGCATAGCGCGTCACCGCTGATGGGTCCGGCGTGAGGGCATCGCCAATCGTTCTGGCCTGTTCGCAGCGGTCAAGGACCGTCGCGAACACCGGTCGATCGCCGTCGTCGTCGCTATGCTGAGCCGCGAAGTGGTCGCCTGCGCTGCCAAGCGCCGTGCGGAGGCCGAAAAACGTATCGAAGAAGCGCGGCAGGTAGCGCGGATCGACGGTGAACGCCTGCAGCTGGTCGATCAGGGCGTCGGCTGCGCCTATGGCCTGGGTGAAGGTCGTCATCGGAATCCTCCTCAGGCGGGGGTTGCGAGCGAGGCGATCAGGCCAAGCGCGCGCGTGATGCGGTCGATGTTGAGGCGCGCTGCGGCGCGGCGCTGCGCCGGTGTCAGCCGGCCGGCGAGCGCATCGCGCAGGCTTGCTTGTGCCTTGGCGGCGAGGTCGATGGCGTCGGCGACCTGTGCGGCGCGGGCCGGTCCATCCTTCGCGGCCTCGCGCGCGGCGAACACCCTGCCGGCAAGCTGCTCGCGCTGGTCTGCGGACAGGCTCGCGCGGTTGCGGATGTACGTCCGGAACAACGCATTGCCATAGAGGTCGTCGGCGTTACGCGCCGCTCCCCTGCCCCAGGTCGTGACCTGTGCCGAAAGCGATGCGAGCGCGCGGTCGACCACGGCCCCACGCTCGACAATGAGAGCCCGCACATCGCGGGTCTGCCGCGCTTCGCGTGCGAGCTCGTCGGCAAAGGCGATCAGCGCGACAAGGCTCTGCCCCTGTTCGCTGGCGACGGCTGCATTCACATTCGGCAGGTCGGTGCCGGCGACGAAGTTGGTGAACCGGGCGAGCCGGTCCGCCTGGTCGGCGAAGGCCGTGACCTCGGCCGAGACGTCGGTCTTGGGCGCATCAAGTATCGCGGCCAGCGCATCGGCATAGTCGCTGATCGCGGCGACAAGGGCAACGCGCGGCTCCAGCACGGCGCGCGGGCTGCTGCCGATGTCGATCTCGAACGCGGTGTAGCCCGGCGATGGTGCTTCGTTCGCGAGGCACAGCGGCGCTGCCGGTGCCGATGGCGTGATAGGCACCTGGATCCGTAAGGGCGTCGCCGGTAGGCAGCTCGGATCGCTCGCGACCAGTGCTGCCGCTGCATCACGGCGACGTCGCTCGATGGCATCGAAATAGCTGGCGGTCGCGGTTACCGCCTCGCGGCTTCGGGCTTGTACCGTCCCTGCAGCCTCCAGCCTGATTGCGTTCGTGGCGCACCCAGCCAGAAGCAGTGGAGCGATCATCAGCGTAACCGTCCGGTTAGCCGCGTGTTGCCGACTGTCGCGTAGCCGTTGATGTCCTGACCTGTGGTGGTCTCCTTCTGGAGTCCAGAAGGAGGTCAGGAGATGGGGCGGATGGAGGTCATTGCCCGGA